>Ga0080064_1004313_pt1 | contig 18515 bp, 18 predicted proteins | sample Subgrocontami54m_FD_69260 | JGI IMG/M metagenome (GOLD analysis project Ga0080064, IMG submission 69260) | Subsurface groundwater microbial communities from S. Glens Falls, New York, USA - GMW46 contaminated, 5.4 m (SPADES assembly) (version 2) ...
AAAAATATTTTTTGGCTTAAAACTTGAATCTTTCAGGCACTAAAAAATTACATTTTTGTATGGGAACCTTCGGAAATGTATAGGTTCAGTTCCCGTTCACGCCACTCTGTGAAGGCGTAGCTTTGCTTTTTGTATTATCTGCCTCAACGGCGTATTGCTTTAAACAAAAATTGAGCGCATCCAGTTCATTTTGAAGTATAGGTTGTAAATTATGCCTGCTCCCATCCGGAAGGATAATTGAATAGGGCCGACCGCTCATGGTGGAACCGCTTGAAATAATAGAAACGAAGTCTTGGGCCGTCTCAATTTTGGTTCCCTTTTTCTTCCAACGATTTAGCTTCCAGCGCAAGAAGGTAGCAGCAGAAGCACTGTCATATTCCACTCGGTTTCGGATAAACGTTAAGTGAGCGGCCCGGACACGTTCAATGAGATAATCGATTTTTCCTTCTTCGGTCGTTAAATCACGGCTGTTAAAAAATTTCCGAACAACGGCCGGAATATTATCACGGCTATCCAAACAAATGAGTGCTCCTTCTAGAGTGTGCCCGGTCAAAAGGGCTGTCGGCTGATTGGACGCACATCCTGATAACACAATTAATAGAACAAAATATAAAAATTTAGGTTTCATGGTTGTCTGCCTTTGATTTTATTTTCATCACGGCAATTTCTGCGGCTTCACGCACTAATGATGTTCGGTAATGCGTTGCGTCTTCCAGTGATGGAAAAAATTTATTTAAATTCAGTTCGATAATGGTAAATATGGCGCAAACCGTCAGCCAACGGTCTTGTGATTCAAGCAATTCTTCAATAATTTCATCCAACTTCTTCTTGGGCGTCTCTTCCCACTGAGCATCGTCTAAGATTGGACAAAGTAAATGATAAAGTTCCGGATCGACAACATTTTGCAACAGCTCAACTGCATTGGCTCTCAGATGTTTATCGACCTCGATTTCAATCAATCGGTCATAAATAACGTGAATAACATCGCTTTCATAAATAAGCGCCAACAACCGGAAAATTCGTTCCAAACCTTCTTGTTCAATGGCCTTTAACGTGGCGAGGAGATAATCTTCTTCCGGTCTGGCGAATTCTTTTTTGCGTTTGTATTCTTCAATAGCAGTTTTGATAGATTGATAACTTTTTACTTCATTCATAATTTCTTTTTTAATAATCCATTTATTAAATTGATGCCTTCCGCCTTTGGCGCGAATCTGGTTCAAAGCACGAATCAAATTAAACCGAAGCGACCGGTCTTGAATCGCCGCAATGCTATTGAGCAAAATATCAACGGCTCCTTGAGTTCCGAGTGCTGTTAACACGAGAACGGCTTTTCGCTTGGCCATAATGTCTTCGTGAGAATCTTGCAAACACTCAGACACTTTCAGCAGAATTTCCTCTTCTTTTTCGCGCAGCACAGCCATTAAATTCCGGTCCGGCTCTTTTTTGGCTTTGAAAATTTCGGCAAGATAACGATCAAAAACGCTGGTAGCGCAGTGAAGTTCTTCCTTAAAAATATGATCAATTTCTACTCCTTTAAGATCCAGCGCTTCATAGCGGACCATCTCTTCGACTAATTTTTTGACGCGGTTCATATCGCAGGCGCTGGAATAAAAAGCAAGACAGGCCGCAGCCGAGAGTTTCCGGGTAATCGAGGATTTGTGAACAAAAAAATCTTTCAGCTTTTCAAATGACCGTTCGCCCTCCAAATTGGCCAACATATTGGTCACTTGCTTGGTCGAACTTCCCGGCGTTTTGTCCCGCCCTTGTGAATGGGAGAGCAATTTCCTGATCGACTGCATATATTCATCTCGAACGCCCCAGACACACAGGATCCAAAGCGGAACCAAAAACAGCACAAGCACGCCCAATTTTTCATCTGGAATTCCCAAAAGTGGCGCGGCCAAAATAATTAAGACACCCGCTAAGCTTTTAGATACCCGGTACGCCAGCATATCGATTAAGGGTTTGACCCGGTAACGAATCCAGCCTGGAATCGGCAAATATAAAATTTCCTTTCCTAATTGATTGATGGAATAGTTCAAACTTCCGTCATAAATTTTAGTTAGCGCAGCCATTTGCAAAATCGGGAAAAAAATAGTACTGGTGGCGCCGAATGCTAAACCGATCGGAAGCAAAAGAAGTGAAATGCCCACGCCAAATTGTCTTAATGCATAACCGGAAAACACCAATTGAAGGAGGAAAGAAACGCCGTTTAATAAAGCCATGAATCCGCCAAAAAACGCGGTGCGTGCATTTTTTTCAAGAATGCTGTTTTCTACGACGGCGTTAAATTGATTATCAATGATAGTCGATGAAATTTTTGCAATCATGACGATCGCCGCAATCAGCAATAAATAGCGAGAGCTAAAAAACAAACTCCAGGTTGATTTCTCACCAATGAAAATGGTGTGAGAAGATGGATTTTCTTTTTTGGCAGCTTTATCCGCAGCGTCCACCCGTTCGTGCTTTAGAATGGCATGCACAAAAAATAAACAGCATCCCAGCAAAAATGCGCCGAGTAAAAGTAGGTTGGCCGTTCCGATTTTTTCGGCAAAACGGTTTGTGATCAATCCACCGAGAATTCCACCTAAACTTCCGCCGCTGATAATAAAGCCAAACAGCCGTTTGGCTTCTTGCGGATTAAAAATATCGTTGGCCAAAGCCCAGCATTGAGTCACGATCGTAATTGAATAGGCCGCTACCCAAACGTAGAAGAAATACGAAAGCCATTCCACATAACCGGCTTTAAATAAAGCCCAAAAAGCGATGATCGTACAAATAAAAAAACCGATCGTCACCGAAAATAGGGTGCTCTTTTTTTTCAGCCAGCGAGACAGCTTGATATAAAGGGATGTAATGAAGACGAGGAAGATACCTTCTCCCACGTAGGCATACCGAAGATTTTCAGACCCGTGAATGGTCAAGAACAGAGAGCTTCGGACAGGTTTTAAGATGTAGAGGGTGGCAATCGCGAAGGAAAAACAGAGAAACATGAGAATGGTTTTATGCCATTCCTCACGTCTAATTTTGACAATTGGTTGAAGGAGCCGAATGACGAGTTCGATCATTAATCAGTCATAAATTTGGACTGATGATATCAAAGTCCGTGATCGATTTCAACGATCGAAAACGGAACATCATTCTGGGACTTGCCTAAGACAATCTTAAGCGGCGGTTGGCTCCAAGCGCCGTCTTTACCATATCGGGCTTGTGTCCAGATCGTCACACGGACAATGTCCTGGGAAGGAATTGTGAAAGAAAACGACGGGGAATTAAATTCCTGGTGAGAAATGTGTGTCGTTTTTCCATTTTGGCCTAAAAATTCAAGTTTAAAACGATAAGTTGTATCTTTCGCAGCGGCAAAGCCATATTTTATATTTAGATCTTCAAACTGAATGTGATCATTTTGATCGCCAAGCTCAGAGAGTTGAATCCGGTCTAAAGGTGTCACGCGCGAAAACCAATAACGACCAATAATACTTCGCCGGGCGGTTAAAATACTGCTCATAATCTTGGCATCTTCAGAATCTGAAAATTTTGCACTATCGATCACCGCGCGTATATTTTCATCTGAAAAAGACATAATAATTTTAGCCGCCCAGAATGCATCAGAAGCCGTCAGACGATTAAAAACTTCATAGGGCAACTGGGTCTTCCAGGTGCCGGGATCAAATCGGGAGTTATCAAAATAACCAATCGCTGGAAATGAAATCTGCCGCTTCTGCTTATCCCACTTTTGTTCCCATTGTTTCTCCACGACTTTCAGAGTAGGCGTTGCTTTACTGACTTCGTACCAGTCAATGATATGTTCATAGCCGGCAACGGGTACTTTCGGATGGGAGGCAGCGCTACCCAACGTAGATCCAAAATCAATTAAGTAATGCTTTAAGAACGCGGCTCCATTTTCCTCCTCAATAATATCTAATGTATTGCCTTCGCGTAAATCATAATGGTTGAGCCAAGCACCGAAGACCCGTAAGCCGCGGAGGGAACGGCGGAATTCATGTGGAATCAAATCATCCGGATCGTCTTTTCTTCGGCCTTCAAAAGGCGTGTATCCTTCAACATTTCTAAGAATCTTGGTAGCTGATGTCCGAATCACGCCGCCTTTAAACTTCGGGATTTTCTCAAGAAAAGATTTGAGCGCCTCTTGATCAAATTGTTTTTTAAATCCATCATCATTGTAATAAGTTGCCGCTGGATCAATTTCGAAAACATCCGGCTTAAATTGAACCAAATAATATTCCGGCACATGATAACCAAAGGCATAGAAAAACTTGTGTGAGATGATTTCGGCTGAAGTGGCCATTTCAGGATATTCTTTGGGATCAAATTTGAGTAAGTAACGATCTCCTTTACTATCTTGAATAAATACCCCGACGCTGACCCCTTCCATTTTTCCTTTGATAATCCGCCACGGACCGCTCGGATCGGGGCCAGTTCCTTTCGCCGGACCTTGCAGTAATTCGGTGGTTGACAGCGGCTGTTTGCCCTGTCGATTGACAAAAAAAGTTGAATCGGGAACTTCATCGAAGGAATTAATGTCTAAAGCAGGAGACTTTTTGATTTCTTGTGCCAGGCGATCAAATTGAAGAATTTTGACAAATTGTTTATAAACTATAGTGTCAAAAAACTCGTGGTAAAAAGACGTATTGTTGTTCTTAATTCTGTGTTCTAATTCTTCAACGGTCATCGCAAAACCAGCCGCCGAACCGGTCAAGCATGATATTACTACCACACATGAAATAATAAGAATTGATTTGCTGTTGCGTTTCATTCTTTTGCCTTTTTTAAAAAGAAGCGTGCGTATGGACACGAGCAGCCCATCCTTCATTCCCACGCGCCAAAGAGAAGAATAATATAGTGTGTCTTTTATATTTCAAATTCAGCCCGCTACCGTATGAAAACTTAAGTTCGTCGAATCCAAAATCGTGAATTTCCTCAAACACTTCGCCAACGTCAAATAAAGCAACTGCGTCGCCTGCGAAATTTCCATATTCATAAATATTATATCGATATTCGGCATTGGCAACAATAAGACCTTCGTCAAAATACCGGTTGAAAGCGTAAGAACGAAGAAGTTCGCTGCCGTCACGAATACTGCTTCCGCCCAACCGAGCAAGGTTATAAAAAGGAATTTCCCCGCCTCCTAATTCTTGATTCTTTTCGACTCTGATCCTCAGCGCTAAAACCCTTCTGTCGGATAATATTGGAAAAAAATGGGCCACAGAACCGGCCATTTTTAAATATTGAAAATCTTTTCCGTCGGTATCATGAAAATATGAAAACTCAAGAGTCTGAATGCCCCCTTTTCGAGGATCAGTTTTATGATCACGCCCATCATGAATCCATTTGTTTACAAGGCCAATTAAATCGCCTCCGTCAATCCCGGGGATTCCAACCGGGAAATGTTCTTTGATTTTGCCGATTCGTTCTCGATTTCCATTTCCGATGTTCATTCTCTGATAAACGACAGCTCCATGTAGTTCGTTCGATTCATTTAAATCGTATCCAATGCCTCCCTCCAACCAAACTTCCTCCGGCTGATAGGAAGAACGCTCGCCGCGGCTTGTGTTCTGGCCGATGCCATAAAAATTTTCTGCTGAACTTCTCCAATACCGAGCTGACCCATTGTGGTAATAGGGTCTGCTAGATGATTGAATTTTATAGTCACCCTCTAAATCAACGGTTGTTCCAGCGTAATTTATGTTTGGCGCCCAACCGCCTGTTGCGTTCGCCGTGACAAAAGATTCTTCAATATTAAGTAATTTTTCGATCTGAACTCGAGCACCTAAACCCGTAGGCACTAAAAAGCTGTCAGAAGGCGGCCTTCTTAATTGAGGATAAATTCCGTGAGAGGTAAGTTCGGTATAAGCCCAAGTCAGTTTATTTTCCAGATGGGTCCGTTCGGCCCATTCGGCTGTTTCTCCCAATGCGTAACCGATTGGACGAAAAGGTTGTTCCAAAAGACGGGCAATAAAAATTTCTCGATCGCGCTTTTCTATTTGTGCTGGGTCTTGAGCGCGCGGATATTTTAAAATGGGAGCGTACGGATCATAATCGGTTTCTTTTTGAGCAAAAACCGTAGAAGCGGAAAATACAATGAGGGCGAGAAACAATAAACCCTTATAAAGCGGTTTCTTCACGAACGAACGTCCCTCCTATTTTACTGATAAGCTGGATTTAATTTACGCAAACGATAAAAAAAAGAAAGAACCTCGGTTTTGATGCGTTCCAACGTGTTCATTTTGGCATTTTGATCGCCGTGAGCATGAGCAAAATTATAAATATATTTTTTCAAATGTCCATATTGAAATGACCTAAACCCGCAAGCCTTCATTTCCTGATAGGCTTGATCGACATTCCAATTTTGGCGAGAAATTCTCCAAGTTGCCACCACGACTCCGGTGCGTTCCTGGCCATGTTTGCAATGAACTAAGATCGGTTGCCGCTCCGGCAAATCCATAATTTGGTGAATTTTCTGGATCGTTTCATCATCCGGATAATCCCAGCCGCTCCACGGAATGGAGATGGATTCAATGCCCGCCTCTTTTAAGAATTGCTGCTCTTTGGCAACGCGTTTTGGCTGGTTGTCAAAAGTAAGAACTGTTTTGATTCCCAGTTCTTTTAAATAAGGAACGGATTCTTTTGAAATTAACCCGCTTCGGTAAAGAGTGGGCGTTACTTGCCGGAAATTATAGGTGGTCTTTTTGATCTTTTCAAAGAGCGCGTCTTGTTCAGATTCGGCAGAACCAGACGGACTGAAGGCCAGAATAAGAATCGATAAAATAGATAATAAAGAAGAGGCCTGGATCAGTTTTTGCATGGCAATAATCTGATTAATCATCGTCGTTTTGGAGAATAAATTGAGTTTAGATTTCAAACGCATTTTGAATAAGCCGAATGCCCAATTCGGCTCCTTCTTTTTGGATTGCCAACACATCAAAACGAACTTGCGGAAATTTTGGATAACGGCTCAGGTACCACGAAGCCAATCGGGCCAATTGAGCTTTTTTTCTTCCATTAATAGCTTCTTCTGGAAAACCAAATGAGGCATTTTGGCGGGATTTAACTTCCACAAAAACCAAACTTCCTTGGTGAACGGCGATCAAATCAATTTCTCCAAAAGGAGATCGAAAATTTCGCTCTAGAATTCGGTACCCTTGATTCTTTAAATAATCTTCCCCTAAATCTTCCCCTAATTTTCCTTTCAACCGGTTCCATTTTTTCATACTAAGCAGGTTGTTGCCCAAATCGGTGAAGTGGACCAAAAGTCATCCGGTGGATCGGGCAAGGACCATGTTGGTCCAGAGCCACAAAATGGGCTTTGGTGGGATAACCTTTATGAGACCGAAATCCGTAATGAGGATATTCTAAATCATAAACATTCATCATTTCGTCACGAGTCACCTTGGCCACAATGGAAGCAGCTCCAACGGAAATCAATTTCTCATCTCCGCCGATCACGGGAATTTGTTCCAGCGGAAGATTAATTTTAAAGGGCCCGTCGATGAATAAAATATCAGGGGTTGATGACAGTGCGAGTACGGCAAGGCGCATGGCCAAAAGAGAAGCTTGCAGAATATTAATGCGGTCGATTTCCTGTTCGCTGACGACCCCAACACCCACTAAGGTATGTCGGATGATTTGCCAGAATAATTCTTTGCGTGTTTCTGGGGTTAATTTCTTGGAATCTTGAATGCCGTGGAGTTTGACGCCCTGAGGAATCAAACAAGCAGCTGCAACAACAGGTCCGGCTAAGGGACCACGTCCGGCTTCATCAACGCCGGCGATGAAGCGAAAGCCCTGATTGAGTAAGTTAGACTCAAGCGGGCTATGACGTTTAAATGTCACTTTAAACCTTTATTATTTATTTCCCGGATGTTCTTTTCGCAAATGATACAGTTTGGCGCGACGGGCTTTTCCTTTTGTCGTAACGGTAATTTTTTCAACTTGAGGAGAATGAATCAAAAAAGATTTTTCAACAATGTCCTCTCGAATTTCTTTTAGAACGCTGAACCCCGCGTTAATTCCGCGGCCCCGTTTTTTCACAACAGTTCCCGCGAAAATCTGAATCCTGCTTTTCTCGCCTTCCTGGACTTTCAAATGAACTTTCACTTCATCGCCCACATTAAACTCCGGAACTGACTTTTTTAGAAAATCTTTTTCAATCACATCAATCTTGTTCATGTAATCATTCCTCCACATTCATGATTCAGTTTTTTTAATCAAATCGGGCCGCATGGCCTGGGTAATTTCAAATGCTCTTTTTTTACGCCAGGATCCGATCATCCGGTGATTGCCCGAAAACAAAACATTTGGAACCGCCCAATCTTGAAATTTCCTCGGCTTCGTATATTGAGGATAATCCAACGAACCCTGACTAAACGATTCGGAATCAAGCGATGCTTCATTTCCCAAAACGCCTGGGACCAAACGAACAATAGCATCAATCAAACAAAGCGCCGGGAATTCACCGCCGGTGGTTACAAAATCGCCGACCGAAATTTCTTCATCGATTAAATGGTCATGAACGCGTTCGTCAACGCCTTCGTAATGACCGCAAATAAAAATTAAATGGCGTTTTTTAGAAAGTTTTTTAGCTTGTTCATGACTGAATACTGTGCCTCGCGGCGAAACCAAAATCCGCCACCCTTTTCCGCCGATCTTATTCAAACAATCATGAATGGGTCCAACCATCATCACCATGCCCGCTCCGCCGCCAAACGGTTTATCATCACATGTTTTGCGTTTGTCTTGTGCATAGTCACGCAAATTATGAATTTTGATTTCTACACGGCCGCGGTTTTTGGCCTGTTTCATCATGGATTCATTCAGCGGACCTTCAAACAAATTGGGAAAGAGCGTCAGAATATCAATCTTCAGACGTGCTTGACTCATCCCCCACCAATAATTTTTAATAAATCTAAATGGTGGGGGATCATCACAAATAAACGTTAAGGTTTAACGCCTTGTTTCTTCAAAAGACTTTTTACGGTCTCCGTCGGGAGCGCCCCTTTTGAAAGCCAGTGTTTAATTCGTTCTGCTTTCAAACTAATTTTTGCCGGCGTTTTCCGAGAGTCATAGTACCCGACTTCTTCAATAAAGCGCCCATCGCGCGGCATTCTTGCGTCCGCAACCACAATCCGCCAATGAACTTTTTTCTTCGTGCCAAAACGTTTGAGTCTAATATGAACAGCCAATGGATCCTCCTTAAATTAATTTTGATTCTTTTTCCCGACTAATGGATGCACCTAAGCCGGACAACTTTTCTTCAATTCGTTCGTAACCACGGTCCAAATGATAAACACGGTGAACCTCCGTTGTGCCCTCTGCAGCAAGCCCCGCTAAAACCAAAGCTGCGCTGGCTCTTAAATCGGATGCCATGACGGGAGCGCCGCTTAAATGTTTGACGCCGCGAACAATTGCACTCGACCCTTCCAGAAAAATTTTTGAACCCATTCGGTTGAGTTCGCTGACATGAATAAACCGGTCCGGATAAATTTTTTCGGTAATAACGCTAATGCCGTCGGTGGTTGCCGTCAGCGCCATTATTTGAGCTTGGAGATCCGTTTGAAAACCAGGATACGGAAGCGTGGTCACATCAACCGGTCTGAGCAAACCGTTTCTTTTGATACGCACTGAATTTTTGGTTTTACTGACGTGAACTCCGGCCTGAGTCAGTTTGTCTAAAAGAGCATGATTATGTTCAGGATTGCAATTTCGAACCGTGACATCACTGCCGCGCGTCATCGCTCCGGCTACCATAAAGGTTCCGGCTTCGATTCGGTCGGGAATGATGCTGTGCCGAGTACCTTTTAACTTCCGAACTCCTTGTATCTGAATGAGATGGGATCCACGACCTTGAATTTTGGCTCCCATTTTAACGAGAAATTCTGCTAAATCAACAAGTTCCGGTTCACAGGCAGCATTCTCAATATAGGTCGTGCCTTTGGCTAAAACGGCTGCCATCATCACATTGGCGGTCGCTAAAACGGAAGATCCATAGCTTCCACCCAAATAAACGTCGCTTCCTTTTAATCCACGTTTGGCGCGAGCTTTGACGAACCCATGCTCGATGGTAATCTCAGCCCCCAAAGCTTCGAGACCCTTTAAATGAAGGTCAATGGGCCGAGCGCCAATCACGCATCCACCCGGCATCGAGACTTCGGCATGTTGAAGACGGCCGAGCAACGGACCCAGCACGCAAACAGACGCGCGCATCGTGCTCACCAAGTTATAGGGAGCAATCGCTTTTAAATTATTGCCCGGTTTAATTTCAATGGTGGAGCCTTCATGATTGACTTTGGCGCCTAAAAAACGCAAGAGCTTCACCATCGTCACCACGTCCCGCAAATTCGGAACGTTTTCAATAAATGATTTTTCTTCGCACAAAAGAGCGGCGGCCATAATCGGAAGCACCGCATTCTTAGCACCAGATACAGTTACTTCGCCGCTTAATTTTTTTCCGCCTCGTACAACAATCTTATCCATCCCCCACCACCTTGGATGAATTTACATGCCCGCCACCCACAGTGGTGGGGGATCCATGGCTCACCCGACGTCCCAACAGAATTCGGTCGCAACCCGCATAATCGCGGATGATCTCGATCGATTCAAATTCATGACTCATTAATTGTGTAATTGCGCTTGTTTGATCATGTCCAATTTCAAAAAATATAAATCCGCCAACTTTTAAAACTTGTTTTGCCTGTTCAATAATCCGCCGGTAGAAATTAAGACCGTCTTCGCCTCCGTCTAAAGCCATCGCCGGCTCAAATGAAAGTTCACGTTGTGCGGTAATTAAATCTTGTGTCTTCAAATACGGCGGATTGGAAACGATCGCATCAAAGCGATTGTGAATTCCATTTAATAAATCGGCGCAAACGAAATGAATCTGATCCTCAACTTGGTTCAGAACGCTATTTCGCTGGGCACACCACAGCGCTTCTTGTGAGAAATCGCTCGCCACAAAGCTCCACTGCGGGCGCTCCAATGCCATGCTGATCGCAATATTTCCAGAACCGGTGCCAAGGTCTAATATATGAAGCGGCTCTAAATCATGGCCAAGGCGGGACATCGCTACATCCACTAAAAGCTCTGTCTCAGGCCTTGGAATTAAACAGGTTTCTCCGATTTCCAAAACTGCATTTCGAAACGGAAGTGATTTCATCAAATACTGAAGTGGATAACGGGTCGCGCGTTTCACCAATAGGGACTCGAATTCTTTTTCTTCTACTTTGGTTAATTGGATGGCTGAATTTAATTGCAAAGAAAGCCGCGGCTGTTTGAGAACATAAGAAAGAAGAGACGAAGCCGAAAGATCCGCATCCGGCACATTGTGCCGTCTGAGAAATGAAACGCCTTCTTTAAGAATGTCATTGCGAGCGAACGAAGTGCCCGCCAAAATACGCGGCGGGTCCGACGCGCTGTGTGGCGGAAGCGAAGCAATCTCTGAGATTGCTTCGGCCTTGCTTTGAATGCTGCCTCGCAATGACGTCGTGTTCATAGCGCTTTAAGCCGCCGGTTTCGGTCTTCCTGAATTAAAGCCGAAATGAGTTCATCCAAATTGCCTTCCAAAATATCGTGAAGCGAATGAAGCGTCAGCCCAATTCTGTGATCGGTGACTCGGTTATCCGGAAAATTATAAGTTCTAATTTTTTCGCTGCGGTCTCCGCTGCCGACTTGTTTTTTTCGGTTCTCAGACATTTCCCGGTGGAGCCGCTCGCGCTCATGTTCGTACAGCCGTGCGCGCAAAACGCGCATGGCTTTGTTTTTATTTTTTAGCTGCGACCGTTCATCCTGACAGCGCACCATCAGGCCAGATGGAAGATGAAAAATCTGAACAGCTGAATCGGTCGTGTTAACTCCTTGACCGCCCGGCCCGCCGGCGCGGCACACTTCAATTCTCAAATCATCGGGCTTAATCGTAACGTCAACTTCCGTTGCTTCCGGAAGGACCGCAACCGTAGCCGCCGAAGTATGAATCCGGCCGCTGGCTTCCGTGTCCGGAACCCGCTGGACCCGGTGAGTACCGCTTTCAAATTGAAACATTTTGTAAGCACCGCTTCCGGAAACGCCAAAAATCACTTCTTTGAGTCCGCCTTTACCACCTAAATTAGTATCAATCACTTCCATCTGAAGTCCGTGATTGGTAATGTAACGGCTGTACATCCGAAATAAATCTCTGGCAAAAAGTGCTGCTTCTTCGCCGCCCGTACCCGCTCTGATTTCAATAATAATGTTCTTATCTTGATCCGGATCAGATCCTTCCAACAATTTTTCTTCAAGCTGTTTTCCCAAATCTGTTTTTTGTTGAAGCAGCCGGCTGTGCTCTTCCCGATACAAGTTGAGCATGTCTTCATCTTTGGTTTTAGATTGAATTAATGCTTCAATATCGGAAAATTCCCGGCTAATCCGTTCATACTCCGCCAACTGATCGACCAAAGGCCGAAGCCGAGCCAGCTCTTTTGAATAAGACTGGAACAAATTTCGGTCTTTAAATATTTCGGGATCGGCAAGAAGACATTCCAGTTCCTGAAAGCGGGATCTGATTTTTTCAAGCCGTTTGAGGATGATCATAATCAATGAGCGTAAACTTAACGATGCTTTTTGCTTGCGACGGTCCGACCGCCAAATTTTTTCTGAAACTTATCAATACGTCCCGCGGTATCAATCAACTTCTGCTTGCCGGTAAACAAAGGATGACAGGCAGAACAGAGATCGACCTTGATGTCTGCTTTTGTGCTTCGTGTTTCAATCACGTGGCCGCAAGCGCACCTAACGACAGCCGGGCCGTAAGTTGGATGTGTATCTTTTTTCATAATGATTTCCCCCTTAAATTTATTTTTCTGCTTTATTCAAACTCATGAGAAATTCAGCGTTAGATTTTGTTTTGTGGAGCCGCTCCAACAAAAGTTCCATCGCTTCCGTTGAATTGAGCTCATTGAGTACTTTTCTCAAAATCCAAACCCGGTTCAGTTCATCTGGGTGCATGAGCATGTCTTCCTTGCGGGTGTTTGACTTTTTCACATCAATGGCCGGATAAATCCGTTTTTGGAAGAGGTTCCGGTCGAGCTGAAGTTCCATGTTGCCGGTGCCTTTGAATTCTTCAAAAATCACCTCGTCCATTCGGGATCCGGTATCCACTAAAGCCGTTGCGATAATCGTCAGACTGCCGCCTTCTTCAATGTTTCTAGCAGCCCCGAAAAACCGCTTGGGTTTGTGAAGTGCATTGGAGTCCACGCCGCCGGAGAGAATTTTTCCGGAATGCGGAACGACCGTATTATAAGCGCGCGCAAGACGCGTAATGCTGTCGAGTAAAATGACAACGTCGCGCTTGTGTTCGACAAGCCGCTTGGCTTTTTCAATGACCATCTCAGCCACTTGAACGTGGCGTTCAGCAGGTTCATCAAAAGTCGAAGAAATCACTTCGCCTTTGACCGAGCGTTGCATATCCGTTACTTCTTCCGGACGTTCATCGATTAACAAAACGATGAGATAAACTTTCGGCTCGGTTTTCGTAATGCTGTTTGCGATTTTCTGAAGCAGAATCGTTTTTCCGCTATACGGCGGAGCCACGATCAATCCGCGCTGGCCTTTTCCGATCGGCGTCAGCAAATCCATCACGCGCGTGGAAAGTTCGCCCGGCTCAGTTTCCAGAATCATTCGCTCATTCGGATAAAGTGGCGTTAAATTTTCAAACGGAATTTTATCCTTAATGGCTTCCGGTGATTCATAATCCACCGCTTCCACTTTGAGCAGAGCAAAATAACGCTCGCCTTCTTTGGGAGGACGAATTTGGCCGCTGACCGTATCGCCCGTTTTAAGATTAAATTTACGAATCTGAGAGGGGGAAACGTAAATATCATCCGGAGACGGAAGATAGTTATAATTCGGGGACCTCAAAAATCCAAAACCATCCTGCAAAATTTCCAAAACGCCTTCACCAAACATGACGCCCGACTGTTCAGCTTGCCCCTGCAGAATTTTGAAAATAAGATCCTGCTTGTTTAAGCCGACGGTATCGCCAATATTGAATTTTTTGGCAATATCATGAAGCTCAGAGACTTTTTTCTTTTTAAGCGCAGCCACATCCAGTTGAGGTTGACCTCCGGCAGCGGCCGGCCGCTGAATGACTTCCTCCGTATACTTTTCCTCTTCTGCTACAGCACTTTTTTTGGGTCCTTTACTAAAATTTTCTTTAACCATGTTTCAATTAATCTCCTCTCAATTTTCTTTTTTAAACTGCAATATCAATTTCCGCCAAACAAATTTGGCGTGTTTACGAAGCAATTTCTTGGATCCCTTATTAGAAATAATAAAATCCGATTTTCTCATTTTCTCCTGCTCTGACAACTGCGCCTGAAGACGCGCATTCACTTCCTGACGACTAAAACCCGAACGCACGAGCCGTTTCGCAAGGTTCGATTTTCCCGCCACAACCGTCACGGTCACATCACACAGGCGGTCAAACTTGGCTTCAAACAGAAGCGGAACTTCCAAAACAATTATTCCGTTTTTTACTTTTTTAATTTCGGATGTCATCCGCCGCCGAACGAAGGGATGAATGACTGCCTCAAGGGCTCTTCGTTTTCTGGGATTAGTAAATACTTCCCGCGCGATTTGTTTTCGACGCGCTTTTGACGGCCAAAATTTGTCGCGAACGATTTGATCGGCGCTCATCACTTTCTTTGCGCCCAATTTCTGAAATATTTTGCTCACGGTTGTTTTGCCGCTTCCAAAACTACCCGTCAGCCCGACAACCAGGCGCTTCATCCCCCACCACTTTTGGACAACATTTTCAATCTCAGAAAAATATCTCCCATCTCAAAAAGTGGTGGGGGATCATTCTTATTCTTTGTACCAACTGGCACCGGTGGTCATGTCCACTTTCAGCGGAACTCGGAGCGTATAAGCCCCTTCCATCTTGGACCGAACCAGCGACTCAATTTGTTTTAACTCATCGTTTGCAACATCAAAAACAAGTTCATCATGAACTTGAAGATTCATAACGGATTTGAATTGTTTTTGTTCCAGCTCACGCTGAATCTGAATCATCGCGATTTTGATAATGTCTGCGGCAGAACCTTGGATCGGCGCATTGACGGCTGTTCGTTCCGCAAATTGACGTCGGTTGATATTGTTGGAATTAATATCCGGAAAATAGCTGCGCCGACCACAAATGGTCTTGAGGAATCCATGTCTTCTGGCTTCTTCTTTTTGATTTTCCATGTATTGTTTGACTTTGGGGTAACGCTCGAAATAAGAATCAATAAAGGTCTGTGCCTCACCTACCGGAACACCCAAGCTTTGGGAAAGTCCAAATGCGCTGACGCCATACACAATGCTAAAATTAATGGTCTTGGCCACGTTTCTCATCTCACGCGTTACATCTTCGCGTGTAACGTTGTACAACAGCGTTGCGGTGTATTGATGAACATCCAAATCTTCTTGAAAGGCTTCCATTAATTTTGGGTCTTCTGAAAAATGCGCCAAAATTCTGAGTTCTACTTGTGAATAATCCGCCGACAAAATTTTCCGGTCTATGGCGCGCGGAATAAATCCGCGGCGAATTTGCCGGCCGATCTCGGTCTTAATCGGAATATTCTGAAGATTTGGTTCCGAACTCGAAAGTCTTCCGGTAGCTGTCACGGTTTGATTAAAGGATGTGTGAATTAATTGCGTATCCGGATTCAGCAAAAGCGGAAGCGCATCGATATAAGTTGATTTCAGTTTTGATTTTTCACGATATTCTAAAAGACGTTTCGGAAGTTCATAATTTTGAGCGAGCCGCTCCAGCACATCAGCGTCGGTTGAATAGCCCGTTTTGGTCTTTCGAATCACAGGCAGTTTAAGCTTGGTAAATAAAATATCGGACAATTGCTTCGGAGAGTTGATATTAAATTCTTGCCCGGCTTGACGGTAAATTTCTGTGGTCAGCTGGCTTAAATCACTGCCTAACTCTCCGGAAATTCGGCTCAGCAACTGGCAATCCACGGCCACGCCGTTCATTTCCATCTGGGCCAGCACATGCATCAGCGGCATTTCAAGTTCATTAAATAGTTTGGTTAATTGATGAACCTCGAGCAATTTTGCAAGCGGCTCAACCAGTCGCATGACGCAATCGGCATCTTCACAGGCATATTCAGAAATCCGTTCCAGAGGGACTTGATCCATCGTGGTTTGATTCTTGCCGCTTCCCAACAAATCACTGGTTGGAATTTTTTTACATCCCAAATATTCAAAGGAAATATCATCCAAATTATGATTCAGTTTCAAGGGATTAATCAGATAGGAGGCAATCATCGTATCAAAGGCAACCCCGGCAAGTTTGATTCCGCAACGTTTTAAAACAATGATTTCGTATTTGACGTTCTGCCCATATTTTTGAATGGCAGCGTCTTCTAAAATGGGCTTCAGAATTTTTTCCGCTTGGCTCCATGGAATACCGGGCGCCTGATGAAATTCGGAGGAAATGGGAACGTAATAAGCTTCTTTGGGTTCTGCTGCAAAACTGAATCCCACAATAAAAGCTTTGTTCGGATTAGCAGAAGTGGTTTCCGTATCCAGCGCAAAGGCTTTGGCCTTCACTAATTTTTTGGCCAATTCCTGAAGTTGTGCAACTTTAGTAATGATGTGATATTTCCGGTCCGTTTCATCGGAGCTGCCGGTAGTCACCATTTCTTTAAGCAACGTGCGGAATTCAAAATGTTTCAGGAAATCCGCTAATCGTTTTTCGTCCGGTGTTGTTAGTTTCATTTTTTCGAAATCTATTTCAATGGGAACCTGGCAATCAATCGTGGCCAAATCTTTGGATAGGCGGGCAATTTGTTCATTTTCTTGAAGTGATTTTTTTCTGGAAACTCCTTTGATCTCATCCAAATGGGTGTAGAGTTCTTCAAGCGAGCCGTGCTGACGAATGAGTTCAACAGCGGTCCGTTCTCCGATCCCCGGAACGCCGGGAATATTATCCGAAGCATCTCCGGCCAGACTTAACACATCGACAACTCGATTTGGGCCAAGACCGCCGAAACGTTCTTCAACATGTGAGCGATCTAAAATTTCTTCTTTGTACGTATTAAAAATTTTGATTTTTTCATCTACTAATTGAAGTGCATCTTTATCGCCGGTGACAATTAAGACTTGAAACTCCTGCTTCTTTGCTCTTTTGGCAATGGTACCGAGCAAATCATCAGCTTCGTAGCCTGCTAATTCAAAAACTGGAATTCGGCATGAGTGGAGAAATTCCTTGATGTGCGGCATCTGTGCGATCAAATCATCTGGCATGGGTTTTCGGTGTTCCTTATAAGCTTCATACTGAGTGTGACGGAAGGTTTTCTCTTTACGGTCAAAACAAACGGCCACATAACTGGGTTTCAATTCGCGCAACAATTTGCGAAACATGGTAATGAATCCATAAATCGCATTCGTGGGTTCGCCTTTGGAATTTGTAAGCTCGCGGATGGCATAGAATGCTCGGTAACAAAAAGATTGTCCGTCAATCAATAAAAGGAGTTTCGACATAAGGAAATAATGAATTCATATCTGGAATGTAATGCGGAAAAGCGGCATTTTAAACAATGTGATACGTTTGATTACAAATTCACCTATCTTGATTTTATCGTTATGGGATTTGGAAACATGAGAGGGACTAACTCGAAAGGATTAAATATAAGCCCTAACTGGCTAACAAGATACCGTAATAGTTGGGATAAATCAAGCCTTTTTTATCGCTTGGCCAAAGTAGGATGAGCGGCTTTAACCGTGCCACTTTGGCTCGCTTGTTGGGCAAAATAGGCAGGGTCATAGGATTTATCAATGGCATCATCATAGGAAATGATGCCTTTGGAATAAAGCTCAAGCAGATGACTATCCAAATTGCGAGAACCATACTTAGCTCCGGTCTGTAATTCGGAAGGAATCTGGTGGGTCTTACCTTCCCGGATCAAGTTAGCGATCGCCGGAGTTGAAATCATAATTTCAAAAGCAGCGATGCGGCCCTTTGTGTCCAGCCGCGGAATAAGCGTCTGAGAAATCACGGCAATAATAGTAGACGAAAGCTGAACCCGAATTTGCGATTGTTGGTGAGACGGAAACACATCGATAATACGCTCCACCGTCCGCGCAGCACCGGTCGTGTGCAAAGTTGCAAAAACCAAATGACCTGTTTCAGCGGCCGTAATAGCCGCTTCCATGGTTGCTAAATCTCTCATTTCACCAATGAGAATAACATCAGGGTCCTGTCTTAAAGCTTTGACGACCGCTTCTGCAAATGTAGGAACGTCGACGCCCACTTCGCGCTGCGTTACAATAGATTTTTTGTGTGGATGATAATATTCGATCGGATCTTCAATGGTAATGATATGAGAGTCGTGATTTTCGTTGATGAAATTCAGCATCGAAGCCAGCGTGGTCGTTTTACCGGAACCCGTAGGGCCGGTGACTAGAATTAAGCCTCGAGGACGATTCAGCAGGGTCACCACTTTCTCAGGCAAGCCGATCTCTTCAAATTT
>Ga0080064_1004314_pt1 | contig 18506 bp, 19 predicted proteins | sample Subgrocontami54m_FD_69260 | JGI IMG/M metagenome (GOLD analysis project Ga0080064, IMG submission 69260) | Subsurface groundwater microbial communities from S. Glens Falls, New York, USA - GMW46 contaminated, 5.4 m (SPADES assembly) (version 2) ...
CCGATGTCATCGCCGACTGGAAGAAGACGCCGGGCACGGTCGGCATCCGCATCATGATGAGGAAGGAGGCGCAGCGCGAGCCGAACGACCCGGGCCTCGACCGGATCCTGCGCGCAGCCGTTCGGCACGACTTTCCGGTCAACATGCTGTGCTGGGGCAACGTGGACGCGGGCACGGCGCTGATCGACCGCCACCCTGATACCCGATTTATCATCGACCATCTGGCCATCATGCAGCCGCGCACGCCCGACGCCCGCGCCGCTCAGCCGTGGGCTGACCTCCCGAAGGTGCTGGACCTCGCCAAGCGCCCGAACGCGGTGATCAAAATCAGCGGCGCCTGCACGCTGTCCCAAAAACCGTATCCCTTTCCGGATATCTGGGACCCGCTCGCCCGCGTGTTCGACGCCTGGGGTTTCGACCGCTGCCTGTGGGGCACGGACTGGACCCGCGCCTTCGCGGTTGTCAACTACGAACAGGCCGTCGAGCCCTTTCGCCAGACCGACCGCCTGAGCAACAGTGAACGGGCGATGCTGATGGGCGGCGCCTGCGCCAAGGCCTATGGCTGGTCGCCGAAGAAGGAGGCACCATGACACCGAACATCGGAACCGCCGATCGCGTAATCCGCATTATCATCGGACTCGCATTGCTCTCGCTCATCTTCCTGCTCGACGGTAACAACCGCTGGTGGGGACTCATCGGGCTCGGTCCGCTGCTGACGGCATCCTTGCGGTTCTGCCCGCCATACAAGTGGCTTGGCATTGACACGCTGGGCAAGAAAAAATCGGCAAGCTAGCCGCCAGGTGGCAGCGGCTTGAGCGAACGCAGACAGGTTGTGAGCACCTTCAATGGAAAAACAAGTCCGCAACGTGCTCGTGCTGTCGTGCACCCAGGCGACGCTGCAAATCACCGGGGCGACGATCGCCACGATCACGGGGCTTGCCGGTTTCGCGCTCGCAACCGACAAATCGTTCGCCACCGTGCCGCTGACCTGTTACGTCATCGGTTCGGCCATTACGACGATCCCTGCGTCGCTGCTCATGCGGACCATAGGCCGTCGCGGGGGCTTTCAGGTCGGCACCGCGGTCGGCATGCTCGGCGGCGCGATCTGCAGCCTGGCGGTTTTTCTCGGCAGTTTCTGGCTGCTGTGCGGCGGCATGACATTGATGGGAATCTACACCGCGTTCGGCAAGTACTATCGCTTTGCCGCCGCCGATGCCGCCGGCCATACCTTCCGGGCGAAAGCGATTTCCCTGACGCTGGCGGGCGGCATTGTCGGCGGCATCGTCGGGCCCGAGATGGCGAAGCGCACCGTGGATCTCTTCGCCGATTACCTGTACCTGGGCTCGTACCTGTCGCTGATTTTCGTCTGCCTGCTGGCGACGCTGCTGCTGCAGCCCCTGAGCATCCCGAAGCTCTCGGAGCACGATCTCAAGGATTCCGGACGGCCGCTGGGCGTGATCATGCGCCAGCCGGTTTTCGTGGTGGCGGTGCTGGCGTCGATGCTCTCCTACGGCATCATGAATCTGTTCATGACATCGACTCCATTGGCGATGCGTGCCCACGATCACCCTTTTCACGATGCGGCATTCGTGATCGAGTGGCATATGATCGGCATGTACGGGCCGTCGTTTTTCACCGGATCGATCATCAATCGCTTCGGAGTGCTGAATGTGATCCTCGCCGGGATCGCGCTCCTGTTCCTGTGCGTCGTGTCGGCGCTGGCCGGGACCGGCCTTGTCAATTTCTGGACGGCCCTGTTCCTGCTCGGCGTCGGATGGAACTTCATGTACGTCGGCGGCTCCGCATTGCTCCTCGAATGCCATTCGCCGGCGGAACGCGCCAAGACCCAGGCTGCCAACGACTTCCTGATTTTCGTGACGATGGCGATTTCGTCGACGTCCTCCGGCGTGCTGCTGAACAAAAGCGGCTGGCACGCCGTCAACTACGGCTCGATTCCCTTCCTGGTCCTGGCGACCGCCGCGACGCTCTGGCTGATGTGGCGGCGGCGCGGTAAATAGTACTTACGGAGTGATAATTTCATGGACTTGCCGAATTACGCAACTCTCAAAACCGGGATGGCGGAGCCCCACGTGCTGGTGGTCACGCTCAACCGGCCCGAGGCGGCCAACGCACTTAACACCCAGATGGGCCGCGATTTCCTCGACCTGTGGACGCGGCTTACCGAGGATGCCGGAGACGTGCGCTGCGTGGTGCTGACCGGGGCAGGGGACAGAGTATTCTGCGCCGGCGGTGACCTCAAGGAACGCCACGGCATGACGCGCGAGCAGTGGGTGCGCCAGCATGAAATCTTCGAGCGCCAGTACTGGGCGCTCATCGACCTGTATCTGCCTGTCATCGCTGCAGTCAACGGCCATGCTTATGGCGGCGGTTTCGAGGCGGTGCTGTCGTGCGATTTCGCCTACGCGGCGAAGACCGCGCGCTTTGCGCTCACCGAGGTTACGCTGGGCATCATGCCCGGCACGGGTGGAACTCAAAACCTCCCGCGCGCGGTCGGTGAGCGCCGCGCCAAGGAAATCCTCATGACCGGGAAGCCGGTCAGCGCGCAGCAGGCGTACGAATGGGGCGTGCTGAATGCCGTGTGCGAGCCGCAGGAATTGATGCCCATGGCGCTGGAGACCGCGCGCACGATCGCCGGCAATGCGCCGCTGTCGGTGCGCCAGATCAAGAAGTCAGTCCGCTTCGGCATGCAGATGGAATTGAAGACGGCTTACCGGTTCGAGGTCGAAGCGTACAATCATCTGGTCGAGACAGAGGATCGTTACGAGGGCGTGAAGGCATTCAATGAAAAGCGCAAGCCGGCGTTCAAAGGGCGCTGAGCCGATTCTGGTGGATTGCGCTTCGCTTCATCCACCCTACGCACAATTGTCATGGACATCATTCAGTTGGAGGAGAGTATGCAACAAGTTGACGTGATCGTGCGTGAAGTGGGACTGCGTGACGGTTTGCAGATACATCCCACGTTCATGCCGACGGATCGCAAGATCGCATGGATCGAGGCGGAGGCCGCGGCGGGTGTTGCGGAAATCGAAGTGACTTCCTACGTTCCACCCAAGCTCATTCCGCAGTTCATTGACGCCGAGGAGGTCACGCGCCGCGCACTGGGCGTCGCCGGCCTCACGGTCGCGGCGCTGATCCCGAATTCGCGGGGTGCGGAGCGCGGGATTGCGCTCGGCGTGCACAAGCTGAATTTCGTGATGTCGGTGAGCCGCACGCACAACCTGAAGAACGTACGCCGCGAGCGCGAGGAATCGGTCGCCGATTTCAGGAAAATCGTCGAGATGGTTCGCGCATTGCCCGCAGGCACGCGCCCGAAAATAGTGGGCGGGCTTTCCACTGCGCTCGGCTGCTCCTACGAGGGACGCGTGGCGGTTGCGGATGTCGTCAAATATGCGGTGCAACTCGCGGAGGCCGGCGCGGACGAGATGGTGGTGGCCGATACCGTCGGCTATGGGGATCCGGTACAGGTGCGTACCGTTTTCAAGGCGGTGATGGCGGAGATTGGCGCGCTGCCGGTAGCGGCGCATTTCCATGACACGCGTGGCACGGGGCTGGCAAACGTCGCTGCTGCGGTCGAGTGCGGCGTACGGCGTTTCGACGCCTCGCTCGCGGGATTGGGCGGCTGTCCGTTTGCGCCGGGCGCCACGGGCAACATCGTCATGGACGACTTGTGTTTCATGCTCGATTCGATGGGGCTGCGCACCGGCGTCGACCTGGAGCGGCTACTGCAGGTCAGGAACATCGTCCAGACGGCGCTGCCGGATATCGAGATGCACGGCGCATTGGCGCGCGCGGGCCTGCCGCGCAATTACGTGCGCGCCGGAGAACAACGCGCCGCCTGAGATTCGCGATGAGTGCTGCGGTCAAAATTGAGGACGTCCGCGTTCCGCTGGGCGAGGATTTTCCGGAGATCCGCGCGAGCGTGCGCAGGATCTGCGCCAGTTTTCCGGGCGCTTACTGGCGCGATCTCGAGGCGCGTGAGGCGTATCCCGCGGAGTTCGTCAAAGCGCTGACCGGGGCGGGGTATCTGGCCGCGCTGATTCCGGAGGAGTATGGCGGGGCGGGACTGCCGCTGCGCGCTGCCGCGGTGATACTCGAGGAAATCCACGCCTCTGGCTGCAACGCCGGTGCCTGTCATGCGCAGATGTACATCATGGGCACGCTGCTGCGGCACGGCAGCCCGGAGCAGAAGGCCCGCTACCTGCCGCAGATCGCGCGCGGGGAGTTGCGGTTGCAGGCGTTTGGCGTGACCGAACCGACGACCGGCACCGACACGACCAAGCTCAAGACGCGGGCGGTGCGTGAAGGCGACCACTACGTGATTCACGGCCAGAAGGTCTGGACGTCGCGCGCGCTGCACTCGGACCTCATGCTGCTGCTCGCGCGCACGACGCCGCTCGACCAGGTGAAAAAAAAGACCGAAGGCCTGTCCGTGTTCCTGCTCGATATCCGCGCGTGCCGCGGCAAGGGACTTGAAATCAGGCCGCTGAAAGCGATGGTCAACCACAATGCGACGGAAGTGTTCTTCGATGGCGCGCGCGTGCCGGCGGAGAATCTGATCGGCGAGGAAGGCAGGGGCTTCAGGTATATTCTCGACGGCATCAACGCCGAACGGATACTGGTGTCGTCGGAAGCGATAGGGGACGCGCGCTGGTTTACGAAAACCGCAGTCGCGTACGCGAAGCAAAGGATCGTGTTCGACCGGCCGATCGGCCAGAACCAGGGAATCCAGTTCCCGATCGCGCGCGCGCATGCCGAAACCGAGGCGGCGGATTTGCTGTTGCGGAAAGCCGCGGCGCTGTTCGAGGCGGGACTGCCCTGCGGGGACGACACCAACATGGCGAAAATGCTCGCGGCGGACGCGTCGTGGCATGCGGGCGAGGCCTGTATGCAGACGCACGGCGGATTCGGCTACGCGCGCGAGTACGACGTCGAGCGCAAATGGCGTGAGACGCGGCTTTTTCAGATCGCGCCGATCTCGACCAATCTGGTGCTCGCCTATATCGGCGAGCACATTCTCGGCATGCCGCGGTCGTATTGATTAGGGGTGCCCCATGACCGGATTGACCGAATCGCTGGCACATTTCATCGTAAATCCTGGCTTCGAGACGATTCCCGCGGAGGCTGCGCGGATTGTGAAGACGGGCTTCATCGACAATGTCGCGACGATGATCGCCGGACGCGATGAGCCGGTCGTGCGGATCGTGCGCGAATTCGTCGCAGCGAGGAAGTCCGGCGCGCGCGAGGCCTGCATCGTATTCGGCACGGCAATGGCGGCAAGCGCCGATGCCGCTCTGATCAATGCCACGGCTGCCCACGCGCTGGACTATGACGACGTGGCGTTAGGCGGACATCCGAGCGCAGTTCTCGTACCCGCAGTGCTCGCTGAAGGGCAGTATCTCGGCGCCTCGGGTGCGGATGCGTTGCGCGCTTATCTGGTGGGCTACGAGGTCTGGGCGGAACTGCTTGCGCGCGAGCCCGATGCACACCACGTGAAGGGCTGGCATCCCACGGCCGTGCTCGGCACGGTTGCCGCGGCCGCCGCGGTCGCGCATCTGCACGGTCTGTCCGGCGCCGCTTGTCAAAACGCGCTGGCACTCGCGGCGAGCATGGCAAGCGGACTGGTCGCAAACTTCGGGACCATGACCAAACCGTTGCACGCCGGACGCGCCGCCGCTTGCGCGGTCGACGCGGTGCGCCTCACGGTGGCCGGCCTGACCGCTGCGCCGGACGCGATCGAACACCCCGCGGGTTATCTTGCCGCGCTGTCCCCGCAAGGCCGTGCGGACCGTACGCGGCCGGCGTCCACCCTCGGACAGCAGCTTCGTATTCTCGACGCGGGTCTGTCGATCAAGAGTTACCCGATGTGTTACGCGACTCATCGCGTGATCGACGGCGTTCTCGACCTGGTGACTGCGCACGGTGTAAAACCTGAGGATGTGGAAGAAGTGCACGCGTGCGTGGGAGTTGCCCAGGCTTCCATGCTGCGCAACCATGCGCCGGTCACCGGGCTCGAAGCCAAGTTCAGCCTCGAGTTTGCCGTCGCGTCCGCGCTGGTCGCGCGCAAGGTCGGGCTGCGCGAGTTGACCGACAAATTCGTCACGCAGCCCCAGGTTCGCGACATGATGATGCGGGTCCGGACCTCGACCACCGACACGCACTGCCCGGTCGAGCCGATATTCGCGCTCACCGATCGTGTCACGCTCGAACTCAAGGATGGACGCAGACTCGACACGGGGGAAATCCGCTTTGCCCGCGGCAACGCCAAATTGCCGCTCAGGAACGAGGAGCTGAAGGCCAAATTCCTCGATTGCGCCGCGGGCGCGGGCAATCTCGATGCGGCGGCGCTGTACGAGCGCCTCAACCGGCTCGGAGAACTCGCAAGCCTGCGCGATCTGGTGCCTCAATATTCCTAAGGCGCCGGGATATTCCGTGGGTAACGAAGCCGAATCGATGGCGCGATAAATCCACGCCCTACTGCCCGCGCTGCGCGGAGTCCGCATCCCGCAGCACGCGTTCGCGTTGGTTCTTCTCGCGCGCATGCCGATAGCCGTAGTTGACCAGATCGCCGAGGTCGAACCGGAATCGCTTCGCGGTTGACACCTTTCTGGCCATCAGCGTCAGCTCGTCGCGGCTCAGCGGCTGCTGGCGGGGCAGCGCGAGCAGGATCCTGTTGCCGGCGTCGCGCACTTCCAGGATAAAAAGGTCGTCGAACACTTCCTGGTAGGTGCGAACCATTGCGTCGTAGAGCCGGTTGTAACCCGAGCCCCAGAGGTTGCCGGCTACGCCGCCGCCGGGCTTGACGGCGCGCCGCACGGCCTGCAGGAATTCCTGCGTCGCGAGGTGCGCGGGCACGCTGTCGATGCCGAACGCGTCGAGGAAGATCAGATCGTAGGGTTGACGGGTTTTCTCGATGAACCGCCGCCCGTCGTCCACGTGGGCTTGCATGCGGCTGTCCTCGCGGAAACCGAAGAATTCCTTTGCCACGTACACGACATCGGGATCGATGTCCACCGCGTCGATCGTCGCGTCGGGGTAATGTTTGCGGATGAACATCGGCAGCGTGCCGCCGCCGAGTCCGACGATCAGGATGCGGCGCGGGTCTTCCGACAACGCCAGTCCGGCCAGCATGACCGATGCGTAAGGCAGCGCCAGATATTCCGGATCGCCCGGTTTCACGACGCTTTGCCGTGCCCCGTTTTTCTCGAAACGCAAAGTGCGCAAACCCGCTTCGTCTTCAGTGACGATGATCGTGCTGTAGGCCGAAGCCTTTTCATAGAGGACGCGCTCGTCCGCGTGCGCCGGAACAATCAGCGCCGCGAAGACGAGCAATACGGCAAGAAATGTGCGGCGGTTCATGGTGCCGTTATTCCTTCGTGTCCCTGAATTGCGCCGCAATGTCCATCGCGCCTTGCAGGACACGCACGATACGTAGCCTTGCTTTCGTAGCGGTGAAAAAGATCACGTAGTTTCCGTGGGCGCACGAGCGTATGCCGTCGCCCAGTTCCGGCCGGGCGCGGTAGGCTTGCGGCGCCTTCGCAATTTCAGCGCACAGGGTGCGCAATTCTGCGACGAAGCTCAGCGCGCGTGGTGGGTTATCGTCGGCGATGTAGTCGCCGATCGCCTCCAAATCCCGCTCGGCGAGCGGGGAAATATCAACGCGCATTACGCCGCGCGCTTGCCGGCTTGCTTGCGGTACTTAGATTCCAGACGGTCGAACACGGCGTTGGCGGATTGTCCAGGGCCGCTCGCCAGGCCTGCCGCAATCGCTGCGCGCAGTTCCTCCTGCTGAAGTCTGGCGCGCGCGTGCTGATCTTCGAGCATGCGCAACCCTGCGCGTACCACTTCGCTGGCGTTGTTATAGCGCCCCGATTTCACCTGCGCCTGGATAAAGGCTTCGAAGTGGGGGCTGAGGGCGACGCTGGTGGGCATGGCGGTTCTCCTAACTATTAACAATAGTTATTAGACAGGGGCGGGAGCAGTTCGTCAAGATGTGCCGTGCGCCGCCGACCGATTTAGGTCTCATTCTTCGCTCGCGCAGCGAGCATTGCTACAAGTCGTTTTGGTCCAGTGATTGCACCGATTTCTGTGGCGACTTCTTCCGGCGCGGCTGGATCCCCCGAAAACGCCATTCCGCCGTAAAGCTGGATTCGCCATATCGTCAGCTGAGGCGTATCTACCGCCTGAACCCCACTATAGCTGATCGTTCGATTGCCTAGGTCGTGCTTCACGCGGTCCGCAGCGTTCATGGTAAAGAGCCGAGCAAAGAATTCCTTGCCGAAATTCGTCAGTAGAAGCGCTTCGCTTTCCTGGTCACGCAGAAGGTACGCGCCCCAGTGATGCCAGACAAGTGCGCGCGCTGCGTGTGAAAACAATGCACAAATCTTCTTTGGCTCGATCGGCAGTGTCATCGTCTCCCGGAAAAGGCCGCTCTCCATGCGCCAGATACGACCGCTGCCAGCGGAAAGCTCCCGATGCAAACGCAGATTCTTAGCCAGCCGTCCTGGAACGAGATTGACGAGATTCTCGTGAGCGTCAGCATGGCAGCCTCCAAAGGGAAGCACGGCAGTCAGGTAGTGTTCCAATTTGCTCTTGTCGTTATTGCATTCCTGGCACGCGGGAACTTGTGGAAGGTTCCCCCGAGTCCCGAGCACAAAGAATTCGCGTGCGAAAATGTGATCGGCAGTTGTGGCTGGCCTGTCGCAGCAGTAGACACAAAGCTTGCCTCGAAATCTCTTGGCGCTCATTCTGGTGGGATGAGGTGACGCACTGGCCAACGGCGCCGCTGCTGCGCGGCCCGTTGCACCAGAATGTCCTGCGGCCTACACCGCGACGTGAACATCACGCGATTCGATCGATCCATCGGGATTTGCCCAAGTGACGTGCGTCGCATACTTCAGTGCACTGCCCATGTGCAACGCCGCAATCAGCGTGAGTGATTGTCCTGGATCGAGTTTTGGAAACGGCAACTTCCGTTCGCACTCGTTGCGAACGAGGGGATCGTCGGGGCTGTCCTGCGCGATCCTGAAGTTGACGTCTGCCGCCGGGACACTGCCACGATTCGACAGAACAAAGCGAAAGTCCGTACGATCGACCTTGACGAGATCCACAGTAACGTCTGCCTTGCTCTCGGCGCTCGCTTGGCGTTCGAGAGTCTCAAGCTGTCGTTTCGCAAGCGTGGCTGCGATCGCTTGAAACTCCAACTGTTGCGCGGCAATTCGGCGTGTCCGTACCAGCGATGTAACGCCCGTGATTGCGCCAACCAAAGCGACCAAGAGGGTCAGAATTTCCTGTAGGTTCATCGCCTGTCCGCAGAACTTGTAGTAAGTTGCAAAGAAACGGTTTGCATTCTGGAATATCCATCACCGTTGGCTAATATCCTACTCCGAATTAAAATGTTTTCGGCGATGGCGCAATAAAAATGCGTGTTGTTAGGATACAGCTACGCACAACAATCGTGAACTTTTCCCGCCAGCCGCCAAACTCGACTGATTATTCGGACTTGACGCCCGCAGCCTTAATCACCTTGCCCTACTTATCCAGCTTAGTCTGCACGAAGGCGGGGAATTGCTGCAGTTTGCTGGTGAGAGGCTCGAACGCCTGCTTCTCGAGTTGCTCGCGGTAGTCGGGCGCGGCTCTTGCCACCATGTCGATGGCGACAGTGCCGCTGGCGCTGGCGCGGTTGTTCACGACAAACGGTTGGTCGAGCCGCTCGCCGAGGTTTTGTCCGACCAGCCGCGCGACACTTGCGCGGCGGGTATGATGGGAAACTCAGATGAAAAAAACAAATAGCCATGAACGGAACCAGCATTCCATAATATCGAGCATTTCCAGATTGAATGACAGTTCGACCGCCGGTTGACTTATTGGCAGGGTGGGGTGGCGGAGCGTAGGGAGGTGCCACTTGACCAGTGGGCATTGCAGATTCTTTCCGTTGCGCGTAGCGCGGGGGAGAGTTAGGGAGGAGGAAACTTGATTTACCGTCTGGCGCGGCCGTTGCTGTTTTTGCTGGATCCCGAGACCGCGCACCACGCGACGGTTTGGGCGCTCAAACACGGCCTGGCCGCCCGCAGCACCGAGCGGGACGATCCGATTCTATCCACCCGCGTGTGGGACCTCGCGTTCAGCAATCCGGTCGGTCTGGCCGCGGGTTTCGACAAGGATGCCGAGGCGGTCGACGCGCTGCTTGGACTCGGTTTCGGTTTCGTCGAAGCGGGAACCGTGACGCCGCTGCCGCAGCCCGGCAATCCGCAGCCCCGCTTGTTCCGTCTGGTCGAGGACGAAGCGGTGATCAACCGGTTCGGTTTCAACAGCAAAGGGCTCGCTGCTTTCGTCGGACGGCTCGCGGCGCGGCGGCGCAAAGGCAGCGTTGCCGGCATCGTCGGCGCCAACGTTGGCAAGAATCGCGACGTCACGGATGCGGCAGCAGATTACGTGACCGGAATTGAAGCAGTCTGCGGGCTGGCCGATTACCTGGTCTGCAACCTGTCGTCTCCGAATACGCCCGGTTTGCGCGGACTGCAGGCAAAATCGCAAATCGAAGCACTGATTTCCCGCGTGCAGGATGCAAGACGCCGCGCCGCGGCGGACGCCACGCGATTGCCGCCGTTGCTGGCCAAGGTCGGACCCGATCTCGATCAACAGCAATTGCGCGATATCGCCGAAGTCGCGCTGGCAACCGGAATCGACGGACTGATCGTGGGCAATACGACGGTGGATCGTCCGGCAGGCCTGCGCAGCAAATACCGCAACGAAGCCGGCGGGCTTTCGGGGCCGCCGTTGATGACGAAGGCTACGGCGTGCCTTGCCGATATGTACCGTTACACCGGCGGCAAGTTGCCGATCATAGGCTGTGGCGGCATCGCGAGCGGGGCGGATGCGTACGCCAAGATTCGCGCCGGCGCTTCGTTGGTGCAGTTTTATTCGGCGCTGGTATTTCACGGCACCGGATTGGTCGGGCGCATCAAGCGCGAACTCGCAGCGCGCCTGCGCGCGGATGGTTTCGGGACGGTCAGGGACGCAGTCGGTGCCGATCACCGGTGAGCAAGGGCGCGGCTTCAGCGCGCCACTCACACGACGGTAATTATTCGGCGCGATGAATCCGCGCCCTACTGATCGCGAGGTTTTTTGCCGTTGCCGCGAGCGTTGGCAGCAGGCTGCGGTGCGGCGGCACCATCCGGCACCGTCGTTGCAGCGACTTTACCTGGCGGTTGCGATGCCGGAGCAGGGCGGTCGCCGGGAGGCGTTGCCGGGTGACTGGCCGGCCCGCGACGATCGGGTCTGCGCGTATCCGCGCGGTGACCGGCGCCGTCAGCACCATGCCGCTGTTCACCATTCGGGCGACCGGCTTTGGCTGGCGCGTTCGGACGGCTGGCGGCGCTGCGCATATCGGGCTGACTGGCCACCGCGGGCACGTTCGATGCAACAGGCGCGCGCTCCCGATTCGGACGCACATTTTGAGTAGCGACAACTTGCTGCGGGCTGACCTGCGCTGCCGGTTGGTTGCCGTGCTGGCCACGCCCATCGGGACGACTGCCTGGGTTGCGATGACCTTCGAACGCGGACGGATCGGGTCCGCGGGTTTCGCGCCGCGCTTCGGGCGCTGCGCTCGTGTGGCCGGCTGGTTGATGCAAGGAGGCCTGCCGATAGGGGGTGTCCCGGCGGTGGGCCGGATTGTGCTGCCAGACCTGCGGTGCACTGCGCGTAGTTTCTGCATGCTGGTGCAGGTGCGCGGGCCGATAGTAATAATTGTTGACGTTGACGACATGGACGCTGCGGCGATGCCAGTCGGCGGCGCCAAAAAAGAAGTTACGCGAAACCCGAATTCCCGGACCCCAGGCAAAACTCCTCGCGAATCCCGGCCGCGCATGATAGCCAGGCCACGATGTCCAGTGAATCGGCTGATACGTTGGCCACCACCACGTCCCGTAAACGACGGTCGGATTGTAGTACGGCACGTAGATAACTTCGGGGTTCGCCAGCTCGATCACGATGGCCTGCCCTTGCCGGTCCACCCGCAACTGCTCGGTCGATCCGAGATTTCCGGCCAGATACGCCTTCTGCCGCAGATACTGAACGGCGTCCATCACATCGGCCTGCTGCGCGTAGAACGCATCGCCCAGCCGTTCGGTCCAATCCATCTTCTCGTCCATCAGCGTGAGGATCTGCGGAAACGCGACAAGCGATTTGACGCTCGGATCCCAATCCATCCGTTCAACCGCCCGCACGGCGCGGTCGCCATTGAGGCCGGGATTGCGCCGGGACCACCGCGCGGCCTCGACGACTTCGGCCGGATAAGTCGCTGCCATCAGGATCTGCGACAGCAGCGCATCAGGGTAAAGCGCAATCGGTGCCAGCATCTGATCGAGTTCCTGTTGCGCAAACGCAGGCCTGCCGGAAGCCGGCCCATATTCCTGCGCAAACGTTATCGAGCCGGAAAGCACCAGCACGAGCAGTGAAGTCAACACAATCCTGGTACGCGTATACATGATCAACTCCAATCTCAGTAAATGTCAGGTCAAACGCAGGCAAAGCGACCGTGCAAGCGTTGCATTGATACCTTCAATGCGCAGCGTCCTGGTGCGTTGACCCGTATTACTATGATGGCTCCCTGCCCGCGACAATTCCACCGCAAGACGTAACAGTGTGTTACTGCACATCGCCATGACCGGATCCCGCTGACAGCGTGAGAAATCCCGCGTTTTCACGCGCAGCGACGGGTCATTTTCGTGTGCTTCGGGCAGCCCGTGTAACCATGTGTAACCGGCGGTAAATCTATGTAACACCGCGAGCCTGCCGTCGATGCTGCGCGTAATGTCGCGACTACCGGTAATGGCATTTGCCGTACCGTTTATCAAAGGAGATTTTCATGTTGCGAAAAACCTTGCTCGCTCTCGCGATCGGTGCCGCATTCGGAATTTCATTGCCAGTCGCACAGGCGCAAGACGCCTCAGCAGTCGTAAACGCTGAACCCGTTGTAATCACCCAACCCGTGGTGGAAGGCACCCGTCAAGGCGGCCGCGACCTCCGGCAGGACCGGCGCAACGTTGCCGGTGAGCGGACAGACGTGCGCCCGGTGCGGATCGCCCAGCCAGTCGTAAATGCCTTGCCAGTCGTAAACGCCCAACCCGTGGTAGAAGACACGCATCAGGGCAGCCGCAACCTGTGGCAGGATCGGCGTGAGATCGCGCATGACCGCCTCAATCCTCTCCATGATAATCGCGGGTTCGGCAGTGAGCGGCGCGAGATCGCGCATGACCGCCGCGATATTCGCCATGATAACCGCGAGATTCGCAGTGACCGGCACGAGATCGCGCATGACCGTGCCGAAATCCGGCAGGACAACCGTGCGATCGGCGGAATGAGACGCGAACTGGCGAGTGACTACCGCGAGCGCAATCAGGATTTGCGCCAGTTACGCGCTTATCAAAGAAATGGTGACTGGGCAGGGGTCGCACGGGAGCGTGCCGAACTCAGACACGACAACGCTGAAATCCGCCAGGACCGTCACGCGCTGAATCGTCTTTATGCTGAACGCCGCAATGACGTCCGCGAGCTGCGCCACGATCGACGCGAGTTGCGCAATGATCGCGCCGACCGTCGTCACGATGTCCGCGAGTTCCGTCAGGATCGGCGCGACCTGTATGCCAACCGCAGTGATTTTCGCGGTATGCCGAATCATCAAGGGGCGCTGAATCACCGCGGTATCCCTAACCATCAGGGCGCGCTGAATCACCGGGGTTTCCAGAGCCACCAAGGCGTGCCGAACCGTCAGAATATGCCGGTCCAACGGGGCATGCAGAATCATCGTGGTGCGCACAACAATCAGTTCGCGATGGCGAGACCGGCCCCTGCGGCCAATCGCGGGCGTCGCTAAACAGCCCTGCCTGTATTGCGGCAGCAATCGCTGCTTTCCCCCGGTCTATTGGCCGGGGGATTTTTTTGCCCGCTCAGTCACTCGCCTTTCCACTGCGGTTTGCGTTTTTCGGCGAAGGCGCTGACGCCTTCGAGCGCATCGGGACCGAGCATGTTGCTGGTGATGACTTCAGTGGCGAGCCGGTAGGCCGATTCCATGTTCATCTCGATCTGCTGGTAGAAGAATTTCTTGCCTGCCGCCAGCACGGCCTGCGGCTTGGACAGCAGCACATCCGCGAGCTCGCGCACCGCGCTGTCGAGCTGTTCGGGCGGCACGACCCGGTTCACCAGGCCCCATGCGAGAGCGGTTGAGGCGTCGATAAACTCTCCGGTCATCAGCATCTCCAGCGCTTGCTTGCGCGCGACGTTGCGCGATACCGCGACTCCCGGCGTGGAGCAGAACAATCCGAAGTTGATGCCGGAGGTGGCAAATCGCGCGTCACTCGACGCCACTGCGAGATCGCAGCTGGCGACGAGCTGGCAGCCGGCAGCGGTCGCGATGCCATGCACGCGGGCGATCACGGGTTGCGGCAGGCGCGTGATGCTCATCATGACCTCGCAGCAGCGGGCAAACAGCCCGCCGATGAATTCCTGGGTGCGGTTCGCGAGCATTTCCTTGAGGTCGTGTCCCGCACAGTACGCTTTGCCGTGGGCGCCGATCACCACCACCCGCACCGCCGGGTCGTCGGCAACGGCGCTGAGCGCAGCCTGCAGCGCATCCAGCATTTCCATCGACAGCGCATTGAACTGCCTGGGCCGGTTCAGCGTCAGCGAGGTGACGCCGCCGGCGTCGTTGCGCAGCACGAACGGGTCGTTGGGTGTAGTCATTACTTCTTCACTACTTTAACAGCGATCTCCTCCAGCGTTTTGGCTCTGATCACCTGACCGGAGGGGCAGGCCTGCGACCCGGAACCCGCTTGCGGCCGGAGCGGGAGCAGGCCTTGGCCTCGACGCCTATTTCCTTACCACCTTCACTGCGATCTCTTCTAACCGCTTGGCCTTGATTACCTGACCGTCGAGGCCGGCCTGTTTCGCGCTGCCGCCGTAGGCGACGGTCATCAGCTGGCTGTAGTAAAGCACCGGCATGTTGAACTTGGTACCCTGCTTGCGGTTGATTTCACTCTGGTAGATTTCTACGTTGGCCTGGCACAGCGGGCAGGGGGTCACGATCATCTCAGCGCCGTGATCGTAAGCCGACTCCACGATGTCCCTGATCTGTTTCTGGCTCTTGTCGGGTTCGGAGAAGGCAAGCGCGCCGCCGCAGCAGGTCACTTTCTGGTCGTAGGCGGCGACCGCTTCACCGCCGACGGACTCGACCAGCTTGTCGAGATAAACCGGGTTCTCGAACGATTCGCCGTTGATGCCGAACGGGCGGTTGGTCTGGCAACCGACATAACCCGCGAACTTGAGGCCCTCAAGCGGTTTCACCACAGGCTTCTTCAGTTCATCGTAGCCGAAATCCTCGATCAGCACTTCCACCATGTGACGAATGGGCGCGCTGCCTTGATATTGCAGCCCGGCTTCCTTGAGCGCTTCGTTGGCGTCACGCTTCAGCTCTTCATTGTGCGCGAGCTTTTCCTTGCTTTCCTTGGCGTTCAGCCAGCACGCGGCGCAGGTGGCGACTACGTCCTGTCCCGGCAGATGCTTTTCGGCGAGCGCAAAGTTGCGCGCGTTCATCACGTGACGCGGCAGTTCGCCCGATTCGGCGTAGCCGATCGACGCGCCGCAGCAGTTCCAGTCGGGGATCTGCGTGAGCTTGACGTCGAGCGTCTTGCACATCGAATTGACCGAAGTCAGGTAATTCGACGCCGAGCCGCGCAATTGCGACGAGCAGCCGGGGTAGAACGCGTATTCTTTCTTGGCCATGGTTTGTCCTAGAGTCGGCGGCGCTGCTTCTCGAGTTCGTGCGCTTTCTTGAGCATGCGCTGGATGCCCGCCTGGTCCTTGCAGTCATGGCCTTTCAGCAGCTCGAACGGATTCAGGCGCCTGGCGAGCAGCATGCCGAGCCCGATGTGGCGCAGCGTCCACGCCTGCTTGATGCCGGCGATCAACCCGTCCTTGAAATAGAGTCCGAGCGTGAGCCGCAGTTCATTGACGCGGCCGGTGCGGGTGCAGTTTTTCCAGAACAGCGCCGAAAAGTGACGCGTCGGCTGGTCTTTCGGCGCGAGGCCCAGGCGGTGCGCGTAGGTCGCGAGCCCGTGCATGATCTGGGTGATCGGCAGCTTGCGCGGGCAGCGCACCACGCAGTTGTAGCACGAGGTGCACATCCACATCGAGTCCGAGCGCAATACCTCGTCGCGCTTGCCGGCGCGTATCATCATGAAAAGTTTCTGGGGCGAGTGCTCCCAGTGCGGGCCGAACGGGCAGGAGCCTGCGCACACGCCGCACTGCATGCACATCTTGACCCATTCGCCTTCCTCGACGTGCGCCTCGACTTCCTTGAGGAAGTTGCTGGTGTATTGCGCGAGGGCTTGCTGGTTGAGATCGCTCACGTTCGTTCGCTCCTCACGCAAACCCCTTCATCGGGCTCATGCCGATTTTCCCGATCACCTTCGCATAGTCGTTGATCAGCTGCGGCACGCGCGCGATGTCGGTGATCGCGACCTCATAGGAGGCGACGCGCTCGGTTTCAATCGACAGCTGTTTGAGCGTGTCATCGATCTTGCTCATGCGGTAGGCCGCAAGCTCCGAGCCCTTGACGAAGTGGCACTGGTAATCGTCGCCGTGCTTGCAGCCCATCAGCATCACGCCGTCGTAGCCCGCGTTGATCGCATCGGTGATCCAGATCGCGTTGACCGACCCCAGGCAGCGCACCGGTATCGCTCTCACGAACGCGCTGTAGACGTTGCGCTGCAGTCCGGCCATGTCGAGCGCCGGATAAGCGTCGTTTTCGCATGCGAGGATCAGAATCCGCGGCTTTTCCGAGAACTCGTCGGGAATATCGACCGCCTTGATCTGCGCGCCGACGGTATCGACCGAATAGTTCTCGAACGAGATTACCCGCACCGGGCACGCGCCCATGCAGGTGCCGCAGCGGCGGCAGCGCGATTCGTTGAACACCGGGTAGCGCTTCTCATCCTCGTCTATGGCGCCGAACGGGCACTCGACGGTGCAGCGCTTGCATTGGGTGCAACCTTCGAGCCGCACGATTGGAAACGACAGATCGCCGGAGCGCGGATGCGCGGCGCGGCCATGTTCGGCATTTTCCACCGCCTGGATCGCTTTCAGCGTCGCGCCGGTGGCGTCTTCCTCGGCTTGCGCGATGTCCATCGGGCGGCGCACCGGGCCGGCGGCGTAGATGCCGGTGCGGCGGGTTTCGTACGGAAAGCAGATGAAATGCGAATCCGCGAAGCCGTGCTTCAACTGCGGCACGTCCGGCCCCTGGCGGTAGGTGAGGTTGAGGATCGAAATCGGCTTGACCGCGCCGGCCGCCTGGGACTTGTTGTAGGCTTCCAGCGGCGCATTGTCGCCGGCGGCTGCGGCGATTTCCGCGTTCAGCTTGGCGTCGATGTCAATTCCGGAGTTCGGCACCTGGCCGGTCGCGAGCACCACGATATCGACATCGGCCATCGCGGTGTCCTCGTTCAGGATCAAATCGTGGAACCGGACGGTGCTGGTGTTGCCCGTCGGCTCGACGCTCGCCACCTTGCCCTTGGTGAAGGTCACGCCCTTGGTCTGCGCACTGCGATAGAAATCCTCGCCGTTGCCGGGCGTGCGCAAATCCGTGTAGATCACCACCGTGTTGATATCCGGGTTGGCGTCCTTGAAATACATCGCCTGCTTGATGCTCGCATTGCAGCAGAAGCCCGAGCAATAGGCGAGATGCCTGCCTGTCGTGTCGCGCTGGCCGGCGCATTGCACGAATGCAACAGATCTCACCGCGCCGCCGTCGGAAGGCCGCTTGATAGGCTCGCCTTTGGCCGCCGCTTCCCTGGCGAGTTTTTCCAAACCCGCCTGGTCGACGATGTTGGGACTCTTGCTGAAGGAGAATTCGGTGAGCTTGTGCGCATCGTAGAGCGAAAATCCCGATGCCTGCACGATGGCGCCGACTTCCTCGGTCGCGGTGCTGCCTGACTCCGTCGCGACCTGGACGCTGAATTGCCCCGGCGCGCCGCTCGTTTTGATGACGGTCGAATTGAGATGAACCTTGATGTGTTTCTCGGCATTGACCGCCGCGATCATCTGGTCGATGCCGGTGTCGGCGGGGTCCCGGTACGGCTCGCGGTACGCGACGCGCTTGTGGAGCTTCGCGGCCCAGCCGCCGAGTTGTTTTTCCTTTTCCACCAGTACCACGTCGTAACCGGTTTTGGCAGCTTCGAGCGCGGCGGTCATGCCGGAGACGCCGCCGCCGACCACCAGAATGCGCTTGTTGTGCCCGACGCTGGGATTGCCAGCGGGTAACTGCATCTTCTTGACTTCGGCACACCCCATGCGCACGTAGTCATCCGCCATCTCCTGCGTTGTTTCTTTCGCCTCGGGAGTGTCGGGCTGGCTCCAGATCACGCCTTCACGGATGTTGGCGCGCGCCACGGCGGCGGTCGGGAACTGGAACGCCTCGGTTTTCGCGCGGCGCG
>Ga0080064_1004315_pt1 | contig 18504 bp, 16 predicted proteins | sample Subgrocontami54m_FD_69260 | JGI IMG/M metagenome (GOLD analysis project Ga0080064, IMG submission 69260) | Subsurface groundwater microbial communities from S. Glens Falls, New York, USA - GMW46 contaminated, 5.4 m (SPADES assembly) (version 2) ...
GACGGTCCGCCACGCCACCGTCGTCGGCGGCGCGCCCCATCAACTCGGCTATGTCCTGCTCCGACACCTCGAAGCCGAGAGCGTCCGTCGCCGCCGCCTCCAGATGGTGCGCCTCGTCAATGACCAGGTGGCGGTATGGCGGCAGCAGGCCACCGCCGCGCGCGGCGTCCGCGAGAAGCAGGGCGTGGTTCACCACGATCACGTGCGCGCTCTCCGCGCGCTTGCGCGCCGCCTGCACGAAGCACAGGCCCTTGCGCGCCAGAGTGCAACGGCCAGCGGCCAGGTCGTGCCCCTGCGCCGAGATTCCCGGCCAGGCCTGCGACTCCGGTGGCGACAGGAACAGCTCGCCCCTGTCGCCGCTCTCCGTCTCCTGGAGCCACACCAGCGCCTTGGCCACCAGCCGCGCCTGTCCGGGCGTCAGGGCCGGACTTCGACGTAGCCCCGCCCAGCGTTCCAGACACAGGTAATTGCCGCGGCCCTTGAGCGACAGAAAACGAAAGTCGGAGGTGTCCTCGCCCGCCTGGCCCAGGCCCTTCAGCACGGCGGGGATGTCCTTGTCCACGAGCTGGGCCTGCAGATTAATCGTGTTGGTGGAGACGACCACGGGGACACCGTTCTTGAGCGCGTACATGATGGCGGGGAGCAGGTACGCCACGGACTTGCCCGTTCCGGTGCCCGCCTCGACCAGAAGCTCGCCCCCGTCGTTGAACGCATGGGCGACCCGCTCCAGCATGCGCACCTGCTCGTCCCGATGCTCGAACGCGGGAAAGGCGTGGGCGAACGCGCCCTTCGCGGTCAGATGCGCGGCCAGCGCCGCGGCGTCCAGAGGCTGCCGCGACCCTTCCGCGGAAGGGCTCAGCTGTTTCTCGGATTCCAGGCGACCGGCCAGCGCGCGGATGTCGAACCCCTCCGGCCCCACGCCGCTGAACAACACAGTCCGCGTCTTCCACTGCTCCATCGCGCGGAACAGGCTGTCCAGAGACCAGCCAGCCCGCTCCGCCAGGCGCGCAACCTCTCCCAGAATGCCCACGTCCAGCGCAAGCGCGCGCGACAGCAGCGAGAGAAAGACCTCCATCGAGGCCTGGGCGTCGGAGAGGGCGCGGTGCGGACGGTCGTGGATGGCGTCCAGTAGCCGGGACAGGGCGCTCAGCGAGTATTCAGGCAGACGCGGCATGAGAAGCGTGGCAAGGTCGAGGGTGTCGTAGGCGGGGCCGGTGGGACGCAGCCCCTTCCGCGCCAGGAACGCGAGGTCGAAACCGACGCTGTGTCCCACAACGGGCGCCATGCCGATGAACGATTGCAACTTCGACGACACGGAGTCGAACGTCGGAGCGGCGTCCACTTCCTCCTGCCGTATGCCCGTCAGCACGCGCACGCCAACGGGAATGGCGCGACGGGGGTTGACCAGGGCGCTGAGGGTGGCGACCTCCCGGCCTCCCTGGTAGCGGACGGCGCCAACCTCTATGATTTCGTCGCGTTCCGGCGACAGGCCCGTGGTCTCCAGGTCCAAGGCGACGTAGGTATCGCCCAGGGGGCCGCCCTGAGGGGAGAACGACACAGTCACGGGGGAGCCTACGTGAGAGCCGGGTGGCTGTCCGTGGTCAAAGGCCGCAGCTTCCCCTGCAAAAGGCCCTGCGCGGGCGTATAGCGGCCGGCGCGCAGCTCCTCGACGAACTCCCCGACACAGCGGACGTCCCGCTCGAAATGAGTCACAAAGCATCCAAGCCCATGCGTGGAATGGGCGTCGCTGCCGCCCGTCCCCTTCCTGCCCAGCATGTCCGCCACTTCGCGCGCGAGGCCATTCTCTCGCGGCGAGTTTCCGCCGTTCCCCACCTCAACGTCATCCACAAGCTGAAAGACTGGGTGCTCCGCCGCCTGCCGCGCGGTCAGCGCCTGGCCGTCCGCGTCGGGGAAAAGAAAGTTCCGCCCCGTCGTCCTGTCGAACATGCGCCGGAATGGATGCGCGACCACCATGAAGCCGCCCGCCGCGTCCACGATGCGCCGCAGGTCCCTGACCTTCGCCATGCCCGGCGCGTATCCGCCCACGCCAAAGACGGCGATATGTCCCATGTCGGTATCCACTTCCAGGGCAGGTATGAGAAGCATGTCATACCGGCTCGCCAGCCGCTCGAAGTCGTGTCTGTCCCAGCCACCCCCGTGCTCCGTGAGGCACACGCCATCCAGGCCAACCCGCTTGGCCTCCCGGACCATATCCTCCGGCGAAAGCGAGCTGTCCGCGCTCTTCAGTGTATGGACGTGCAGGTCAATGAGCATGGCCCCAATGTCGCCTCAGCGCCTCAAAACTCAAACCGCACGGCGGGCGCCGTACGTGACTACCCAGGAAAACCTCGGCAGGGGATTTGGTCCCCTGCCGAGGCGCTCCGAACACGCTTGGTCAGGTGTTCGATTACTTGTCCACCCACATCCTCGCGAAGATGTTTCCGTTGACCACGTAGTCGTTTACGCCCACGGCAAAATTGTGGACCCGCGGAGCAACCGCGATGAACGTGTACGGCCACACCATGGGTATCTGTATGATCTGCTCCTTCAGAGCGTACTCCTCCGCGTCACGAATGACCTTCTTCCGCGCGTTCTCGTCCACGGCGGAGAGCTGCGCGGTGTTGAAGTCAATGATGCGCTTGTCATCGTCGTTGCCGGAGAAGTTCAGGCTGCCGCCAGGAGTCAGATAGTTGGCGATGATCCAGCCGGGGTCGGGCGTGCTGTACGTGGGTGTGTACACCATCGCCTGGTGAGTCCCCTTGCGGCCCATGTCGAAGAAGATGGCGTCCTCCAGTATCTTGACCTGGGCCTTGATGCCAATGCTCTGCAACTGGCCGGCCGCGAACACGGCGCCCGTCTTCGTGATTTCATTAGTCCGCGACAGTACGTCCAGATCGAAGCCGTTCGGATAGCCTGCGTCAGCCAGAAGCTTCTTGGCGTCCACGAGGTCCTGCTTGCCCCCCGGCGTGTCCTTGGGTCGAAAGCCCGGCCAGGTCATAATCTCACTCTCGGGCACGCCCCAGCCCTTGTACAAGAGAATGGTGCCAACCTGTCCCTCGCCCTCGGCCACGACCTTAATTGCCGCCTGTCGGTCCAGAGCCAGGCTGACAGCCTTGCGCACGCGCACGTCGCTGAAGGGAGGCCGCCTCACGTTCATGAAGAACGTCGGTCCCAGCGGAGACGGAGAGGGATAGAACTGCATATTGGGGACGCTCTTCTTGACCGACTGCGTGTCGCCCGGCGACAGCGTGGTGAAGCCACGCCCCGTGACGTCAACCTGCCCCGTCCGCAGCGCGGCGACGCGGGTCCCTATGTCTGCGATGATCTTGATCGTTATCTTGTCCAGGTACGGTTGGCCCTTAATGTAGTAGTCGGGGAACTTGACCAGTTCAGCGCTGACGGCCGGAGTGTAGGACGCCAGCTTGAACGGCCCCGTCCCCATGATGTCGTTCTTCATGTCCCCCTTGGCTTCCACCAGCTTCTTCGAGTAGATCACGCTGGAGTCAACCGACAGCGCGGCCAGCGTGGGAGCCAGGGGGAATTTGAGGCGCACCTCGACCGTTTTGTCGTCGAGCTTCTGAATCTTGTCCAACGCCGGAAACAGAAGGGCCTTGGCCTTGCTGTTCACACCCCTCGGAGGGTCAATGATGCGCTGGAGGTTTAACAGGATGTCGTCGGCCGTCATGACGTCGCCGTTGTGGAACTTCACCCCCTGCCGGACCTTGAAGGTGTACACCTTCCCGTCGGGGGAAAGCGTCCAGCTTTCGGCCATGTCGGGCACGATCCTAGAACCCGTTTCCGGGTCAAATTGCACAATCCGCTCGTACGCAGGTCCAGTGATGACGTACGTGTTGATGCCCACCTCTTGCTGCGCGTCCAGCGTCGCGGTGTTGCAGCAACTGGAGACAACCAGATGCCCGCCGTACTTGGGTTGGTCGCCCGGCGCGGCCCTGGTGGGGACCGCGGTCGGCTGCGAGCTGGGCGGCGCGGGAGTCGGCGGCACCGACTGTACCGTCGCCGTCGGGCGCGGCGCTGTCGTAGGCGCGGGCGCGGCGGGTGCGGCGGGCGCCGCAGTGGCTGCGGGCGCGGCCGGAGCGGGCGCGGTCGCGGGAGCGCACGCCGCGAACACCATCACGGCGACGGCGCCAATCGAAAGCAAAACGCCGAGTGAACGTATCCTGGTCATAAAGAACCTCCCTAGCGCTAAGCTAACATGGGAATCGTGGGGAATAGGCCATAGGGTACCTCCCTGATGCCGTCCTGTCAATGACAACATACTACGTCGTCCGCAAAAAGAGGGGGCTTCCCCTGTTACTCCGCCAGATAGGGCAGAAGCCAGCCGAACACGCCCGCGAACAGCGCGCCCAGCGCCACGCCCGGCCACGCCCATCGCCTCGTCACGGCGCTCACGGCCAACGGAAAGGCAAGCGCGGCCAGAAGCACGACCACCGTGAAGAAGGCGTTGGGGCTGAGAAGTCCGGGGCCGGGGACATACCTGGACACCCAGAAATATGCCAGGCCCAGAATGACCCCCAGTATGGCCCACGCCACGGTGATAGCGGCAGTGGCGGCGAGCGTCAACAGCGTCAGGGAGACGCCCTCCTGCAACCTTCGCCGCAGAGACGGAGACCCGATCACCAGATTTGATACCAGAATCGTCACGGGAGCCAGCGACAGTACCCCCATCACCATTCCCGCAATGGCCCCCGCCAGGACCGTCGTCACGCGTCTCTCCATCTCACGGCGTTACCCGCCGACTATTGCATCGCGTCCTGCTGCTCCCGGCACGGCTCCACCTGGCCCCTGGTGCGGCAGACCTCCGCGTCCAGGCCGACCGCGCGGAGGCGCCCTTGAATGCGCCGCGCCTCGGCCTCGTCCGGCGCCAGCACAAACAACGTCGGGCCCGCGCCCGACAGGTGAACGCGGTACGCCGCCGCGTCCATGAACGCACGCCACACGTCCGCGACGCCCGGAAACACGTCAAAAGCGTGACGCCAGAAGGCGTTGTACAGCCGCGGCATCTCGCCTGTCGCCCCGGCGCGCAGCCATTGCGCCAGCCGGGCTGTCGCCTGGCCGTCGCTCCGGTCCTCCGACGCCAGACGGGCATACAGTGCGGACGTCTTGCCCTGCATCGCCGCCACGGGTGCGGCGAGCACCACCCAGCGCGGCGGCAGCACGGGCAGCGGCGTGAGACGTTCGCCCCGGCCTTCGCCAAGGACAGTGCCCCCGTAAAGGCAGAACGGCACATCCGACCCCAGGCGCTCCGCCAGAGCGGCCAGACGCTCCACCGGCCATCCCAGGCCCCACAGCCGGTCCAGCGCGCGCAGGGCCGCCGCCGCGTCCGCCGAGCCGCCGCCCAGGCCCGCGGCTATCGGTATACGCTTGTGCAACGTGAGGCGCGCCCCTGTACTGACTCCGGACTCCACGCGCAGGAGATGCGCCGCGCGGAGCGCCAGATTGTCCTCCCCCTCCAGATCTTTGCGGTCGCAGGTCAGCGACAGAGCGTCCGCGCCCTCCACCACCAGCGTATCCCGCAGATCAATCACCTGCAGGACTGTGCGCACCTCGTGGTAGCCGTCCGGGCGACGCCCCAGCACCTCCAGCGTCAGGTTGATCTTGGCATAAGCGGCGCAGGCAATCTTTCGGTCCGGCGTCGCACCGTGCGCTGGCGTACGCATGACTACGACTCCGCGCCCGGCGCGTCCTGAGCGCCCGCTTCGCGCCGCACCACGTCGGCAAGCAGCGCCCACTCCTCGACCGACAGCGTCTGCGGCCTTCGCGTGGCGTCTATCCCCGACTCCGCGAGCCAGCGGCCCGCCAGGCCCACGTCAACACGGAGCCCGTTCGCAAGCGCGTTCCGTATCTGCTTGCGGCGATTGCTGAAGCCGGCGCGAACGACGCGGAAGAACGACTCCGTGTCCCTGACGCCCGCGGCGGGCTGGGCATACACGTCTATGCGCAGGATAGCGGATTCCACTTTGGGCGGCGGATGGAAGGCCCCCGGGGGGACGTAACCCATGACCCGCGGTTGTCCGTAGAGTTGTACGCTCACCCCTATCACGCTCATCTCCCCCGGACCGGCGGCCACACTCTGCGCCACCTCCTTCTGCACCAGCAGGACCAGACGCGACGGCCTGTGCCCTGTCTCGAGGAAGAAACGCAGAATGGCGCCCGTAATATAGTACGGGATATTGGCCACAACCTTGTACGGGGGCAGCGGGCCGCCCGAAGGCGCCAGCAGCGCGGCCACGTCCGCATCCAGAATGTTGCCCTGGACGACCGTCACATTGCCGAGAGGGGCCATCTCCCGCTCCAGATCCCGGCACAGCGCGGCGTCCAGCTCGATGGCGATCACCCGCCGCACGCGCGCAGCCAAAGCCCGCGTCAGCACGCCTCGGCCTGGGCCGACCTCGACAATCGTGTCGTCAGTCTCAAGCTCCGCGGCCTCCACGATGCGGGCCAGCGCCCCGCGGTCCGTCAGGAAATGCTGTGCAAGACCCTTCTTGGGGTGGGCCGCCAGCCGAACGGAGGCCCCACGCACCTGGCCGGGCGAACGCCTAGGCATGAAGGTTAAGCACCCTGCGAGCGTTCTCCCGCAGTACCTTGGGGCGGACGTTGTCCTTGATGGGCAGTTCCTCGAACTCCCGCATCCAGCGGTCTGGCCCCATGCCGGGGAAATCGGAGCCGAACATGACTTTGTCCTGGAGCGCCGTGTTGACGTACTGAATGACGCTCGGCGGCAGATACCTGGGTGCCCAGCCGGACAGGTCAATGAACACGTTGGGCTTATGGAGAGCGATGGCAATCTGCTCGTCGTGCCACGGGATGGCCGGGTGCGCCATTATGATGGTCAGTTCCGGAAAGTCCGCCGCCAGGTCGTCCATGTAGATGGGCCTGCCGTATGTCAGGCGGATGCCTCCGCCGCCCGACATGCCCGCCCCTATGGCCGTTGCGCCCGTATGGAACAGCACGGGTATTCCCAGTTCGACGCACTTCTCGTAAATAGGATAGACCCCGCGGTCGTTCGGATGGAACTCCTGCAACATGGGGTGCAGCTTGAGGCCCTTCAGCCCCAGGCCCTTCACCGCCCATTCCAGCTCCCGCACGGCGCCCCCGCCGCGCCACACGTCCACGGCGCAGAAGCCCATGAAGCAGTCCGGATAGCGAGACACCAGCTCCGCCACCCACTCGTTGCGCGCGGGCGCATCGCCCGTGGTGCTCTCCGCGTTGATGGGGAGCAGCACGCCGAATATGCCCAGACGACGATAAAGCGCGGCCATCTCCTCCGGTGTGGGTCGCGGCCCGGACCTGAAGAAGCGCTCCACATGCGCCTGGTAGGCGGGCACGGGACGACCCGGCTCGTTGGGCGGATGGATGTGGACGTCAATAGCCCGGAGCATGAATATCCCTACGAAGACCGAGAGTCTTGCCGGGCCAGGACGCTATCCGTTCGTGCAAGCGGCGGCTGGACAGGCTTGAGAATAATAATGGCCGTGCACCCCTCGTCGACCCGGCCGATCGGCGCGCCGACACCGCCCGACTCAGACCAGGATTTCCTGCGGCGCTCAGAGGTGACTATTTACCGTTGCTTCCTTCCGGACCTGGCGGGATTCATAGCTCTCTGCCGCGCAGGGCCCGGCCCTCAACGCCACGCAGTGCAGGTGGAGGCCAACCGACCGTTCCTCTAAGGGGAATTCAACCCCGCTATAGCGGATTGCGGGTACAGGGCACCGCTAACTCCCCGCCTAGCACGGCCAGCTTCATGCTAGAACACCCGCGATTTCTTGTCAACGTGCGGCGCCCCCGTTACAATAGCCCTGTTGCCTATGGCAGTCCATCCTCTGCAAGGAGCGTCCCATGACCGCTGTCCGCAAGGCCGTCGTCACCGCCGCAGGCTGGGGCACCCGCTTTCTCCCGGCCACCAAGGCCCAACCCAAAGAGACGCTGCCCATCGTGGACAAGCCCATGATCCAGTACGTCGTCGAAGAGGCGGTGGCCGCGGGCATCACGCAGATCATCGTAGTCACGGCGGCGGGCAAGCGCGCCATTGAGGACCACTTCGACCGCTCCTTCGAGCTTGAAAGCGCCCTTGCTCAACAGGGAAACACCCGCGTCCTTAACGAGATGCGCCACATCTCAGACCTGGCCGATTTCTACTACATCAGGCAGAAAGAGCAGCTTGGCCTCGGCCACGCCGTCCTCACCGCCCGCGGCCTGGTGGGACACGAGCCGTTCGCCGTCCTTCTGCCGGACGACGTGATTGACAGCAGGGTGCCGGCCCTCAAGCAGATGCTTAGAGTCTTCGAGCGCGTCAAGGGAAGCGTCGTCGGAGTGGAGCGCGTGCCGAAAGAGCAAATCCCCTCCTACGGCATCGTGGAGCCCAGGCCTCTGGAGCCGCGCCTGTCCCAGGTCCTCCGACTTGTGGAGAAGCCTTCGATAGAGGAGGCCCCGTCCAACATCGGCATCGTCGGACGGTATATCCTGACGCCGGAGATATTCGAGTGCCTGGAGCAGGTGCCGCCCGGCAAGAAGGGCGAAATCCAGCTCACCGACGCCCTCCAGATGCTGCTCCAGCGCCAGTCCGTCTACGCCTACGAGTTCGAGGGGACCCGCTATGACGCGGGCACGCCTCTTGGACTTATCAAGGCGTCAGTGGAGTTCGCGCTCAAACGCGCGGACATCGGGCCTGCCCTCCGGCAATACCTCCGGGACCTGCGCTTGGACGCGCCCACTGTCGCGAGAAGCAGCGGAACAAACGCCCGAAAGAAGCGGTCAGGCTAGGGCGCCAGCAGCCCGACCGTCCTCGGGTTCGGCTTCCACTCCCGCTCCGCGGACAGAGCTGTGATGAGACGACGATTGTGGATTGGGAGAGGGTCGAGGCGCTGCCCAGGCTGTATTCCAAAGGGCAAGCCCTGCGTCGGTACCTGAGCATAAACGCGGCATCAGCCGTTTGCGGAGCCAGCGAGCAATTCGGCTGCATGCCGGTGTTGGGCGGCCCTAGCCCCGATTGAGTGAGACTGATTGTTGGATCTACTGCGTATGATGGTCAGCGTACTTTCTCGAACGTAGCGGCCAGCGCGCCGTTGGCGGTGCGCAGTTCCAGTCGATTGCCTTCGACGCGATAGGTCGCCGCCGTTTCTAGCGTCTTCAAGTATTGCGTTTCCTGTTCCATCACCCCGGCCGGGTCGGCACACATTTTACGGGTGGACGCTGATGGGCCAATCTTGATGCTCTTCTCGGAAGCCTCATACGTGGCTGTGTAGTTGTTGCAGCCGGCCGAGCCACTGAGTTTGCCATCGGCGCCGAAGTCTGCCGTGAGTTTCGAGCCGATAGCGACGCTGACCACGGCCTGCTTGCCGTTGTTGTAGCCCGTCAGAACCCATGACGTTCCGCTCAGTTTGCCGCTCTGCGCCGTGAAGGCCGCCAGTGTTTTGCCGCTCGCATCCAACAGCCTCAATTGTCGGCCGTCGCTGTTGTATGTGGCAGCCTGTGTCAGCGCTGTGGTGTACGCGGCTGCTTGCTGCATGATCGGCTCCGGACAAGCCATCGTCGTGGTGATTATTTCTTTGCTGGCAGTGAATCTGGCGCCGTTCACCGTATACGAAGCGCTGTACCTGTTGCAGCCATCCGTGCCATTGATCTTGCCGTTTTCGAAGTTGAGCGTGACCGGCCTTTCGGATATGACCGATTGACTGTTCAAGGTTACCATGACCCAGCTCGTGTCGTTCAATGGAATAGGCTGTGTCACCACTTCGGTTGCACGGGCCTGCTGATCCGGTACAGGTGTAGGCTGTGTGCCTACCTGCGCCTCCGGCGTACCACCCTGACGAGCGCATGCCAGCCCCGCCAGAGCCACCAGAGCCCCCACCGCCAGAACTGCCATCAGACCCTTCCTTGTCATAGCAACTCCGTTCGTTTTGGTCTCACTACTATTATGGACGAAGGTGAGGGCGGAAATGTTCCATCACCCTCGGGTCAGCCTGTGGCGAACCCTCCGAGGGCCAGCCCCCACAGTTCATTGCGTGGGACCACCTCCGATAGCACAATCTCCGATAGCACAATTCAGAAGCAGTCATCAAGTCCTCTGACTTTTTCGCTCAACCTCTGATACTTTTGGCTCTTTATGCAATTCATCACGATTGTATTGCTGCGGCAGGACTTTCAGTTCAGGAATGTCAAAGGCCTATTGCTTATGTTCAGCATATTGCTCTTTGATAGTGAGTATCTCGTCCTGGATGGCAAAGAAAGCATCCACCACATCCGGATCAAAGTGGCTTCCCCTCCCTTCCCTGATGATGGCCAGTGACTTCTCCACGGAGAATGGTTCCTTATAGCGTCGTTTGGACGTCAGGGCATCGAATACATCTGCGATTGCCGTGATGCGGGCGGCGATTGGTATCTCTTCGCCCTTTAGACCATTTGGATAGCCGCTTCCATCCCACTTCTCGTGATGGTGCTGGGCTATAGTCTCTCCTAGCCTGATGAACTCGGCGTCCGAGCCCGTGAGGATTTTGGCGCCGATGACCGTATGCTGCTTCATAATTTCCCACTCCGCCGGATCAAGCTTGGCTGGTTTCACCAGTATCAGGTCGGGTATACCAATCTTACCCAAATCGTGCATGGGCGCTGCATAAAGAATGGCTTCAATAGTGCTATCGTCCAGTCCCATGCGGCGGGCAACGGCAGCGCTATAACGGCTCACGCGCCTGATATGCGCGCCGGTGTCCTCGTCCTTGTACTCAGCGGCCATGGACAGTCGGTATATCGTATCCAGCGAAGCTGCTTTTATCCTCTCAAAGGCACGCTGCAGTTCCTGGGTCCTCCTGGCTACCTCGGACTCCAGTTCCTTCCGGTAATTGCTCATCAAGTCGTTGTAGGCCTTGACTTTTAGAAGAGACCGGACCCGTGCTAGAAGCTCCATCTTATCTACCGGCTTTGAAAGAAAATCATCACAACCCGCTTCAATTCCTTTTACTCTGTCTTCCGTTTCCCGCAGTGCGGTAACCAAAATTATCGGTAGCAACCGATTTTTATCATCCTGCCTGATCCTTCGGGTGACTTCAAAACCATCCATGCCGGGCATCATTACGTCCAGCAGCATCAGATCAATTTGATTACCGGAAAGCTTCCGCAGCGCTTCTTCACCGCTCTCCGCTCTGGCAATTTCATAACCCTGCGGAACAAGATGCGCCTCAAGAAGTTCAATGTTTTGGGGCTGGTCATCAACAACTAAGACTACTGGTTTGTCTCTCATCCTCTACCTCTTTTGCATTTGACTCTTCAACCTGCTGGAAAACTCACTTAATAAACCGACTAATATCTTTTGCAAAGGTGCGCGTATTTATCGGCTTGCCTATAAACCCGCTGTTAGTTATGTCTGCCAGCTCCTCTCTGCTTTCTGGCATCACAGAAGCAGTCACAAAAACAATGGGAATATCGCGTGTCTCTTTATCTTGACGTAGTATCCTGGCGGCTTCGGTACCACGCATATCTGGAAGCCGCACATCCATAATTATGATATCCGGCTTTTCCTTCCGGGCAATGGCAATGCTATCGGTAGCATTGTCAGCCGCAAATACTTCAAAGCCGGCAACCTCCAAAAGGTCTTTTTCCAGCATCAGATTGTTTGCATTGTCATCGATAACTAATGCTTTCTTCTTCATCTTACACCATTTCCCTTGCTACAATCGGCAAAGTAAACCGTACCGATGTGCCTTTATTTAGCCCCTCTGATGCTAGAGAAAGCTTCCCTCCGTGTAGCTCAACCAGCTTTTTGGAGAGCGGTAAACCTAGCCCGGTCCCCTCAGTTACCCGAGAATATGGAGTATCAACGCGGAAAAACCCGTCAAATATTTTCTCCATGTTTTCAGGTGCGATACCGATTCCCGTATCCCAGACCACTACTTCTATCTCGGGACCGACTTTCTTCGCCCGCATGCCAATTCTACCACCCTCGGGGGTAAACTTAACTGCGTTTGAAAGCAAGTTGTAAATTATCTCCTTTACCTTGAGCTCATCTGCCTCAATATGCGGCAGGTCTTCGGCTATTTCAATCGCCATTTCGATTTTCTTTTTGCTGACCATATCCGCTACTAGCATTGAAATCTCAGTTAGTAGGCTTTTCATGGGTAAGCTGGATAAAGCCAGCTTCATCTTTCCAGATTCAACCTTTGCCATATCAAGTATCTGATTTATCAGCAGGAGAAGGTGCTTTCCGCTGGTTAAGATATTATTAACGTATTTCTGCTGCTTCTCATTAAGCGATCCGAAAGTCTCGTCGTATAATACCTCGGAGAAACCGTTAATGGAGTTAAGCGGGGTCCTGAGCTCATGCGACATGTTGGCCAGGAACTCCGATTTTACCTTGGCGGTACGTTCCAGCTCGGTGGCCAATTCCGTTAGCTCTTCATGGGCTTTTTTCAGACCATCTTCTATCTCCCTGCGCGCGGTGATGTCATCAATGGCCAGGAGGATGATCCGTTCTTTGCCCAGCACTCTTTGAATCTGCCGGGCGTTCAAAAGCATTATGCGCCTGCCAATGGTGGCAAAGTCGTGTTCAACCTCGTAGTTATCAAAGGTCGCCTTCTGGGGAAGGATCGTTTCCAGCAGTTCCCGCAGCTTGGGGATATCCCACTGTTTATTGCCCAGGTCGTAGATAAGCTGCCCCACGGTCTCTTCGGGTTTTACCTTGAAGACGTCATAGAAGGAACGGCTGACCGAGACCACCCGTAGATCCTGGTCCAGAGAGATTAGCGGTTCACGCACGGTGTCGATGATGCTCTCGGCGTATTCCTGGGATTTTGGTGTGGGTTTTTTCCAGAACATTTTCTGTCTCCTGGCGTTTGGTAATGCCTTGAGCTACCTATTGAACGGGTTCATCGCTTAAGGGAATGTGCTTCCTCGATGGTATCTTGGTTCTGTTGTACCGCACTCGATGTTCCCGGACATTGACCTGAGTGTATCCGCGCTCCCACCACTGGGCCAGAGTGGCCGCTGCCATTGCAATCTCTTTGAAAGGGCGTCCAATTCCTCTCCCCGCATCAGCCCTCAGCACGGCCTCCGTCTTGCGCCTGGAAGAGAACCTCCCTCGCGCTTTGTCCCGTGCACCCATGGGCACCTCCTCTGGAAGATATCTTCCCCCCAATCGGGTGTCCAATGAAATCCTAGGGCGGGAACATTCCTAATAGACCCAGCCGGGACCCCACAAAGAAGAGCGCCGATCCGAGAATAAGGGCTGCAACTATAATGCCTACGACTGTTCTGTTTACCAGCCGCTCCAGGTGCTGGATGTGCTGCTCCACGCCTGCAACACTGGCGCGTACTTGTATCTCACCCCGCTCAGCTGTCTTCAGCATCCTATCCATCCGCTGGGGTAGTCCCCCAGCCAGACTCGCCAGTTCCGCTGCTGCCAAAGGCAATCGGCGAATGGAAGCGACAATAGAAAACCTCGTTTTAATTAACCGCATGACATTTGATTCTAACGGTGGGGCAATATCAAAGTCCGGATCCAATCTGCTACCCAGGCTTTGCGCCATGACTATCGTTTTCAACAGTAGGAAAGTATTAGAGGGGAGCTGTATATGATTGCGACGCAGCAGGGTAAAGAGCTGCGCCAGGTTAGAGCTCACACTTTCCGAGCGCTTCTGTAAATGGATAGTCGGGTAATGGCTCATGACATATTTCATGTCTTTGCGCAGGCGGGCTCGGGACCCTTCAAGGCGCAGGCTTACCGCACCTAATTCTATAAGCGCATCTATGAGCAGGTCCACATTCCGGTCCAGAATGGCTTTAAGAGCGTTGACCAGCCACCATCGCACCTCGTCATCTACCATGCAGACCATCCCGAAATCGACCAGGCCCAGACGCCCATCAGGCTCCACGAATAGATTTCCAGGATGGGGGTCCGCGTGAAACACCTCACCCTCAAAAACCATTTTTAACCAGAGATTTACGGTGCGCTTGGCCAATTCTTTGCGGTCAAAGCCCGCTTTGTCCAGCGACTGTACATCCAGAATACCTATCCCGCGAATCCGTTCCATGGTAATTACCCGTTCTGTCGTGGATCCCCAGAAAACCTTGGGAATGTGTATGGTTCGGTCTTCCTGAAAGAATTGAGCGAAGTACTCGGCACTGTGGCCTTCCTGAATGTAGTCTGTTTCCGTCTTAATGGTATCAGCTATCTCTTGGGCAATCCCCACAAGATCGTATTGCTGTGCCCCTTCCCAATGTTTCGTTGCGGATACTGCCGCACGACTCAAAATGTACATGTCTTCCTCTAGCAGTTCCGGCACGCCAGGCTTTTGCACTTTCACAACCGCCTCTGCGCCATCAGCCAATGTACAAGAGTGAACCTGCCCAATAGACGCAACGCCAATAGGATGCTGGTCAAATGATCTGAATACCTCATCAGTCGAACGACCCAACTCGTTGCTGATTACCTTTTTAGCCACCTCTACGGGAAGCGGTTTCAAAGAACTTTGGAGTTTCGATAGCTCTTTGATATAAGCCGGTGGCAGCAGGTCAGTGCGGGTCGAAAGGAGTTGTCCCAGTTTCACGAAAGATGTTCCCAATTCCTCTATCGCCATGCGCATACGCTCCGGCCTGGTATAAGCCATTTTGCGCCAGGGGCCGCGGAGCACCCAACCGAGCGCCCAGGCGATAGGCAAATACTTCTCCATGCCGACGTAGCGCAGCACTTCCTCAAGCCTGTACTTGGCCAGGACCATCATGATCTGTCGGTACCTGGCGAAATGGCCCCTGGGCTTACGCTCTTGTTTCGTATCGTTATCCAAACTCATGCTCATGCCTCTTAGAGTCTGACTGTGTGGGTCCGCGGTTCTTTCATTTAGCCCGGCGACGCCGTATCCCGAGGCGCTGCCGCCAGCTCTTTTCTCCTAATCTGGCACGCATGCGAGAGAACAAGGAATTGATTACGTCTCGGACGGCGCGATCTACCTCTTCGCTGTTCATTATTTCCACGATGGCGTCGTATGCTCGCTCTTCGGCGCGCTCCAGAGCTGCATCCAGACCCACAATATGTGCAAGACCCGGCACGAGCCCTTCGCGAGGAGTTGCAGCCCGAACGCGCTGCAACACAGCGGCCCTGTTACGTACAAAGGCCTCTGCAACCCCGTGACTGAAGCTAGCCTGATCCATCTCCGCTTGCATGCGGGCAATAATGCGCCCCAGTACCCGATCTGTTATCTCCTCCTCGACACCCTCCACCAGGGCTAGGACATTGCGCCGTACGAACCCGTCTCCGAGAAACCGATCCACTACGCGGACAGCGCGTGCAACCAGGATGAGCCATACCCATACTCCCTCGATGACGAACCCCTGGTTGACGAGCGCTAGCGCCGGAACGATGGCGACGAAGTCGAAGAAGCGGGTACGCAAGTACGCAGCCCTGTCCCGGCGGAATCCGCTGCGGGTAAAGAACTCAACAACTAACACGACTCCGATCCCGATATCAAGCAGTACAAAAGCCCCGGGCACAGGTCCATTGGAGATGAAGACCCAAGTTGAAAGTAGGACCAATGACAGCACGGAGAGAGCGAAGGCGGCCCAATGCAGAACTGGATTACGGTGCGTTAGAGACTCCGTTTCCTCGAGGCCCCCGGGTATCGTCGAACTACCCTTAAGCAATTCGCCTTTAGTTATATCATCCTGTCCATCAATAGCCTTTGGGAGGTGGGATGACTGGTTTTGAGGTTCAACCTCCCTATGTAAAGCCATCTGTTATATCCTCGCTGACCTGCGTCCCCATCTGCCTCGCACGAATTTTGGGATGACTTCTAGCCTGCAACTTGCCGCATCGCAACTCTGCGGCGAACGGGCCGCTGCTCTTGCATGGTGGATGGGGCTAGATCGCGCAACAGGCCGCACTGGAGACACTGCAAGAAAGGGCCATATATATCCGTCTGGTAATACACGTCACCGCGGCACTTGGGACAAATTTTAAGGTGTATCATGACCCCTCTCCCCTACCGGACCGGCGGAGATGGCCCCGGTCTCGGTCGCTGTTCAGTGGGGCGCATATTGCGCCCCGGCTTCCCTTCGGGCTCTGGTGATGCGAGTTACCGCCATTAGCACGGCTAGCCGTGCTAATGGCGCCCGCGTATCCCACCGATGAGATTGACGATAACGAGAACCAGCACGACGATAAGCAGCAGATGGACCAGCCCACCAAGGTTCGCCACAAACGCGCCCAGCGCCCAAAAGACAAGCACGACGATGGCAATTACCCATAGCAACGCGATCATGTTTTTTCACCCTTCTGTCCAGACTTATACTTGGTTCGGCATCACCGAACGTCTTCTGAACAGTGCCCGCAAACTGCCCCGGTTTCCCTTCGGGCTTCTCAGCCTCATCTCCCCGCAGGCCACTGATTTTCCCTGGCTTTGCCACCGACCTGGTCTTGCAAAGCTAGTGGGCCCTGGTCAGAGACCCAGATGGTAAACCGAGGCCAGGCCCCACCAGCGCAATGACTACGCACCTCGCTATAAAACCCCACACCATCCTGTTGACTAGTCCATGTGGCTGATGGGACTGGTCCAAGCCCGTCACGAGGCGCGGGCGGCTTCGCAGGCTCTCGCTTCAATAGATCTTTTTCTTGCTGGCCTTGATTCTGTTTGAGACATCCGAGTGCACCTTCTTGGCCTCCCTGGAGATGTCCTTGGCTAGTCCTTCGGCGATGTCCCCGGCCTCTCTGGCGGTCTTCTTCGCCTTTGTTCCTGCCTTTGAGACATCCGAGTGCATCTTCTTGGCCTCCCTGGAGATGTCCTTGGCTAGTCCTTCGACCATATTCTCAGCCTCTCTGACGGTCTTCTTCGCCTTTGTTCCTGCCTTTGAGACATCCGAGTACGCCCGTTTGGTCCCCCTGGAGATGTCCCTGGTTATTCCCTCGACCATGTCCCCAGCCTCTCTGGCGGTCTTCTTCGCCTCTGTTCCTGCCTTCTTCCGAAAATCCCCGATGCTCTTCCCAATATTGTCTGGCGTCATTGCTTTATCTCCTTTTGCAGTCTGTGTCTCGTACTGTATGCCCGCCCCGTCTACGTTGAAAGCCGCTCGGGGGGGTATGGGATGGGGCCGTTAGTGCCGATAGACTAATCTACTTTTGAGTACGGAATGGCTCCATGCACTAATCTGTTTGGGGGTAAGGAGCGGGAGTCGCCGCCACTTCCACTGTTTGTACATGCATTGTTGCACCCAATTAGTGCGCGGGTGGATTAGATGAAGCTTATACGGCTCTCTAGCAATCAACCTCTGATTTCTCAGGCCTTCCTGCCAGCCTCGGCCATTTCCCCAATGGCGATGTCCAACCCCTTCGCGACACCCTCGCCATATGCGGGGTCGGCGCGGTAGAAAAGTCGGACCTGACGCACCTGGATCTCCCGCTTCACTGGCTTCATGTGCTCCACTATGTTGTGGATGAGATGCGACCTCTGTTCGGGCGTCATGAGGCGGAAGAGGTTGCCTGGCTGAGTGTAGTCGTCGTTGCCCTCGTAGTCCTTGTCGTACCGCGCCGCGAGGCCACCGAGCGCTTCGCTATACGCCGTGTCTTTGAGGCTGCGATCGTCCGCCGGGCCGCCGGAGCTATTCGGCTCGTAGTTCACGCGCGGCCCGCCGTTGTCATCGAACCGCATGGCCCCATCCCGCTGGTAGTTCCGGACCTGGGCGGCATGCGGGCGGTTGACCGGAAGCAACTGGTAGTTGGCGCCGAGACGGTACAAATGCGCATCGTGGTAGGAAAAGAGACGGGCCTGCAGCATTTTGTCAGGGGAGAAGCCGATGCCCGGGACGACATTCGCAGGGGAGAACGCCGCCTGCTCCACCTCTGCGAAGTAGTTCTGTACGTTGCGGTTGAGCACCAGCTCCCCAAGCTCGATGAGGGGGTAGTCGCCATGAGGCCAGACCTTTGTCAGATCGAACGGGTTGATCCGGTAGCTCTTGGCCTCGGCCTCCGTCATGATCTGGACGCTCACCCCCCAGGCGGGAGAGTCCCCTCGCTCAATGGCCTGGAACAGGTCGCGGGTAGCGTGGTCAGGGTCTTCCCCGGCCATGCGGACCGCCTCTTCGCCAGTGAAGTTTTGGACGCCCTGTTTGCTCTTGAGATGGTACTTAACCCAAACTCGTTCTCCGCGAGCGTTGACCCAACTGAACGTGTGGCTGCTGAAGCCGTCCATGTGCCGGAACGTCCTGGGCGTGCCACGGTCTGAAAAGAGAATGGTCACCTGGTGCAGGCTCTCCGGCGACAGAGACCAGAAGTCCCACATGGCGTTGGGGTTCTTGGTGTTGGTCTGGGGATCACGCTTCTGCGTATGGATGAAGTCAGGAAACTTCAGGCCGTCACGGATGAAAAAGACCGGTGTGTTGTTGCCGACGATGTCGTAGTTGCCATCTTCCGTGTACAGCTTGACCGCGAACCCGCGCGGGTCACGCACGGCATCGGCGGAGCCTTTCTCGCCGGCCACCAGGGAGAAGCGGACGAACGCCTCGGTCGTT
>Ga0080064_1004318_pt1 | contig 18491 bp, 15 predicted proteins | sample Subgrocontami54m_FD_69260 | JGI IMG/M metagenome (GOLD analysis project Ga0080064, IMG submission 69260) | Subsurface groundwater microbial communities from S. Glens Falls, New York, USA - GMW46 contaminated, 5.4 m (SPADES assembly) (version 2) ...
GTGAGCTTCGCGTGAGGATGGGCCATGAGAGGGTGCTCCTTCGACTAGAGGTCTGTAGATAGCCACTAGCCGACCCGGAACACCCTCTCTTTGTCAACAACCTCTTCGAACACTACACCTACGCGGTGCGCACGCGGCTTGTGCCGCGCCGGTGTGAGCGGGATACGCTTTGTGCCGATCGGTCGGCCTGGTGGTTACTTCGAACGCGGTGCGTCGGTCTTCGGCCAGATCAGCCAGGCGACGGCGCCCCACTGGATGGCGTCGAGCAGCCAGTTGACGAGGCGGAGCCCTGCGACTGACGGCCCGATCGGCACTTCGGGCAGGTAGGGGATCTTGTCGAGCACGAGGTGCGATCCGACGATCGCTACGCCGGTGAGGGTGTCGGCGATGAGGTCGCGCTCGCCTTCGACGCTTTCGGCGCGCACGACGCCGGCGAGCCCGGCGAGCGCCCCGGTCGCCAGGGCGAATCCCACGGTGTGCGTCCATGTGCGGTGCATCTTCCACCCGTCGCCATGCAGTACGTAGCCGAGAGGGATATCGATGTCGGGCAGGTTCCCGGCAAGCGCCGCGACCGCGAGTCCGGCGCGGGAGCGTACGCCGAGCCGCCGTGCGACTGCCATTCCTACGAACGCGTGACCGAACGGTGCTGACACGGGCATCCTCCTCACCGGCGCGCGAGGCGCCGGACATCGCAGCACCAGTGTATGGCCTCGACCTGTGAAGGATTGACGCCCCTTTACGCCGCGCGCTTCCGCTCGTCGGGCATCGTTGGCGCGTCGGCGACGGGCCGCGGTGCGCGCTGCCGTCGTACGGCGTCGATGCGCGGAGGGCTCGCGGTCATGCGGGCGTTCACGGTGTCGGCGGCGGCGAGCACCTTCATCTCCACGCCCGCGCGCGCAGCGAGGTCGAGCAGCGCCTTGCTGTCCTTGGGCAGGCACTTGCCGCCGTAGCCGCGGTAGCCATCGGCCAGCACATCCATGTGCGACGCGCCGATCCGGGCGTCGGCCGCGACGATGTCGCGCGTGGCGGCGTAGTCGATGCCCAGGCGCTCGCAGAGGTCGGAGACTTCGTTGGCGAAACTCACCTTCATCGCCAGGAAGGAGTTGGCGACGTACTTCGCCATCTCCGCCTCGCGCGCCTCGCAGACGCGGACGAAGGGCGCTGCCGGCAGGAGCGCGAGCACCATCGGCGCGGCGCTCGCGCTTGCCGCGGTGACGCCGACGATCTGCCGGTCGGGGTGCGCCATGTCGTCGACGGCGGTGGCCTCGCGCAGGAACTCCGGGTTGAACATCAGGCGGTGCTGCGGATGTTGCTGTTGCAGCCGGTCGGTCGTCCCCGGCAGCACGGTCGACTTGATGACGACCAGCTTGTTGCCGGAGATCGCGGCCATAGCGTCGAGCAGGTAGCGCTGGTCGAAGCCCTGGTGGGCCTCGTACGGTGTGGGCACGCAGACGAACACGATGTCGGCGTCGTCGACGGCGGAGCGATCAGTGAGCCCTTTCGGCGGGTCGTACGACCGGGCGCCGGCGCGCTGTGACTCGAACCACGACCGCAGCGCACCGCCGACGATCCCGTCTCCGATGATCCCGATCCGTGTGCCTGCTTCCTGCATCGAAGTCACTCCTGGGCCGCACCTGTCGCTCGTGCGGGCTGTGCCGGCTATCTTCTTCGCTCGTGTAGCGCTTCTAACGTTTCGTTAGCTCGCTGGAACACGGCGATCTGCGCTTGACTCGCCGCACCCCGCCCCGACCTAACCCCCAGCCCTCTCCACGGCGAGTCTTCGACCTTCCCGGCGCGGGAAGGGGAGCTCGGAAGATTACGATCTCAGGGCCGCCAACTATCCGGTAAAACTAACGGTAAACCGGAAGCTACTACACTAGTTTCGGCGACGCGGGCGCGGTGGCCTCTCAGGGCCAGCCCGTACGCCCGCATGTCCGCGCCCTGATAGCGGACTCAGATTCCGTCCTGCGCGCCGGCTCGGTCAACTTGCGGCTACGCGATGCGCGCGGATGCGGGCTCGAGTTCGGCGTCGGGCGCCGGCCTGACGACACGGAGCCGGCGGCGGTCTTCCGTCTGCATGCCCGCGCGCGCCAGATCGGCCACGGTCATCATCTCGACGAGTCCGCGGAAGCTGACGGCCGTCTGCCAGCCCAACACACGCTGCGCCTTTTCCGGGTCGGCGAGGAGCAGATCGACCTCGGCGGGCCGGATGAACTGCGGGTCGATGCGGACGTAGCGTTCGGGATCGAGGCCAGCGCAGGCGAAGGCGAGGTCGACGAACTCCTGGACGGAGTGCGTTTCGCCGGTGCCGATCACGAAGTCGTCGGCCTCGGGCTGCTGGAGCATGAGGTGCATGGCGCGCACGTAGTCGCCGGCGAACCCCCAGTCTCGTTTGGCGTCGAGGTTGCCCATCACCAGTTCGGTCTGCGTCCCCGCCTTGATCGCGGCGGCGGCCATGGTGATCTTTCTGGTGACGAACTCCGGCCCGCGCCGCGGTGACTCGTGGTTGAAGAGAATGCCGCTGCAGGCGAACATGCCGTAGCTCTCGCGGTAGTTCTGGGTGATGTAGTGGGCGTAGGCTTTCGCGACGCCGTAGGGGCTGCGCGGGTGGAACGGCGTGTCCTCGCTCTGGGGCGTCTGGTGCACCTTGCCGAACATCTCGCTGCTCGATGCCTGGTAGAAGCGGATGCCGCTTGCGGAGCCGCTGCGCGAGGGGGAGGCCGCGGTCGCCATGCGGATCGCTTCGAGGAGACGGAGGGCGCCGAGGCCGGTGATGCCAGCGGTGAGTTCGGGCTGCTGCCAGGACATGGGCACGTAGCTGATGGCGGCGAGGTTGTAGATCTCGTCGGGTTGCACGACCTGTACGAGCTTCGCCAGTGAGTGCTGATCGAGCAGGTCGCCTTCGGCGATGGTGACGTCGGGGAGCAGCTGCTCGACGATCTGCCGTTTCGGGTTGTTCTGCCCGCGGACGAGACCGACGACCTCGTATCCGCTGCCGAGGAGGTGCTCGGCGAGGTACGAGCCGTCCTGTCCGGTGATGCCGGTGATGAGTGCGCGTGTCATGTGATGTACCTCCGTTGTTCTAGCGTGATGCGGGTTGACTGCTTGCGCCAGATGCCGGGAAGATTCCGGCGATGTACCCTTCGATATCCGCCGGTCTATCGCTCGACGCGGCGATAAAGAGCTTGAACGTGACTTTCTTCGAGGGTGGCCAGTTGAGCTTGCGGTACATTGCCGGCAAGTCGATGCTGCGCGTCGCCCACTGACCGAGCGGCACATCGAAGACTTTGATGTGGTGGCCGCTGGGCAGATCGTATTCCAGGTCTCCGGCGCCGGTCTGCTGGAACAGTAGCCACAGCAGGCCGTTGTGTTCGTCGGTGACCTCCATCCCGAAGGCGTTGAGCGGCCAGCCTCCGGCAGAGCTGGCGTATGGTGCGTTGCTGAGCACGCGGATCTGGAATGGCGCGTCGGGGAAGAGCCCCTCCTGTGTCAGCCCGCCATGGCTCCATCCGCCAGGATCCGGGTTTCCGTCTTGCTCGACCCGGAAGTGGGTCGCCTCAACGCCGAAGACGGAGGCAGGAGCAGTCGTGAGCCGGTCACCGTCTCCCTTTCGTTCGTACACCTGCCAGCCGACAGGCATGGGAATCCCCGAGGAGAAGTTCTTGCTCCAGAACCGCAGCATGGGGTTCACCATCGGCAGCTTCGGTTTTTCGAGCTGGATCGGCGCTGAAACCGCGTACGTAATGCTGTTTGCGTTATTGACCCTGATCTGGAACGGCTCACCGCGAGCTGGCGCCGCCACAGAGTCCGGCGCTTCTATCTCGTAGGTAGAGCGTTCGCCCGGGGCAAGGACAGGCTGCCCGGAAAGGATGCGCCAGTAGTAGGGGTACGGCAGCCAGGTCAGAGAGAACCGGGGTCTCACCTCACGATCGTCGTGATTCACGAGCTCTACCTTCGCGCGCGTCGTCGCACCGATCTCCGATGGATCCGTTGTGGAGAGCACGTGGACATCTACGTTTAGCTTTCCAATCGGCTCATCCCGCAGTGCCACCAGCGCCAGCGCTATCGCGACACACACAATCGCCAGGGGCACGATGAGGTTCCGCAGGCCAGGCCACCGCCTGCGCGTCACAGCGGAAGCCGGCGCCTCCGGCGCGCGGCCAGTCATGGGGATCCCAACGGCCTTAAGACTCGATCGTAGCTGGAGCACGCTGTTCCTCCTCCCACCAACTCATCAGGGCGACGATCAGCATTGGTGTCCAGTAGATGAAGTAGTTCTGGAGACTGCGGTAGCTGAACCACATGATCACTGCCGGTGCCAGCCATAGCGCGTGCTTGAGCGTCCTGAAGTGCAGCGCGTACGCGAGCAACAGCACGCCCCAGACGCCGAACGTCGCCGCGCTGTAGAAGCCCTTGGGCAGGTCTGCGATCCCCGTCTGCGTCAGCAGCGAGATCCCGGAGCCGAACGGCACAAGCTGCTCGTTGAACGGCAGCAACACGCCGCGGAGCCATGCCGGAAAGTCCCACACCATGAAGGGCAGATTGAGCGCGAGGAACCCCGCCAGCGCGATGGCGCCGAACTCTCCGACCGCGCGGGCGCGCGCAGCTACGGAGCGTTCGCGATGCATCTGCCAGACCCAGATCGCGAGGAAGGGCGCCAGCAGCCATGGCTGCTGTTTGATCCCGGCCGCCAGGCCGTAGCAGGCCGCCGACCAATTGAACCTTCCCTGATACAGGGTGATGGCCGACGCGAGGACGGGCAGGACCCAGATGTAGTCCAGCACGCCGCCCCCCGTGAAGTACAGGAGGAGGTACGGGTCCACCGCGAGCACGATGACCGCCAGCGGGCGGAGCGCCGCGGGCGCTCTCAACCAGAGCAGTGCGAGCACCGCGATCTGGAACGCAACGACAACCCAGCGCAGGTCGGTCACGCCCAGCCACAGGGCTGGTACGAACACGAGGGCGCTGCCAGCCGGCCAAGACATCAGGTTATCAAGCGGCTTACCGTCGGTTGTGCTGGTGATGAACGTTGTCGGCACGCCGAACCGCTCGGCGGTCTGCTGGATGAGAGTTGCGTCCTTGATCGTGTACGGATTCTCGCCTTGGAGCAGGCGTTCCGCGGCCACGTGCGAGAACGCGATGTTGTCGGTGCCGTAGACCGTCAAGTTGATCTGTATCTTGATATAGAAGGCGACGATCAGTACGAACAGAATGCCTGCTGGGAGCAGCCAGGCCAGGCGCTTCAACCAGCCGACCGATAGGATCCCCATCGTCATGAGGCAGAACGCAAGCGCGTATTCGGCGAAGATCGCCCACACGAGCGTATGGTGAATGCCGATCTGCCCTTCCGACCACGCCTGCAGGGCGGTGTTGAGCACGAACGCGCCTGTGAGTATGAAGCCGAGGCGCAGGATCAGCTGTTCCCATCGTTCGTTGATGAGCAAGGCTGGCGCCTTGGTAGCGCTTGTGTCCGGCTGCACCGGTGTGGGGAACGGCACCGGCTGTCTCACCGGCGTGGAGTCAAGGGATCGTTGCAGTGCCATGCGCATCCTTACGCTTCAGGCGGCTACGCCGCCGCTTCCTCGTGATCGATGATGAGTTCTGTCCGCGTCGCCAGTTGCGAGGGGCGTACGTCGGTTGGTGGCACGATGCGCAGCGGCGCGGGCGCGATCGCCTGCTGCTCTTGTTCACGCCCGAAGACGAACTGCGACGCGCCCATGAAGTTCGTCGCCACGCCGGCGCTGACGCCGATCGCGCCGGCGACGAGCGTCGGCGCGCCGAGCGCCGTCGCGGCGAAGAACACGACGAAGTTGGCGGAGACGCCCAGCATGGAGGCGACGTGATAGCGGGCTGCCTGCGCGGCGGTCCCGAGCACGCCGTCGGCCCGGCGGTCGCGCCAGGTTACGGTCCGGTTGAGCCAGAAGTTCGATAGGACGGACGCTTCGACGCCGGCGATCCAGCCCGCGTACCGGTGCGTGCCGATGACATCGACGAAGAGCACGAGGAGGCCGAGGTTCACGGCGACTCCGGTTGCTCCGACCATGAGAAACTTCCAGACGCGCGCCACGGCGGTCACTTCCACAAAGATCCGCGCGGTGTGGAGCAGGTATTGCCAGCCCTGCCGGAAGCCGGCTTTGCTGGCGCCCGCGTTGCGCGCCTCGAACGCGTACGGGACCTCGGACACGCGCTGCCAGCGGCCCCGCACCAGGACCTCGGTGAGCATCTTGTAGCCGATGGGCCGCAGCTCGGCGCCGTCGATGACCTCGCGCCTGAGCATGAAGAAGCCGCTGCCCGGATCGCTGGTCGCGTGCAGGCGCTCGTAGAAGAGCACTTTGGACATCCACTTCGACGCCAGCGAGATGAGGCGTCGCGCGACGCCCGGCAGCCCTGCCGCGCTCCCGCCCGCGCGGTAGCGGCTTGCCACCACCACGTCGGCGTTGTCGCGCTGGGCCGTTGCCAGCAACTCCGCGAGCTTCTCGGGCGGGTGCTGCAGGTCGCCATCGATGACGCAGATGTAGGTCCCACGCGCGGCGCGCAGCCCGCGGACGATCGCCGTCGTCAGGCCGCCCGCGCGTTCCCACACCTCGCGGTGGATCAGCTTGACCGGAAACGCGGTCTCGAGGGCCATGATGATCCGCGGGGTGTCGTCGGTGCTGTCGTCGACGAAGATCAGTTCGATGGGGACGCCCGCAAGCGCCTGTCCGACGCGTTCGACCAGCGACTCGACGTTGTCCTGCTCGTTGAAGGTCGGCACGACGACCGTCAGCAGCGGCGGCCCGGATGGCGGGCCGGCGGCGGCTGAAGCGGCGGACGCGTCCGTGCGCGGGAGGGCGGAGAGTGCCACTGTGGGAGGCTCCTTGCTCCGAAGGGGCTTCCGGGGCGAGGCAACTGCCTCGCCCCGGAGCTTCCACTTTGAGGTTTTCGCGTGAAGAGCGATTAGCGGAGGCGGCGCCCCAGCTGCCATGTGCCCACGCCACCGGCGGCGATGACGAGCGCCAGCACGCTCAGAGCGATGGGCGAGGCTGCGTTTCCGCTGCTACCAGCGCCCGCGGAGCCGGTGGAGGGCAACCGGGCCGCGCCGGCGCCGCCTACGTTGCCTGCGTTCGACGGCGGCTCGACGGGCGACTGCGGCGGCTGTGCCGGCTGGGCCGGCGGGTTGGTCGTGTTAGCTGGCTGACCGACGGGCACGCTCTGCGCCCCGGCGATGCCGGCTGTTGCGATCAGACCGCCCGCGAGGACAATCGCGCCGGTCGCCAGCAGTCGCGCGAACTTCATCTTCGTCTGCATGATCCGTGTATCCTTTCTCGCGGCGATCTCGCTCTTCTCTAGAACGAACTGATCCGCCGCCTCCTCATCGATGGTCGGCAGGCTGGCCCGCGACTTAAGGCCTGTCGCTGCCTTGCCACACCAACTTTTCGATGACTCTGCGATTTTGTCAGACTGTCCGGTCGGTGCGAATGGGGGATTTCCCTCACCCGCGCCGCAGGACGCCCCTCAAATTGCCTTGGGCCGCGGGGACGCGCCGCGAGGCGGACACCGCACCATCAATTCACCGTTACCGTTGCCGATTGCATGGCCGCGCCCTGCCAGGAGAACCAGGTCACTCCTTCCTTCACCAGGTCGTATTGCAGGCAGTAGGTGCCGACGGCGGCGGGCGCCACGATTGACGCGTTGAGATTCGCCACGCCGCCGCCGGGAGCGACATCGGCGGGCAGCAGCGTGCGGACGCCGTCGAAGATGGCGCTGCTGGCGCCGGCACATGCGCCGTTGCGCCAGTGGTAAGCGAATCGCACCGGGTTCGCGCCGCCGGCATTCCAGGTGGCGGTACCGGCGTTGGTGAACGAGACGGTGACGGCGGCGGTCGCGCTCGCCGTGATTGTCGATGGGAGCGTGTTGGCGCCCCAGGTCACGGCGTATGGCGGCGTCGCTGTGACGGTTGCCGACTGCATGGAGGCGCCCTGCCAGGAGAACCAGGTGACGCCTTCTTTCACCAGATCGTATTGCAGGCAGTAGGTGCCGGCGGCGGCGGGCGCCGTGATCAATGCGTTGAGATTCGTTACGACGCCGGAGGGCGCGACGTCGGCGGGGAGCAGCGTGCGGACGCCGTCGAAGATGGCGCTGCTGGCGCCGGCGCACGCGCCGTTGCGCCAGTGATAGGCGAAGCGGACGGGGTTCGCGCCGCCGGCATTCCATGTGGCGGTGCCGGCGTTGGTGAACGAGACGGTGACGGCGGCGGTCGCGCTCGTTGTGATCGTCGATGGGAGCGTGTTGGTGCCCCAGTTCACGGCGTACGGCCCCGCGATCGCGGCGGCGGCGTTGATTCGGCCCCATCCGGTGTTGTTGTCGAAGCCGGGAACGTCCATGTCCGTCGCGGTGGATGTGAGACGGCTGCGGATCTGGTTCTTGTCGGTGATGCCCGCCGAGATCATCAGGCCAACGACGCCGGCGACGTGTGGTGACGCGAACGACGTGCCGCTGCCGGTGGCGTAGTAGCCCGTGTGGCCGTTGCACAAGCAATCGGCGCCGAACACGCCCTCGCCTGGCGCCATCACGTCCAGCTCGGGCCCGAAGTTCGAGAACGACGATCGCACGCCGGCCTGGTTGTTCGAACCGACGGCGATCACGTTGGCGTAGGCGGCCGGATAGAGCACGGGACCGTTGCTGTTGCCGCTGGCCGCGACGACGACCACGCCCGCGTTCCAGGCATTGTCGACCGAGGTCTGCAGCCCGGAATCGGGCGACGAGGACCCGAGGCTGAGGTTGATGACCTTGGCGCCGTGCGAGACGGCCCAATCGACGCCCTGCGCGACGTTGAACGTGCTGCCGCTTCCGGTGTTATCCAGCACCTTGACGGGCATGATCTTGCACGCCCAGCAGACGCCGGCGCCGCCCTGCCCGTTGTTCGTGTTCATCGCCACGATGCTGGCGACGAAGGTGCCGTGGAAGTGATCGTCGGTGGTGTTGGTGTTGTTGCTGACGAAGTTGTAGCCGGCGTTGGCGCCGGAGGTGATCTTCCCTGCGAGATCCGGATGCGACGCATCGACGCCGGTGTCGACGACGGCGACGATGACGCTCGCGCTGCCGGTCGATGTGTCCCACGCCGCCGGCAGGCCGATCTGGGGCAGGCTCCACTGGTAGCTTGCGTACAACGGATCGGTTGGCGTCGCCGCGATGGATACGATGTGGTTCGGCTCGGCGAACAGGACGTCGTTGCGCGCGCGGAGCGACGCGATGACGTCATCGTCCTTCTGTCCGGGGCGGGGTGTCACGAGCACGAGGCCGGACCCGGCGGTGCTCCTCGTCGCCTCCGAATGTGCGTCGCCGAGGGCCGTTGCCACGTCGCCAAGCGTCGTGCTCTGGCGAAACTTCACGATGACCTCGCCGGTACGCTGATCCGGTTGGGGCGTGGTCGGGCCGCTGGCCGGGATGGTCGGCAGCGGCGCGGCCGGCGCAGCCAGGGCGCCGCCGCGAGGCGCGAATGACACCAATAGCAGCGCACCAAGCGCGACCGACAGGACTGCACATTTGACGCGCATGAAACCCCCGAAGAACGCCCGCGCAACTATCCGCACGAGCACAAATTCATCCCGACCCGTCTGTAGTGTCGGCGCTTAGTGGAGAACCCTTAACCACCAGGGCGCCATCACTGACACCACAAACCGCGCAAACCGGTGGATTCCGATGCTTGACGCTCGACTTGACGTAACAGATGTTGCGATCCGTTAAGCACGTCCAGGCTGTACGATCCCCGGCGATGCCCGTATCAAACCTGATGCCCGAATCAGCTTCGCGCGTCGAACGCAAGCGCATGCGGAATCGCGACGCGCTCGTCGTGGCCGCCCGCGGGCTCTTCGCGCGCCATGGCTTCGAAGCCACGACGATCGCGCATATCGCCGAAGCGGCGGATCTGGGCTTCGGCACCTTCTATCGCTACTTTCTGGACAAGGAAGCGGTGCTGGAAGCCGTGCTCGATGACGGCCGCAGCGAGATCGATCGCGTTTTGCTGGCGGCGGAGCCGGATGATCCGCCGCCGCCGGTGGCACTCGCCCGGCTGACCGGGCGCTTCGTCCGTGCCGTGCGACGTAACCGCGATGTCCTCTCGCTGATGTGGCAGGTCGCGATGCGAAGGACGGTCGGCAAGCGCCCGCTGAGCATCGAGGGCATGAGCCCGCAGCATTCGCTTCCGGCGGTGCTGTCCGTCGCCATCCAGCGCATCATCGAGGCGGGCATGCGGACGGGGGACTTCGCGCCGGGTGACGCGGAACTGCTCGCTCGCCTGATCACGGGCGCCCACATGTATCTGCTGAGCCCCGTGGCACACGAGACGGGCGAGGACGTGGTCATTGCCACGCTCTGCGCATTCGAATTGCGAGCGCTGGCGGCGACGAGCGCCGCCGTCGCCCTGGCACAGGACCCCGTGAAGCACACCGCGAGGAGGAGAGCTGTTGGCCGCCATTAATCTCGACGACGATCTGACGATCCAGGAGAGCCCCTGGCGCGGGCGCATCATCACCTTTAGCGTGCTGGCGATCATCGCCGCGGCGGTCGCCGCGGGACTGTATTTCTTCTACTTCAAGAGCAGTTCGACGGCGTTGACGCGCGCCACGGAAGATCTGCCGGTGAAGAAAGCCACGATCAACCAGACGCTCATCGTCACCGGGGTCGCCGACGCGCAGTTCAACAGCAATCTCGTCTTCCAGGCGACCGGCAAAGTCGCGAGCGTTGATGTAAAGGCGGGCGCCGTCGTGAAGCAGGGCGACGTGCTCGCTTCGCTCGTGTCAGACGACCTGGCGAACGCCGTTGCCTCGGCGCAGGCGAGCCAGCGATCGGTGCAACTGAAGCTCGACGACCTGCTCGCCGGCTCGACGGGCACGGAGCTGGCGGCGGCTGATCAGACGCTCGCCTCGGCGCAGGCGGCCTTGACCAAGGCGCAAAACGACTACGACGACCTTGTGAACGGGGGCTCGACGTCGGACAAGTCGGCGGCGGCGCAGGCGGTGAGTGCGGCATCGGCGCAGCTCGCGTCGGCCAAGGCAGCGCGCGCGAAGCTGAATGACGCGCCATCGGCGGCGGACAGGGCGGCGGCGCAGGCGGGCGTGGCGCAGGCGCAGTCCGGGCTGACGGCAGCGCAGAACGCTTCGACGAACGCGCAGAACTCCGTGACGTCGGCCAAGGCGTCGCTCGAGAGCGCCGAATCGACCTACTGTAATCTGGATCCGGCGCCGGCATTCTGCACGACGCGTACTGCGCCGATCTCGTCAGGCGACGCCGGGTTGATGAACGCGGCGCTCTCCGGCCCTATCGCTGGGCAACCCGCGGCAGCTTCCGGTGTCATCGGGCAGAACGCGCTGTATCTGAACGCCGTCAACGCCGCAAACTCTGCTGCCGCCGCCGTGACGTCGGCGCAGCAGGCGCTGGACGCGGCGCAAGCGAAGCTCAACGCCGCGAACGAGGGGCCGAAGGCGGCGGATGTGGCGTCGGCTGATGCGGCCGTGAACTCGGCCCAGGCGGCGCTGACCGCCGCGAGCGACAAGCTCAACAGCGTCAACCAGGGCGGCACGGAGTTCCAGGTCTCGAACGCGAAGGCGGCGCTGGACAGCGCCTTTGCGACGCTGACGGCCGCGCAGGCGAAGCGCGATGAGGCCTACCGGGGCCCGAAGGCGAACGCGATCGACCAGGCGCGCGCCGCCGTCCGCAGCGCGGCGCTCACGGTCGAGGCGGCGCAGATCCGGCTGAAGAACGCGCAGATCGTCGCGCCATTCGACGGCACGGTGGCCGCTGTGAACGTCAAACAGGGTGAGTTCTTCGGCGGCGCCAGTTCCAGTGCCGCGATCGTCCTGCTCACGCCCGACGCGCTGACGCTGAAGATGAACGTCGGCGAGACCGACTACCCGGCGCTGAAGGTGGACCAGGGCGGCATCGTGATCTTCGACGGCATCCCGGGCAAGCCCTACCCGTTCAAGATTACCGAGATCGGCCTGAACCCGACGGTGACGCAGGGTGTCGTCACGTACGAGGTGAAGGGTTCGCTTGTCGTTCTCCCCGGCAACCCGAAGCCGGCGCCGGGCATGAACGCGCGCGGTCAGATCACGACGGACTCGAAGCCGAACGTGGTGGCGATCCCGCCGCGTGCCATCCGCCGCAAGGGCACGGACCAGGTGGTCGACGTGCGGCGCGGCGGCAAGGTCGAAGAGCAGGTGATCACCACGGGCGTCACCGACAGCGAGCAGGTCGAGGTGCTGACGGGCCTCAAGGAAGGCGACACGATCGTGGTCGCGTCGCTCGTCGCGACGACCGGGGGGTCGAAGCCGAAGGCCGAGGCGACGCTTCCGGGCGGCGTCAAGTAGCGCAGAGCATCAGGCGAGGCACGGGCGCATGCGACAGAAGACGGCCATACGGCTGCGGCACATCAGCAAGCTCTACAAGCTTGGCTCGCAGGAGGTGCACGCGCTCCGCAACGTCGACCTTGAGATCGGCAACGGCGAATTCATGGCGATCATGGGGCCGTCGGGGTCGGGAAAGTCGACGCTGATGAACATCATCGGCTGTCTCGACCGGCCGACCTCCGGCACGTACGAGCTTGACGGCATCAACGTCAGCCGTCTCAGCGACTCGCAGCTCGCCACCGTACGCAACCGCCGGCTCGGATTCGTGTTCCAGTCCTTCAACCTCCTCCCGCGCCTGAGCGCGATCGACCAGGTGGCGATGCCGATGGGGTATCGCGGCGTCACGAACCGGAAGCCTTTGGCGCGGGCGGCGCTGAACCTCGTCGGACTGGGCAGCCGGATGCACCACCGGCCGACGCAGCTCTCCGGCGGTCAGCAGCAACGTGTGGCGATCGCGCGGGCGATCGTCGGCAACCCGACGCTGATCCTCGCGGACGAACCTACGGGGGCGCTGGACACGAAGACGAGCCACGACGTGATGGAGATCTTCCGCAAACTCAACGAAGAGCGCGGCATCACGATTGCCTTCGTCACGCACGAGCATGACGTCGCGGCGTACACGCGGCGCATTGTCTCGCTGCGCGACGGTGAGGTCGTGAGCGATGCGCCGAACGTACCGTCGTACGAGCAGCAGCACAGCCCGGCGGCGCCGCCGCCGATCGGCGGGTCGCGCGTGGAGCGTGCGCCATGAGCCTGATCGATGTCGTGCTCACGTCGCTCGCGGCGCTGCGGAGCAACATTCTGCGCACGCTGCTCACGATGCTTGGCATCATCATCGGCATCAGCGCCGTGATCACGCTGACGGCCGCGGGCGAGGGTGCGCAGCAGGGCGTGACGGATCGCATCCGTGGACTTGGCAGCAACCTGATGTTCGTCCGCCCCGGCACGGTGACGAACGGCGCGGGACCGTTGCCGGGCACAGGCCCCAGCCTGTTCCTCGAAGACGCCAACGCGATCAACGACGCGAACCTGCCGTACCTGGATGGCGTCGCCGCGCAGGGCACGGTCGGCGGCGCCGGATCGCCGTTTCCGGCGCAGGTCATCTTCCGCGGGCAGAACGTTAGCACGACGCTCGTGGGGACCGAGCCGACCTACCAGTTCGTGCGTGATTTCTACGTCGACCAGGGACGGTTTCTCACCGACGACGACATCACCAAGAAGGCGCTCACCGTCGTCCTTGGCGCGAACGTGAAAGATAAGCTCTTCGGCTCAAAGGACCCCATCGGCGAGAGCGTCCGCATCTCTGTAGGGCCGGGCCGCTTCGGCGTCGGCTTCAACTTTACGGTGGTGGGCGTGATGGAGGCGAAAGGCGCGTCGGCGACGACGAACCAGGATGATCTTGTCTTCGTGCCGCTTCCGTCGTTCCAGGCGCGCGTGCCGTTCATCCGCAACCCGCGTGGATTGACGAACGTCAGCCAGATCAACATCAAACTCAAGGACAAATCCAAAGAGGCGCAGGCGAAGATCGAAATCGCCGCCATTCTCCGCCAGCGTCATGGCGTCAACGAGGACGACTTCACGATCCAGTCGCAGAGCGACGTGCTGTCGACGGCGACATCGGTCGAGAAGACGCTGCAGTACCTGCTCGTATCGATCGCGCTGATCTCGCTGATCGTGGGCGGCATCGGCATCATGAACATCATGCTCGTGTCGGTCAGCGAGCGCACGCGCGAGATCGGCATCCGCAAGGCGGTCGGCGCCAAACGCACGGACATCCTGATGCAGTTCATGATCGAGGCGCTGGTCGTGACGACAATCGGCGGGGTGATCGGTGTGCTCGGCGGGCTCGGCGCGATCTGGGCTGCGCGGCAGTTCGCGATCGGCGGCAGCGACACGAAGTACGTGGTGACGCCGCTGTGGGTCGGCCTGGGGATCGCGATGTCGGCCGCGACCGGCCTTGTGTTTGGGGTGTATCCGGCGTGGCGCGCCGCGCGGCTGGACCCGATCGAAGCGCTGCGGCGGGAGTAGCCGGGAACCTAACCCCCGGCCCCTTCCCGGTGCGGGAAGGGGAGCTTCTTGTTGGAAGTTGTTGGTTGGCCCGGCGGTAGTGGTGTCACGTCGACCGACGCGTGGTAGGTCGTGGCGTGGGAGTGTGAGGGCACGGCGCGCCGTGCCCTCACTACGCGGATCCGGCGGCGGCGGCCGCGGATCGGTGCCGACGGTGCTATTGGGCGGTGAACTCGATCGTCTTGTCGTTCACGTGTACGCGATACGTCGTGCCGCGCACGAAGTCGCTGCCGAGCTCCACCGTCGTCTCGTGTGTGCCGTAGATCTGCGTGCAGGCGATCCGCGCGTCCGACGGCAGGGTGTTGCGTACGGTGACCGTGATCACATCGCCGGTTCGTGATGCGGTCGCATCGGCGAATTCGGCGCAGCCGCTCGGCAGGCCGAAGGTGATGTGCACGGCGTACTGCGGCGGGGCTGACTCTCGCACGACGATCTCGGCGCCGTCGATGGGCGCCAGTTCGAACTTGCGGTCCGGCGCGAGCGTTGCCGTTGCCACGGCGGCGGCGATGGCGGTGCGCGTGGCGACGGGCGTGGCGGCGGGAGTCGTCGCGACGGGTGGCGCGGGCGTTCTCCTCACGGGTGGAGATGTTTGTATGGGCGCGGGGGTGGGTGTCGCGGCGTCTTGGCCGCAGGCGGCGAATGCCGTCGCCAGCGCGGCCACCAGGGTCAGTGTTGTCAGGAACTTCATCCAAAGGCCTCCGGTCTCTTACCTTAATTGACGCTATGTGTGCTCAGATGGTTCCCGGGATACCGGTTCTGCAATGATTGGCTCAATTCGCCGACAATGAACCTATGACCGAGTCGCGTCAGGATGTCCTCTGGCCGGATCCGCGATTCGCGCTGGATCTCAGAGCGGGCGAGTACGAAATCCGTACAGACGTCGTTCTTGGTTCAGAAACGCTCCAGCCCCATTGGCTTCGGGAGCACTGGTCGTATGGCCGGTTGGCCTTACTCACGCTGACGAATGAACGCCTCTTCTTTCGGCCTCCAGCCGTTAGCTGGGGTTACCGCATCGATTCCTACATCGGACGCCTGTTTCTTCAACGGAGCTTGCTGCCGCTCACCCCCCTCGTCTACTTCGAACTACGCGATGTGGTGCGTGCCTGGACCTGGCAGCCGGAGTTCTCTGCCCCACCCGCTCTCCAAATTGGCACCGACCTCGTCTATATCGACCTCCATGTGGACGAGCCGCCGTGGACCCAGAGGGCGAGCGTCGATGACATCCGCGCTCATCTCGACGCGATACGTGCCGTCGTTGCCTCGTTGCGTGAGCCGCGCGAGCGCACGGGCTAGCCGGCGTCGGGGCGTGACCCGTTACCATATCCGCATGACGGATGACTCGGAACTTCTCAGCCGCGTTCGAGCGTGCGCGGCGTCGCACACGCCCGCGCTCGCCGGCGGCCGCGCCGTGCTGGCGGTGTCCGGCGGCGCCGATTCCATCGCCACCGCTGCGCTGCTTTGCGATGCCGGCGTCATCGATCCGTGCCGGAGCGTCGCCGGCCACTTCGACCATCGGCTTCGCGGCGAGGCGGCCGCTGTGGAGGATCGGATCGCGGTCGAAGCGCTGTGCGCTCGCTACGGGCTGCCGCTGGAGATCGGCGCCTGGGACGAGCCGCGCCGCGGCGAGGCGGCGGCGCGCCATGCGCGCTATCGCTTCCTCAGCGACGTGGCGCGGTGGCACAGCATCCGCGTCATCGTCACCGGGCACACGTCCGATGACCAGGTCGAGACGGTGATCATGAACGCGATGCGCGGCGCCGGCCTGCACGGCCTGCGCGGCATGCAGCCGCAGCGTCAGCTGGTGGACGATCTGTTGCTCGCGCGGCCACTTCTCTGCGTGACGCGCGAGGAGACGCGCGCGTACTGCGCCGCGCGCGGGCTGCGCTACCAGGACGATGCCAGCAACGAGGATCGCGCCTATCTCCGCAACCGTGTTCGGCTCGATCTGCTGCCGCGCATCGAAGCGGCCGTGCCCGGCGCACGCGGCGTCATCCTGCGGCTCGCGGACGAGGCGCGGGCCAACGTCGCGGCGATTGCGTCGGTGACGGAGACGATGCTCGATGTGGCTGTGCTGGAGACGCACGGAGGGTACACGGCGCTCTCGCGCGAACGGCTGAACGCCGTGCCGCCGGCGCTCGCGCCGTACGTGTGGCGGCTGGCGGTCACGCGGCTGCTGGGCGATGCGCGCGACTTCAGCGAGCGGCACTACGATGTGCTGGCGCGCTCCGTCCGGTCCGCGACCGGCTCCGTGTTCGAACTGCCGCGTGGGCTGCGGCTGACGGTCGATGCGGATGCCGTCGTGCTGTCGCGCGGAGCGATCGTGGCGGTGCCGGTTCCCGATGGCGCCACGCGCGAGCTGCCGTTTGAGGGCGTGCTCGGCGGGTGGCGCATCAATGTTGCGCGGGCGGATGATGCAGCGGGCGGTGCGTCGGTGGTGCTGCCGGTGGGCGCGATCGTGCGCGGACGGCGGCCGGGCGACCGGATCCAGCTACGCGGGATGCGGGGGCACAAGAAGCTGCAGGACTACTACGTCGACAAGAAGATCCCGCGACGCGAGCGCGACGCGGCGCCCGTGATCGCGTGCGGCGCCGATGTGCTGTGGACGCCGTTCGGCGTGGCGGAGCGGGTCTCGATGGGCGCGCCGTTTTTGGTCGAGGCGACGCGTGCGTCGGAGGCGGCGGCTGTTCGCTTGACTTGACGGGGTGCGCGGGGATACCATGCGGAGACGAACGAAAGCGGTCGGGTCCTGTGAGGCCCAGCGTCCGGTGGCCCGTCATGTGACGGGTCGTTTCATCGAACCGGACAGGCGTACAGAAGAGCCCCGTTCTCGCCATCTGTGAGAGCCCAGAGCTAACCTGGCGCAGCAGTTTTTCCAAGTCGACAGAACGTGTCTGTTGTGGGCACTGCGTGTGAAGCGCGTTTTGCGTTTGACACGTGCAGAGTGCCGCGCTAGACTTTCTCGCCGCGCCGCCAAGGGTGGCCGGACGCACCTTAACAATTGGATAGCGGTAAGAAATATGTGCGGGTGAGGGTTCTCCGTTGAACCTAAACTCACTTCGGTGAGTTGAATTGTCGGAGAGTTTGATCCTGGCTCAGGATAAACGCTGGCGGCGTGCCTTATGCATGCAAGTCGAACGAGGTTAAGATTTCGGTCTGAAGCCTAGTGGCGGACGGGTGAGTAACACGTACGTGACCTGTCCAGAAGTGGGGAATAACCGGCCGAAAGGTTGGCTAATACCGCATGTGGTCACCCCTTGGAAGGGGATGACGAAAGCCGAAAGGCGCTTCTGGAGGGGCGTGTGGCCGATTAGCTAGTTGGTGTGGTAACGGCGCACCAAGGCGATGATCGGTAGCTGGTCTGAGAGGATGGTCAGCCACACTGGGACTGAGATACGGCCCAGACTCCTACGGGAGGCAGCAGCAGGGAATTTTGCGCAATGGGCGAAAGCCTGACGCAGCAACGCCGCGTGGGGGATGAAGGCTCTTGGGTCGTAAACCCCTTTTGCCGGGGAAGATAATGACGGTACCCGGCGAATAAGCCACGGCTAACTACGTGCCAGCAGCCGCGGTAATACGTAGGTGGCAAGCGTTGTCCGGATTTATTGGGCGTAAAGAGCGCGCAGGCGGTTTGTTAAGTCCGAGGTGAAATCTCCCGGCTCAACTGGGAGGGGTCTTCGGATACTGGCCGACTTGAGGAGAGCAGAGGTGAGTGGAATTCTCGGTGTAGTGGTGAAATGCGTAGATATCGAGAGGAACACCAGCGGCGAAGGCGGCTCACTGGGCTCCACCTGACGCTGAGGCGCGAAAGCGTGGGGAGCGAACCGGATTAGATACCCGGGTAGTCCACGCTGTAAACGATGGACACTAGGTGTGAGGGGTATTGACCCCCTTCGTGCCGAAGCTAACGCAATAAGTGTCCCGCCTGGGGAGTACGGCCGCAAGGCTAAAACTCAAAGGAATTGACGGGGGCCCGCACAAGCAGCGGAGCGTGTGGTTTAATTCGACGCAACGCGAAGAACCTTACCAAGGCTTGACATG
>Ga0080064_1004319_pt1 | contig 18487 bp, 15 predicted proteins | sample Subgrocontami54m_FD_69260 | JGI IMG/M metagenome (GOLD analysis project Ga0080064, IMG submission 69260) | Subsurface groundwater microbial communities from S. Glens Falls, New York, USA - GMW46 contaminated, 5.4 m (SPADES assembly) (version 2) ...
TCGCGCGCCCTTTCCTGCGTTGTATCGAGCCGGAAGCCGCGCACCGCTTAACCATCGCAGCATTAAAGCTCGGTCTCGTCGCCGGCGCGCGCGAGCCGGGCGATCCTATTCTTGCCTGCAACGTCCTCGGCCTACAGTTTCCGAACCCGATCGGACTTGCCGCCGGCTTCGACAAGGACGCCGAAGTCTCGGACGCGATGCTGGCGCTCGGCTTTGGCTTCGTCGAAGCCGGAACAGTGACGCCGCGGCCGCAACCGGGAAATCCGGGCAAGCGAATTTACCGGCTGGACGAGGACGAGGCGGTGATCAATCGCCTTGGCTTCAACAACCAGGGGCTGACCGCCTTTGCGGGAAGACTCGCGCAGCGAAAACGCGAGGGCCGCCGCGGCATCGTCGGCGCCAATGTAGGGAAGAACCGCGACACGGAAGCAATAGGAGATTACATCGCCGGGATCGAAGCCTTGTGCGGGCTTGCGGATTATCTCGTGGTCAATCTCTCCTCACCTAACACGCCGGGCCTGCGCGCCCTGCAGGCGCGCAGCGAAATGGAGGATCTCGTCGCGCAGGTGATCGAGGCGCGCCGGCGCGCGGCACCGGACCGCATGCGGCCGCCGCCGATCCTGGCCAAGGTCGGCCCCGATCTCGGCGACCACGAATTGCGCGACATCGCCGAAGTCGCGCTGAAGAACGGCATCGACGGTCTGATCGTCGGCAACACGACCATCGACCGGCCGCCGCATCTGCGCAGCCGTGACCGCAATGCTTCGGGCGGATTGTCGGGGCGGCCGTTAATGGCGCCCTCCACCGCGTGCCTTGCGGCGATGTACCGCCATGTCAAAGGCAGCATTCCCATCATCGGCTGCGGCGGCGTGGCGAACGGCGCCGATGCTTATGCAAAAATCAAAGCGGGCGCATCGCTGGTGCAGCTTTATTCCGCGCTGGTGTTTCACGGGCCTGCTTTGGTCGGGCAGATCAAGCGCGACCTTGCCGCGCGGCTGCGCGCCGACGGATTCGCCTCGGTATCCGACGCGGTCGGCGCCGACAACAAAAACTTCGCATGAAGCCCGGCGCAACCGATGCCGACATGGTGGTGCTGGTCGATGCCGGCGATGCGCCGCTTGGCACCGCGCCCAAATTGGACGCGCACCGGCGCGGGCTGAAGCACCGCGCCATATCCGTGCTGGTGCGGAACGCCAAGGGACAAATGCTGCTGCAGCGGCGCGCCGCCGGCAAATATCATTCGGCGGGACTATGGACCAACGCCTGTTGCAGCCATCCTCGTCCTGGTGAAAACGCCGCCGACACGGCGCGGCGGCGGCTGGCCGAGGAGATGGGCGTGGACTGTGCGCTCGAGTCTTTGTTCGTTACAAGCTATCGCGCCCAGGTGTCGGACGATCTGGTCGAGGACGAGGTCGTGCATGTCTTTGGCGGCGCGTACGACGGGCCGATCGCGCCGGACGCGAACGAAGTCAGCGAATGGAAATGGATTTCGTTGCCGGATCTGGAGGCCGACCAGCTTGCGCACTCGGAGCGCTACACGGCCTGGTTTCTACATTATATGCAGGCCAACCACCGTATCATTGCCGATTGGCTGCAGCGGCCAATTCGTCCTTAGCCGATGGTCCTACGAAAACCGGCTGTTTTTCTTCCGCAAAATATGGGAAGGGACACCGCGAACGAGGTGAAAGATGCAATTGGACCAGCCTGAAGGAAAGCCCGACGAGAAAGTAGCCTGGGGCAGCGACGTCGCGGCGCAAATGCTACGCCGCTTGGGGATCCCATACGTCAGTCTGACGCCGGGCGCGAGCTACCGTGGATTGCACGACAGTCTGGTCAACCACCTGGGCAACAAGCAACCGGGCATGCTGCTCTGCCTGCATGAGGACCATGCCGTCGCCGTGGCGCATGGCTATGCCAAGGTGACGGGCAAGCCGATGGCCTGCGCGCTGCACAGCAATGTCGGGCTGATGCACGGCATGATGAGCATGTACAACGCCTGGTGCGACCGCGCGCCGATGATCGTGATCGGCGCGACCGGACCGCTCGACAGCAACCAGCGGCGGCCCTTTATTGACTGGATCCATACGACACGCGACCAGGGCGCGCTGGTGCGCTCCTTCGTCAAATGGGACGATTTGCCGTCATCACCGCAGGCGCTGGTGGAAGGTATGATGCGCGCCGATATCCTGACGCGCACGGCGCCGAGAGGCCCGGTCTATATCTGCCTCGACGCAGGGCTTCAGGAGTCGAGGCTGGAAGAGGAACCGATGTGGCCCGACCATGCGCGTTTCACGCCGCCGGAGCCGGCACGGCCATCACAGGCGACGCTCGAAAAAGCCATCGCGCTTCTCTCCAAAGCAGCGCGGCCGGTGTTGCTGATCGGCCGCGGCGAACGCAGCGATGCCGCCTGGCAGGCGCGGATCAAGCTGGCGGAGCGGCTTGGCGCCGTGGTCATGACCGACCTCAAATCCGGCGCCATGTTCCCGACCGATCATCCCGCCCATGTGGTGCCGCCGTTCAATGTCTTGGGCAAGAACGCGCGGACGCTGTTGTGCGAAGCCGATCTCATTCTCGCCTTGGACTGGATCGATGTGGCGGGAGCGATCAAACAGGCTGAAGCGGTTGGCAGAGTGCAGGCGCGAGTCATCAGGGCGACGCTCGACTCTCATCTCGCCAACGGCTTCAACATGGATTACCTGGGGCTGCCTCCGGTGGATGTTCCGATGGCCTGCGATGGCGACATGGCTGTCACGGAATTGTTGGGCGCGCTGGGTGCCGGCCGCAAGGAGCCATGGCACACACGCGGACCGGTGAAACCACCGAAAGCCGACAGTGGCACTATTACGTTGAACCTTGTGGCGTCCACGCTGCGCGCCGCCTTCAACGACCCGAATGAAGTCGGTTTCGCCAGCCTGTGCAAAGGGTGGCCGATCGACATCTGGCCGCATCAGCATCCGCTGGCCTATATGGGGAAAGACGGCGGCGGCGGCATCGGCTCGGGTCCGGGCATTTCCATCGGTGTGGCGTTGGCGTTGAAGGAACATGGGAAGCTGGCTGTGTCGGTGCTGGGCGACGGCGACTTTTTCATGGGAGCGAACGCGCTGTGGACCGCGGCGCATTACGGCATTCCGCTCCTGATCCTCATCAACAACAACCTGTCCTATTTCAATGACGAGCTGCATCAGGAGACGATCGCGCGCACGCGCGGGCGCGAGCCGAAAAACCGCTGGATCGGCCAGCGCGTCGACGATCCCGCCCCCGACATCGCCAAGGTTACTGAAGCGCAGGGTGGCGTCGGCATCGGCCCGGTGAAGAACGCAGCCGACGTGAAGGCCGCCATCGATAAAGGCGTCGCCGCGCTGCGCGCCGGAAAGCTGTGCGTGATCGACCTGCACATCCCGCCCGGTGAGGACCGGCACGCGGGCGCAGAATTGGGTGCAAGGCCGACCACGGGTTGAAAACAAAACGGCCGCCCCGAAGGGCGACCGCTCTTCTCTTGTTTTATGCTAGGCCGGTCGCTGCCGCGGGAATAACTAGCCGACCGCCACTTATTTGGCGAGTCCCTGGCCTTCCAGCATCTTGTTGATATAGGCGATGGCCTCGGGCGGCGTTTCACCGAGAGTCTTGATCAGATTGCCGACGTCGGGACCAGCCTGCGTCTCAAAATCCTGACTGATTTTTTTGCCGAGTTCGAGGAATTCCTTGTCCTTCGCCATATGCTGGAAGGCGTCGCGATAGATCTTCACCACCGGCTCCGGCGTTCCGGGCGGCAAGGCCAGCCACTTATCCAGCACGACCAGGCTGAACCAGTATTTATATGCACGCTCCTTCAGCGGATCCTTGATTTTGCCTTCCACCATAGTCGGGAAAGCGGGAACGTCCGGAAATTCGGAGCGGCTGACAAACTTGCCGTTGTCCATCGTCCCGGTCTGGGTCAGCACTTTGACTTTGCCGGTTTCCAAGAGCTTGGCGACCTGGAACAGGTTGCTGCTCGCGGTCATGTCGATCTCACCGCGCTCAAGCGCGAGGAAAAGTTCGTTGGTGCCGGGATAACCCGTGACCCACTTGGCATTCCAGCCGAGCAGATCGATGCCCCAGGCGGTGGTCTGCATGCCTGAACGCGGGATGCCGCCGACCGAGCCCATGACCACCGGCGGCTGCGACTTGTCATACAGGCGCTTCTCCGCATCCTTGTTGATGACCACGGTGGAGCCGCCGCGCCCGATCCCGCCGATAAATTCAAATTTGGTAGGGTTGTACTGAGCCTGCGGCTGCTTGTAGACCACCGGATCGCCCTGGGTGCTGGAGCCCATGGTCAGAATCATGCCGTCCGGCTTCACCTGATTGGCAAAATGATTCATGGCAATCACGCCATCGGCGCCAGGCATATTCTGCACAACGATGTTAGGTTTGCCGGGAAGATATTTGGCGAGATGACCCGCGATCAGGCGCCCGGTCGCATCCGTGCCGCCGCCGGCGGCATAACCGATGATCATGGTGACGTTCTTGCCCTCGAATGAGACGGGGGCTTGGGCGGCCGCGCCGGCGCACATCATCAGTGCGGCAGCGAGACCAAATACGAGACGTTTCATTTTTCTCACTCCCTGTTTCTAAGGCCTGATTCTGACCGAATCAGACTTAGGCTTCGGCTTTTTGTTTGCGCACGATTTTTTCCGAAAACCGTTTCTCACGATAAAGATTGTCGATGAAACCCGTGTCGTCGAGACGCCGCACATGGTGCATGTCCCACAGCTCCATGGGATTGACCTTGCGCGCGTCCTTGTCCTGCCGCAGCGCCTCTTCGTAGACATTCGCGATGGCAGTCATTGTCGGATAGAGCTTCGGCGCGAGCGTTTGCGCGAGATTCTGGTGCGTGAAGGCGGCTTGCTCCCGCGTCATCTGGCCGCTCTTGGTGTAGCGCCGCTGGATGATCTCAATGGATTTTTCCGGGTTGGTCTTGAAGAAGGCAATGCCTTCGAGCATCCCCTTGAGAAAACGCTCGACCAGATCCGGATGCTTCTGAACGAATTTCAGATTAGTGGAGATGCTGCTGAATTGAATCATCGGCAGCGGCTCCACGTCGATGACCTTTAGCCCGGCGGCCTTGGCGAAAAGGCTCGACGGCATGCCGAGGAAGGCCGCGTCCACAATGCCGTCGCGCACCCACTGCCAGAGCGGCGGCGGCTTCTTGTCGCTTTCCACCTCGTCCATCGTGCCCGGCTTGAATTCCTCCTGACAGACGAGCTCGTAGTCGTCGCGGTCCTGATCGAGCCCACGCTGCTTGAGATAGAGCCAGTTGTTGAGAATGGGATGCGAGCCGGCGCCGCCCAGCTTTCGGCCGCGGATATCCGCGATGCCGTTGATGCCGGAATTGGGCCGAACGACGAGCTGGTGGTTCACCTGATTGACGGTCTGGCCGAGATAAACCCAACTGCTGCCGCGCGCGCGAAGGCCATATGTGGAAACGTGATTGCCGCCGCAGAATTCGAGATCGCAGGATTCGATCCCGCGCTGGGCATCTTCCGATCCGATCTTGCGGTCGTAATCGACGTCGAGGCCGTATTTCTCCCAGGAGCCGGACTCGGCGATCACATGCAATAGGATGAGATGGCTGGAGGAACGATAAGGAAACCCAACTTTGTCCATGCTGCTCCCGCGCGATAAAGTTAACAGCCGCCCGTCCCCAGACCGTCGCAAAACCGCATCAGCGCTTGTTTTTCAAGATCGGTTTTGCAATTTGCAAAAGTCGCAAAGTTTACTACCCCTGTCCAGCCATTTCGTGTGGGAACCTAACCATTTTCGCCCTGCAAAAAAAAGCTTTTGCAATGGCATGGGACTTCGTAGCTTGCTGACAACACAACGGGAGAGCGCAGCATGAACAAGCGGGAAAAGCCTGCGCTCACGGACAGTTCCGAAGTATTGGCCGCGAATTTTCTGCGCGATCCCTATCTGGAATGGGCGAAGGCCGAGGGCGTCCCGATCTTTGAGGATTTCTCGGCCGACCTTAATCGCGTCGAAACCAAGCATTGGGCGCGCATGGACGTGCCAGCCGCCTTCGTTCACCTGCTTGGGCGCGGCGACTTCATGTCGCTGTTTGTGATCGACCTGCCGCCCGGCGGCAAAACGTCGCCGCAGCGGCATCTCTATGAGGAAGTCATCTACGTGCTGTCCGGCCACGGCAGCACCAAGATCGAGATCGACGGGAAGACGCACAGTTTCGAATGGGGGCCTAACAGCCTGTTCGCGCTGCCGCTCAATGTGCCGTACCAGCATTTCAACGGCTCGGGCACGGAGAAGGCGCGGCTCATTTCGGCGAACAACCTCACCGCCATGATGAACCAGTTTTACGACAACGATTTCATCTTCAACAACCCGGCGGTTTTTCATAAACGCATCGGCAAGGAGAATTATTTCCGCGGCGAAGGCGAGATGTGCGAGACGCAGCGCGGACGCTTCATGTGGGAGACGAATTTCGTTTCCGATGTCGCGAGCTTCAAGCTCGAAGCCTGGGACCGGCGCGGGGCGAAAAGCTCCAACATGCGCTTTGCGCTGGCGGAGGGCATCATGCATGCGCATACCTCGGAAATGCCGGTCGGCACCTACAAGAAAGGACACCGGCACGGGGCGGATTTCCATGTTCTCACGCTCAAGGGCGAGGGTTATTCGCTGTTCTGGCGCGAGGGCGACAAGAACTTCATTCGAATCGAATGGAAGCCGGGCGTGGTATTCGCGCCGGTGGACCAGATCTTCCACCAGCACTTCAACACCAGCCCCTACCCCGCCCGCTATCTCGCCCTGGCGATGGGCAGCCTGCGCTATCCCTTCACGGCGCAGAAGCGGCAGATTTATCTCGGCGTCGATAAGGACGTGAAGACCGGCGGCGCGCAGATCGAATACGAGGATCAGGACCCGCGGATTCACAAACTCTATTTGCAAGAGTTGGCGAAGAACGGCGTGACGTCCGGCATGGGCGACTATATCGACGAGAGCAAGTTCTGAGTATGCCCGCCTAAAAACGATCCGTCATTCCAGGGCTGCCCGAAGGGCGGAGCCTGGAATCCATAATCCCTGTATTTCAATTTTAGTACCGGGGTTATGGATTCCGGGTTCGCCGCGCCTACGCCCTTGGGCTTCGGCGGGCGCCCCGGAATGACGAATTTAAATTTAAGAGCCGTTGCCGAGATTGGCGGTCACGCCGCGCAACAGCCTGAGCAACGTTTCCAGTTCCTTGTCGGAAAAGTTCCCGCGCGCCTGAGCGTTCGTCTCGGCGGCTCTGGCTATCAATTCCTGCATCAATGCGACACCGGCGGGCGTGAGATGAAGATTGATCTTGCGGCGGTCCACGCTGTCCTGATCGCCGCGAATGAGACGGCGTTTTTTCAGCGCGTCGATGACGGAGGTGGCGGAAGCCTTTTGGATTCCCGCGCGGCGCGATAACTCCAGCGGCGTCAAACTGCCGGCCTGCGAGAGGAACCACAGCATAACCCATTGCGCGTGGGTGATATCGTGGCGCGCGAGGCGGGCCTGAAACTCCCGAAGAAAGGCGCGGTAGGCCTCGCGCAGGTAGAAGCCCAGCCCCGCCGTGGCGGGAACCGTTGGGGCGCCCTGCATCCTCGGCTGCGCGGCCTTTCTGCTCGCCATCTGTCAACAAGCCTTTATTGGCCGCATCCCGGCGCTGGGTTAGAATGGGCCGATCCGACCACAGATAGCGGCCGTTGACAAGTTAGTATGGTAGCCATACTATTTTAGTCCCGCCCGCGGGCAACGGTCTGCAATAGGCCGGCACAATATAAGGGAGAACGCCATGGCCACGGCTGAAGCCGATCCGCGGATGCGCGATCTGGAAGCGCGCATGGCTGCCGCCAATCTGCGCGGCCAATGGCAGATCGACGCCAATCGCCCGCAGAATATCCGCAAGGGCGCCAACGGCCAGGTTTTCATCGAGCCGTCGCCCGCGGGCATCCCGCATGTGTGGCGATGGCAGGACATGCAGAAGATCCTGCAAAACGCGCTGGAGGCGATGACCGACAGCTACACGGCGCGGCGCGCGCTGATGTTCACCAATCCCAAGCTGCAGCGCGGCACCACGCAAAATCTTGTGGCCGGAATGCAGGCGGTGAAAGCGGGCGAAATCTGCTGGGCGCACCGCCACACCATCAATGCACTGCGTTTCTCGATCCAAGGCGGCGAGAAGGTTTTCACCGTGGTCGATGGCCGCCCGCTCCCGATGGAGCCTTACGACCTGATCCTGACGCCGGGATGGTCATGGCACGACCATCACAACGAAAGCGGCCGCGAAGCCATCTGGATGGACGCGCTCGACGTGCCTTTCACCGTCGGCATGAATTTGAATTTCTACGAGGAGCCGGGCGACATCGCGCAGGAGCAGAACAAGCAGGAGTCGCTGCCCTCTCTGTTGTATCGCCCCGCTCATCAGAAAGAGACGAGCGGCGCGCAGCCCTATCGTTATCCCTGGAAGGAAACGCTGAAGGCGCTGAAGGCGTTGGAGAATGAACCGGCCGATCCCTATCACGGGCGGCTGCTGGAATATGTGAACCCGCTGACCGGCGGCCCTGCCCTTCCCACGATCAAATGTCAGATCCAGGTTTTGCCGGCGGGATTCACCGGCAGGCTGCATCGCAGCACGGCAAGCTCCATCGCTTTCGCGGTGCAAGGCGAAGGCCGCACCATGTTCGGCGACAAGGAAATCACCTGGGGCAAGCACGACACTGTGGCGATCCCGAACTGGACCTGGCACCGGCACATCAATCCCGGCCGCGAGACCGCGATCCTGTTCACGCTCAGCGACTCGCCCATTCTCACCACGCTCGGCTTCTACCGCGAGGAAACCGAAGACAGCGCCGAGGCGATGCCGCGGCCGGCGGCCAAGCTTACGGCGGCGGAATAGGACGCGCGATGAAGGAATATGTGATCGGCAAGATCGACGACATACCCGAAGGCAAGGGCCGCGCCTTCAAGGCCGGCCGCGTCACCGTCGCGGTGTTCCGCGCCAACGGCAAGGTATTCGCGATGAACAACCGCTGCGTCCACAAGGGCGCGTCGATGTGCGAAGGCGAGATCACCAATGGCGGCAAGGTGGTGCGCTGCCCGTGGCACAATTGGGCTTTCGATCTTGCCACCGGAACGCATTGCTACGACGCGAACGAGAAAATCCGCACCTATGAAGTGAAAATGGACGGCGATCAGGTGATCCTGTGCGCATGAGCGCCGCGATGCTGAAGGAATAAAACCATGAACGAAGCATCTCACGCCGGTTTCGAGCGCGAAAAAGCGGAAGCGGTTCAGCCCGATCCGGTCAATCCGAAAATCCGCACCATGGAAGTCATCGACACCGACTTCCACTTCACCCCGCCCTGGGCGACAATCCGCAGCTATCTGCAGGAACCGTTCAAAAGCTTGCTGTTCCACTACCCGGTGGGCAGCCTCGAATACAATCCGGAGCCGGCGAACGAGAAGCCCGGCGTCGGACAGGACACCCATGGCGTGGCCGCGACCGCCGCCGATGTGCTGCGCGTGATGGATCAATTCGGCACGAATACCGTGATCCTCAACCCCGGCTACAACCGGCCACAGAGCATCTTCAACGAGCCGATGATCGCCGCCATTGCTGCTGCGCATAACGATTACCTGATCAAGGAAGTCTTCCCGGTCAGCGACCGCATCAAGGCCACGCTGATGATCTGCCATCGCGACCCGTTCATGGGCGCGGCGGAAATCCGCCGGGTCGGCCATCACAAGCAATTCGTCAGCGTCTATACGTCGTTCAGCGGCCTCTATGAGCCGATCGGCAACGCCAAATTCGACCCCATCCTCGACGCCATGAAGGAATACGGCCTGACGCTGACCTGTCACAGCGAAGGTTTCTTCCCGCATTTCACGCCGCTATGGAACGGCGCGCGCACCTGGATCGAGCTTTTCGGCAACGCGCCTGCGGGCAATTGCATGGCGCATCTCGCCGCCATGATCGTGCAGGGCATGTTCGATAAATATCCGAAGCAGAAAGTGATCTTCCAGGAAGGCGGCTATTGGTGGCTGCCGGACTTCATGCTGCGGATGGACGACTTCTACATGGGCTCCGGCGGCGACATTGCGCTGGTGGAACGCAAGCTCGCCACGAAAGAAAAGAAGCTGCACAAGATGCCGAGCGAATACGTCCTTGAGAATGTGCGCTTCTCGACCCAGCCGATCACCATGCCGAAAAACCGCCAGCACTTCGCCTGGCTCTTGGAGATGTGCCACGCCAAGGACCTGTTCTGCTTCTCCTCCGACTGGCCGCACCAGACGCTCGACCCGGCCAACTGGGTGGTGGAGAATACCGACTGCATCGGTGACGACATGCAAAAGGCGATCCTGAGCGATAATTCCCGCAAGCTCTATAGCCGCCTGAGCTGATCGCCGGCTGAAGCCGCTTTTTGGAAAAGGACGTCATGGAAAAAAGTCGCAAGGAAAAGCTGGCCGCGGTCAATCACTGGGACGAGCTGTTCGCGTTGCGCGACCGCCAGCGCGCGCAGACCAAGAACGCCTTGCAGGTCGTGAAGGAAGCGGACCTGCCGCTGGAAAACAACCGGCAAGGGCAGATGCGCTGGTACCTGCATCCGTCCATCAAGGACACCGTGCTGTCGGTGATGATGTTCTTCCAGCAGGAAATCCCGCCGGGCAGCCGCTCGGGGCGGCTGAAATTCCAGGGCGGCCAGGTGATCATGATTCTGGAGGGCAAGGGCTACACCACCGTCGACGGCGTGAAGCACCATTGGCAGGCGGGCGACGTGGTCAACCTGCCGCTGCGCAGCGACGGCATCATCGTGCAGCATTTCAATACCGATCCGGAGAAGCGGGTGAAATTCATCGCCGTCGAGCCGAATTGGTTCGAGGCGACAACGGTCGATCGCGGCTGCGGCTTCGAGCAGCTTGAAGACGCTCCCGAATACAGGCGCTGATTGAATGGATGAGCTGACCCACCAGCAGAACGGCGCGCACGCCCATGGCGGGCGGATGCATGTGCATGCCAGCGTGGATCATCTTGCCAATGATTTAGCCACCGGCGCGCGGCTTGCCGTCCGGCTCGATGCCGCGCTGATGCAGAAGCTCGGGATTGCCGCCGATGCCACCGTGCGCGTCGCCACCGAACGCGGGCGCAGCATCGTCGTGCGGCTGGATAAGCCGGTCGAAGGCGACAAGGATTCCGGCGTCGTGCGGCTGGACCGTTTCGTGCGCCAGGCGCTCAAGGCGCACCTCAATGAATCGGTGGAGATCGAGAAAGCCGAAGTCGGCCCGCTCAAGAGCATCGAGCTGCGGCCGGCGATCGACGTGTCGATGGCGCACGATCTCGTGCCGCATCTGAAGAGGGCGCTGGTGGAAAGCCGCACTCCCGCGAGCGTCGGCGCCGTGATCTATGTGCCCTTCCCGAATTCACACGCCGGCACGACCTATGAAGTGAGCAAGGTCGCCGATGGCCCCGGCTATGTCGGGGAATCCACCGAAGTCATCCTCAACTATCACGACTCGCACCTGCCCGACGGGGCGTTCGACGTCACCTTCGAGGACGTCGGCGGCCTGGGCAAGCAGATCAAGCTCATCCGCGAGCTGGTGCAGCTTCCGCTGAAATATCCGCACGTCTATCGCCATCTAGGCATCAACCCGCCGCGCGGCATCATTCTTTACGGCCCGCCCGGCGCCGGCAAAACGCATCTGGCGCGCGCGGTGGCGAACGAGGTGGACGCACGCTTCTATTACATCAACGGGCCGGACGTGGTCGGCACCTATACCGGCGAAACCGAAGCCAACCTGCGGCGCATGTTCAGCGAGGCGAGCCATCATTCGCCGTCCATCATCTTCATCGACGAACTCGACGCCATGGCGCCCAAGCGCGGCGAAACCGGCGCGCATTCCGATACGCGCACGGTGACGCAATTGCTGGCGCTGATGGATGGCCTCAAGCGCGTGGATTCGGTGATCGTGATCGGCACCACCAACCGCATCGATGCCGTCGATCCCGCCTTCCGGCGTCCAGGGCGTTTCGACCGTGAAATTTTCATCGGCCCGCCCGATGCCGCCGGGCGGCGAGAAATCCTCGAAGTCCATACCCGCGAAATGCCGCTGTCCGACACGGCGCAGACCTTCCTCGACGAGATTGCCAAGCGCACGCACGGCTTCCTCGGCGCCGATCTGATGGAGCTGTGCCGCGACGCGGGCTTAAGCGCCATGCGGCGCGGCGCGGGCAATCTCGTGGACTATCGCGCGGCCTTCCGCATTCCGCTGCAAGACCTGCGCGTGGAGCGCGAGGATTTCGAACAGGCGCTGTCGCAGACGCGGCCTTCCGCGCTGCGCGAGACGCTCATCACCATTCCCGACGTGTCGTGGACTGACATCGGCGGGCTCGACGCGGTGAAGAAGCGGCTGCAGGAAACGGTGGAACTGCCGCTGCGCAATCCGCAACTTCTGTCGGCAAGCGGGCTGCCGCCGCATGTGGGCGCCCTGCTCTATGGGCCGCCAGGCACCGGCAAAACCCTGTTGGCGAAAGCCATCGCTAACGAATGCGGCGTGAATTTCATTTCGGTCGATGGGCCGGAGATTTTCACCAAGTGGCTGGGCGAATCCGAGGAAGGCGTGCGGCAGATTTTCCGCATCGCCCGGCAGGTCGCGCCGACGGTGATTTTCTTCGACCAGCTTGAAGCCATCGCGCCGATCCGCGGCGCGCATTCCGGCTCGATGACCACCGACCGCGTGGTTGGCCAACTTCTGGCCGAGCTTGACGGCGTGGAGCAGCTTTCGCGCGTCATCGTGCTCGGCGCGACCAACCGCATCGACTTGATCGATCCATCGATCCTGCGGCCCGGCCGCTTCGGGCTGCATATTGCCGTGGGGCTTCCGAGCGCCGACGAGCGCAAGGAAATCCTGCACATCGCGCTGCGCACGTCCGGGAAATCGCCGGAGCTTGAGAAGATCGTCGCGGCCATCACGCCGAAGACCAAAGGCTTCTCCGGCGCGCGGCTGAGACAGCTTTGCGACGACGCCAAGCGCATTGCGCTGCGGCGGACGGGATTCAAGAAAGTTGCCGCGCCGACGGTTGCCGATGCGCTCGAGGCGCTGCGCATGGAAAACAGCGGACAAAAAGGACCGGGAAAGAATGGCTGAAATCGAGAGAACAAGAGAGCGCGAGCGGCCTCCGATCCAGGAGAATCCTTACGAGCGCGTCATGCGCCAGCGCAAGGAATTGAAGGAGCGCAACCTCAACGGTCCCGTGGTCGTCAAAGCATCGGAGCGCGAAGTCTTCCAGTCGCGCCAGGGCAAGCTGCGGTTTTATCTCGACCCGGTGACCTTCAAGGACACACCGCTGCAGCAGTGGCGGGTTTTTACCCATACAATCGCCACGCGCTCGGGCAAGCACCGCCACCAGGGCGGGTTGCTCATCTATGTTCTGGAGGGCTTCGGCTATTCGATCGTGGACGGCGAGCGTTGGGATTGGGAAGCGGGCGACCTTGTGCTGCTGCCGATGAAGCCGGAGGGGGTTGAGCACCAGCATTTCAATCTCGATCCCGACAAAGCCTCGGTCTGGGCGGCGTTCATCAACGTCCCCATTCAGGAATATCTCGCATCCGATCTGCAGCAGAGCGAGACGTCGCCCGACTTCAAGGAAGGCTAATGCCGGAATCCAACGAGCAGGCACGGCGTGCCGCCGCGCTCGGCAATCTGCGCAAATGTCTTGAGCTTGCCGAGGAGATGGGCGAACTGGAGATTGTCGAAGGTGCCGACCCGAACCTCGAAATGGGCGCGCTCTATACGCTCAGCCTGCAAAAGCAAATCCCGCCGATCCTGCTATTCCGGAAAATCAAAGGTTATCCCGGCGATTATCGCGTAGCGGTGAACGTGCGCTCGTCCAAGGTGCTCGCCGAGGGACATGGGCTTGAGCGTGTGCAGGCCTATCGCAAGCATCGCCGCAAGAATACGCAGCCGATTCCGCCGGAGATCGTAGAAACCGGCCCGGTGATGGAGAACGTGCTCACCGGCGACAAGGTGGACGTGCTGAAATTCCCCGCGCCGAAGTGGAATGAAGGCGACGGCGGAAAATATATCGGCACCGAATGCATGGTCATCACCAAGGACCCGGACAGCGACTGGGTGAATGCCGGCACCTATCGCGTGCAAGTGCATGACGCCAAGACGGTGAGCATCTTCATCGAGCCCGGCAAGCACGGCGACACCATCCGCAAGAAATATTGGGAGAAGGGGCAACATTGCCCCATCGTCGTGAGCGTGGGCCAGGCGCCGGTGCTTGGCGCGGCGGCCGCTTCCACCCCGCCGGAAAACGTCTCGGAATTCGCCGCCGCGGGTGCGCGGCTCGGCCGTCCGATCCAATTGGTGAAGGGCAAGGTGACGGGCATCCCCTTCCCGGCCGATTCCGAACTGGTGTTCGAGGGCTATATGCCGCCGCCGGAGGAAGCCTCCGTCATCGAAGGGCCATTCGGCGAGTGGCCGGGTTATTACACCTCCACCGGTCCCGAGCCGGTGTTGCAGGTGAAGGCGATCTATCACCGCAACAGCCCGATCGTAACCGGGTCACCGCCGGCCAAGCCGACGCATCCGGGCACTTATTACGGCACGGCCGCGTCCTCGCTTCTGCGCGCCGCCGGCCTTTGGGACGACCTAGAAGCCGCCGGCGTGCCGGGGATCAAAGGCGTTTGGAAGATGCCGGGCGGCGGCATGCGTTTCATCAACGTGATCGCAATCCAGCAGATGCATGCCGGCCACGCCAAGATGGCCGGGCTGGTCGCGGCGGGCTGCGGCTCCAGCGCCTATCTCGGACGCATTATCATTATCGTGGACGACGATATCGACATCACCAATCCCGTGGAGGTGATGTGGGCGCTGTCAACGCGCTGGGACCCAAAGACCGCGACCGACATCATCGACGGCTGCTGGACCGGGCATATCGACCCCATGCTGCTGCCGGAAAAACGCGCTGCCCATGACATGACGAACAGCCGCATCATCATCTATGCTGTGCGGCCCTATCATTGGAAAGACGACTTCCCCAAGGTGAACGCGATCGACAAGGAATATTCCGAGACGATCAAGCGCAAATGGGCGGGAAAGCTGAAATTCCTGAACGGCGGCTGAAACCTGCGGCGACAAGGAGAGTGAGATGCTAAGCGCAAAAGACATCGGCGGCCTGATGGCGATGATGCCAGCTTTCGCGACCGACGATGCGGCCGATATCCGCGCGTCGTCCACTGTGGATGTGGGCAAGCTGCATAAGGGCCTCGACCGCATGATCCGCGACGGCGCCAATGTCATCGCGGCGGCCGGCAGCTTCGGCGAATTCCACACGCTTTTGCCGGACGAGTTTGAAGTGCTGGCGCACGAGACCGTGGCCGTGGCGAAGAAGCGCGTGCCGGTCTTTGTCGGCGTGACCTCGCTCAACAGCCGCGAGGTGGTGCAGAAGATGAAGGTGGTGGAAAAGTCCGGCGCAGACGGCGTTCTGGTCGGGGTGCCATTCTATTTCCCGTCCACCGTGGACAACGCCGTGCGTTTTTTCCGCGAGATCGGCGAGATGTTCCCCAAGCTGAACATCATGATCTATCACAACCCTACTTTGCACAACATCAAGATCCCGGTCGAAGCCTTCATCGAGATCACCAAGAATCCTGCGGTGATCGGCATGAAGGACAGCCACCGCGAACTGCCGGAATTCCTGAAGCTGCAGAAGATCGTGCGCGGCAAGATGAGCGTCTTCGTCATGCAGACGCAGTATTTCGCCCTCGCCGACATCGGCGCGGCCGGATTCTGGTCGATCGACGCCTGGATGGGGCCGTGGCCGGCGCTTGCGCTGCGCGATGCGGTGGCGCGCGGCGACCGCGAGTTGGCGGAAGCCATCACGCTCGACATGATGCCGCCGGCCGGTGCGCCGGTTGATCTCTCATGGCGCGAAACAGCGTCGAAGATCGCAACGAAATTGGCGGGCTATGCCGATCCCGGTCCGCTACGTCCGCCCTTCCTCGACATTCCCGAGGCGGTCATCGAGCGGCAGAAGAAGCGCGCGGAGCGCTGGAAGCAGATGTGTGCGAAATACCGTTCACCGGCGCCAAAGGCGCAAGCGGTTTAACGAGATTTCCCGCCTCCCGACGGTTCCATTCACCGCATTAGTGCTGGTTTTTCGGCCTATTTGCGCGTTTTCTGCCGCGCGGCTAAGGCTTGTGGCCGATCATTTGTAAAGCGTTTTTTTGCCCGCCGGCGCCGATCTTAAGGATTGTGGCAAACGAATAACAGTTAATTTCAGTGGTTTATATCGTTTACTACAAGTTAAGATTTACCATCACGGTTGCGTTATTCCCTTGCTTGGCTTACTATTGGACAAAATAATGGCACCAAGTGCCGGTCCTTGTAGCCCGCCCGCGGCTTGTAAGCGCGGCGCCAAAAATCGGGTGGCAGGGGATAAACAAGAAAACTGCCCATTCGGGGGAATGGGAGTTGTCGAGTAGTGGGGGGGTTCTATGGGTGGGGGATTCGCTAAGCGCGTATTGCTAGCGCCAGCCGTGATCGCGGTGGCAATCACAGTGGTACCGCCTACCACTGCGGCCTTCTCTCCGCTGAGCCATTGGCTCACCAAAAGCGTGCCGCCTACTTTGGCTACCGTCACCGCTTTGGACGGTTGGGTCACGAACGGTTTGCCGCCCCGTGAAACGACGGACAGCGTCGCAAAAAAGGCGGAAGACGAAACCACCGCTGCGGCTTCTGCTCCCGCGCCAAGCGCGGCGACCGCGCCGTCGCCGGCGCAGGGAAACCCGAACATCAGCGAGACGCCAGAGCACCCTGCCGTAAGCGCGGCACCAGCAACCGAAAAACCTATTTTGGCCAGCCTAGGCCGGTCCGACTCGATGGATGAACCGGCCAAGAGCGCGACCGTTTCCCTTCTACCTGACGAACTCGAGATCGCAGACGCAGATACGCCCGGCCAACCCGTCGCCGAGGAAAAACAAGCTATTGCCACGGTGACGACGCCTGCTGCCCAAGCCGAAACGGCTACAAATCCCGCGGCAGCGCCGGTTCAAGAATCGAAAACTACAGGTATTGTTGAAGAAGCAAAAATTGCGGCCGTTGCAGAATCCAAAGCTTCCGTTGCTGCAGAAGAATTAAAAGTCCCCGTTGCAATCAAGCAGGCCGAGGACAAGCAGGCGAGCGCCGATTTTGAAGTCGCCACCACCGGGGAGGCAGCCAGCAATGACGGGATGAATTTGCCGGCAGCGAAACAATTTCCTGCGACTCCTGCATTCGAACGGCATGCTAGCCTTGGGCCCGCCGTCCGCGGTGAACGGCAAAATACAGTCACCGAAACTACATTTGTCCCGCCCGAGAAGGTGCGGGTTGCCTATGACGCGCCGGCAGCCGTAGAAGAACCGATGAGCATCGGCAAACGCCGCTATGTGGACGACACGACCTATTCCGGCCGCGGATCGCCGGAGGCGCTGCTCGAGGCCTTGCGGCATATGGGCGCCAACGCCAAAGCGCTCGGCCTGCCGGCGGAACTTTGGTGCGCGGATTTCATGAACCTGGTTTTGCGCAAGAGCGGCCTTAACGCCACCGGATCACGCGCCGCCCGCTCCTATCTCGACTACGGCCAGAAAATCAACGAGCCTCGGGTCGGCGCAATCGCCATCTTCACCCGCGGCTCGAACGGCGGCCATATCGGCATCGTGCGTGGCACGGATGGAAATGGAAATCCGATCATCGTCTCGGGCAATCACAACAACCGGGTAGCGGAAGCGGTATATCCGAAGGATCGGGTGCTGGCTTACGTGGTGCCCTACGACAAGCCGCATTAAGGAATACGGCGAACAAGCCTTCTTCCAGATTCGATTTTCAAACAGCCACTTCTTTGTCATTCCGGAAGCCTCGCGGAGCGAGGCTATCCGGAATCCAGAGGCGATCACGGAGCTTGCGTCTGGATTCCGGGTTCGCGCTTTCAGCGCGCCCCGGAATGACAAACTAGCCAACGCTCCGCTTGCCCTATTTTTTGCGGCGCGGGCGCGCCGTCGTCTGCCCCGCCTTCGCGGGGGCAAGCTTTTTGTTCCCCCGAAAATGAGGGGAGCGGAGCGCCGAGAAGGCGCTTCAACAGATCCACGCTTGCGAAGCGTGGCGCGCGTCTTGCGCCGCAGACAAGTTTACGCAGTCTGCGTAAACGTCCACGAGACGCGCCCGCCTCTCGGCGCTCCACTTGCGGCTCTTTCCACCGCCGTCCCGCGCTCGCCGGGAGCCTTTAACCTTGCCGCAAATCGGGTAAACCCGACGTGCGGTGGCTAGCCGGCTGCGAGCTCCTCGCGCCCGGGTCTTAGTGCCCGGGGGTCGGGGTTCGGCAGCGCCCGAGCGCGTGGTTGCGACCACGCCCGCGGGACCGCGCCTCGCTCCACTCGCATGACGCCTCATGAAAGCGCCCCTCGCGAACGAGACGCGGGAAAGATAAGTGCGATTT
>Ga0080064_1002676_pt1 | contig 18481 bp, 11 predicted proteins | sample Subgrocontami54m_FD_69260 | JGI IMG/M metagenome (GOLD analysis project Ga0080064, IMG submission 69260) | Subsurface groundwater microbial communities from S. Glens Falls, New York, USA - GMW46 contaminated, 5.4 m (SPADES assembly) (version 2) ...
TCTTGGAGATGGCGCCGCTGATGAACGGCTGTACCGCCCCCATCATCCGGACGTGGCCCATGTAGTGGATGGTGCGGGTCCCCTTGAGCGCTTTGAAGGCGCAATCGAAGACCGGCAAATGCTCCGGCTTCAAGCCCGGCGCCCCCTCGACGGTCTCTTCCTTGTCGAGGTGCTGGCAGATCGCCTTGACCTCTTCCTCGGAGTAGCCGAGGCGCTTCATCGCCCGCGGGACCGATTGGTTGACGATCTTCATCAGCCCGCCGCCCACCAGCTTCTTGTACTTGACCAGCGCGATGTCCGGCTCGACGCCGGTGGTGTCGCAATCCATCATGAATCCGATGGTGCCGGTCGGGGCCAGCACGGTCACCTGCGAGTTGCGCACGCCGTGGGCCGTCCCCAGCCGCAGCGCCTCGTCCCAGACGTGGGCGGCCGCGGAGAACATCTCCTCCGGCACCAGCCGGTCGTCCACCGAGACCAAGGCGTCCCGGTGCATGCGGATCACCTTGAGCTGCGGCTCCCGGTTCTTCGCGTAGCCGGCATACGGCCCCTTGACACCGGCGATTTCACAGGAGGTCCGGTAGGCCTCGCCGCATAGGAGGGCCGTCACCGTGGCCGCGTAGGCCCGCCCGGTGTCGGAATCGTAGGGGATGCCCAGCGACATCAGCATCGCCCCCAGGTTCGCGTAGCCCAGCCCCAGTTGCCGATAGGCGCGCGCAGTCTCCCCCACCTTCTGCACCGGGTAGGAGGAGTTGTCCACAATGATGTCCATCGCCAGGGTCACAGTCCGCACGGCGGCCCGGACATCGGAGGCGTGGAAATGCCCGTTGTCGTCCATGAACCGCATCAGGTTCAGGGAGGCCAGGTTGCAGGCGGAGTCATCGAGGTGCATGTACTCGGAGCAGGGGTTGCTCGCGTTGATGCGGCCCGTGTTGGGGCAGGTGTGCCAGCGGTTGATCGTGGTGTCGAACTGCATGCCGGGGTCGCCGCAGTGCCAGGTGGCCTCGGCGATCAGCCGCATCAAGTCCTGCGCCCGCACCGTCTGCATCGTCTCGCCGGAGGCGACGCCGCGCAGGTCCCAGGGCTTGTCCTCCAGCACCGCCTGCATGAACTCATCGGTGGCCCGCACCGAGTTGTTGGCGTTCTGGAAGTAGACGCTCGAGTAGGCCTCGCCGTCGATCGTGGAGTCGTAGCCGGCATCCACCAGGATCCAGGCCTTCTTCTCCTCGTCCCACTTGCAGCGGATGAACCGCTCGATGTCGGGATGGTCGGCGTTCAACACCACCATCTTGGCCGCGCGCCGCGTCTTGCCGCCGGACTTGATCACGCCCGCGGAGGCGTCGGCCGCCCGCATGAAGGAGACCGGCCCGGAGGCGGTGCCGCCGCCGGCCAACTGCTCTTTGCCGGAACGGATCGGTGAGAGGTTGATGCCGGAGCCGGAGCCGTACTTGAAGATCATCCCCTCGGTCTTGTACCAGTCGAGGATGGACTCCATCGTGTCCTTGACCGACAGAATGAAGCAGGCCGAGCACTGCGGCTTGGCCTCGATGCCGACGTTGAACCAGACCGGCGAGTTGAAGGAGGCCTTCTGCATCAGCATGAGGTGCGTCAGCTCCGCCCGGAAGTTCTCGGCGTCCTCGGGCGCGGCGAAGTAGCCGTCCTTGATGCCCCAGTCCGTGATCGTGTTGACCACGCGGCCCACCAGCTGGCGGACCGAGGTCTCCCGCTGCGGGGTGCCCAGCGGCCCCCGGAAATACTTGGAGACCACCACGTTGGTCGCCGTCTGCGACCAGAAGATCGGCACCTCCACCTGTTTCTGTTCGAAGACAAGCTCCCCGTGTTCATTGGTGATCGCGGCGGCGCGGTATTCCCACGTGACTTCGCTGTAGGGGTCCGAACCCGGGCTGGTGAAATAGCGGGGGACCACCAGACCGTGAGAGGGCTGGCCGGCGGAAGGTCCCTGCGACGCCGTGGTGTTCGCGGCAGCGTGTCCTAAGGCAACCGGATTGGCTTCCTTCATAAGAGAGACCCCTCCCTTTCTAAGTGAGGTAGATCAACGGTTGTTCAAGCAAACGCCAATTGCCTTGGGGATCTTGTGTGGAGGGAAGTTTCCCTTGGGGAGTGTAGGGATGAGTCCAATACTGCTCATTACTGCTGAAGAACCCCTAGTCTGCCCGTCATTTTGGGGGCCGACAAGGGCTTCTCTCAGAAAACCATCTCCTCCCCCCGTCCACAAGATCTTGAAGGCAAGGACCTTTGTACCGCAACATATAGGCACTGTCAAGCGGATTTCAGATTGCTTGGTATAATGCCGGCTATGGCCTCATCAAACATTGCGCTGAAGGAATGGAGCGTGCTGGTGGACGCGATCGGCCGCGGCGAACAGATGCTGCTCCTGCGCAAGGGGGGCATCGCCGACCCGGGCGGCGGGTTCCATCTTCAGCACCGGGAATTCTGGTTTTATCCCACCTGGGAACACCAGAAAGAGGAATTCCTACGCTCCGAATTCCGCTCGCGGCTGAAAGAGGCCGCTCCGGCGGGGACGAAAGTCCCTCTCAAAGTGTACGCCGGCGTCGCCGCCCAAAAGGAAATCACAGATCCATCCAAATTGGCCGGGCTGAAAAAGTACCATCTCTGGAGCCCGGAGTTTTTCGAACAGAGGAAGGCCTATAAACCGGAACTTCCGCTGCAGGTCCTCGTGTTGCGGGCCTACAAATTAAGGAAGCCGGTCCTCCACGCGGTCCGCCCCGAATACGCCGGCTGCAAATCCTGGGTGGAGTTGGGAGAAGAGGTTTCCTATGAAGGGGCCGAGCCGGTGATGGAAAACAAGCGCTTCATTTCCGTGCTGGAAGAGATCACGAAGAGTATTTAGCCAGCGCTTTATCCCCTCTCTTTATGAGCAATCCTTGTTTGGCGGCGCGCGAGAGGTCGCGGCTGGCGGTCGCCGTTGAGATCGTTTTCTGGAATTGCAGATACTCTTTTCGTGAAAACGATTTTTTGAGGAAATATTCTTTGGCGCTTTGGACTCTAGACTCAGCGGTTTCGCGGGTGGGACGGAGCTCCAGCAAAAGCGTTTCCAGAGACTCCCGAATGGTTCCCAACATGAAAAGAACGAAATCGGTGGACCGCCCTTTTTTGTCTGAAAGCTCGAGGGCTTTATAGTAGGCGCGCTGCTTCTTCTTGATGAGCGACTCGACGGGGGTGAATTCAAAGAGAGGGTGATAATGGAGAAGAAGAGCGGATTGCCAAAGCCGGCCCACGCGGCCGTTCCCGTCCGAGAAGGGATGGATGAACTCAAACTCATAATGGAAAACGCAGGATTTAATCAGCGCGTGAACGTTCTTATCCTCCCTGATGAAAGCGAAGAGATCCCGCATGAGCCCCGGAACCAGGGACGGCTTGGGAGCGACGTGGGAGACGCGGCTTCCTTTAAGAATCCCCACGTTTCCTGACCGCAAACGCCCCGCGTCCGGAACCAATCCTCGCATCATGATCTTGTGGGACTGCAGCAGCGAGCTCAACTCACAAACCTTGTAGCGAGGCAGCGCCTCATAAGCTTTGATGGCGTTTTGAACCTCGAGGATATCTTTGCTGGGGCCCATCACGCGCTTGTGGTCCAGGAGGGCCGTCACTTGGTTTTCGTTCAGCCGGTTGCCTTCGATGGCGAGACTGGATTGGATGGTCCGAATGCGGTTGCGCCTGATCAGCATCGGCTGCGGTTTGGGGAGTTTGATCCCTTCGTATTGCCCGAGCAGGCGGGAGATCGCCATGCACAAATCCAGCATGGGGCGGGTGAGCTCGAACGGCGGTTCCATATAATGATAGTATCATATGATACTATCAAAATCAAGTCCGGCCTGTTGGATGGGCGCAACAGGTGGCCCAAAAGCCGCAGCCGGCTTGAAGTTATGCGTAGATCGTCAGGCGGGTCTGGCCAAGTTCGTCCTGGCGGAGTTTCAGCAGAAACAATCCGTTTATGGGAAGTTGTAGCTTTAGGATTATAGCCGCAACCGAAGGGGTAAAAAGGGCGGTTTCGGCCCCATAAAGCAAGAAAGTAGGAGCATGCTCGTTCGGAAGGATTTTAGACACCTGGGCAGGCCCGTCCAAAAGCATTTGATCCAGGACGATCATTCGAAAGATTTGATCTTGCGCTGTGAAATCCTTAAGGGTTTCGGTTGCTTGTTTCTGCTCAGCGGATACGGAGCGGATAGGTATCCCTCTAAAATTATCCTGCAAAGGCCCCAGTAAAGTTTCATGAGCAGCGATTTCAAGCTGAAGGGGCTGCGCCGCCGCGGTCTGGTCAACGACAAGGTCCTCCACAATAATCTCTCCTTGGAGCCTCCAGGCAGCCGGCGGCTCGGCAGCAAGTTTGATGGTCGAAAACTTAGCGGTGTATAAATCATCGACCGATAATCTGCGGACTCCGTTTCTCAACTCGGTTGCCCAGGTGTAAAAAGTTGGCAAATAGAAATTTGGCGAGCGGATACCCTGAGGATCAAGGCCCAGAGATTGCCCCATCTCTCGTTTCTCCGCGATTAAAGTTTCCATTTCCGCGTAAAAAAAGGTGACGGTGAACCCCGGATAACCCTGATGAAGACGCTCTGCAAGCCGGGTTAAATCTGAAAGCCCGGAATGGTTTTCGGAAAGGGCTCCTAGAGCGATTCCCAAATGTCCTTTAAAACCGGCTTGCGCCTGTTCACGGGCTAATATTCCCGCTCGAACAACGGGATCCAATCCTGGGCCGACGGTCTCTTCCCGCAGGGTGAGAGCAACCGTTGGCCCTTGTTGTTCAGCAGTGGAGTAGATCCACCGGAAATCATCTTGAACAAGCGGAAGCGGAGCGTTAACGGTCCTAAAGGGTTTCAGACCGATGAACTGACCCGTAAAACCTTCGGGGAAAAGTCGTTTCGAACCTTCTTGCGCCGGTCTCCTGTTTTTCCGGGCTTCTCCTATCCGCCGAAGGGTTTCTTCCAGCGCCTCTTCGTCTGGATCTTGATCGGGTTGACGCCCGGTCCGGCGGCTGTCTCTCGCCTGCTTAACCAACTGATTAGCCAACTGAGCAGCCTCTGGGGCTCCGGTTTCGATTCCCCGCACCCAGGCGATCGCCTCTTGCAGGCGCTTTTCCAGCATGGTTCCTAAACCGTGTAGGTTTTGGAGCTGTTGTCCCAAGCCTTCTCGGAGGACAACCCGTTGGTTTTCCCGAGAAAGCCGGCGAAGGTCTTCAATCTGCTGCAGGAGCGCTTTCATCTGCCCGATTCTTTCCTGTTGGAGTTGCCGCAACTTTGGTTTTTTACCTGATTCGCCCGATGGAAATCTGCCCAGTTCGAACCCCAAGCGCAGTTCTTCTCCTAAGGTTAAAGGTTGTTCCTCGCCGAGAGCTTCTACGGGCTCCGATTCCCATAGCCCAAGACGGCGCCGGACTTGTTCCAGAAGCTTTTGTAGCAGTTCAGCCGTGGAAGATTCCCAGGTTTCGGTGGCAGGGTTGGCTAGCCGCCGGGCTGTCTGCATCGTCTCCTCCACCTGTGTTCCTAGCGGTTGGATCAAGCCGGTTTCCTGGTCCTCCACCGCGCCCCTCGCTGCCACGATGAGCGTGGGGGTGAACGTGTTGGCCGCCCCTCTACTGCGCTGGCTGAGATGGTGTAGGCCGGTGGCGCTTTCGTCCAAGAAGTCGGCCCTCCGCCGCAATTTGGCAGGCTCATCCGTGGCGAGATACCGGATGAGTTTGCCGAATTGAGCTAGAAGCTTGGGATCCGCCGGGGGCGCTTTTGTTTGGGCAAGCCATTGAAACAGAGGGCCGAGAATATTTCCCGAGAGTGCTTCTCGAAGCGCGGTCAAACGTCTCGTGGCATCGCCAAAGAATTCCCTTCGGGTTTGTTTTTCTTCCGCATCCTCTTCCGCTCCTTCCATTCCGGATCGAGTGATCACAGCGTCCGAATGAATTCCGAGTTGGCTCAGAAAATCCTGTCTGGAGGCGTTTTCTTCAAGACCCGTTTGGCGCAAGGCAGAAACGGGAGGGGTTACGCTAAGGTTCAGCACTAACGTAAGCGCTAGGGATCGAATCAAAGTTATCCGTGCCGATTGTTTGTGGGGCATCTAATAAGTGTGGCTGATGGTGGAGCTAAGGTGCGGAAAAAATCTCGAAAGCTAAGTTTATAAACGGGGCCGACGGAACGACGTCCGAACTCCCGAAGGTCTAGCTGAGCGTGATTTTAACAGGTTTGTAGTGGAGTTCCGAGCGTGGTGTCTGACAGAAGAAGTTAAAAGGCTGAAGGACGTGTTGAGATATGTAGTCTGATAGGCAAGATGGGTAGATATTATTAGGCGTAGATCCTAAGTCGACCGTTCTCATGCTCAATCTGGAGAACTTCACCAACTGGGCGGCCTGTCCACTGGGCAAGCACTTCTTGGACGAACTGGGCTAAGGTCGTCTGGGGGTTCAATGTGATAACAGCAACATGGTTTTGCTTCCATAATTTCTCTTGAGGCAGAATCTCCCCGTCCGCTTTGACTACAATTGAGTACGAGACCGGTTCCTGATTGACGACAAGCGGTAAGACTCGAATATCCTCTGGTTGTAGACCCGGTAATCGCTCTGGATCAATAAGCGCTCCCTGAATCAAGCTGGCCGCCAAAGCTCCGGTCCGCTCTGTTAGGTAGAAGACGTTCAGCGGATCCACGACGAAGACTTCATGATGTTCATCCAACCAAAATTTTGATGAAGTAGGCTGCGCAAACGGATTAGCACTAGACGGAGGAATAACAGTTGTGTGGAAACCAACAGGAAGGTATTCGTATAATTCAGAGGGTCCTATCGGCCTTTTCCCTATATACACAGGAGGTGCATTAAAATGCACCCACGTCTCTTCCACTATCCCGGCATCGTAATCGAACGCTAACAACATTTGTCCGTATGTTTTCGACTCTTTTCCTTGTTTCCGCACCAGGACATAATCTTTGGAAGGTAAACCTTCCCCCAGCAGAGGAACCTCATCAATTTTCTGGTCTTTGACCAGGACGCCTTGATCGAACCCGACTTCTAGAATAACGTCAATATGTTGGTGAGCTTTCAAAGCTTCTTCTAAAACTACCTGTTTGAATTGCGCGCCCACCAAGGTAAGGAGGCCCCTTGTTCTTAATAAGCTTTCATCATGCAAAGAAATTTTAGAGCCGGTAAGTATAAGCCCGTTAATGCTCTTTCGGAGGATTGCCCGACGAATAAACTCGTCAATCTGGTCCACCACAACGATCGCGCTCTGAGCGCCCTCCTCCAATCGTTTAGAATCAGTGATGAACATTAGTGTTCCGCGCGCCACTCCTTCGCCAATCGGATGCCCGCTTGCCAGTGACTCCCAAATTCCGTAACCGGTTACTGCTTTGCGCGTCACTGGAATCGTTGCCAATTGGGATATGTAATCCGGTTCAGTAAGTATTCCCTTTTCGCGCAGAGCCCTCAGCGCCGTCAATCGAGCTAAAGGACCCATGATTGTGTCGTCGGACTGAACAAGATGGAATCGGCCGTCATGGTCAACAACAAACTCTACAGATTGAGGAGTATGAAAGATGGATTCAAGGACATCGCCAAGAGAATTTAGATCTTCTTGCCGCCGGCGAAGAAGATCTCTGAACGCATCCTGCGAAGGGCTCCAGGTAACACCTCGCGTCATCAGATCTTCTCCCTGGGCATTGGTTAGGAACCAACCCGAACGGCCTTGGCCGGTTTGAGGATCTCTGGTGTGGAAAACTCCAGCTCCGGAGATAGGGGCGCTACTAGTTCCAAAAACCGCTTCCTGAACGACTATGGCCGTTCCATTTAGCTGTAAACCCAAGTTGTCTATGTAGGTTTGGACGTCGGCTCGATCCCACGACGTGGCCACGGCACGTAAGGCCCCTTCCAATTGCTTCCAGGGATCTTGCGGGAACCGTTCTCCGCCCTTTTTGTCGATAGCGAGTTTATATTCTTCGATCAGCGTTTGAAGAGTTTTTAGAGTCTGTTGCCTTTGGGGGCGGATCAAGCGGTTGTCAACGCCGGTAATTTCCACCGCGTAGTGCCATAAGAAACGGGCATAGGCATCATACGCGGCCACCTCGCCGATCTCTTGGGCCAAACCTTTCACCGTTTCATCATTAAGCCCGACGCCAATCAGGGTGGCCATTAAACCCGGTAGCGCTTCCGCGGCTCCCGAACGAACGGCGAGAAAGAGAGGCTGCTGCGAATCTCCGAACCGGCGGACGGTTTTTTGCTCCAGGGCGAAAAGTTGTCCTTTCATTTGAACCCAGGGGATTTGCTGGGCATGTAATTTTTGGAACGCGCCTATTCCTACTACGAAACCGTTCGGAATGGGCAATCCTGCCTGTTTCATTTGGGCTAGACGACTCCCCTTTTTCCCCCACCGCTCGGGGTCCGGAGAAATCTCTTCAAGCGCCTTGATCTCTTCCAAGCCGGAAGCTTGCGGAAGTAGTTGTACGTTAAAACGTTCACGCAACTCTCGGTGGGCGGGAGCTTCTTCAGAACCGGCGTTAAACTGGCGCAGGGCAAAAACGGAAAGAGTTCCGCTCAGGCTTAGCGTAAGCGTCAGGAATCCAGCCAGAGATATCCGTGCCAATCGTCTCATGGGTATCTAACAAGTATGGCTGATAGGGAGGTGGAGTATGGGAGAAAATTTGAAAAGCTAAGTTTATAAACGGGGCCGACGGGATCTGAACTGCGGGCTTAGATCTTTTGGTTGGCCAGGGCCAGATACGCCTCGGCCACTTCGTGCGACACGAGGCCGCGGTTCAGGAGCTCACGGATGGAGCGCTCCAGCGTGTGCATCTTGTGCATGGCGCCGGTCTCGATGACCGTGTAGAGCTGGGTGAGGTTGTTGCTGCGGATGTGGTTGCGGCCGGCGTCGGTGGGCACGTAGACCTCGGTGGCCAGCACGACGCCCCCTCCCATGGCTTCCTCGCGCGGAAGCAGGTACTGCGTGAGCACCCCCTGAAGGCAGCTGGCCAGTTGGAAGCAGATCTGGTTGCGCTGCTGCGGTGGGCAGAGGTTGATGAACCGGTCAATCGCCTGCACGGTGTTGGTGGCGTGGAAGGAGGCGATCACCAGGTTGCCGGTCTCGGCGGCGTTTAACACCACCATGGCGGTCTCGGCGTCTTCCACCTCTCCTACGGTGATGATGTCCGGGTCCTGGCGCATCGCGCGCCGGACCGCCTCGGCGAACGAGAGGGTGTCGGAGCCGACCTCCCGCTGCTTGATCACCGACTTGAGGTTATGGTGGACGTACTCGATCGGCCGTTCGAGGCAGATAATGATCGCGTCCCGTTCCGCGTTGATCAGCTCCACGAGGGAGCTCAGCGTGGTGGTCTTGCCCGACCCGGTGGGGCCGACGATCAGGATGAGGCCGTTGGGCTTGCTGGCCCACTCGGGCACCACCGGCGGGAGACCGAGTTTTTCCCAGTGAGTGACCGACGAGGGGATGCAGCGGATCGCCGTTTCCACCTGGCCCCGCTGCCAGTGGACGTTGAAGCGGAACCGTTTTTCCAGCGCCAGCGAGTAGGCGAAGTCCATCTCCCGGTTGCGCTCGAACATCTCGATCTGCGTCTCGGTCATGATGCTGTAGAGGAGGGCCCGGATCTCGTTCGCGCGGAACGGCGGCCGGTCCAACGTGGTCAGGTGTCCCTTCACGCGGGCGATTGGGGGCCGGCCGGTGGTCAGGTGCAGGTCCGACCCCTTCATGGTGATCAGGGTTTCCAGCATCTGGCGCAGGTCCAGCGATTCCAGCCGGCTCAGGAAGTCGACCGACTCCGGCGGCTCGATGCTCTCAAAGAAGAAACCGATCACGTATTTCTGCGCGGGCTCTTCTTCCTCGATGCGGACCACTCTCGCGAGGGCCATCAGGGTGCTGGGGGCGCCTGGGATTTGGATGTTCAGGCGGTATTTGGAGGCCAGCGGAAGCGGTTGGTGGGTCCGGATGAGGGCACCGGTGCTGCTGATGTCCATCGTGGTGCCCGGGAGCAGGGAACCAATGACCTTGCCTCCCTCCAGCAGCTGGTAGGAGATGGGGCAGACCATCGGGGTCCGGTAAGCTTTGCGCTTGTCTTCAGGATGAAGACTGGGTTCCGGCGGCTTCTCCCCCATGACCTTGGGCTCCATTTCGACGCTAGTATGGATGAGAAAGCCAAAACCGTCAACTTCCCTTTATAGGGATGGTAGAATAGGCCGCGTGTCGCCCTTCACCCAGCTTCTGCAGAACAAAGTCCTCAGCGCCACCTTGACCGCCTGGGTGGTCGCCCAGTCGATCAAGGTGTTCCTGGCCGTCCGCAGGAGGCGCCAGTTCGACGTGCGGTGGTTCCTGGGCACCGGCGGCATGCCCTCCGCCCACTCGGCGGGCGTCTCCGCGCTGGCGATCGCGGTCGGGCAGCAGGTCGGCTACCACACGCCCGGTTTCGCCGTGGCGCTGATCTTCGCGCTGGTGACGATGTTCGACGCGCAGGGGGTCCGGCGCGCGGTCGGCCGGCAGGCGATCGCGATGAACCGCCTGGTGGATGAGCTGTACGTCAAGGGGCAGGTCAATCAGGAACGGCTGATGGAGCTGCTGGGCCACACGCCGGTCGAGGTCTTTGTGGGGGCGGCGCTGGGGACCGGGGTTGCCCTCCTTTGCTACCGATGATGAAAAAACTTTCTTTCTGCCTTCTGCTTTCTGCTTTCTGCCTTCTGCCCTCCGCGCGGGCGGAGGAGACGAACGCCCGCGTCCTGATGGCCCAGGGGGAGACCGCGATGGCGCAGGGCCTCTACCTGGACGCCAAGCGGTTTTACCAGCAGGCGCTGCAGATGAGCCCCGACGCGCAGACCGCCGCCGCCGCGCAGGAGCGGCTCGGCCAAGCCAATGTCCGGCTGATCCTCTCGCCGATCCTGACCGCCGACGCGGTTTACTACACGGTGCAGCCGGGCGACACGCTGGCCCGGATCGCCAAGAAGAACGGCACCACCGTGGAGCTGCTGCGGGCCGCCAACCCGGTCCGGGGCGACTTCATCCGGGTCGGGCAGAAGCTGAAGATCACGCAGGCCCATTTCAACGTGCTGGTGGACAAGTCGCAGAACCTGCTCACGCTCAAGAACGGCGAAGAGGTGGTCAAGCTCTACCGCTGCTCGACCGGCGTCCGCGGCATCACGCCGACGGGAACCTTCAAGGTCGTCAACCGGATGGTGGACCCGGTCTGGAAGGGGATCGTGGCCCCCGGCGACCCGGAGAACCCGCTGGGCACCCGCTGGCTGGGCTTCGACCTGCCGCAGTACGGCATCCACGGCACCAATGAGCCGGAGACCATCGGCCAGCCGGTCACCAAGGGCTGCGTGCGGCTGGTCAACTCCGAGGTTGAGGAACTCTACACGCTGCTGCCGGAAGGAACGGCGGTCACCATCGTCGAATAGAAAGGACCCATGGCCTTCATTCTGGATTTTGAACGACCGATCGTTGAGCTGGAGCAGAAAATCCAGGAGCTCAGGAGCATCGGCACCCACAAGTCCAAAGGGGTGCACCTGGACCTGAACGACGAGATCGGCCAATTGGAAGAGAAGCTGCAGGGCCTGCGCCAGCAGGTCTACAAGGGACTCAGCGCCTGGCAGCGGGTGCAGATGGCCCGCCACCCGAAGCGCCCCTACACGCTCGACTACGTGGCCAAGCTCATGACGGATTTCATTGAGCTTCACGGCGACCGGTTGTTCGCGGACGACCACGCGCTGATCGGCGGGTTCGCCACGTTCGAAGGCGTCCGCGTGATGGTCATCGGGCACCAGAAAGGGCGCGACACCAAGGAAAACCTCTACCGCAACTTCGGCTCAGCCCACCCGGAGGGCTACCGCAAGGCGATCCGGCTGATGCAGATGGCCGGGAAGTTCCACCTGCCGGTCTTCTGCTTCATCGACACGCCGGGCGCCTATCCCGGCATCGGCGCCGAGGAGCGGGGCCAGGCGCAGGCGATCGCCTACAACCTGCGGGAGATGTCGAAGGTGCCGGTCCCGATTGTCGCGGCGGTGATCGGCGAGGGGGGATCGGGCGGCGCGCTGGGGATCGGCATCGCCGACCGGATCCTGGTGATGGAAAACGCCTACTACTCGGTGATCTCCCCCGAGGGGTGCGCCGCGATCCTCTGGAAGGACCGGGCCAAGGCCCCCGAAGCCGCCGCCGCCTTGAAGCTCACCGCGCCGGACCTCAAACCACCTCGTCATCCACCAGTAAGATTTTCTGTTTGAATCCAGCCATTCATTATTCCAATCCAGGTTATGCCGAGGGCGGGGGTCGAACCCGCATGAGGTTGCCCTCACAGGTTTTTGAGACCTGCGTGTATTCCGGTTCCACCACCTCGGCGATGCCGCCATTGTACTGCAGACGGAGGGAAGAATAGGGGAGAGAAAGTGGTGGAGCTGGAGAGAATCGAACTCTCATCCCAACCATGCCATGGTTGTGCGATTCCATTACGCCACAGCCCCAAGGAGGCGTTTAGTCTATCCATTCGTCCCTCGCGTTGTCAATCATTGCGGCGCCTGTTAGACTAATCTTTCCGACGATGAATTATCCCTTCACCGAGATCGAATCCAAGTGGCAGAAGCGCTGGGCGGAGGCCGACGTCTTCAAGGCCGCTTTCGAATCGGTACCTGGTACCAAAACGGAAATCGGTACCAGGTACCCAAGAGGAAAGCTGTACCTGCTCGAGATGTTTCCGTACCCCTCCGGCCGGATCCACATGGGCCATGTCCGCAACTACACGATCGGCGATGTGATGGCCCGCTTCCGGGCGGCGCAAGGGTTTCAGGTGCTGCACCCGATGGGGTTCGATGCCTTCGGCCAGCCGGCGGAGAACGCCGCGATCAAGCGGGGCACCGACCCGGCCGCTTGGACTCTGGACTGCGTGGAGCAGATGCGCGCGGGCCTGCGGCGCCTCGGGTTCTCCTACGATTGGGACCGGGAGGTGGTCACCTGCCGGCCGGAGTATTACCGGTGGAACCAGTGGATCTTCCTCAAGATGCTGGAGAAGGGGCTGGCCACCCGGGCCCAATCGCCGGTCAACTGGTGCCCCAGCTGCCAGACCACGCTGGCAAACGAGGAAGTCCTCCAGGGAGCTTGCTGGCGGTGTTCCACCCAGGTCCAGCCGAAACAGCTGGAGCAATGGTTCCTCAAGATCACCGCTTACACCGAAGAGCTTCTGAAAGACCTGGAGCAGCTCAACCACTGGCCCGAGCGGGTGATCGCCATGCAGAGGAACTGGATCGGCCGCAGCGAGGGGACGGAGATTTGGTTCACGGTCAAGGAGACAGGCGACCGGCTGCCGGTTTTCACCACCCGGCCCGACACGATTTTCGGCGCGACCTACGTCGTCGTGGCGCCGGAGCACCCGCTGGTCGAGAAGCTGATCAAAGGAAAACCGCAGGAGCCCCAAGTCCGAGCTTTCATCGAGAAGGTGGCGCGGGAATCGAAGCAGGACCGGACCGCGGAAGGGGTGAAAAAGGAAGGGATCTTCACCGGTGCCCACGCGGTCAACCCGGTCAACGGGGAAGAGGTGCCGATCTGGGCGGCCGACTACGTGCTGACGGAGTACGGCACCGGCGCGATCATGGCGGTGCCGGCGCACGACCAGCGGGATTTCCTGTTCGCGAAGGAGCATGAGCTGCCCATCCGCGTCGTGATTCAGCCGCCCGCCTCCCCTCACTCTTCACCCTCTCTCCCCTCACCTTTGTCCTCTCCCCCTGAAGGGGGAGAGGGTAGGGTGAGGGGGCGGGGTGAGGGCTGGACCGAGGCCTACGAAGGCGACGGCATTCAGGTCAACTCCGCTCAGTTCGACGGCCTGCCGAACAGCGAGAGCAAGAAGAGGATCACCGCCTGGATGGAAGAGAAGGGGATGGCCAAGCGGACCGTCCAGTGGCGGCTGCGGGACTGGCTGATCTCCCGGCAGCGGTACTGGGGTACGCCGATCCCGGTGATTTACTGCGCCGGCTGCGGCGTGGTCCCGGTGCCGGAGAAGGATCTGCCGGTCCTCTTGCCCGAGAAGGTTTCCATCACCGGGGAAGGGGGCTCGCCGCTGGCAAAGGTGAAAGAGTTCGTGGAGGTATCCTGTCCCCGCTGCAAAAAGCCGGCCCGGCGGGAGACCGACACGATGGCCACCTTCTTCGATTCGTCGTGGTATTTCCTGCGGTTCTGCTCGCCCGGCGAGAAAACGCTGCCGTTCGACTCGAAAGAGGCCGCCTACTGGATGCCGGTGGACCAGTACATCGGCGGCATCGAGCACGCGATCCTGCATCTGCTTTACTCCCGCTTCTTCACCAAGTTCCTGCGGGATGCCGGGCTCCTGAGCATGGACGAGCCCTTCTCCCGCCTGCTCACGCAGGGGATGGTCTTAAAGGACGGCGAGGTGATGTCCAAGTCCCGCGGCAACGTGGTGGACCCGGATGAGGTGATCGCCAAGCACGGCGCCGACGCGCTGCGGCTCTTCATCCTGTTTGCCGCGCCGCCCGAGGACCAGCTGGAATGGAACGCCGGCGGCATCGAGGGGATTGACCGCTTCCTCAAAAAGATCTGGGACCTGGTGGAAACCATGGCGGCGACCCCTCACCCTTCCCCCTCACCCTACCCTCTCCCCCTTCAGGGGGAGAGGACAAAGGTGAGGGGGCGGAGTGAGGAAGATCTCCGCCGTTTCACCCACGCCACGATCAAGCGGGTCACCGAGTGCATGGAGTCCTTCAATGGACGGCAAAGCCCCCAAGGATCTCATCATCGTTCCCAACCGCCTGGTCAATGTGGTCGTGTAAGTAGTAATAATATTTATATTATTATTTGATTTTTACCCCCCGGTCAGGTACACTCAGTAAGAACAGTCGCTCTTCCCCTATGAAAAGAAAACAACCGCGCCACTTTACCCGCTTTTTGAGCGCTTTTTTGATCGGGGCACTCTGCCTGCCGGGCCCTGCCTACGCCCTGCGGCCTCGGGCTGCCGGGATGGAAGAAAAAACTTCAGTTACCGATCAGCTCGCCGGGGCGCTCCAAGGAACCGCCACATCCGTGCCGGCCGCCGCGAAACAGAACGCCGCCGAGGCTGCCCTTCAAATATTCGCGGATGCCATGAAGGCGCTGGTGAACGCGCGTTATGAGGAAGATGTCGGCGACGCGGTCGTCACAGCTATCGAACGGTTTATCGATCCGGACGGCATCGCGTTTTATGCGGTGGACCCGCTCCCCGAACAAGACGGCAATTATCAAATCCGGAACGAGATTCGCCACGGCGAATTCCGGCAAGACTCCAAGGCAACGAATCCGACGCAAGCCAAATACGAAAAAGCATGGGTCCTGCAGTCGCCCGGGCCGGAAGGGATCCGCCTCATCGATCGGCGGCTGGAATTAGGAGGGAAGAGCGCCCAGTGGATTGATCGGGCTGCGTTGCAGGAAGACGCGGCTTATTTTGGAGGGGATAAGGTCAATTTCGTTTATTACGTTGTGCTCAGAAAAGAAGGAAAACCCTGGGGGCTGGTCCTGTTTCATCGATGGCGTCGAGGCGGGGTTTTCTTCCAAGAAGACGCGAAAGAGACGGAGCCAAAAGAGAGGCACTATCAAGAAGTGAAACGGCTCACCGAAACCTTGGCCCAGGCAGCTTCTTTTGCCATGGAAAACGTCAAGCTTTATCAGGCGGCGCGGGACTATCAAGAGATTGCGGATGTGGCGGATCTGATCCTGCTTAAAGGACCGCTCCACGATTTGAAGAACTCGATCAAAGGGGTCGGCGAACAGGCCTATCTTTTAAAAGGAGATTTGCCCGACCAGTCCGAAGATTTGAAAGTCCTGGCGGAAGGGATTGAACAACTCAGCCGGGAATTAGTCTCCGTGTCCGTAAAAACCTTGCGAGGGGATTCCGAAGAGACGACCGAAAAGACAATTTTACCGGAGAGGCCGCGGCCCGCAGGCGAGCCCATGGCGGGGTTGGTCCGCCTGAATGATTGGTTCCATGCAATGGCGCTCCATCTATGGAAGCCGATCCTTTCCGGGAATACCGAGAGGATCCGGAAGATCCTCGGAAGATACGAACGAATTGTGGAAAAAGAGCGGATATCGGGCCGCCTGACTTTGGCGGAGTCCCAAAACCTTCTTTGGATGCTGCAGCAATGGGAAACGCTGGCAACAGGGGCCGTGGACGCCCGGGAAGAACTCAAGACCGACTGGAATAACCTAGTCGGCAAGCTCAAATGGATTTTGGAGCAGGTCCAGAAATTCGACGCTCTCCAGGAGGAATTGAATCAGACTGCAGATAAAGCCGTTCTCAAAGACCAACCCTGGTGGAATCGCCTGGAGAAGCTTCACAAGTCGATCGACGGCCTTCGCAAGGATGTCCCACATTTCATCGACGTTTCCGCGGAAAAAATCGGTCTTCAGCCCGGAGAGCTGAAAACCCAGGACTTACTCTCCGTGTTGAGAGAGGCCCTGGAATCCAGCAACGGGAGCATAGATCCGAAGGGGTTGCTGGAGCCGGAAGAAATTTCGCAGGAGCCTTTGAATGTCGAGAGCCGCGTGGCGTTCCTGGCCAAACATGCCCTGCTGGAGCTGGTAATCAACGCCCAAAAATACGGCGCTCAGCGGATTCAGGTATCCGCCGCCTATAACCCGGACGAGCGCCGCTTGACGGTGGAAGTCAAAGACGACGGTCCCGGTATTCGGAAAGCAATGAGAAATCAACTTTTTAGGAGACCGGCGAAGAAGACTCGAATAACAAGAGATGACAGCAGCCACAATGGTCTTTGGGTCTTACAGCAGCGTCTAAAAGCGATTGGCGGAGACCTGAAACTTGAGTGGAGCCGAATGGCCGACGAACCCGCCCGGCAAAGCAAAGAAACCGGCAGCCGGTTTCTTTTAGAGGTGCCGGTGATGCCGCTGCCGGCTATGCCGCAGGCCGCCGGCGCGGAGGAAATGGTTTTCCAGGAAACGCGGGGGCCGATGCCGCTTTCGGATCTGGCGGGGATGATGGCCCGAATGACGGCAGTGATGGCCCACAAGCACCGGGTCCAGCCGGCCACCTACCGGATCCGGCTGGAGGGAGGTGCGACGGCCGAGATGGCGCTGATCGTGCCGGAGACTCTGGTACAGTACGGGGCGGACATCGTCCAAAACCCTCTTGGGTTTTCCGGGATCCTTGCGGCGCCGGACGACGGCCGCCTTCCATGGCGCAACGCCTTCGTGGGGCTATACCGCCTCTTGGAGGCCGGGCTGAGGGAGGGATTCTCCCTTTCCGATGAGCGGCAGGTGTTCGTCAGCATCCGGGCTCCTGTCTCCCTTTATCCGGAGGCGTTCCCCTCCTCGGCTCCCCTTGAGAAGATCGAGATGCAGTTCATCCTCGACCCCGTTGATCCGAAAACGCTTCGGAGCGGGGTCCCGATGCCCTATGACGAGGAGCGGCTGACCGAGTACCTAAGCAGGCTGATCCACATGTATCAACGGTTGACTGCAATGGAAAAGGGGACAGCCTTCCATTTGAGTGTGGGCAGCCTCGTGATGTCGGTCCCATCTGGGGCTGACAAGCTCCAGGCATTGATGGCGCTGAGCGCGCTCGTGAAGGATCTGCTCACGCAGAAACCCGCTTTGCAGTCTGACCCGGCCGGCCGATGGGTTCAGAAGACGATACTGGTCAATGGCGAAGGGGGCCAGCAGGTGGTCCAAATCCTCTTGGCGGATAAGCCGCTTTCGAGCGCGCCCGCTGCCGGCGTGGAGGAGATCCGGTTTGAGGCAACCGAAGAGGTCCCGGTCGACATCGGGTTCCTGCTGGAGAAGCAGGGGGTCATATTCGCGAAGCTGTTTGTGCTCGCGGCTACCCAAGGATATCGGATCCGCTTCGCGGGAGCGGCCACGCGGTCGCAGGTGGATGCCCTGGCGGAAGATCTTCCGGCAGAGGCCGCTAAGCTGCTGCGGGAGCGGCTGGTGGTCAGTGATGAAATCGGGGAAACGGCAGCCCTTGCTCAGGCGAGGAGGATGCTTCAAAAGCAAACGCCAACGATTTTGCGGGTGAGCTACGTCGTGCAGGATCTGCTGCGCCAGATGCTCAGGTATCTCCACATGGCGGGTCTGCGCTTCGTGGAACCGATCCATCGGGATAGGGCCATGGCTCTGTTGGAGGCCGCGTGAATTTTTTGTTTGCCTAGTGTTGCGTAAATAACAAATAATATGCGTATGTGGATGGAAGGGCTCTTCACCAAGCAGGAGCGGCTGGCGCTGGGATTTTTGGTCGGTGCGGGGCTGCTCGGGATGGGGGTCCAGCTGTTGCGGTTGGAGCGGCCGGCACCTGCCCCTTATCTCCAGCGGCCGGCGGTGGCGGTCAACCGGGCCTCCGCTGAGGAGCTGGCGGCCCTGCCGGGCATCGGGCCGGTGCTGGCGAAGCGGATCCTGCGCGACCGGAAGCTGCACGGGCGTTACCTGACGCTCGGCGACCTCTCCCGCGTGAAGGGGGTGACGCCGAAGACGCTCGAAAA
>Ga0080064_1004320_pt1 | contig 18476 bp, 18 predicted proteins | sample Subgrocontami54m_FD_69260 | JGI IMG/M metagenome (GOLD analysis project Ga0080064, IMG submission 69260) | Subsurface groundwater microbial communities from S. Glens Falls, New York, USA - GMW46 contaminated, 5.4 m (SPADES assembly) (version 2) ...
GGGAGGTAGCGTCGGCAGAAGAAGAGGAGCGCCTGCCGCCATGTCGGAGCCGTTTCGGGAGTCTTCATGGCGAAAGGGGGAACTCCTTCTCCCACCGAGCCGCGAATCGCTCATGCCCCTCCCTCAGGATCGCGGTCGTGATGGTGAGGTAGAACTGCGTATGTCGGATGTGGGAATGCCCGAGCCAGGTGGAGAGCAGGGGGAGCTTCGCCTGGACATCCGCGCCGTCGCGGTACCACTTGAGCAGCCGATGCACCGCAAACGAGTGGCGCAGGCAGTGCAGTCGAGGCGCCCCGACGCCGCCAGGGCCGGCCCAGCACTCCCGAGGGACGACGTCCCAGCGCAGGAGGTCTCGACGAAACACGTTGGCCAATCTCGACGAGTCCCAGGCGCATCCTCGGGGGCTGACCAGGAGCGGGTCCTGCGGCGCAGCCTCTCGCCGGCGGGCTTTCCGGTAGACACGCAGGCATTCCCAGACGCGCGCGTCGAGCGGCAGGAGGCGATCCTTGTTGAACTTGGTCTGCGAGATGAAGAGCGTCCCCTCCCGCGTGTCGAAGTCGCGGATACGGAGATGGGCAGCTTCCGAGGCCCGCAGGGCGCCCGCGTAGATGACGAAGTAGTGGAACGCCCGCTCCTGGGATCCTGGCTGGGTGTCCGTCGGCGAGAAGATCCTCTGGAGCTGGGTCGCGGTGAAGATGTAGGGGCGATAGGTACGGCGCACCACGGGGAGCGGGAAGGGACCCAGTCGCCGAGGGATCTCGCCAATGACATGGAGATGGTTGAGAAACGCAGCGATCAAGCATCCATGCTTCTTGCGAGTCGATGGGCCCAGATAGGGGCGCGAGGCGGACCAGGCCAGGACGTCCTCGATGGACAGGAGGTGGGCGTGGCGGATCCCGCGGGCCGCCGCGAAGACGACGAACTCCCGCAGTACGCGCTCCTCGCGCTGATATCGGTGCCCCAGGTGCCGCTTCAAGTCGATGAAGCGCGCGGCCAGGGCAGCGAGTTCCTGGCTCCCCGGGCGCGTCGCGGCGACGTCCGCGTGGAAACGAACCAGGGCTTGCATGGCCTCTCGTCCCGAACCAGCAAGCTGGCCCTCCCAGTCGTTCATCTCGCGACTCCCTCGTTGTCCGCCACCTCGCGCAGGTGGACTCGATCCACCTTGGCGTAGATCTGCGTCGATGCGAATCGCACGTGTCCCAGCAGGAGCTGGATCCACTCGGGAGGACAGTCGTTCTCCATGAGGCATCGGGCAAGGGTGTGGCGCAATGCGTGGGGGCTGAAGCGAAGGCCGAGCCTCCGCAGCCGCCAGATGAGCGCCAACCCGAAGCGCGACCCGTTGGCGTACGGATGCGGAAGGTACCTACTGAGGAAGACCTCGCGATGCGGCGTCCCCTGGGGACGAGCCTCCTTCATGTATCGGGCCAACGCACGGGCGACCACGGGCACGAGCGGCAGGATCAGATCGCGACGGTTCTTGCGGCCTCGTATCGCCAGTCGCTGCGCTTGCCATTCGATGTCCTCCAAGCGCAACCGGGCCACCTCTCCGATGCGCAGGCCGTAGACCGCCAGGAGGAGCAGCACCGCACGATCGCGGAGGTCGCGATGGGTGTCACCTGCGGTATCCCGAAACGCCCGCTCGAGATCCTCGGGGCTGACGCTCCTGGGCACGCGCGACAGGGACCAGACGCGAAACGATACGAGGCACGACGCCAGGTCGCGGTCGTGTCGGCCCGTCATGTGCAGGAAGCGCAGGAACGAGCGCAGGACCATCTGGACTTGACGGAGACTACCCGGGGCAAGGCGCTCGGCGCGAGCGGAGAGGTAGCGGTAGATCCGACTCGGCGACAGGTCCCGCTTCAGGTCGGGCGGAAGGGCGAGGGCGCTTCGACAGAAACCTCCGAGGTGCAGCAGATGGACGTCGATGCTGGAAGGACGCAGGCCTCGGTGCTCCCGGAGGAAGCGCCCATAGTCGGCGATGAGACCCTCGTATCCGGGGACGGCGCACGGGTCCTGGCGCTGCGGAAAGGGGAAGTGCGTGACGACGCCCTGTGCTGTCAGGTAGCGGAGGAACGGTCGGACGGCCTCGAGGCGCTGCTCGCGGTACTCGGACGACATCGGACGGCCCCGGGAGAGGCGGAACCCTCGCGCAAGGCGGCGGGCGTAGGCTGCGAGGGCCTGCGGTGTGACCAGTTCCTGTCGAAGGGCGCGTCGATCGACGTAGGCGGCGAACCCCCTCGCCGCAGCCCGGTATCGATCGATGCTGGGGCGGGCGTAGCCGCGCTCCCGAAGCCAGCGAAGGAAGGGGGCGACCTGCTCGACGAGCATGGGTGTCCTCCTGAAAGACGGGGGGCGGGCACAGGGAGCCATGTCGACGCCCCGCCTTCATCGTGTGCGCGGCAGGTCGGGGAGCGGGAGGACCTGGTAGTAGCCGTTGGCGTCCCCAGGGCGATAGGGGGCGAAGACGATGTAGCTCCGCTCGATGAGACGCTGGCGAGCAGTTTCGAACCGGTCGTACGGGAGGGCCAGCGCGTCGGAGATCTTCTCCCGGTTGTAATAGCTCACTCCGTTGCGATCGGCGGCGAGCACGAGGAACAGGTAGAGGGCGATGTCATCGAGGGTGAGGCGTTCCAGATGGCCGTCGCGGCGGAACCGATGGTCGATCCACGCGAAGCTGCCGGTGATCGCGCGCACCCGTTCGGGCGCGGGAATGACGACCGACCTGCCCTTCGTACCGCACGAGCTCATGACGGGCCTCCGTCGAACGGAAAGCGAAACGACCTCCCCTCTCTACTCGCGCCATCATGGTCACGCCATATGGGAAGATCATCTCCAGCGGGATCGACGGCCTCGTTGAGCGTCGCCGCGCATGCGCGCGGAGGGTCAGGGGAGCCCCCGCGCGCAGCGAGGCCCCAGCGCCTTTCACGCTGGATCACGCGTCGAAGGGCCTCCCGGCACGGACGCGAGCAGAAGTGCTGCAGGGGGGATCGACGGTTGGGCATGAAGAGCGCGTAGCATCCCGGACGATCGCACGGATGCCTCGGAATCTCCCCTGGGGGATGACCCTCGCGCTGCTCCCCGGGGGAAGGGGCGCAGCTCGATCGACGGGCTTCCGCCGTCTTCTGCCGGTGGCGCTTGGACTGTATCCGTCGCTGCTGCCTGCCTCTGTCGGTGGCGCGGTACTTCCGTTGGGCCCGCCAGACCCTCCACGCCCGTGCCTGGGAGCGACACGCATCGCTGCAGTACCGCGCCTGCGGGCGTCCGGGACGAAAGGGCTTCTCGCACCCGGCCAGCAGACAGAGCCGGGTCCGAGGTCGACGCGACGTCGGCTGCGGAACGGCTTGACTTCGGGCGAAGAGTTTCGAATCCTGCTGTGGGCCCATGGGAGGTGATGCTCCCGTCGGGTCAAGTCTCGGAAGGGAGCTCTCAACTTCCTTCCGAGGCGTCTTCCCCTCGGCTCCGACGCAGGCCCTATTCTACGAAGCAGGCATTCCAGAACCATCCCCCTGGGGGGGGGGGAGGAAGAACAACCACCATGGCTGGGGACTCGTGGAAGCAGGCCCAGCAAGTAGACACAAGCGCGAAGTGGACATAACAACCCCATCCAGCTCCCAGGTCTGGCAAGATCCTCGATGTAGAGCGGACGGCCGTATTTCACATTGGGCATCTCACATCTCACATTTCACATTGCGGTCCCACGGCTGGACGGTATCGCCATGGCGCGTGTAGAATCCCCGCATACCCATGCTCCTCCTCGGCCTCGCCGTCTACGCCGCCAGTCTCGTCCTCGCGCTCGCGCTCACCCCGTGGGTCCGCGCCGTCGCGCGCCGCCGGGGGTTTGTGGACGAGCCCGGACCGCGCAAGATCCACGATGCCCCGGTGCCGCTCGGAGGCGGAATCGCCGTCGCGGCGGCCGTCCTTCTGCCCCTCCTCGCCGGTCTGGCATGCGCGAAGGCCCTCGACCTCGCGGGGAGGCCGTCCTGGGTACCCGCGGAGGCGCTGGCGAACCTCCCAGGGGCGCTCTCGAAGGCCCCGCAGCTCCTGATCATCGCGGCCGGCGCGGCCGTACTGTTCGCGGCCGGCCTCGTGGACGACCTGCGGGACGTGGGCTGGGGCTGGAAGCTCCTCCTGCAGGTCGGCGTCGCCGCGGCGACCGTCGCGGGAGGCGTGAAGCTCTCCCTCTTCATGGACGATGGGCCGGCCTGGACCCGCGGCCTTGCCTCCGTGGCGACGGTCCTCTGGATCGTAGGGATCACGAACGCCTTCAACTTCCTCGACAACATGGACGGCCTCTCGACCGGTGTGGCCGCGATCGCCTCCCTCTCGTTCCTCGCCGTCGCCGTCATGACGGGCCAGGACTTCATCGCCCTCTTCCTCGCGGCGATCCTCGGCGCATGCGTGGGATTCCTGCCGTACAACTTCTCCCCCGCGAGCATCTACCTCGGCGACGCGGGGTCCACGGTCGTGGGGTACCTCCTCTCCGTCCTCACCGTCCTCTTCACGTTCTACCGCGAGGAGTATCCGCTCTTCGCCGTGCTCGTGCCCGTCGCGGTCCTCGCGGTGCCCGTCTTCGACACCGCCGTCGTGGTCTGGATCCGTCTGCGCGAGGGGCGCTCGCCGTTCCGCGGCGACAATTCGCACCTCTCCCACCGCCTCGTCGCGCTCGGCCTGTCCCGACCCGCCGCGGTCCTGACGATCTGGCTCCTTACGCTCGTCACCGGGGTCTCCGCCGTCCTCCTGTACCAGGTGCAGACGCTCGGGGCCGTGCTCGTGGCCGTGCAGGTGGTCCTCGTGCTCGCCATCGTCGTGATCCTGGAGACGGCCGGGCGGAGGAGGCAGGCATGAGCGAGGGGCGCCAGTTCATCGTGCGGCTGCTCGAGGGCGTGACGGCGTTCTTCCTCCTCGTCATGGCGGTGCTCCGCCCGCTCGCGTCGGGAGACCTCCTCGGCCTCGGCGACACGATCTACATCTCGCTCCCCGTTTGGTTCGCCCTCGTGGCCTGGCTCCTGCGGTGCGTCGCGGCCGGGCGACTGCGCGTCTTCCAGGCCGGGGGCGACGCCTTCCTCATCCTGCTGGTCTTCCTCGTTCTCCTCTCCCCGCGCCCCCCCGCCGACCTGAATTCCGCGCTGCCGGCCGCGATGGTCTGGGCGACGAACATCCTGTACCTCTACCTCGTCGTGAACGTCGCGCGTGAGGCCCGCTTCGCGAGGTGGATCCTCGCCGCCCTCCTCTCCACGGGCGTCGCGATTACCGTGTACGGGGCCATCCAGGCCGCCATCGACATCCCGGAGATGCAGCGGAACATCCGCGAGGACCCGTCGTACCTCAAGGACCAGGACCCGGAGACGATGGACGAGCTCAAGGCGCGAGCACTGACGGCGAGGCCGTACTCCTCGTTCGTCAACGAGAACTCCCTCGCCGGATTTCTCGCCCTCCTTGCGTTCCCGCTCCTCGGACTCGTGATCGAGACGGACCGCAGGAATTGGAGGTTCGCAGCCAGGATCGTCGGACTCCTCGGCCTGCTGGTCATCTTCGCCCTGTGCCGCAGCAAGGGCGGCTTCGTGGGCCTTGGCGTGGGGGCCTACGCCTTCCTGTGGGCCGGGCGTGCGGGGCCGTTCGCGTCCCGGGGCTTCCGGTGGACGAGTGCGCTCCTCCTCTGCCTCGCGGTCCTCGTCCTCGTTGGACTCTCCTGTTGGGGCCCCGGCGACCCCCTTCAATTCCACGAGAAGTACTCCTCGGCCTGGTATCGGATCGGGTACTGGACCGGCGCCGTCCGCGTCTTCGAGGCGCACCCGTGGGGCGGCGTGGGCCTCGACAACTTCCGGGACCACTACTACGAGTGGAAGGATGCCGAGGCGGCCGAGGTGAACGCGGCGCACTGCGACTACCTGCAGGTCGCCGCGGAGTTGGGTGTCTTTGGCTTCCTGGCGTTCGTCGGGTTCTGGGCGCTGACGCTCGTCCGCTCGCTCCGTTCGCCCATCGAGAAGAGGGAGGCGGCCCCGCAGGGTCAGGTCTTCCTGAGGCTCACCACGCTGGTCCTCGGGTGTCTCGCGGCGGCGACCCTCGGCCCGTACCTCGCGGAGGGGCCGGCGGGGGACTTCCTCGCGTGCGTGCCGGCGCCGTACTCGGCCTTCCTGCTCTCCTGGGCCTGGATCCTGGGGTTCATCGCCTTCCGCCCGGAGCCGAGGCAGGCCACGTCGTCCTGGGTGCGCGCAGGCGCGCTCGCCGGGCTCTGCGCGGCGCTCGCCCACGCGGCCGTCGACAACCACTTCTACGTCCACGGCCTCTCCTTCTCCATCTGGGCCCTCGCGGGCGTCGTCATCGTGCTCTTCCAGGAGGCCCGCGGAGACGCGCCGATCCTCGACCTGGAACTGCGACCGGGCGGCGCCCTCCTGACCCTCGGGGTTGCCGCGGCCTTCTGCGCCGTGATCGGTCTGGCGATCGTCCCCGTGATGACGCGGGCGCAGGAGGAGGACGCGATCTATCGAATCGCGAAGGAGAACAAGAGGCAGCCCGACTATTTCAAGGCGAACCAGCTCGCGCCCTGGGACCCAAAGCCGCTATTCCACCTGGCTGGGTTCCGCCACTCTGCGTGCCGGATGATGACCCGGGAGAGGCTGCAGGAGCGGACCGGAGCCGTCGGGAATCCGATCACGGTGGACGCGACCCGGCACCTGCCGGACCTGTGGAGGGCCTGCCTCCCGGCGCTCGATCAGGCGATCGAGCTATCCCCGCGCGACCGCTCGCTCCGCTATTGGCTCGGGATGTTCCACGAGGAGCACGCCATGCGCGCCCTCGAGATCGCCGCGCAGGAGGATGGGCCCCAGCGAGCGGTGCTGGAGCAGTACGCCGCGGGGGAGCTCGAGGAGGCCCTCAAGGCCTACCTGGAGTCGTACCGTCTCTACCCCACGCGGCCCGAGAACGCCTGGCGCGTCGGAAACGTGCTCGAGCGGCTCGGGCGCGAGGGGGATGCGCGGCCCTACCTGGAAAAGGCGCTCGCGTACCACGATCTCCAGGCGCTGGATCGACTCAAGCTGCCGAAGGACGTGGTCGAAGACCTGAAACGTCGGTTCGGAGGTCGGTGATGGCCTGGCGGTCCCGCAGACGGAGTCGGCGCTGGTGGCGTCTCGCCTTCTTCGGCATCCTGCCAATTCTGGCGGGTGTGGCGATCCTCTGGGACGCCATCCAGCGGAAGTCGCGGATCGCCCTGGCTCCCCCCTCCGAGGCGCCCGTCTCGATGAGGCGAATGCCCTGGGAGCAGCAGCTCTACATCATCGAGCTGGTCTCGAGCTTCGGCCTGGTCATCGGAGGCGTCCTCATCGCCACCGTGATCCTGAGCCGTCGGCGGTCCTGATCAGGCCCCCAGCTCTTCCCGGCCCACGCCTTGCAGCAGGTCGTCCGTCCGTCCGAGGGCGATCTCGCAGAACTTGGCGTCGCGGAAGCACCGCTCGACCTCGTACTCGGTGAGGTAGCCGTACCCGCCAAGGGCCTGCACGCCATTCCGTGCCCCGCGGAACGCGGCGTCAGAGGCGTACCCCTTCGCGACGATCGCCGCCCTCGTGGCGTCCTTCCCCCCGTCGATCAGGCCTGCCGCGCGGTGGACCAGGAGGCGGCAGGCGTCGAGGTCGACCGCCATCCCCGCGACGAACGCGCGGACCGGGTCGAAGGCGGCCAGCGGCTTTCCGAACTGCCTCCGCTCGAGCACGTACGGCCGGACCCGGTCGAGCGTCCCCGCGAGGAGGCCGACCGCGAGCGCCGCGACGGCCGTCCTACCGGCCGCCTCCAGGAGGCGCGAGGCCCCCGCGAGGACGCCCTCCGCCCGGACCGCCTGGAAGGTGCACTCGGCCCACCCGGAGGCGCGGAGGCCGAGCGCCGAGGGGACGGGCTTGCGTGTGACGCCTGTGTCCGCGCGGAGGAGGGCTACGTCGTCGCCGACCGGAACGGCCAGCAGCCCCGCGGCGGCCCCGACGAGCGTCGGGAGCCCCGACCCCGAGAGGCTCGCGCCGCTGGCAACGCCAGCTTGCTGGTCCGTCGACAGCCTCGGCGCCGCGCCGCCCGGGTTGGGCTCCGCTAGCACGAGGCCCCCGAGGATCTCCCCCGAGAGGAGTTTCGGCAGCCAGGCGCCCCTCAAGGCCGCCGGGCCGAGGCGGTGGATCGGCAACCCGACCATCGCCGTGTGCGCCGCGACGATTAGCGCCAGGGACCCCGATCCGCGGGCGATCTCCTCGATCGCGAGGGCGAGCGAGACGAAGTCGCCGCCCGCACCGCCGTCCGCGTCGGGAAAGGGGATGCCGAGGAGGTTCAGCCCGGCCATCTTCGCGACCAGCTCGCGGGGGACCTCTCCCGCAGCGTCGATCGCTTGCGCCCGCGGGCGGACTTCGGTCTGGACGAAGTCCCTCACGGCGTCGCGCATCATCGTCTGGTCGTCTGTGTACTCGAACATGCGCTCCTCCCGAGCGGCGGCGATTCTACGGAGCACGTCGTAGGTTGGCAAGGCCTCAAGGAGATCCGTCGATTCGGCCGATATTGAACCGAGGGCATGTACGAGTACTTCGAGGGAGCGATCCAATCCAGGACACCCACGGGGGTGGTCGTCGACGTGGGCGGGGTGGGGTATCGACTCCAGGTCCCGCTCTCGACGTACGAGCGCCTCCCGGGCGAAGGGCGCGCACGCGTCTACGCGTGGCTCCACTTCCAGGAGGGACTCGTCCGCCTCTTCGGGTTTGCGACGACCGAGGAGCGCGACGTGTTCGTGCTGCTCAACACGGTCTCGGGGGTGGGGCCGATGACGGCGCTCGCGGTCCTCTCGGGGATGCCCGTGGCGGAGTTCCGAGCGGCCGTGGTGCGGGGCGACGTCGCGACGCTGAAGCGGGTGCGCGGGATCGGCCAGAAGACGGCCCAGAGGCTTGTGCTGGAGCTGAAGGACACGCTCGCCGCGATGGCCCCGCCGGGCGAAGAGGGCGGCGTCGCGGACGCGACGCTCGTGGACGCGGTCCTGACGCTCGTGAAGTTGTCGTACGCGCGCGCCGCGGCGGAGAAGGCCGCGCGCGAGGCGAGGAAGGAACTCGGTCCGGGGGCGACCGTCGAGGCGCTCGTCAAGGGGGCGCTGAAAAGGCTCTGACGTCGGAGGAAGCCATGTCGAAGTGGTTTGTGGTCGTTGCGATGGTCGGCGCAGTCGTGGCCGCGGGTTGCTCGCGCCAGAAGCCGCAGCGGAGGAGCATCCTCGATACCCCGCAGCCCGGCGAGGAGATCGAACAGGAGCCGGAGACGTTCTCTCCGGAGGATCACTTCGACCTTGGCATGCTCTACTACAGCGGCGGCAAGTTCAAGGAGGCCGAGGCGCAGTTCATGATGGCGCTCAGGGATCGCCCCGACTACCCGGATGCCCACACCGGCCTCGGGTACGTCTATCACTTCAGGGCGTTCATGGAGATCCAGTCCGACAAGGCGAAGGAGGCGATCGACCTCCACGAGAAGGCCGTGGGGCACTTCCTGAAGGCCCTCGAGAAGGACCCGAAGAAGGTCGAGGCGTACATTGGACTCTCGATGGTGAACTTCGACGAGTGGCAGTACTTCGTCCCGCACAAGGACGAGTACCGGATCCGGGCGCTCGGCTACCTGGACAAGGCGAAGGTCGCGGCTCCGAACAACCCGAATGTCCACGCAAACCTGGCGTTCCACGAGGCCAAGCTCATGCTCTCGATGGCCAATCAGGCGAGGGAGAAGGAGTCCGCATCCCGCGCGGCGATTCCGCTCCTCCGCCGGGCTGTGGAGTGCGAGGGCGTCGACCCGATGACGCGGGTCCAGGCGCACCACATGCTTGCGGGGTGCCTGTACCTGGTGGGCGACAAGGAGGGGGCGATCGAGCACTACCGCAAATACCTGGAGCTGTTCCCCGGCGCGCAGGATGCGGACGAAGTGAACGGCACGATCGCCGACATCCAGAGCCAGCTCCCCTAGGTGGGAGTCGCGCCGTCCGATAGAATGGGGCGGACCGCTTCGGAGCCGTCCGCATGTCCAGACTCTGGGTCAGGATCATCCTCTTCCTCGTCGGCGCGACGGCGATCGGCCTCCTCCTCGACTGGCTGATCGAGACGGACCGGGAGAAGATCGAGAACCTGATCGAGACCTGCCGCGAGGCGGCGCTCCGGGGGGACGCCGACGGCGTCATGTCGCAGGTCGACCCCGCGTACTCGCACGCCGGCCGCGACTTCGCCGCGATCCGCGAACGCGTCGCCGAGGGGCTCCGCCAGTTCAAGGCGGAGAAGATCCTGATCCTCGACCCGCGCCTTGCGCTTCACGAGGACGACACGGCGAGGATGGACCTCGTCGTCCGGATCTTCCGCCCGCAGCAGTCCCCGCCCGTCCTCGACCTCGATGTCTCCCTTGGTCTCGCCAAGAAGGAGAAGCGCTGGTTCATCGCCTCCGTGGACGAGGGGGAGTGATGCTGGCCGACCGGATCCTGATCGTCCGCCTCTCGGCGATCGGCGACGTCCTGAACGCGCTCCCCGCGGTCTGGGCGCTCCGTCGCGCGCACCCCAGTGCCCACCTGGCGTGGCTCGTGGAGGACAAGGCGCGCGACGCCGTCGAGGGGCAGCCCGGGATCGACGAGGTCATCGTCTTCGAGCGCCGCCGCTGGTCGCGCGGCGGGCCGGCGGGATGGGCGGAGGCGCTCGCGTGGGCCCGCGCGCTCCGTGCGAGGCGGTTCGACGTCTCCGTCGACCTGCAGGGAAACCTCAAGAGCGCCACGATGGCCCTCCTCGCGGGGGCGCCGGTGCGGATCGGCGCGAGCCCGGGGTTTACGAGCGACCTCGCGTGGCTTGCGGCGAACGTCCACGCCGCGCCGCGCGCACGGAGGCAGGGGCGCGTGTGGCACCACGTCGACCTCCTCGCGCCGCTCGGCGTCACTCGCGAGGCGGTTGCCGGGGCCTTCCACGTGGCCGGGCCTGCACTCGCGCGGATGGAGGCGGCCCTGGCGGGCGTCCGGCGCCCTCGCGTCCTCCTCCACCCCGGTACGAGCCGCTTCGGGGCGTTCAAACGGTGGCCCGTCCGCCACTTCGCCGACCTGGCCGGGCGGCTCCAGGCGGCGCTCGGCGCGGAGGTCCTCGTCGGCTGGGGGCCCGGGGAGGAGGACCTTGCGCGCGCCGTCGTCTCGGAGGCCTCGTACGGGGCGCGGCTTGCCCCCGCGACGGGGTCGCTCGGCGCCCTCGCGGCCCTCCTCCGCTGCGTCGACGTCTTCGTCGGCGCGGACTCCGCGCCGCTGCACCTTTCCGGGCTCGTCGGGACGCCCGCGGTCGGCCTCTTCGGCCCGAAGGACCCCGCGATTTACGCCCCGGTCCTCGGCGCGCACGAAGTCCTCGTCGAGGACCTCCCGTGCCGCCCGTGCGGCCTCCGTCGCTGCCTGTGGACGACCGGGGCCGACGAGCCCTCGCCCTGCATGGACCGCCTCGACCCCGCGCGCGTGCTGGACGCCGTGGTGCGTCTCCTTAAGGTCGCCGGACGTTGACGCTCTCCGTCTCCCGGCGGTAATATGCCGCGTTCCGTATGAAAGCGGCGCGCGAATGACCGTCACCGTCGTCATCCCGGCCCGCCACGGTGCCGTCCGCCTGCCCGGGAAGCCTCTCCTCCGCGACACCGGCAAGTACCTGGTCCAGCACGTCTGGGAGCAGGTACGCCGTGCCCGCGGCGTCGACCGCATCCTGGTGGCGACGGACGACGAGCGGATCCTCTCCGCGGTGCAATCGTTCGGCGGCGAGGCGGTCATGACCTCCCCCTCCTGCCCGAGCGGGACGGACCGCGTCGCCGAGGTGGCCTCCAAGGTCCCGAGCGACGTCTACCTCAACGTGCAGGGGGACGAGCCCGAGATCGACCCCGGGCACGTCGAGAGGCTCGTCGAGGCGATGGGAGGCGCGCGGATGGGGACCCTCGCCTGCCCCTTCGACTCGCTCGACGAGGTCGGATCGACCGCGCGCGTGAAGGTCGTCGTCGATCGGAACGGCGACGCGCTCTATTTCTCGCGCAGCCCGATCCCCTGCTTTCGCGACGGCGCGAGGCCCGAGGATGCGCGCACGTACCTCCTGCACCTGGGGATCTACGGCTACCGGCGGGACCTGCTCGCGGAGTACGCCTCCTGGAAGCCGACGCCGCTGGAGCAGGCCGAGAAGCTCGAACAGCTCCGCGCCCTGGAGCACGGGGTCCGGATTCGTGTCGGCATCGTGGACCGGCCGAGCACGGGAATCGACACGGTGGAGGATTACCGGCGCTTCGTGGAGCGCTGGCGTTCCAGATAGGTGAGCATGGCCAAGCACATCTTCGTCACGGGCGGAGTGGTTTCCTCCCTTGGAAAGGGGCTCACGGCGGGGTCGATCGGCCTCCTCCTCGAGACCAGGGGCCTGCGGGTCGGGATGCAGAAGATGGACCCGTACATCAACGTCGATCCCGGGACGATGAGCCCGTACGAGCACGGCGAGGTCTATGTCACGGTGGACGGCGCGGAGACCGACCTCGACCTCGGATACTACGAGCGGTTCACGAACGCGCGGATCCGCAAGGACTCCAACTACACGACCGGGCGGATCTACGGGTCGGTCATCGAGAAGGAGCGGCAGGGGAAGTACCTCGGGAAGACCGTCCAGGTCGTCCCCCACATCACGAACGAGATCAAGGAGGCGATCAAGGGGGCCGGGACGGACGTCGACGTCCTGATCACCGAGATCGGCGGGACCGTCGGCGACATCGAGAGCCTCCCGTTCCTGGAGGCGATCCGCGAGCTGGCCCTCGAGGTGGGGCGGGAGAACGTGGTGTTCGTCCACCTGACGCTCTTGCCCTATCTGCATGCGAGCGGGGAGATCAAGACGAAGCCGACGCAGCACGGCGTGGGGAAGCTGCGGGAGATCGGCATCCTGCCCGACGTTCTGATTTGCAGGACGGAGAAGTCGATCGGCGAGGACCTGAGGGCGAAGATCTCCCTCTTCTGCAACGTCCCGCGCGAGGCCGTGATTGAGGAGAAGGACGTCGACGTCACCATCTACGAGGTGCCCCTCGTGCTGCAGGAGCAGAAGCTCGACGACCTGATCGTCCGGAAGCTCGGCCTGACCGCGGGGACGGCGAACATCGACCGCTGGCGCGCGATCGTGGAGATCCTCAAGAACCCGAAGTACGTGCCCGAGATCGCCGTCGTCGGGAAGTACCTCGAGCACGGGGACGCCTACAAGAGCGTCTTCGAGGCGATGACGCACGGCGGGATCGCGAACCAGGCCAAGGTCAAGCTGCGGAAGGTGAACGCGGAGGACGTGGAGGAAAAGGGCGCCGAGGCGCTCCTCCGCGGCGCCCAGGGGCTCCTCGTCCCCGGGGGGTTCGGGATCCGCGGCACGGAGGGGAAGGTCGACGCGATCGAGTGGGCGCGCGTGAACCGGGTGCCATTCCTCGGCCTCTGCCTCGGCATGCAGTGCGCCTCGATCGAATTCGCGCGGAACGTGCTGGGCCTGAAGGGGGCGAACAGCTCGGAGTTCGACGAGGCCACGCCGCACCCCGTGATCGACCTGATGGAGGGGCAGCGCGGCGTGCACCGGAAAGGGGGGACGATGCGGCTTGGGGCGTACCCGTGCCGAATCAAGCCGGGGACGCGCGCGCACGCGGCCTACGGAAAGGAACTGGTGACGGAGCGCCACCGCCACCGGTTCGAGTTCAACAACAAGTATCGTGACGAGTACGCTCGTCGCGGATTCGTGTTTTCGGGGATCAATCCGGATTCGGACCTGGTGGAGATGATCGAGCTGGCGGACCACCCGTGGTTCGTCGCGACGCAGTTCCACCCGGAGTTCCAGTCGAAGCCGACGGACGCGCACCCGCTGTTCCGCGCGTTCGTGCAGGCGGCGCTGGCCCACAAACCCTAGGTTGGAGCCGCGTCCGCAAGGGCGCGGGAGATCGAGATGGCCGACGAGATCAAGAAGAAGGTCGACGAGGACTGGAAGCGCCGCGCCGACGACGAGCGGCAGCAGGCGGCGAAGAAGGCCGAGGGGGCGAAGCCGGCGCAGCAGGTCTACCCCGAGGCCTCCTTCGCGAACATCGTGGCCTGGGTTGCGGCGCAGGCCCTCGTCTGCCTCGGCGAGGCGGAGGACCCGGCGACGAAGAAGAAGGAGCCCGACCTCGCCCAGGCGAGGTACCTCGTCGACACGCTCATGGTGCTGAAGCAGAAGGCAAAGGGGAACCTGACACCCGAGGAAGAGCGACAGCTCGAGGCAATCCTGTACGACCTCCAGATGGCGTTCGTGCGGGCGGCCGAACTGGCGAGAGGATAGGGGATAGGGGGATGGCATGCAGGACCTGAAGGCGATCGTCAAGCGGATCGACCAGCTTCCGACGCTCCCGGCAATTGCGTCGCGGATCATGCAGATCGTGGAGGACCCCGACAGCTCCGCGAAGGACCTGGAGCGCATCATCTCGAACGACGTCTCCCTCGCGAGCCGGATCCTGCGGCTCGTGAACTCCGCCTACTTCGGCGTGAGCCGGCGCGTGACGGACCTGGGGCAGGCGGTCGCGATGGCGGGGTTCGCGCTGGTGAAGAGCGTGGCGATGGGGATCAGCATCTTCGACACGCTTGGGTTCGGGACGGAGAGCCGGAAGTACCGCCGCGAGGCGTTCTGGAAGCACTGCGTCGCGACGGGGGCGGTGGCGCGGTTCATGGCGCGGGAGCGGCGCGACCCGGACCCCGAGGGGGCCTTCACCGTCGGGCTGCTCCATGACGTCGGGAAGCTCGTGCTCGACCGCCACGCGAACTTCGAGTTCCAGCGGATCCTCGCGACGACGGAGCTGGACGCCGTCTCGTTCCGCGATGCGGAGAAGAAGGTCCTCGGCGACGTCGGTCACGCGGAGATCGGGGGGTGGCTGCTCGAGCAGTGGCGCTTCCCGGCGGAGATCGCCGTCCCCGTGGCGAACCACCATTCGTACGCGCGCGCCAGGGAGCACCGCCGCCTGGCGCTCGTCTGCGCCTGTGCGGACGCGCTGGTCATCGAGCGCGGCATCGGGTATGGCGGCGGCGGCGTGGCGCCCGCGCTGCCGCAGGGGACGTGGGAAGAGCTCGGGATCCGCAAGGAGGCGCTCGCGACCTTCCTTGACGGCGTGGAGAAGGACTCGACGCTGATGGAGCTGTTCGGCGGATCGTAGCCGCTTCCCGCCGTCGTCCCGGTGACCGCTATGGCAACCAGCCTGTCCTTCCAGGTCTCCGGGATGACGTGCGCGTCCTGCGCCGCGCGCATCGAGGGGGCGCTCGGGAGCGTGGACGGCGTCTCACGGGCCTCCGTGAACTTCGCGGCCGCCCGCGCCACCGTCGAATACGACCCCGCGCAGGTCAGTCCGCCCGCACTGCTCGAACGCGTCCGCTCCATCGGCTACGATGCCGTCACGGCCAGGGTCGCCTTCCGCGTCGAGGGACCCAGGGCGGGCGTCGAGGACCTGCTCCGGGCGCGCGAGGGCGTCACGTCCGTCCGCGTCGAGGGCGCCTTGGTCGAGGTCTCCTTCCTGCCGACCGTCACGTCGGCGGGGGAGCTTCGCCGCGCAATCGAGGCGACCGGCGCACGCGTCTACCGCGAGGCACAGCGGTCCCGAGGCGAGGCCGAGGAGCCCGTCGCCCCCCTGCTCGTGCGCGCGATCGCTGCGATCGTCGTCGGCGTCGTCGCGATGGTCCTCCCGATGGCATGGACGGGGAGGGGTGTGGACCTGGTCCTCCTCGCGCTCGCGGCCCCGATCCAGCTTTGGTGCGGCGCGCCGTTCTACGTCCGCGCGTGGAAGGCGGTGCGGCACGGGTTCGCGGAGATGAACACGCTCGTGGCCGTGGGGACGACCGCGTCGTTCCTCTACAGCGCGGCGATTGCGCTCTTCCCGGGCATCGTGTCGGGCTCCCTCGTCGGCGGCGCGACGTACTTCGACTCCGGGGCGATGATCCTCGGCTTCGTTCTGGTGGGGCGTTCCCTGGAGGCCCGTGCGCGGCACCGGACGGGCGAGGCGGTCCGCGCGCTCCTGGCGCTCCGCCCCGACACGGCGCGGGTGGTGCGGGAGGGGCGCGAGGAGGAGGTCCTGTTGGACGAGGTCCGCCTGGGCGACCTCGTCCGCGTGCGGCCGGGGGAGCGGGTCGCGGTGGACGGCGTGGTCCGCGAGGGCGCCTCGGCCGTGGACGAGTCGATGATGACGGGGGAGAGCGTCCCGGTCGAGAAGGGCGTCGGCGCCGGGGTCGTCGGGGGCTCGATGAACGGCCACGGGACGCTCCTCTTCGAGGCGACGGCCGTAGGGGAGGAGACTGCGCTCGCGCGGATCGTGCGCCTGGTCGAAGAGGCCCAGGGGTCGAAGGCGCCGATCCAGAGGCTGGCGGATCGGGTGGCGGGCGTGTTCGTTCCCTGCGTCATCGTGCTCGCGCTCCTGACGCTGGCGGGGTGGTGGGCCTTCGGCCCGGAGCCGAGGCTGACGAACGGCCTGATCAACGCGATCGCGGTGCTGATCGTGGCCTGCCCGTGCGCGCTGGGCCTTGCGACGCCGACGGCAATCGTGGTCGGCACGGGGCGCGGGGCGCGGATGGGAATTCTCTTCCGTTCGGCGGAGGCGATCGAGGTCGCCGAGAGGGTGACGGACGTCGTGTTCGACAAGACGGGGACGCTGACTGAGGGGAGGCCCGCCCTGTGCGGGGTGAAGGGCCTCGGCCTCGCGGAAACGGAGGTCCTCCGCCTCGCTGCGGCCGTGGAGGGTCCGAGCGAGCACCCGTATGCCCGTGCGATCGTCGCCGCGGCGCGCGAGCGGGGTCTGTCGGTGCCGACCGTCGAGGGGTTCGGGGCGATGCCGGGGGCCGGTGTGCGCGGACGCGTCGAGGGGAAGGACGTAATCGTCGAGAGCGAGGGGGCCGTGCGGGACGACGGCCTGCTCTCGGTGGACGCGGAGGCCTGGGGGATCGAGGCGGCCTCGCGGGGGCAGACGCCGCTCTTCGTGGTCGTCGACGGGCGCCTGATGGGCGGGATCGCCGTGGCGGACCGGGCGAAGTCGAACTCGGCCGTGGCCGTGCGGGACCTGCGGGCGCAGGGGGTACGCGTCTGGATGTTGACGGGGGACCATCGGCGCGTGGCCGAGGCGGTTGCGAGGGAGCTCGGGATCGTGGACGTCATGGCCGAGGTCGCTCCGTTCGAGAAGGCTTCGAAGGTGAAGGAACTCGCCGCGAAGGGCGTGGTCGCGATGGTGGGGGACGGGGTGAACGACGCCCCGGCGCTCGCGGCGGCGCAGCTCTCGATCGCGATCGGGAGTGGCACGGACGTCGCGAAGGAGGCGTCGCTGGTGACGCTCGTGGGCGGGGACCCGCTGGGCGTGCCGCGCGCGATCGCGCTGGGTCGGCGGACGGGGCAGGTCTTGCGCCAGAACCTGTTCTGGGCGTTCTTCTACAACGTGCTGATGATCCCGCTCGCGATGGGCGTGCTCTACCCGCTCCTGCGCGACGGCCTCACGATTGCCCACCTCGGGACCTGGCGCGGTTTCCTCCCTCCGATGATCGCCGCCGCCGCGATGGCCTTGTCGAGCGTCACGGTCGTGACGAATTCGCTCAGACTCCGTACGATGCCCCTGGAGTCGCAGCCGTAAGGCCGCGAGCCCCCGCCCTTCGCTCGAGGACCCGCCATGTCCGAACAGCCCCTCCTCGTCCGCCAGCTCAAGCTCGGCACAATGGACAACTTCGTCTACGTGATCGGCGACCCCGTCTCGCGGGAAGCTGCGGTCGTCGATGCGGCGTGGGACGTGGAGGCCATTCTGGAAGAGGCGAATCGCCACGGGCTCCGTGTCACGGCGGCGCTGATCACGCACCGGCACCCCGACCACACAAGCGGCGTGCGTGAGCTGGTAAAGCGGACCGGCGCCCAGGTCTACGTGGGTGCGGAGGAGATGCCCCACCTCAAGGCCTGGAGGCTCGACGCGGCGGGCCCGTCCGAGGAGGCTCGCCTCGGGAACCGCGCGGTGCGGGTCCTGCGCACCCCCGGCCATACGGCGGGCTCGCAATGCTACCTGGTCGACGGGAACCTCTTCACGGGAGACACCTTGTTCGTGGGCGCCTGCGGCCGCGTCGCCTTCGGCGAGTGCTCGGCCGCGCAGATGCTGCGCTCCCTGCGCGAGGTGCTCCTCCCGCTTCCCGAGGACGTGGTAGTGTGGCCCGGCCACGACTACGACGACACCCCCTTCGCGCGTCTCGGCGACGTGAAGCGGCGCAACCGCGCGCTGCAAGTCGAGGACGTCGCCGAATTCGAGCGCTATGTCACGGGTCCCCGCTGGCCCGACGAGGAATGACGCTGTTGTGCCGACTTCGCGGGCGCTGTAGGATGCTCGCATGAGGCCTAGGAGCCTGTCGGAGTAATCCCCTCGCGCTCCCCGAGGGGGGAGGCGTCGGGATTCAGTCCGCCGAGGACACCGAGACGGCGGGTTTGGCTTCCGGGCAGCGCCTGTCCTCAGTACGA
>Ga0080064_1004321_pt1 | contig 18471 bp, 17 predicted proteins | sample Subgrocontami54m_FD_69260 | JGI IMG/M metagenome (GOLD analysis project Ga0080064, IMG submission 69260) | Subsurface groundwater microbial communities from S. Glens Falls, New York, USA - GMW46 contaminated, 5.4 m (SPADES assembly) (version 2) ...
GCTTGGGGCAGAGATGGGCGGGAGGGGGGGTCGGGGAAAAAAAGCTCATTGCGTTGGTTTTGGAGGGCGGGGCCCCCCGCCCCCGCCGGACGCGTTCGGATACGGCGGGGTCGGGAGCCCCCGCCCTACATGTACATTTTTCGTCATTCTCTGGTGATTGTTTCGTCGAGGTTCAGCAGGACGCGCGCGATGGTCGTCCATGCTGCGGTTTTCCTGGCGGCTTCGTCCGCCGCTTCGCCGGCGGCGAACTGCTCGTGGTACAACGCCAGCAGCCGCTCGCGCTCCGGCGGCTTCGGCTGGCGGGCGACGCAGAGTTGGAACGCGTGCTCGAGTTGCGCGCCCAAATCACCGGTCACTTCCGCCTGCACGCGCCGGGCGAGGGCCTCGGCCAACTCGAAGAACTGCTGGTCGTTCAGCAGCGTCAGCGCCTGCAACGGTGTGTCCGAGCGCAGCCGGCGCGTGCACGCGCTGAATCCGTCCGCGGCGTCAAAGACCGCCAGCGCCGGATGCGGCGTCGCGCGCCAGAAATGTGTGTACAACCCGCGCCGATACCGGTTTTCGCCGGTGCTGGCGTTCCACGCCCGCTTCACCTGCCCGAGCGTCATCACGCCGTCGGGCTGGGGCGGGAACACCGGCGGGCCGCCGAGCTTCGGCATCAGCAGGCCGCTGGCCGACAGCGCCACGTCGCGAATGACCTCGGCGTCGAGCCGCAGCCGGGACTGCCGCGCGAGCAGCTTGTTGAGCGGATCGCTGAGCTCGAGCTCGGGCCGGACGTGCGAGGCTTGCCGATACGTCGCGGAGGTGACGATCAGCCGGTGAATCGCCTTGAGGCTCCATTTCTTCGCCACGAGCTCGGTCGCGAGCCAGTCGAGCAACTCGGGGTGCGACGGCGGAATGCCCTGCGTGCCGAAATCGTTTTCCGTCTCGACGATGCCCCGGCCAAAGTACTGCTGCCAGATGCGGTTCACGATCACGCGCGAGGTGAGCGGATGCGCGGGATTCACGAGCCAGCGTGCGAGGTCGAGTCGCGTCGGCCGCTCGGGATTTCCGGGCTGGAACGGCGGCAACGCGGCCGGCGTGTTCGGGGCAACTTTCGCGGCGGGCCGGGTGAAGTCGCCATTGGTGAACACGAACGATTCGCGCGGTTTTGGCAGCTCGACCATCACCAGCGTGGAAATCGGTTTCGGGGCGCGCTCGAGCATCGCGAGCTTGGCGTCGCGCGCCTTGAACTCCTCATCGGTCGGCCGAAACGCCTTGTAGACGAGCCGCTTTTGCCCGAGCGATTGCTTGTCCCACGGCAGTTCGATCGCCGCGCGCACGGTTGGACGCAGCTTGCCGCGGGCCTCGGGCGCGAGTTCGGCGATCCACTTCACGACCGCGCTGCCCTGCGTGTTGAGATAGCGTTCGAGGTCGTCGCGCGTCTCCTCCAAATCGCGTTGCTGGTTTTCGCGCGCTTCGTACTCGCCCTTGAACTCGAGCGTGCCGCCCGGCGTGCCCTTGCCGTGGCCGTCTTCGACCGTGCTGTTGAAGAACGCGAAGAGCTGGTAGTACTCGCGCTGCTTGATCGGATCGAACTTGTGGTCGTGGCACTGCGCGCAGCCGACTGTCAGCCCGAGGAAAGCGGAGCCGAGCGTATTGACACGATCCATCACCGCTTCGATCCGGAACTGCTCGGGGTCGATGCCGCCCTCCTGGTTGATCTGCGTGTTCCGATTGAAGCCTGTGGCGACCTTCTGGTCGGTCGTCGGATTCGGCAGCAAGTCGCCCGCGAGCTGCTCGATCACGAATTCGTCGAAGGGCAGGTCGCGGTTGAGCGCGTTCACGACCCAGTCGCGATATTTCCAGATTTGGCGGGGCGCATCGATGCTGTAGCCATTCGAGTCCGCGTAGCGGGCGACATCGAGCCAGGGCCGCGCCCAGCGTTCGCCGAAGTGCGGCGAGGCGAGCAGCCGGTCGACGACGCGTTCATAGGCATCCGGGCTGCGATCGTCGACGAAGGCCTGAACCTCCGCCGGCGTGGGCGGCAGGCCGGTGAGATCGAGCGACACGCGGCGAAGCAGGGTGACGCGATCGGCTTCGGGCGCGGGCGCGATGTTGTTTTCCGCGAGCTTGGCGCGGATGAAGGCGTCGATGGGGTGCCGGAATTCCGGAATTCCGGAATTCCGGTCGACCGGCGCTGGCACGGCCGGCCTCACCGGCGGCACAAAGGCCCAGTGCACAAACTTGCCCGGTGCCTCCGTCTCCGGCGACGGTGCCCCCTGCGTGACCCATTCGCGCAAGATCGCAATCTGCCGCGCGTCGAGCGGCGACTTCTTGTACGGCATCCGGGGGATGTCGTCGTGCGTGCCTTCGACGACTTGCAGCAGGAGACTCTGGCCCGCGGACTTGAGTTTCACGAGCGAGCCGCTGTCGCCGCCCAGCTTCAACGCCTCGGCCGTGTCGACGCGCAAGCCGGCCTCCTGTTTGTCTTCGCCATGGCACCGCACGCAGTACTGCGTGAGGATCGGCTTCACATCGCGCAGGTAGTCAACCGGCGCGGCCAGCGCGGTGCTGGCGAGCAGCGAAAGCGCGGCAAGGGTGGTGGGTGGGCGAAACACGTGGGAAAGTGGGTCTGTCCTCCGCGGGGCTCGGGTGAGCCACGCGAAACCGGGCGGGCCGGGCGTCCGAAAGAGACGCCATGGGAACGCCATTGGATTCGCTTGGGTTCGGCTAAGGCAAGCCTCGGAAACTGACGGGGGAGTCAGCGCAACTGTAGGGCGGGGTCTCCCGACCCCGCCGCGAAATCATGTCCAACCTGCAATTCCGGCGGGGTCGGGAGACCCCGCCCTACAAGGGAGCGCGTTGTCGTAGCCGAAGTCGTGAGAGTTTGGCCGAAAGCGGGCCAAAGTCTGACGACTTCAGCTACGTTCGCCTCACATCCCCGGAAATCCGCCCTTGCCCTTCATCATCTCCATCTGGCGCATGAACTTCTTTCCGCCGCCGCCCTTCATCATCTTCATCATTTTCTGCATCTGCTGAAACGACTTCAGCAGCTGGTTGACCTCGACGATTCTCACCCCCGAGCCGTTGGCGATCCGCTGCCGCCGGCTGCCGTTGAGGATGTCCGGCTTCCGCCGCTCCTCGCGGGTCATCGACTTGATGATCGCCTCCGTGCGCGTCATCTGCTCGTCGGCGCCTTCCGGCAGCTGCATGCCGCTCATGCCCGGCATCATGCCGAGGATGCTCGACATCGAGCCGAGCTTCTTCACCTGCTGCATCTGCGCGAGGAAGTCCTCGAGGTCGAACTCGGCCTTCTTCAACTTCTCGGCCATCTTCTCGGCCTCTTTCTGGTCGATCGTCTCCTGCGCTTTTTCGACGAGCGAGACCACGTCGCCCATGCCTAGAATGCGCGAGGCCAGCCGGTCCGGGTGAAATGGCTCGAAGTCGCTCGTCTTCTCGCCGGTGCCGATGAACTTGATCGGCACGCCGGTCACCGACTTGATTGAGAGCGCCGCGCCACCGCGCGTGTCGCCGTCCATTTTCGTCAGGATGAGTCCGGTGAGCTGCAGCGATTCGTGGAAAGCCTTCGCCACGTTGACCGCCTCCTGGCCGAGCGCGCCGTCGGCCACCAACAGCACTTCATCCGGCTGCACCCGGCGGTGGAGGTTCTTCACCTCCTGAATCAGGTCGGCGTCGATTTGCAACCGGCCCGCGGTGTCGAAGATGATGCAATCTGCCGTCGCCGCGCGTGCCGCCTCGAGCGCCTTTTCGCCGATGGCGGGCACATCCTTGGACACGCGGTCGGCGTAAAAGCCGAGTTCTTCCTGCTTCGCGAGAATTTCGAGCTGGTCGATGGCGGCGGGCCGGTAAACGTCCGCCCCGACCACGAAGGGCCGGTAGCCGCGCTTCTTGAGCAGCTTGCCGAGCTTCGCGGTCGAAGTCGTTTTGCCGGAGCCATGGAGGCCGACCATCAGGATTTTCAGCGGCCGTGCGCCGGAGAGTTCGGTCGAGCCCTCACCGAGCAGCCGCACGAGTTCGTCGTAGATGATTTTGACGATCTGCTGGCCGGGCGCGATGCCCTTGAGAACGTCCTGGCCGACGACCTGTTGCTGGACGCGCTCGATGAACTCGCGCGCCACCTTGAAGTGTACGTCGGCGGCGAGGAGGGCGGTGCGCACTTCCTTGAGCGCTTCCGCCATGTTCTCTTCGGAGAGTCGGCCGATTCCGCGGAGATTGCGCAGCGCGCTGCCCAGTTTGTCGGTGAGGGATTCGAACATCGGAACGGGAATGAAACCACTAATGGACACTAATGAACACTAATTTTCCAATCAGGTGGGGCGCTTTCAAAACCTCCCGGAGCGAACGCATGTCTTGGGTGGCGCGGTCAACCTGACCGCGCGCGCACACCGGGGAAGCTCAAGCACGGTCAAGTTGACGGTGCTACGGCGGCGGGCTCAGGAAGACCCCGTCCTACAAATGAGGCATCGGCGAAGATTAGTGTGGATTAGTGGTTTTCTTCCCTGGATTCTGGACGGGTCTATGAACCCTGTTCTCAAGCTCTTGATCGACGGCGGCAGCCTCACGACCAGCCAGATGGCGAAGGTCGCGGGCCTGACCGAGGCGGAGGTTAATCAGCACCTGGAACAGTTGAAGAAGGACAAAATCTTCCTCGGCTGGCGCCCGGTGCTCGATCTTTCCCGCGAGGCCGCCGCCGCCGCCGCGGTGCGCGCGGTGATCGAAGTCAAGGTCACGCCCGAGCGCGGCGGAGGGTTCAACCGGTTCGCGGAGCGGATCGCGCGGTTCGACGAGGTCGAGTCGTGCTACCTCATGTCCGGCGGATACGATCTGCTCGTGTTCGTGAAAGGCGCCTCGCTCCAGAAGGTCGCGGCGTTCGTCTCGGAAAAACTTTCCACGATCGAGGGGGTGCTCTCGACCTCGACGCACTTCATGCTGCGATGCTACAAGGAACAGGGGTTCCTGCTCGACGGCGACGAAGCGCAGTCCACCCGGCAGCCCGTCGCGCCGTAGGTCGATAATTTATTCCGCGGATTACGCGGAGAGCGCGGATAAAGAAGGCTGATTTGTCCGCGTCATCTCCGTCTTCCGCGGTCGAATTCATGAATCCCACGAATTTCATTGCCCGCCACGTGGCCACGCTGCCGAAGAGCGGCATCCGCGATTTCTTCGAACTCGTCGCGAAGATGAAAGGCCAGGACGTGATTTCGCTCGGTGTGGGCGAACCCGATTTCGTCACGCCGTGGCACATCCGCGAGGCGGCCATCTACGCGCTCGAACACGGCAAGACCTACTACACCTCGAACCTCGGCACGCCGGAACTCCGCCAGGCCATTTCCGGGTACGTCGAGGAACACTTCGCCGTCACCTACCGGCCGGAGGACCAGATCATCGTCACCGTCGGCGTGAGCGAGGCGCTCGATCTCGCGTTTCGCGCCTTTTGCAATCCGGGCGACAAGGTGCTGTTTCACCAGCCCTGCTACGTGAGCTACCACCCGAGCGTGACGCTCGTGCATGGGGTGGGCCTGCCCGTGCCGACCTTTGCGCAGGACAACTTCGCGCTGACCGCCGAGGCGTTGCGCGCCGCCTGGCAGCCCGGCGCGAAAATCCTGATGCTGAACCTGCCGTGCAACCCGACCGGCGGCACGTGCACGCGCGAGCAACTCCAGAAAATCGCCGATTTTTGCCGCGAGAAGGATTTGCTCGTGCTCAGCGACGAGATCTATTCGGAACTGACGTTCGAGGGCACGCACACGAGCATCGCGAGCTTCCCGGGAATGGCGGAGCGGACGATCTTCCTCCATGGCTTCTCGAAGGCTTTCGCAATGACGGGCTGGCGAATCGGCTATGCGTGCGGGCCGGCGGCCCTGATCGACGCCATGATGAAGGTGCACCAGTACGCGATGATGTGCGCCTCGATCATCGCGCAGGAGGCGGCGCTCGAAGCCCTGAAAAACGGCTGGGATCAGGTGCTGAAGATGCGCGAGCAATATCACCGCCGGCGGGATCTGATTGTGCGGCGGTTCAACGAAATCGGGCTGCAGTGCCATTTGCCGCGCGGCAGCTTTTACGCGTTTCCCAACGTGAGGGCGAGCGGGCTCACCGAGAAGGAGTTCGCGGTCGGCCTGCTGCAGCAGGAGAAGGTCGCCGTGGTGCCGGGCCTCGCCTTCGGCGAGAACGGCCAGGGCCATGTCCGGGCCTGCTTCGCCACCGCGTACGAGCAGATCATCGAGGCCTGCGATCGCGTGGAGCGTTTCGTGAATTCCAGGAAATGAGGTCGAAGCGCAAAGACGCGAAGGCGGCCAAGGTTCGCAAAGGGCCGGGGGGAACAATTGTCTTCGCGAATCTTTGCGCCTCTTCGCATCTTGGCGTTTAGTCTGACCCATGTCCCGCATCGTCGCCATCGTCGGCCGGCCCAACGTCGGCAAGAGCCGCCTCTTCAACCGGCTCGCGCGGAAGCGCATTTCGATCGTGCACGATCAGCCCGGCATCACGCGCGACGTGATCTCCGCCGAAATCGCCGAGGGCAGTTACACGCTGCTCGACACCGGCGGGCTCGGCTACAAAGGCGAAGACACGCCGGCGGCCTTGACGAGGGCCTCCGAGCAGCAGGTGGAATTCGCGATTTCCGCCGCCTCGCTGATCCTCTTTATCGTCGACGGGTTGAGCGGGCTCACCGCGCTCGACGAGAAGATCGCGCAGATGCTGCGCAAGGCGAAGAAGACCGTGCGGCTCGTGGTCAACAAGGCCGATTTCGGCGAGGAGAAGATTGAGACCGGCGAGGCCCACCGGCTCGGGCTGGGCGAGCCGATCCATGTATCGGCCGAACACGGCCGCGGCGAAACCGAGTTGCGCGAGGCGATCGTCGAAGCGCTTGGTCCGGAAAGTAGCGCCGGCTTCCAGCCGGCATCGCCCCATGGCCGGCTGGAAGCCGGCGCTACGAAGACCGCCGCCGATCCGCTGTGCATCTGCTTCATCGGGCGGCCGAACGTCGGAAAATCGTCGCTGAGCAACCGGCTGCTGCAGAGCGATCGGCTGATCGTCAGCGAGACGCCCGGCACGACGCGCGACGCGATTGAGCTGCCGTTCCAGTTCAAGGGCCGCGATGGGAAACTCTATCCGTTCAAGTTGATCGACACCGCCGGGATCAAGGCGGCGACCAAACTGGCCTCGCCGGTCGAGTATTTCTCGCGGCTGCGCTCGCTCGATGCGATCAAGAACACCGATGTCGTTTTTCTCGTGCTCGACGCGCTCGACGGCGTGACGCAGCAGGACAAGGCGATCGCCGGCGAGGCGATCAAGGAGGGCAAGCCGATCGTGATCGTGGTCAACAAGTGGGATCTCGTGCACGCGAAGTTCCGCGCGATGGGCGGCGAGATCACCGGCTACAAGAGCGAGCGCGACTACCGGGAAAAGTACGAGCACGCGCTGTTCGAGCGGTTGTTCTTCACGCCGGGCTCGCCGGTCATCTTTGTTTCCGCGGTCAGCGGCTACGAAATCGCTCGCATGCTGAACGCCGCGGTGAAACTCAACCGGACCCTCGACCAGAAACTGCCGACGGCGAAGCTGAATCAGGTGCTTGGATACCTCGCGGAGCGCAACCCGCCGCCGGCGGTCGGCGGCCGCCGGTTCCGCGTCTATTACGCGACCCAGACCGGCCACCGGCCGTTCCGGATCAGACTCTTCTGCAATCGCGAGGAGAAGCTGACCGAACAATACCGCCGCTACCTCGAGGCCGGCGTGGTCGAGGAGTTCGGCCTCGCGGGCTGTCCCATTTATTTCGACCTCGTCGGCAAGGTCCGCGACGAGAATCGCGGCAGCCGGGGCGGCGGGAGTGCTTCCGCCGAGCACCGCGCCAAGTGGGAAGTGGCCGAGGAGCGCGGGAGCAAGGAGGATTGAGCACGGTTTGTGGTGGGGCGGGATCGCTGGATCCCGCCTTCGTGTTTCCCGGTACGTTTGAGCGGCGGGGTGCGGAGACCCCGCCCTACATTCTTTTTTCCGTCACCGGCCGCGCGGGTGCTTCTGCCGGTACTCGTCGCCGCTCATCAGCGCCTGCCGCACATCGCGTTCGGTCCAGCCGCGTTCGCGCATGGCCTTCTCGTAATTGGCCAAACCGGCCGGGTCCGGCTCGCGCCCGAGGACCTCGCGGTACGCCTTGGTGATCACGTTCTGAATGTAACTGCCGCGACCTTCCTGGCTGCGGCGCAAGTCGTCGCGGATCTGGCCTTGGGTCCAGCCTTCGCGCCATTTCGCCCGATAGTGCGCGAGGCCGTTGGCATCGGGATCGCGGCCGAGCACGTCGTGATAAGCCTGCGCGATCGCCTGGTCGGCGTTCACCCCACGCGCTTCCTTGCTGCGCTGGAGCGCCTCGATCACCTGGCGCTCGGACCAGCCTTCGTTGATGAGGCGCTCGCGGTACATCCGCAGGCCGTCGGGGTCGGCGGGCCGGTTCAGGACGTCGCGGTACGCGCGTTGAATGATCAGATCGGCGGTGCGGCGATCGAGTCGCGGCCGGACTTCGCGGATGACGACCGGCGGTGGGCGGGTTGCCGGCACGACGACCACCGTTGGGGGTGGCGGCGGCTGGGTTACGACCACGGTGGCCTGGGGCGGCGGCGGGGCCACGACCCCGGGCGCAGCCCGCGGCGGCTGGACCATCACGGGAGCGGCGGGTGACGCGACCGCGGCTCGCGCCGGCGCCGTAACTTGAAGGGAGGCAATCGCGCGATCCCAGGTGTTGCCCTCGCGGCCGCGCGAAGCGCTATAAAGATCGGCGATGCTCTGCGCGACCTCCAGCCGTTCGCCACTGAAGTTTGGCCCGCTGAACACCGTGGCGCGCGCCGCCCCTTCGAGCCGCACGGAGGAGATCGCGAGACTCCACGGTTGCTGGCTGGCGCGCAGCAGACGGTCGAGGTTTTCGACGACTGCGCCGGCTTCGACGGTCAGCGCCTCGCCTTTGAAATTGGGTTCGGTGAAAAACGTCGCGCGGTCCGGGCTGAGCGGCGGTTCGGTCTGCGCCGGCAGCCACGCCGCCGCGAAGCACACGATGGCGGCGCGAAGAAGATGAAGTTTGGTCGAATGCATGGCGGTCAGCCCAAGTATTTCGCGAAGCTTCGCGGAACCTTCGCCCTTCGGGCCGACTTCGTCGGGGTTAACCCCGAACTTGGCCGGCTGGCGACGGTCGGCGAAGATTTCGGTCTGGGTCTCACGCAGTTCATGGGATTTCCGGGTCAGGCTTTGCGACCCTTGAACTCCGCGATGCCGCTCGTGTCGAGTTCGCCGAGGCCGAGCGCAACCATCCGTTCGTATTGCTGCCTGGTTGCGCCAGCGAGCGGGAGATGCACGGCGGCGATCTCGTAGCCGCAATCCTTCAGCCGCCGGGCCATGTTGCCGCCCATGCGACCGACGCCGACAAATGCAATCTTTTCAGGCATGGCTGGGCGGTGGGACGAAGCGATCCAGCTGGTTATTCAATTCGGTTGGCGCATCGCGGAGTTCCTTTGTCGACGATTCCCGATTAGTCAGGTGGGGCCCGATCTCCGAACGGGCCTGATGATTCGAATCAGCCGTACATTTGATCGCGAGCACGGCGCGAAACTCAGGCCGGTTCGGAGAACCGGCCCCACCGGGCATGTTTCGCCGCTTCATTGCGCGAAGAACGGATTGTGCTGCTTCTCCTGGGCGAGCGTCGTCAGCGGCCCGTGGCCGCACGCGAGCACCGTATCGCGGGGCAGCGTGAAAATCTTCGTCTGGTTGTTGCGATATTGCTCGGCGTAGTGCGTGGGACTGCCGCCCATCGAACTGGCAAACACCGAGTCGCCGACGATGGCCAGCGGCCAGCTCAGGCCGCTGACAAAATAGGTGGTCTGGCCGGGCGAGTGGCCGAATGTGAACAGCGTCTTGATCGACAGCACGCCGATGTGGAAGTGGGCGTTTTCCTTGAACGTCTTGGCCCCGGGATGCGGTGCCGGCTCGAGTTCGCTCGACCATACTTCCGCGGTCGTTTCCGCCGCGAGCCGCGGCAGGTCGGCGATGTGATCCTCGTGCGTATGCGTGAGAAAAATATACCGCAGCGTCAGGCTTTCGGCCCGGATGAGATCGAGCATCGCCTGGCAGGTCGCCCCCGTGTCGAACGCCGCCGCGAGCCGCACCCGCGGATCCCAGATCAGGTAGCTGTTCACGGTGATGCCATCGTAGGGCGTGTTGAATGCCGCGAAACCTTTCGGAAAATCCGGGAGCTGCGGATACCACCGCTTGTGCGCGAGCGCCTCGAGCGCGTTGGCCGACAACCGGAGATGGCGCGCGACCCGCCGGATGACGGGATCGATCGGCTGGCCCGCCTTGATCGCGGCGAGATCCTCCAGCGATACCTCCGCGCGCTGCGCGAGATCCGCATCGCTGATTTTCATCCCGCGCTGCGCCTTGTTGATCACGTCGTCGAAATTGTCCTCGAGGGGAATGCGGGCCATGGATGCGAATAAATACCCATCTGACCGGCAGGCAAGTTTCGCCATGGCCGGCGAACGCCGGGAGTGCCCTGGGTTTTGCCGGCCCCGCGACGGCGCTGGCGACCGCCGTCCACCATTTTGTATTTCGTTTTCCGCGACACAACGGCTACCGTGCCGTCCGCCATGCTCGTCCACGGCATCCTCAACCCGCACCTGCTGTCGCTGCTCGCCCGGGTGCGCCACACCAACGCGCTGGTGATCGCCGACCGCGGTTTCCCCTTTTGGCCGGCGATCGAAACGGTCGATCTTTCGCTGGTCGATGGCGTGCCGACCGTGCGGCAGGTGCTCGCCGCGGTCCGGCAGAATTTCGTGGTGGCGGAGGCCTACATGGCGGAAGAATTTCTGCGGGCAAATTCCGCGGACACGCGCGAGGCATTTGCCCGTGAGCTGGAAGGCGCGCGACTCCTTCACGAGCCGCATGCCGAATTCAAGAAACGCGTGCCGGCGGCAATTGGGCTGATTCGCACGGGTGATACGGTGCCATACGCGAACATGATCCTGATATCCGGCTGAGCGCTGGGCGGACTCCTCGCGCGAGCGGAACGATGTTCTTTGGCGATTCGAGGACGACACGGAGGTCGTCCCTCCATGAATGTAATTCCTACCTGGAGGGCCGCCCTCCGTGGCGGCCTTGAATTGGGCGCATCGCCATCATGAGGGCCGGCCGGTTTCCCGTTGCCACCCGGCATCGGTCGGCTCTCTCATCAACCTTTTCCCATGGGCAATCCTTCCGATTATCTCACTTCACTCTATTCACTGCGCGGCAAGGTGGCGGTCGTCATCGGCGGAACGGGCGAGTTGTGCGGCGCCATGGGCGAAGGGCTCGCCGCGGCCGGCGCCGAAGTCGCGCTGGTCGGTCGCAACGCGGAAAAAGCCAAGCCGCGGCTGGAGCGGATCGCGGCGGGCGGCAGCCAGGGCTATTTTGTCTCTGCCGAGGCGAGTGAAAAGGGGGCGGTGCAACAATTGCTCGATACCGTGGTGCAGCGCTCGGGCCGGGTCGACATCGTCATCAACGGAGCCGGGGTCAATTCCGCCACGCCGTTCTTCGATATTCCGGAGGACGAGCTCGAGCGAATTGTTAAGGTGAATTTCAAGTCCGTGTTCCTTGGCTGCCAGATTTTCGGAAAATATCTGGTCGAGCGCGGGGAGGGTGGCTCGATTATCAATCTCGGCTCCATGTCCGGAATCGTGCCGCTTTCGCGCGTATTTACCTATTCCGCCACCAAGGCGGCCGTGCACAATCTGTCGAAAAACCTGGCGCGTGAATGGGCGCCGAAGCGCGTGCGCGTGAATACGCTGGTGCCGGGCTTCTTTCCCGCGGAGCAGAATCGCAAGATATTGTCTCCGGATCGCGTCGCCGCCATCATGGGCCACACCCCGATGAAACGGTTTGGCGAGGCGCGCGAATTAGTGGGCGCCGCGCTATTGCTGGCCAGCGACAACGCAGGGGGATTTATTACCGGGGCGGAGATTGTAGTTGACGGGGGTTATCATGCTATGACGATTTAGTAGAAAGTCGTCTAGCTTCATGGGCGACTTGCTATAGCAAAGATTCGTAACATCTATAAACCCCATGGTCACAGATAAAATCAAAGAACTCGAGGCTGCCCGCACCAAGCTCGCTGCGCTCGAACAATCAATCGCGGGCGAACTGAACCGCGAACTCGCCGGATTGCCCGGCAAATACGGCTTCGCGTCCACGGACGAATTCGTGAGCGCGGTCAAAGCCGCCGGCGGCGGCGGCCGGCGCCGTGGCCGTCGTGGTCGGCCGCCGGGCAGCGGCGCCGCCAAGGCCGCCGCCGGCCGGGGCAAGGGCGGACCTGGTCGCAAGCGCCGCAAACGGGCCGTCATCACCGATGAAACTCGCGCCCAGGTAAAGAAGCTGGTCAACGACGGCAAGACGGGCGCGGAGATCGCCAAGGCCGTCGGCATCTCGCTGCCCAGCGTGCAGAACATCAAGAAGGCGCTCGGTTTGGTGAAAAAGCGCTGACCCGGCCGCAGGTCGTCCCGCCAGATGAGCCCTCGCTTCCCGCGGGGGCTTTTTTTGCTTTGGCCGCCGGCGCGCATTCGTCGACACTGCCGCCTCATGGGCGCTGCTTTCATTCAGGCGAACACCAACGGCCGGTTGCACCCGGCCGACGAGCCGTCGGTCAGTCCGCTCAACCGCGGGTTCTTGTATGGCGATGCCATCTACGAGGTGTGGCGGACCTATCACGGCGTCGTCTTTGCGTGGGAGCCGCATTTCGCGCGGCTGGAGCGATCCGCCGCCGCGCTTTACCTGCCGCTGCCGTGGACGCGCGATCAGGTGTTCACCGAGATTCGCCACACGGTCGCCGCGTTTCGCCGCAAAACGGGCTTCACCGGCGACGTGTACATCCGCCTGCAGGTATCGCGCGGCGCCGGACCGATTGGCCTCGATGTCGCCCTCGCCGATCGCGCCGAGTTCGTCCTGCTGGTGCAGCCCTGTCCCGCTGCTTCGCCCGAAGCACTGCGCCACGGCATCCATCTTTCCATCGCGACGGGACTGCGGCGCAATCCGATCGAGAGCCTCAGCCCGGCCTGGAAGACGGGAAACTATTTGAACAATCTGCTGGCGTTGCGCGAAGCCCGGGCCCGGGGCGCCGATGAAGTCGTGCTGCTCAACCTGCGCGGCGAAATCACCGAGGCGTCCACGTCCAACCTCGCGTTTGTGCGCGGCGCGACCGTGGTCACCCCGCGGCTCGAGGCCGGTATCCTCGAAGGCATTACCCGCGGCCTCTTGCTGCGGACAATTGCGCCGCGGGCGGGCGTGCTGGCGGCGGAGGCGGCATTGCGGCCGGAGGATCTGGACGGGATGACGGAGTGTTTCCTGCTCTCGTCGACGAAGGATCTGACGCCGGTCCGGCGAATTGATGATCGGGAATTCCGGGTCGGGCCCGACACCGTCACCGCCCGGTTGAAAGCGGCGTTCGCCGACTACGCCCACAACGCCGCGGACGCTCATCCCGAACTGAAGGTCTAGGACGCGTCAATGCGTTGCCTCGGCATCGACTACGGTACGCGGCGGCTGGGCCTGAGTTATGGCGACGAACTCGGCGTGGCGACGCCGCTGCCGGCGCTGACCGAGGCGGAGGCGGCCAAGCGCTGGGCGGCGTTGCTCGCGCTGATCCAGCAGCGGCGGATCACCGATCTGGTGCTGGGGTATCCGCTGAACATGGACGGTACGGCCGGGTTCAAGTCGAAGGAGGTCGACGCCTTCGCCGCGCGATTGCGGGCGGAAGTGGCGCTGCCCGTGCACCTCGTCGACGAGCGGCTGACCAGCTACGAGGCGGAGTCGACGATTGCGAAGGCGAAGCGCCGCGCGATTCGCGCCAGCGGCATCATCGACTCGCGGGCCGCGACGCTCATCCTGCAGGACTTCCTCAACCTGCGGTTTCCCCCGGATAATCCATGAAACCCGTGGTCGCTGCAATCCGCCGCTGGAAATGCGTGTGCGCGTACGACGGCACGAACTTCGCCGGCTGGCAGAGTCAATCCGCGGCGACGAGCTCGGCGCACGGCCGGCCGGCGATTCAGGATGTGATCGAAACGCGGCTCGGCGAGATGCTCAAAACGGCCGTGCGCATCCACGGCAGCGGCCGCACCGACTCCGGCGTGCACGCCCATGGCCAGATTTTCCACTTCGACGCCGCTTGGCCGCACGCGCCGGAAAAACTGCTGGCGGCGTTCCGCGTCGGCTTGCCGCGGACGATCCAAATCAAGTCGGTCCGGGCGGTCGCCGCGGATTTCCACGCGCGCTTCGCGGCGACCGGCAAACGCTACGATTACCACGTCTACCTCGGCGACGCGGACCCGTTCACGCGGCCCTACTGCTGGAGTTGCTTCAAGCCGCTCGATGTGTCCGCGATGCGGGCGGCCGCCGCCGTGCTCCGCGGTCGGCACGACTTTCGGGCGTTTACCGCGCTGAACGGTCCCGAGCGCGAGGACACGGTGCGTGAGCTGCGGCGGCTCGACGTCACGCGCCGCGGCCGCCGCATTCATATCACGGCGGAAGCGGACGGTTTTCTCTACAAGATGGTGCGAAGCCTGGCCGGCGTGCTGGTGGCGGCGGGCGAGGGCAAGCTCGACGCGGCCGGGGTTCGCCACATCCTGCAGTCGCGTGTGCGCACCGCCGCCGTGCAGACGGCGCCGGCCCAGGGGCTGTTTTTGACGAAGGTTTTCTACTGAGCGGGCACCGGCGGCTGGTGTTACTGATTTGTTTCGACCAGCAGGGTGCAGCGAACCGGCTCGGCTTACATTGAATGCGGGTGAGATTCTTCGCCGGCGCTGCCGATGAACCTGGTTCGCCATCCTGAGACAGTCGACCAAAGCTACGCTGGGTGATTCGTCACAATGAACTTTCCCCTGCCTGTCATTCTGAGCGAAGCGAAGAATCCAGCGGCGCGACCGCATGCGGACCTCCGGTTGGATACTTCGCTGGCGCTCAGAATGACAACCCAAGGCGGTTCATCGGCAGCGCAGCAACTAATCCAGGACAACGAAACTAATCCTCGGATTTCGTCGAGTCGTTGCGGTGCCATCCGCGCGCGATGAACTTCGCGGCCGCCGATTTGCTCCGCGGGTTCAGTGATGTCGTGTTCCCGCCGATTTGCGTGCACTGCCGCGCAATGGTGGAAAACGACGGGACGCTCGACGCCCACGGTTTCCGGCACCTTTGCCGGCGTTGCGCCGCGCAGCTCGATTATGTGCGGCCGCCGCATTGCACGACGTGCGGCCATCCGTTCCACGGCGTGTTGGCCGGAGAGCGCCGGTGCGTGAAATGCGAGGGACTCGATCCCGCGTTTCACGAAGGGCGCACGGCCGTGCTGTTCAAGGGCCCGGCCCGCGCACTGGTGATCGAGCTGAAATACCACCGTGGGCTGCATGTGCTCGAGGACATGGCGGAAATCTTCCGGCGTTCGACCGCGATCCTCGCGAACGTGCGCGGCGCGACCCTCGTGCCGGTGCCGTTGCATCCGCGGAAGGCGCGCGAACGCGGCTACAACCAGGCGGTGCTGCTCGCGCAGGCGCTCGCCCAGGCGGCGGGCCACGGCACGCGCGTCGAACCGCTGCTGCGTCGCGTGGTCGATACGCAAACGCAGACCGCGTTCGATCGCCGGACGCGGATGGCCAACCTGAAAAATGCCTTTGCACTCGCCCGCGGCGGTGCCCTTAATCCGACGCTTCATTACATTCTCGTCGACGATGTCTTCACGACTGGCTCCACGCTCAACAGCTGTGCGCACACGCTGCGCCGCCGTGGTGCGTTGAACGTGGACGTCGTCACGTTTGGCCACGGTTGACCCGCCCCCATGCATTTCGACAAACCGACCTACTCGGTTCGCAAGTCCCGCAAGAAGGACATCCCGAAGGGGCTCTACACGAAGGACCCCGTCACAGGGGACATCGTCTTCAACAAGGAGGTCGAGGACAACCAGATGGTCGTGCCCAAGAGCGGCCATCATTTCCCGATTGGCGCGCGGGCGCGCATCGCGAAGCTCTTCGACGCCGGCACGTTCGGGGAAGTCGACGCGGACGTGAGGTCGAGCGATCCCCTGCAGTTCGTCGATTCGCAGACGTATCCCGAGCGGATCAAGCGTTACGAGAAGGAGAGCGGGCTGCCGGAAGCCGTGGTGTGCGGCAGCGGCAAGATTCTCGGACTCGAAGTGTCCGTCGCGGTGATGGATTTCCGCTTCTGCGGCGGAGCCATGGGCGCGGCGGCCGGTGAAAAAATCACGCGCGCCATCGAGACCGCAATCAAGCGCAAGATTCCGTGCATCATCTTCAGCGCGTCCGGCGGCGCGCGCATGCAGGAAGGGATTTACTCGCTGATGCAGATGGCAAAAACCAGCGCGGCGCTCGGGCGGCTGGGCCAGGCGGGACTGCCTTTCATTTCCGTGCTCACGCATCCGACCATGGGCGGCGTCACCGCGAGTTTCGCCACGCTCGGCGACGTCATTCTCGCGGAGCCGGGTGCGCTGATCGGGTTTGCCGGTGCGCGCGTGATCAAGGACACCACGAAGCAAACGCTGCCGGCCGGTTTCCAAACTGCGGAGTTTCTGCTGAAGCACGGCTTGATCGATCAAATCGTCAGCCGGCTCGAGATGCGCGAGCGACTGCACGACATCCTTGCGCCGCTTTATCTCCGCAAGAAGGCGGTGCCCGCCGCCGCCGCGAACGTCGCGTGAGGCAGCGAGTTGTTTTCCGCGCGCGACGGAGGTGAACCGAAGCCGTTGGCGCAAAAAAACACCTGCCGGGAGGGTCCGGCTCCGCGCGCGCCGCAACACCGAAGACACCAGCTCTACTTTGTTACGTCCGTGAAATTCTCCTGTGAAAACTCGTTATTTGTGGGCGGGGTGCCCTCACCCCGCGACCGTGATGCGGAAATGCTTTCCCGCGGGGTGAGGGCACCCCGCCCACATTCATGCATAACAGAGTAGAACCAGTGGCTATTCGGAAGCCCCGCAGTTCGCATCGACTTGTAGGTGGCGCGCTGGTCGCGCCACGTTGCGCGGCCAGCGGGCAACCTGCATCATCCCAGGTTTTCGGATAGCTTGTATTCGCGGACCTGGCGGAAGCCTTCCCCCCACGCCGAACCGCATGACCGAGTTGAACGATTTCCCTGCCGTCACCGCGTATCTCTACGCGCAAAAGGCGCACGGCAACCGGTACGGCGTGAATCGCATGGCCGCGCTGGCGGCCGCCCTCGGTCATCCGGAACGCGCGGTGCCGTGCGTGCACGTGGCGGGGACGAACGGCAAGGGCTCGGTCGCGGCGATGCTCGATGCAATTTTGCACGCCGCCGGGTGGCACACGGGACTGTACACCTCGCCGCATCTCGTTCACCTCGGCGAACGCGTCCAGGTGGACCGGCGGGTCCTCACCGAGCAGGAGATTGTCGATTACTTCGGCCTGCTGCGGCCGATGGCCGGGCGGCTGGCCGCGGTGGACCCGGAGGATTTGCCGAGTTTCTTCGAGTACATGACCGCGATGGCGTTCCTGCAGTTTGCCCGGAAACGCTGCGAGATCGGCGTCGTGGAAACCGGCCTCGGCGGACGGCTCGATGCCACCAACATCGTCACGCCGGAAGTGAGCGTGATCACGTCGATCGCGATGGATCACTGCGAGATTCTGGGCAACACGGTTGAGCAGATCGCGCGCGAGAAGGCCGGCATCATCAAGCCCGGCCGGCCGGTCGTGCTCGGCCGGATGCCCGGGACGGCCGAGGAAGCCATCCGGCGGATTGCCGCCGAGCGCGGCGCAGCGGTGTCTTCAGTCGAGGAAACGTTCGGTCACGACACCGCGCTGTATCCCCACACGAACCTCGAGGGCGATTACCAGCGCTGGAACGCCGCCACCGCGACGCTGGCGGCGCGGGCGCTCGGGGCGAAATGGAAAATCGACCACCAGGCGATCACGCGGGGGCTCGCCCACGTCGACTGGCCCGGCCGGTGGCAACGCGTCCGCATCGGCGGCCGGCTCGCGATCCTCGATGCCTCGCACAATCCGGAAGGCGCCCAGGTCCTCGATTCGAATTTGGCCCAGCTCGTGGCCGAAACCGGCCGGGCGCCGATCGTGATCACCGGCGTGCTCGGCACCGTGCGGGCCCGTCCGTTGATCGAGACGATCGGGCACCACGCGGCCGAGATTCACTTCGTCATGCCGCGGCAACCGCGCGCCTGCTCGTTCGAGGAACTCGAGGCGCTCGTGCCGCCGACCTTCCGGGGCAAGGTGATCCGCAGCAGCGTCGACCAGCTTTTCCCGGGTCGCGATCGCTGCACCGCCGGTGGTCCCGACGACGTCGTGGTCGTCACCGGTTCGATTTACCTCCTGGGCGAGGTCATGGCGCGGCTGGAGTAGGCCCATGTAGGGGGGGGTGGCCCCGCCCCCCCCCGCCCGCGTGGGCCGTGAAGATGCGGGGGGGGGGGGCCCCCCCCCCACCAAAACACGC
>Ga0080064_1004327_pt1 | contig 18446 bp, 20 predicted proteins | sample Subgrocontami54m_FD_69260 | JGI IMG/M metagenome (GOLD analysis project Ga0080064, IMG submission 69260) | Subsurface groundwater microbial communities from S. Glens Falls, New York, USA - GMW46 contaminated, 5.4 m (SPADES assembly) (version 2) ...
TTGGATATGTAGGTGTAAGTGATAAAGCCGCGCTCGTACCACTCGGAGCTGCCCGCCACGGCGGTGATCGCCGCACCGACTCCGCCGCCGGTGCACGATTCAGCGGTCGCGAGCATCAGCGCGCGTGATTTGAGCGCGGTGCCGACCGCAAGAGCGAGATCATAAAGCGCCTGCTCGATCGCACACTTCGACTCGGCGTCATTCATGTGCGGTCACTGGGATTCTGGCGTAACCAGTCGGTGGGAGTGAACGCGGGTACCACGGCAGCAGCGCGATCGAGCAATTCTTTGTCCCAGGTCACGAGCGGCGTACCTAGCTGCCGCGCAAGGGCGGCATACACCGCATCCGCCCCACGCAGGAATTGCCGCGCCGCAATTACCGCCGCTGTTTCGCCCTGTGACTCGGTAACGGGATGGATGCTAAGCCAGCCTTGGGCACGCATGAACTGAAGCCCCGTTTCTGCGCGTGCAGTATCGCGCGATTGTCGGGCAATCGCGCCGGCGACTTCCGCCAGGACAAGAATCGGCACGGATGCGGTGCGCCTATCCTGCACCAGGCGGCTGAGGAACAAGGCCGACTCGGCGTGGTGTTGCTCCTTCTTTATCAGAGCCGCCACCCACACCGAGGCGTCGAGCACCATTAGAGCTCGCGGCGCTGCTCGCGAATCGCATCGACCGCGCTAACCCCTTCCGGCCAGACCGCGCTGATTTCCCTGGATATCTTGTCGAGTTCGCGCAGAAACGCCTCCGCCTCGGCCCGCTTGCGTTTGGAGGTCTTGGTCCCGGACGCATGCCCCACGAGTTCGCGCTCGAGTGCGGCAGTGACCAATTGCTTCAATGTTTGCCCGCGCTGCGCGGCTGTCGCCTTGGCGCGGCGGAACAATTTGTCTGGCATTTCCAAAGTAGTTTTCATGGTTCAGCAGATCGGATTAACTGGAGAAACCATCATACCCATAAATATGGGTCCCGGTCAAACCTCAGGTCTTGACCCTGGTTCACGCGGCTGTTACCCGGGTAGCTGTTTGAAAACGGCCACCACCAGCAACGTGTAAGCCGCCGCCAGCAGATCGTCGAACATCACGCCGAAACCGCTCTTGAACCTGCGGTCGAAATCGCGGATCGGCGGCGGCTTCAGGATATCAAACAGGCGGAACAGCACGAATGCAAACGCCTGCCAGAACAAGCCGGACGGTGTGAATGACAATACCAGCATGAACGCGATAATCTCGTCCCACACCATGGCGCCGTGATCGGGCGCGCCGAGCGCGCGCCCGGTACGCTCGCACGCCCAGATGCCGAGTGCAAAACCCAGTGCAATCAACGCGAGCATCGTGGATGCCGCGCAATACGGCGCGAGCCCCCAATAAAGCGGAAACGCAAGCAGCGTGCCGGCGGTTCCCGGCGCACGCGGTACCAGTCCGGCGCCCGCGCCGAGCGCGATCACGTGCGCCGGATGGCCCAGCATGAATCGAGGCGTCGGGCGCACCGCCGCGTCAGGAGAAATGATCGTAGCCCCCACGCGCAATCCGCAGCACTGCGCCGTCGGACCCGCGCACGGCCAGGCGCGCGACTCCCCGGGCAGGCGTTCGAATGCAGCCGATGCGCGTCAGCATGATGTTGGTCGCGCGGGCGACAGCAGCAACCCGCCGCCGCGACCGCATCGGCGCAGTAAAGCACAACTCATAGTCGTCGCCGCCGGCGAGCATTGCACCGCGCGCGATGCTGCCTGCGAGATGACGGCGCATGGCAACGGATGCCGGCAGCGCCGCGAACTCGATCTCGGCGGCAACACCCGAACGCTCAAGGATGTGGCCGAGATCGGCAAGCAGGCCGTCGGAGATGTCGATTGCGCTGCGCGCAACGCCGCGCAGCGCAATCCCCAACGCGATGCGCGGCTGCGGCTGATGCAGCTTCACGGTACAGCGCGCAAGTTCCGCCGGCGTGAGCCGGATGCGGCGCTTGAGCGCCGCCAGCGCGAGTGCAGCGTCGCCGAGCGTGCCCGATACCCACACGTCATCGCCGGGACGCGCGCCGTCGCGCCGCAGCGCGCGGCCAGCCGGCACTTCGCCCATGATCTGCACGCAGATATTGAGCGGGCCGCGCGTGGTATCGCCGCCGATCAGATCGACCCCGAAGCGCCGCGCGAGCGCCATGAAGCCGCGCGCGAACGCGGCCAGCCAGCGCGGATTCACCGCGGGCAGCGCAAGCGCAAGTGTTGCCCAGCGTGGATTTGCCCCCATCGCCGCCACGTCAGACAGATTGACCGCGAGCGCCTTGTGGCCGAGCCGATAAGGCTCGGCTCCGCGCAGGAAATGACGGCCTGCCACCAGCATATCTGCCGAGACCACAAGTTCACAACCGCGGCGAACCCGGACCAGCGCCGCATCGTCGCCGACGCCCAGCACCGCACTGCGCGCGCGGTGCGTGAAATAGCGCCCGATCAGTTCAAATTCCGACACCACCGGATTTTACGACTGCTAAAACGGGCCGCGGCCCTGCGCCTGCCCGCCGCCATTCTGGGCGAGCCACTTCTTCTTTATCGAGTACGGAAAGTAAAAATCGACCGCTGCAAACACCAGGAATACGAGCGCAAGTATGCGCACCGTATCAGGCGGCAGGAACGAGTGCCCCTCGAACAACACGTACAACCCGAGCAGCGAATTGAGGATGCCCCCGAGGTAAAACATGATGATCCGTTTTTTCAGCTTTTCATCCATAACCAACCTCCATCATTTTTTCACGAACTCGCGCGGACGCCGGACCGCGGCGAGCTTGTCGAGCACGCCGTTAACGTACTTGAAGCCGTCGGTGCCGCCGTAGCTCTTGGCAAGTTCGACCGCCTCATTGATTACGACCCGGTACGGCACGTCCGGCCGGTTTTCGAACTCATAAGTCGCCATCAGCAGTATTCCGCGCTCAACCGGACTCAACTGCGCACATTTACGGTCGAGATACGGTTGCAGTATCCGCTCGAGCTGTGGTGCTTCGCGTATCGTTCCTGCCAGCAGCGCCGAAAAATAACCGCGATCGGCCTTGTCGAAACCGCTTGCTGTGGATGTCTGCTGCTCGATGGCCGCCGCGTCGGCTCCGGCAAGCTGCCATTGGTACAGCGCCTGCAGCGCGAATTCGCGTGAACGGCGGCGGCTGCCCCGTTGCGCGGGTGGGACTTGCGGACGGGTCATGCCTGGCGCGCCGGCGAGGATTTCGTCGGGGTCATTTCGGAGCGAGCTGCCACAGCAGGTTTGCCATCTCGACCGCGACCGCCGCGCAATCCGCGCCCTTTTGCGCCACGCGCGCCGCGGCCTGATCCTCGTCATTGGTGGTCAGGATGCCGTTGGCGACCGGGATACCGGTATCGAGCTGCACCGCCATGATGCCGCTGGCGGATTCATTGGCGACGATTTCGAAATGATAGGTTTCCCCGCGGATTACCGCGCCGAGCGCGATCAGCGCGTCGAACTTGCCGGTGCCGGCCATTTTCTGCAGCGCAAGCGGCACTTCCAGCGCACCGGGCACCGTGACAACCCGGATATCGGTATCGCGCACGCCGAGCTTCGCCAGCGCCGCCATACAGCTCGCGAGCAGCCCGTCGCCAACGACGGCGTTAAAACGCGCAACCACGATGCCGATACGCAATCCGGCGCCGCTTGTGCCCGCCTTGATTTTTTCGATGGAGCTGTGTTTGGTCATAGGTGCTGAAGCATGCTGCTGACGGCGGGCGGCCCGGCCTTCAGCCGCTGTCTTTTTCGCCCGGTTGCAGGTAGCCGACAACCTGCAAATCGAATCCCGCCATGCTCGGCATTCTACGCGGCTTCGCCAGCAGCCGCATTTTCGAGACCTTCAGATCGCGCAATATCTGCGCGCCGATGCCGTAAGTGCGCAGCGCAATCTTCTGCGGCGCCGCGATCGCGCCCGGCTGCGCGCGCTCGAGCAAGTCGGCCGCCGACTCCGGCCGGTGCAGCAGCACGATCACGCCGCACTCGGCGCGGCCCACCGCCGCCAGCGCCTGATTGAAATTCCACGAGTGGCTAGCGCTGCGGGTGTCGAGCAGGTCGATCACCGACAGCGGCTCGTGCACGCGCACCAGCGCTTCCTTGCCCGGTTCGATCCTGCCCCTGACCAGCGCGAGATGGGTTGCCTGCCCGATCTTGTCGCTGTAGACGATGAGCCGGAACTTGCCGTGCACGGTCTCGATGTCGCGCTCGGAAACACGCTGCACCAGCGACTCGGTGCGGCTGCGGTAATGAATCAGATCCGCGATGGTGCCGATTTTGAGCTGGTGCTGTCCGGCGAACTCCAGCAGGTCGGGCAGCCGCGCCATCTCTCCACTGTCTTTCAGAATCTCGCAGATCACCGCAGCCGGCGTGACGCCCGCCAACTGCGCGAGATCGCAGCCGGCTTCGGTGTGCCCGGCGCGCATCAGCACTCCGCCCTTCTGCGCCATCAACGGGAAGATGTGCCCCGGTTGCACGATATCCGCGGGGCCGGCATCGGCGCGCACCGCCGCCTGCACCGTGCGTGCGCGGTCGGCGGCAGAAATGCCGGTGGTTATGCCCTCGGCGGCGTCGATTGAAACCGTGAAGGCGGTGCCGTGCGTTGCGCCGTTACGGGCAACCATCTGTGGCAGCTTGAGACTGCGGCACTTCTCTTCGGTCAGCGTGAGGCAGATCAACCCGCGGCCGTAGCGCGCCATGAAGTTGACCGCATCGGCGGTGACGAATTCGGCGGCGAGCACGAGGTCGCCTTCGTTTTCGCGGTCTTCCTCGTCGATGAGGATTACCATTTTACCGGCCCGCAGATCGGCGATGATTTCGGTTATCGGGCTGACTGCCATATCAGTCTTTATACTCCACCAGTCGTTCCGCGTAACAGCCCGGCTCAAACATTAACCGCATCGGCAGCAAAAGTTTTTACTTTGATTTTTTTGGACCGTTCTTTCACTTGGGCCGCATCATACTGAAACTGCAACCGCATCCATCCCTCCGACGTACCGCCAAACGCTTTCGCCAGGCGAATAGCCATATCCCAGGACAGGTCTGCACTCTCGTTCACCAGATGACTCAGCGCAGACCGCGACACACCAAGGACCCTGGCCCCTTCGGTCACGCTCAACCCATGCGGCTCCAGACAGTCCACGCGCACCGAAAAGCCCGGATGGGGTGGATTTTTCATTTTCAAAGCCTTCATCGCGCGCTCCTTTTCAATGGTAGTCCTCTAAATTCACCTCTAGCGCATACCCCTCCTCAAAACGAAAGGTAATGCGCCAGTTTGCCCTCACCGTTACACCCCACTCCTCTTTCCGGTTTCCTTTCAACGGATGAAGCCGGTAGGAATGTACGTTCATATACTCAATCACCTCCGCTTGATGCAACCGTGCGAGAATTGCCCTAATCCGGTCCGCCATGTCAGGTGGCAGCTTCCTGGGATCATCCTCCTCGAAAAACCTTTTAAGCCCCCGGTGCCTGAAACTCACTATCATGTTTATACTGTAGCGTGTAGCGCGTCACTAGTCAACTGAGTAAACAGGGCTAGTGTAGGTTTTTCCGTGCACCCTGCGGGAAAAGGTACACTGACCCTATTTGCGGTTTATCCGGCGATCAATGCTCTGGGGGGCGTGATTACTACTCCGTGGAAGTGCTGCATCTGCCTGGCGTGGCTTTGCATGATTCCGGTTTCAGGGAATGCGGCCACGCCGACGGTTTCTCTGGGCGCACAACATGCATTGGCACTGCGTAGCGATGGCACGGTAGTTGCGTGGGGATCGGATGAGTCCGGCCAGCTTGGTGCCGGGCGATTACCGTTTGAGACCAGACCCGGTATGGTGGCAGGGCTTGCGGGGGTTCGAAGTATTTCCAGCGGGTTGAACCACTCGCTAGCGGTACGGGCGGACGGCACTGTTTGGACTTGGGGCAACAATTATGACGGACAGCTTGGCAATGGCGGCACCGTCAACAATTCGAAACCAACGCAAGTTCGGGGGCTAGTCGACGTCGTCCAGGCGTGCGGCGGTGGCAACTATTCGCTGGCGCTTCGGCAGAATGGATCGGTATGGGCATGGGGCGGGAACTATTACGGAACTCTCGCAGACGGCACGCAGGAAAATTCACTTGTACCAAGACATGTCACCGCCCTGAGTTCAATCAGCAAGGTCGTCTGCGGCAGCACGCATGCCCTTGCCTTAAGTTCAGACGGCAGGGTTTGGGCATGGGGCTCCAATGTCGAGGGTGCACTCGGCGACAGCAGCACGACCAATCGTTTTCGGCCAATCGAAGTCGCAGGGCTTGGACGAGTCGTCGAACTGGCAGCGGGCGAGGACTTCAGCGCTGCGCTGACGCAGGATGGCGCCGTATGGGAGTGGGGTGTCGTGGCTCCCTATGACAACCCGCGCGGCGCACCGCGCGTCTTTCCGGTCCGGGCACCGGGTGTTACAGGCGTGGCGACGATTGCGGCGGGCGTCAGCAGTTTCTGGGTACTGGCAATCAAGGCCGATGGCAGGACCTGGTGGAATTGGGTGACTGGATCCACGCCCGCTTCGCAAGACGAGGTTGCTGACCTCAACGGCACCGCCGTCGGCTATGGTCAAACGCTCTTGCTCAAAGCGGATGGCACGGTATTGTCTTTCACTTACAACGGGAACGGGTTTGGCAATCTGGGCGATGGTACGACGACCTATCGGCAGACGCCGGGGCCTGTCGTTGATATATCAGGCATCGTGCAGGTTGCTGCAGGCAGCTGGCATGGCCTGGCTCTTGATGCAACCGGCAACGTCTGGAGTTGGGGCCTTGATTCGTCGGGCCAACTTGGTCGGGGCAGGTTCCTGAGTAGCGCAGTTCCGGCAATTGTTGTTGGTCTGGAAGGTATTGCGCAAGTTTCAGCCGGCTTAAGCCACAGCCTGGCGCTCGATCAGAGCGGCACTGTATGGGCTTGGGGCAGCAATGGATACGCCGAGCTAGGCGATGGCAGCTATCGGGACAGCGGTACCCCGGTGCGACTAACCTCAATCTCCGATGTTCAAGCCATCGCGACAGGCCCTTATTATTCAATTGCACTAAAACGCGACGGGACGGTCTGGGGATGGGGGAGCACATTCCCCGGCCTATCTGGCGATCGTTCCGTCCCGTCATTCGTGCTCAACAACGCGGTGGCAATTGCCGCAGGAGACGGGCACAGCCTCGCGCTCGATCGTGATGGAACCGTCTGGACCTGGGGTGGAAACAATCAGGGTCAGCTTGGCGACGGCACGACAGTCGACCGTCTGCAACCCGTAAAGGTGCAAGGGCTGTCTGGCGTGATAGCGATAGTAGCGACATCTGCCAACAGCTATGCATTAAAGTCCGACGGGACCGTGGTGGGATGGGGGGAGAATTCCCGCGGTCAGATTGGCGACGGATCTGCCACCACGCGACTCACTCCGGCATCGATCAGGGGACTTGATCGTGTTGTTGAATTCCGCGCCGGAACGAACCACGCGCTGGCAAGGCGAACGGATGGCTCGATCTGGGGCTGGCATTGGGGGTACGAGATAACAGGGGAGCTCGGTACGGATCCACTAATCTCCATTTCGACGCCGGTGCCACTTGCTGTTGGTGTCGATGCGATTGCGACCATGGCCGTGGGGGACGCAACGAGTGCGTTGGTTCGACAGGACGGCAGTGTTTACATGGGGGGAAGAAACGCGGCGGGCCAGCTTGGCGACGGCACGTTCGCCAAGCAGCTGACGATCGTCGGCGTGATAAATGAAACGTTTAGCGGCTTCCTCGATCTGGACACTACGGCCGCCAATTTGCCGTTGCCTGTCGGAAAGATTCCGCCATTCCTGCTGGCCACCTACCGCGCAGGTGGCGTGAATTCAACCTCGCTCTACGCGGATCTCCGAGGGATCATTCCCTCGGGAAACTTTGCCTCGGCAAGCAACTACGGCAAATTCGCGGCGGGCTATAACGTCTACATCGCGGCCAATTTACCGACTCTCGGCTCCTCTCCCTATTTCCAGCTCAATGCAAACAATAGCTGGAGCACCCTGAACTGGCCGATGGCGGCGTTCCTGACCGGCGTGGCGCTCGAAAGCCAGGCGAGCCTGGTCAGGACCCAGATCCTGCAGAACGTGGACCTTTCCTCTCCGGTACTCGCGGGCGCCTCGATCATCGTGGGCTACGGCACCGACCCGGACGAGATGTTGAACAACGCCCGCTATCGCACCATATTCACCGTACCCCAACCGTAGATCGTCGATAGTGAATTACCGAGCAATCTATTCCAAGCACCAAAGCGAAGCAAGCTCTCTCCCGCACCCCGGCTGCCCCGAGGCGTTTCTTTCATACGGCAGGTCAGGCGATGTCGGGAACTGGGTGATAGGTCAGTGAGTACAAACAGGGTCAGTGTAACCTCTCCACAAGTCTCAAGACTCGACATGTCCAACGGTTCGATCCTTCAGTACAGGTGCCACGGAAAGTTACATTGACCCCGTTTTAGCCGCGATTTCCACCCGCCGGCCCAAAGCTGCGGGCTTCCCGGATTCAGTTTTCGAGCGGCGCTTCCGTGCTGCCCGAACCATTCTCGCCGGCTTGGGTGCCACGATGAACTGCAGCCCGGTGGCATTGAGAATCTTCGTCAGGCTCCGAAGCTCGGGGTTGCCCTCCCTCGACAGGGTGCGGTAGAGCTGCTGCCGATTGAGTCCCGTTCGGGTCGCGATCCTGGAGATCCCGCCCATCGCCTCGGTGACGTTTCTGAGCGCGTGGAGGAACGCCCCGGGGTCGTCTTCGCCCGCCGCCGCACTGAGGTAGGCCGCCGCTGTTCGCGGATCGCGGAGCCGCTCCAGCACGTAGGGTTTAGCGGGAACGGCCGCGGGAACGTGTCCTTTGCTCATAGTCTCTCCAGTATGCTTTCGCTGTCTTGATGTCCGCCTTCTGTGAACGCTTATCGCCGCCGCAGAGGAGAAGCACGATTTGTTTTCCGGAGCGCGCGTAGTACACACGATAGCCGGCCCCGGTGTCGATCCTCAGTTCCCCGACACCTTCGCCGACCGGCTCGCAATCCCCGAACAGGCCCCGCGCCAGCCGATCCTGTCGAAGCTGGATCGCGGCATAGGCGACGGGATCGGCGACGGTGTCGAGCCACTCCCGAAACGGGATACGCCCGTCGGCACTCTGGTAGTGCAGGACTTCGATCGCGTCGACCACGGCGTATTGTCGTTTATAACAGACATGGCGTCAAGCGGAAGCCGGATGCAACAGGATTGGCTGGACTGCCGAAGACTGCTTTTCATAGAGAAAACAGCGAGGGTGACTTGTCACTGGACTTATTGTGACGCCTCGGATAACCGCTCCACGTAACGCGCGAGCAGATCGACCTCGAGGTTTACTCGGGAGCCGATAGTCAGCAAATTGAGATTGGTCGCCTGCAGCGTGTGCGGAATCAGATTGACCACAAATTCGGCGCCTTGCACCTCATTGACGGTGAGGCTGACTCCGTTGACGGCGATCGAGCCTTTGCGGGCGATATATTTTGCCAGTTCCGGCGGCGCCGCGACTGCCAGCAACCGATTGCCGCCGCTGGCTTCACACCGCGTGACGGTGCCCACGCCATCCACGTGTCCGCTCAGCAGATGGCCACCGAGCGGGTCGGCAAGCCGCAGGGATTTCTCCAGATTCACCCTCGCGCCCGCCGCAAAACCGGTCGTGCAATTCAGCGTTTCCCGCGACACGTCGGCCTCGAATCCGGAGGTTTGCAGCGTTATCGCGGTCAGGCATACGCCATCGACCGCGATGCTGTCGCCGCTTGTGACGCCGGCAAGATCGAGCCCCGCGGTGGCTATGGTGACGCGCACGCCGCCTTCAGCGGGCCTGACCTCCCGCACCGTGCCAACCGCAGCTATGATGCCGGTAAACATGCTATCGTGATTCCAGACGCGCCACTCCGCGGTTCCAGACGCGCCATTACCCGAATGTCCCCTCCCAGCGCGCGCATGTCGCCGATCTTAAGCATGTGCCGCTGGTCCAGTTCGGCAAGCTCGGGCAAAGCAGCCATGCCGTGAGCGCTTTCTCCCAGCAGGCAAGGCGCAAAATACAACAGTAACTCATCGACGCAGCCTTCGTTGATCAATGAACCATTGAGCCTGAAGCCGGCCTCGACGTGAAGCTCGTTGATCTCGCGCCGGCCGAGTTCCTGCATGAGCGCCGGCAATTCGACCTTGCCGGAGCTATTCGGCAGCACGATGACCTCCGCGCCCCGATCCTGCAGTGCCGCGATCCTGGTGATGTCCTCGACTGCACATGCGACGAGCACGCCGCCGCCGGCGAGGATGCGCGCGGTCAGCGGCGTTTCGAGCCGGCTGTCTACCACCACCCGCAATGGCTGGCGCGGCGTCGCCACCTCGCGTACCGTCAGCAGAGGATCATCGTCACGCACGGTACCGATGCCGGTCAGCACCGCGCACGCGCGCGCGCGCCAGTGATGCCCGTCGCGGCGCGCCGCCTCGCCGGTAATCCACCGGCTCTTGCCGTTAGCAAGCGCGGTTTTGCCGTCGAGGCTGGCGGCGATCTTCATGCGCACCCACGGCCGGCCGCGCGTCAGGCGCGACACGAAGCCGGCATTGAGTTCGCTCGCCTCGGTTTCGAGCATACCGGTTGCGACTTCGATGCCGGCCTGTCGGATGCGCTCCAGGCCGCGACCCGCGGTTCGCGGGTCGGGGTCACGCATCGCCGCGACCACGCGCTTGATACCTGCTGCGATCAATGCCTCGTCACACGGCGGGGTACGGCCGTGATGATGACAAGGTTCGAGCGTAATAAAAGCGGTGGCGCCGCGCGCGCGTTCGCCGGCCGCCGCGAGCGCCTTGATCTCTGCATGCGGAGCACCGGCGCGCTCGTGCCATCCCTCGCCCGCCACCGCGCCGTCGCGCACGATAACGCAGCCGACGCGCGGATTGGGCGTCGTCGTATACATTCCGCGCTGCGCGATGTGCAGCGCGCGCGCCATGAATTTCCTGTCCGCCGCGCTATCCATTCAAATACTGGCGCCAAGACGCCGTGACCTCTCAACTCCCGCCCTGCGGCTTTTGCACTTCCTTGATTGCGTCCTGGAAATCACCGACATCCTGAAAGCTCTTGTATACCGAAGCGAACCGGATGTAAGCAACCTTGTCGAGCACGTAGAGTTCTTTCATCACCAGTTCGCCGATGCGGCGCGACGGAATTTCGCGCTCTCCCAGAGCCAGAACCTGCTGGGTGATATTAGCGACCGCTTCATCCACCACCGGCGTCGGCACCGGGCGCTTGTGCAGCGCGCGCATGAAACCGGTGCGCAGCTTGTCGAGATCGAACTCGATACGGCTGCCGTCCTGTTTCACCACCTGCGGCATCCTCAGTTCGACGGTCTCGTAGGTCGTAAAGCGCTTGTTGCAAACGAGGCAGCGGCGGCGGCGGCGGATGCTGTCGCCATTGTCACTGACGCGCGAGTCGATGACCTGCGTGTCTTCGGCTTTGCAGAACGGGCAACGCATGGATTACGCCGGAAAGCGCTCGTTACGCGTCATTGCGTGCTCCTCATCGTCCATAAACCGGCAACTTCGCGCACAGCGCCTTGACTTCAGCCGTGACGCGCTCGATCACCGTTTCGTCGCGCGGCGCATCCAGCACATCGGCCGCCAGGTTGGCGAGCTGCCCGGCCTCGGCCTCGCCGAACCCACGTGTGGTGATGGCCGGCGAGCCGATCCGGATGCCGCTGGTCACCGTCGGCTTCTGCGGATCGTTCGGGATCGCATTCTTGTTGACCGTGATGTGCGCGCGATCGAGCACGCTCTCCGCGTCCTTGCCGGTGATACGTTTGCCGGTCAGATCGACCAGAAACATGTGGCAGTCGGTGCGGCCGGAAACGATGCGCAAACCCCGCTGCTGCAGTACTTGCGCCATCGTCTGCGCATTGGACAGCACCCGTTGCTGGTAGCCCTTGAAATCCGGGCCCAGCGCTTCCTTGAACGCCACCGCCTTGGCCGCGATCACATGCATCAGCGGCCCGCCCTGGCTGCCGGGAAAAATCGACGAATTGAGCAGTTTTTCATGCTCGGCTCCGGCCAGTATCAGGCCGCCGCGCGGTCCGCGCAGCGTCTTGTGGGTGGTGCTGGTCACGAAATCGGCGATTCCGACCGGGCTCGGGTACAGCCCCACCGCGACCAGCCCCGCGTAATGCGCGATGTCGGTCATCAACCGCGCACCAACGCCATCGGCGATCGCGCGCAGGCGCCGCCAGTCGATTACCAGCGAATAGGCCGATGCTCCGGCCACGATCATCTGCGGCTTATGCTCGCGTGCAAGGCGCTCGACCTCATCGTAGTCGATCGCCTCGGTGGCGGGATCGAGCCCATAGGAAACGACACGGTACAGCTTGCCGCTCAAGTTGACCGATGCACCGTGCGTCAGGTGGCCGCCGGCCGCGAGCGACATGCCAAGGATGGTATCGCCCGGCTTGAGCACCGCCGTATATACCGCGAAATTTGCCTGCGATCCCGAATGCGGCTGCACGTTCGCGTATTCGGCGCCGAACAACTGCTTGGCGCGGTCGATAGCCAGTTGCTCGGCAAGATCGACATACTGGCAGCCGCCGTAATAGCGCTTGCCGGGATAGCCTTCGGCGTACTTGTTGGTCAGTACCGAACCCTGCGCCGCGAGCACGCGCGGGCTGGCGTAGTTCTCGGATGCGATCAACTCGACGTGGTCTTCCTGACGGCGCCTTTCGTGTTCGAGCGCCGACCACAGTTCGGGATCAAGGCTTTGGATCGTATCCTGCGTTGAATACATGCGTGCAGTCCGTATTTAAGAAAAGCTTGGTTGGTTTCTACGTCCACCCGCGCTGCGCCTGGTGCATGCGATTTACCGGCGGGCATCGACTCCGGGACCTTACGCTAAATGTTTGATTTTATCATGCATTTTTTACGGTGGCTGCCGCGTCCCCGCCGTGCGGCTGGTCCATGGCAGGCGCGCGCCAACGCGAGCGCTCAGTAACCTGCGGCAGCGCCATCGCTGCGCGGGTCCGCGCCGCCGATACGCGTGCCGGACTCCGGGTCTATCGTGATGCCGTGCGCGTGTCCGGCCGTTTCCATCCAGTCCGGCCAGCGATTGACGACGTGTCCGCGCCGCTCGAGTTCTTGCAGTGTTGCAGCCGGAAAACGCCCCTCGACATTGAGCAGGTCGCGCGGTTCGCCCAGCGCGAAGCGCCCCGACAGCCAGCGCGGCATCTCGAGTACCTGCTGGATGTCGAGACCGAAATCGACGAGGCCGACATACCCCTGCAGGTGAATCTGCGGCTGCCCGTCGGCGCCCATACAGCCGAACGCCTGCCATAGCCGCCCGTCGCGCAGCGCGAGCGACGCGATCAGGGTATGCAGCGGCCGCTTGCCGGCTTCGAGCCGGTTGGGATGTTCGGGGTCGAGCGAAAAATACGCCGATCGGTTCTGCAATACGATGCCGGTATCGCCCGCCACCACGCCGGAGCCGAAAAAGGAATAAAGGCTGTGGATCAGCGCCGCCGCATTGCCTGCGGCGTCGACGGCGCACACGAACACCGTGTCTCCCGCCAGCGTGCCGTAAGACGGAACGTTGTCCCACGCGAGCGCGCGATCCAGGCGCATCAAATGCCGGCGCTCATCGGCATACGCTTTGGAAATCAGGCGTTCGACCTGGACCGGGGAAAACCCGGGATCGGCGAGTAACGTATCGCGATCGTGGTAGGCGATCTGTTTTGCCTGCACCAGCAGATGCACGAGATCGGGGCTGCGCGGATCCATACCGCCGATTTCATACGGCTCGATCAGGTTGAGCATCTCGAGCACGGTAAATCCCTGCGTAGGAGGTGGCGTCTCGCAGATTTCGATGCCGCGGTAGGTTCCGCGCAACGGCTCGCCCCAGGTCGCGCGCTGCGCACGCAAATCCTCAATGTCAAAAAATCCGCCTCCGGTGCGCGCGAAGCTCGCCAGCGCACGTCCGGTGTCACCGCCATAGAAGCCCTCGGCACCGTCCTGCCCTATGCTTTCCAGCACGCGCGCGAGGCCCCGGTTGGCCAGCCGCTGACCGACGCGCGGTACTGCGCCGTCGGGAACGAATAGCGTGGCGGCATCCGCGCTGAAAGCGTTTTCCTCAGTACACTGTTGGATGCAACTCGCGAGCCGCGCAGTGACGGGAAACCCGTCGCGCGCATATTCGATGGCCGCGGACAGGTCGCGCGCGAGCGGCAATCGCCCGTAAGCCGCGTGCGCCGCACACCAGCTGGCGACCGCACCCGGCACGGTCAAGGTCGCGGGCAACACGCCGCGCAGCGGCACTGACTGCATCCCGCGTGCCTGGAACCAGCCGATGCCCGCACTGCGCGCTGCGCGGCCGCCGCCGTCGAGGTAGCGCACCCGGTGCCCGGCGGCATCGTAGATGAGCCAGAACGCATCTCCGCCCACGCCCGTCATATGCGGATACAGCACGGACAGCGCAGCGCTGGCAGCAATCGCGGCGTCGACAGCCGAACCCCCGGCACGCAGAACATCGACGCCCGCCGCGGAAGCCAGCGAATGCGGCGAGGCGACCATGCCGCGGGGCGCAAGCGTTGCGGGACGACCGGTGTTGATGGAAAACATGGGCATGATGATCAGCGCGGTCCGGCCGGCCTTGCGTAACGAGTCTTCGTCATTTAACCATACATGAATGAAAATTATCGCCGACCAAATCGGGAATCCGAATGATAACGATGGTTCGGCGCACTTTTCACGATCGCCTGCCGCACCGAATCAATTGGCGCGTAATGTCTTACGGGAGGACGGGTACAATAGCCGCCATCTTGCGTGCGTTCCTGGAGGAATTTGTGTCTGTCGCGCATAGTCTTGACCGACTGCGTCCGCCGATTGCGGTGCTGATCCTTTACGCCTGGACGCTGGCATGGCCGCAGACAGCCGCAGCCGACTCCGCCATCAGGATCTTCGCGGGAACCGGCAGTTTCGTCTTCGTCGATGAAAAGGGCGAACGGTCGAAGCCGATCACCGTTTACACCTATTTGCCCAAGGGACTAGCGCCGGGGGCGGCACGCATCGTCTTTGTCATGCACGGATTTGGCAAGGACGCGCAGGGCGCTCGCGACACCTGGGTCGAGCACGCCGACAAGCATGAATTCATGGTCGTCGCACCGCGGTTCGACGCGGAACAGTGGGGTCGCGGCGCGTATGCCTACGCCAGCGTCGTCAACAAGGACGGCACGCTCCGCGACGCATCGCTGTGGTCGTTCACCGTCATCGAACATCTCTTCGATGTCATCAAGGGCGCAACCGGCAACCGCAGTCCCACGTATTTTATCTATGGCCATTCCGAAGGCGGCCAGTTCGTGCACCGTCTTGTGCTGCTGCTGCCGGAAGCCCGCTATGCCAGGGCGGTAGCCGCCAATCCGGGGTGGTACACGATGCCCAGGTTCGACGTCAGGTTCCCCTACGGACTTGCCGGATCGCCTGCCGACGAAGTGTCGCTGCAGAAAAGCCTGGGACGGCAATTTGTTCTCATGCTAGGCGATCAGGATACCGATCCCGGCCACGCCAGTCTGCGCAAGACGCCGCGAGCCATGGCCCAGGGCGCACACCGCTTCGAGCGAGGGCAAAACTACTTCAACGAAGCCGGGAACCGCGCCGCCGAACTGAAAATCACGTTGCGCTGGCGGCTTGAGATCGTGCCGGGAGCAGCGCACCAGAACAGCCGAATGTCGCGGCCCGCGGCGGCGCTCCTCATGGAGCGCTGATTCACCCGAGGCATCGCGTGTTTCATTATGTTACGGGTTCTTAGATTCTGGTTTGTCGGTATCGGAAAACCCGTCGGTACTGTCCAGGAAACCGGCCGCATCCTCTTCGCTGATTCTGCCCTGCGCCACCAGCCCGGCCAGCGACTGGTTGAAACTCTGCATCCCGATGCCAGCACCGCTTGCGATGTGCGAATTGATTTCCCGGATTTTACCGTCGCGGATAAGCCGCGCGATTGCCGGGGTCCGCAGCATCGTTTCGCAAGCAGGAACCCTTCCACCGCCGTCCTTTAACGGCGCCAGCTTCAGCGATATGACGCCCTTGAGCAAAATCGACAATTGATCCTGAACCTGATGGTGCTGATGCGGTGGAAAAAAATTGACTATCCGTTCTATTGCCTGAACGGAATTGACGGCTTCAATGGCGCTAATGACAAGCGCCCCCGTCTCGGCAGCCGTGAGCGCCGCGGACATGGTCTCGCAATCGCCCAGGTTTCCGATATAAATCACATCCGGGCTGTGCAGCGCAAAAGTTTTTAAAGCCGCCGAATAAGACGCGACATCCTTGTTCAATTCCCGCTGGTTGATAATCGAATTCCCGTCCTTGAAAACATACTCGACGGGCTTTTCCAGCGTAAGTATGTGTTTATGAGTGTTGCTGTTCATATACTCGATCATGCCGGCGATGGCGGTTGATTTGCCCGAACCCATGGCGCCGGCAAACAGGATCAAGCCGCTGTTTTCGAGCGCCAGCTTCTCGAGCACCTTGGAGGGCAATCCGAGCGCATCCATGCTTTCCAGGACATCGGGCACGTTCCTCACGACTATCGAGGGGGTATTGCGCTGCGTAAAAACACTGACGCGGAAGCGATGGTCGAGCTCCGGGCAGTAGTATCCAAAATCAACATCCAGATTTTTCTTGAAATACGCCTCGGCTTCATCCGTGAGAATTTGCTTCAATGCCAGGTTCATATCGTTCATGTTTATTATGTCTTCGGTAACGCTGATGACTTTACCGTTCACACGGAAATGAACAGGCCCGCCCGAACGGTAGAACATGTCCGAAGCGTTTTTATCGACCATGATTTCCAGGTAATCATTGATTTCCATTTAATCCTCCGGTGATCGGGTCTTTCATTTCCTCTATACGCCAGGCCCAACCTAATTCCCGCCCGCAATCTCCATCGCCAGCGCAAACACTTTCGCGGCGGCCTGCCTGTCGCCCGCCGCCTGCAGGTAGCGTGCGATGTTACTAAACGCCTCGATTCGCTGCTTTGCAATTTCACTCCTGACGACGGAGTCGGGCGACTTGGCCGCAACGCCGCTGACGGCATTCAGCGCCTGCAGAAACCCGGTCCTGGCCTGCGACTTGTCACCCTTGACAGCGCGAAACTTCGCCGCCGCGGCGAGGGATTCGGCTCTGGCCTGCGCAACCGCCGCACCCAGCAGTTCGCTCTGCTTCGGCACGAGTTCGGCCAGTTTCACAATCTTGCCCACGAAAGCTTCGATCGTCTCGGCGCCGCCCTGCGCCTCGGCAGTGATGCGCGCGAGCATCCCCCACGCCCGCGCCTTCTTCAGCGGATCGATCAGCTGTTCGGCGTCTTTTTCGGCCTGCTCCAGCGCAGGCCGGGCGGCGTAGGCGCCGCCGGCGATAGTCAGCAGGTAGCTCGCGACGTTGCCCGCGGCCTCCAGACGCCGCTGCCGAACGGCGTCTGTCGCCCCGTCCCTGTCGTCCTCCTTGGGTACTGCCGCGGCTTCCTGCATCGCTTTTTCGAACGCGCGCTCCGCTGCGCCGCCTACGTCGTTGCCGGCCTCGGCGAGACCCCTGGCAACATCGGCACGCGCGATTGCGCGTTTGCGCGGTTCCGGAATCGTATCGACCGTTTTCATCGCATCGAGGAAGATCAGGGCCGCGCCGCCATAGTCACCCGCCCTGGCACGCGCCCTGGCGAGTCTGCTGCGCGTGAGCACGGCCTCGGGTACCGTCGTAATTTCGCTCGCCACGCTCATTGCCCTGGAGAACGCCTTGTCGGCGGCGGGACTATCGCCCCGGGCGGCCCTGCTCCGGGCTTCGTTCGCGAACACCTCGAACTGCGCAGCGGCCACGGCACTCACCTTTTCGGCACGCTGCCTGTCGTCCCGGATCGCATTGGCGCTACGCGTCAACATCGTCAAAGCACGCTCGATCTGCTCAAGGTTTCCGCCAGCGGCCATGCTTTTCGCGACCTCGACCAGACCGATCGCCCGATCCCCCTCGCCCAGCGCGCCTTTCACTTCGGCATTGCCCGCCGCGGCCGCCAGCATGTGTGTCACGAACTCGGCATCCCGGTCACCGGCTGGAAACAGTTCCTTGCCCGTAATGTCCCCGTCCCCCGCCTCGGCCGCGGGCTGCGCCGCCTTCTCGGCTTGCCGGGCGTGCTGCCTGGCAATATCCTCGGCCGTAATGCCCGAGGGCGAAATTGCCTCACGCGCAAACCATCCCACTGCGAGCGCCGCGACGAGCACGGCTGTGCCGATGATGCCCCTGGTAACGGGTTTGCTCAGTCCACGCGCCTTGTCTTCAATTTTCCTGCGAATCCCCGCGACGTCTACATTTACCCGTTGCGGCGCCGCTGCCGCAGCCTTTTGCTGCTCTTCGAACGCGCGCATCCGCGCAAGCCGGTTAAGCTCCCTCTGGCCGGCCTCCCCCTT
>Ga0080064_1004332_pt1 | contig 18430 bp, 18 predicted proteins | sample Subgrocontami54m_FD_69260 | JGI IMG/M metagenome (GOLD analysis project Ga0080064, IMG submission 69260) | Subsurface groundwater microbial communities from S. Glens Falls, New York, USA - GMW46 contaminated, 5.4 m (SPADES assembly) (version 2) ...
CTAAGATCGCCCCCTTCGAGAACGGCGAGCGGAAAGCAAATAAAGCCGCTTCGATCTGGTGAGGGTTCAGGTCTACCTGGGCATCCACCAGTGCACCGGCAAGCTTCTCCACGCTGTCGATTGGGCAACGCTTCGTGAGTTCGAAGGCATAGTATTTTGCGTGGTAGGGCGTCAAATCCACGGGCTAACCTCGCCATCACACGGATGGCACAGAATCTCTTAGAAAGTCGGCAACCTTAGCATCACAGGCTGTGCGGGCGAAGGTGCGAAATGGGCCAATTTTACAACGATTTTAAGCTTTGGGGAAGGCAAAAAACGTGCTAAAATTTTTTTGCCTTGGTTTTTTTGACGAGGCTGGGAGCACTCTGATACAGTCCTTCTAATAATCTTGAACTCTTTATCTCTTTACCCCTTTTTCAAAACTCCCAAGCCCAGAATCATCGGCCACCGAGGCGCTATGGGGGAGGCGCCGGAGAACACCCTTCTCTCGTTTCAAAGGGCCTTCGAGGACGGGGCTAAATTTCTTGAACTGGATGTACAAGGAAGTAAAGAGGGCGAAGTGGTTATCATCCATGATGCAACGTTGCAAAGGACTACAAACGGTCGCGGTCGGGTTAATCGCCATAGTCTTAGAGAGATCAAGGCGCTTGACGCCGGATATTGGTTCACGTCAGATGGCGGAAAGAGTTACCCCTGCCGCGGAAGAAAAATAGAGATTTCCACGCTGAAAGAGCTTTTTCTCACGCTCCCCCGCGTTCGCGCCATCGTGGAGCTGAAACAGCGCAGGCCATCCATTGTGGAAAGAGTGATCGCCATCATTCAAGAGCTCGGCAAGGAAGAACAGGTTCTCCTGGCCACAGAGGACGACGAAATCATGAGGGACATCCGGCAAGAGCTCTCTCGGAGGCCGGCCGGGATCGCCACTGGTTTTTCTTTCAGCGAAGTCGCCGCTTTTATTCGCTGGGCGGCCGGGGAAAGAAAAAGCGATTACACCCCTCCCGGACAAGCCCTGCAGATCCCCCGAAAATATCAGGGCCAGACCCTGGTCACCCTGGAGACGGTGGGCGCCGCCCACCATTTAGGAGTAGAGTTATTCGTTTGGACCGTGAACGAGGTTGAAGAAATGGCCGCCTTGCTCGGCCTGGACGTGGACGGTATCATCACGGACTACCCGGCGCGCCTTGGCCGGCTCCTGGAAAAACGGACCCAGTGAAAAATCCTTTCTTATATTCATAAAGAGCGTAAAATATAGCGGTTATGGCCAATCTCGACGGCACGAAAACTTCCTCACCGGGTAAGAAGCGGACGATCGTGATCCTCCAGTGGCTGGTGGTGATCGTGACCTCCTACCTGATGCTCTTCAGTGGAGAAAAAATATCTCAAGAGCCCTGGGTCTACGGTCTGGTCGTCCTCTTGCTGGCCAGCGTATTCACGCTCGACCACTTGCCGGAGCACGTCTTCCAGCACCGGTTCTTCGATGCCATCTTATTGCTGACCGACACCGCGCTGCTCTCGGCCGCCATCTACGCCAACCGCGACGTGTCGTGGGACCTTTTCCTTTTTTACTTCTTCATCCTCTTCCTGGCCGCCATCGGGGAAAGCATGTTGAGAATCGTCTTGGGCTCCGTAGTCGTCAGCCTGATCTACATCGGGCTTTTCCTCCAACAGGGAAAAGAGTTCACCGAAATAGGTTCCGAGCTCTTCGTCCGCATCCCCTTCCTTTTCGGCGTCTCCATTCTCTACGGCTACCTCGCCGAGAACGCCAATCGAGAACGGCGCCGGGCGGAGACGGCTGAGCAGCGGGAACGCTTGAAGATGGACATGGTCTCTTCCCTGGCCCACGACATCAAGAACCCCTTGGGCCTGATCATGGGTTACGCAGAGATCGTCATGGATAAAATGGAAGAGCAGCCCGCGGAAAAAGAAAAATGGGAGTTGCTCGACCGGGTCCAGACCAACGCCCGCCGGATCGTCGGACTGGTCACCGGTTTTCTCGAAGCCAGCAAGGCCGAAGCGGGAAAGCTCGACATCGCGCCGGTACCCATCTCCGTCAACCGCCTGTTGAGCGAAGCAGCACGCCAGCAGGAATCCGACGTGCGCACGAGGGGACTGACCCTTGAGCTCAAACTGGACGAGCAGTTGCCGGACGTCCCCGGAGACGAGTCTCAACTAGACCGGGTCTTTTGGAATCTCTTCTCGAATGCGATCAAGTTTACTCCAAAGGGAGGCCGGATCGTCGTCAGCTCCGGGCGGGAAAACGATTATGTCTGCGTTTCCGTCCAGGACACCGGCACCGGCATCCCGGAAGACAAAATTTCCTTGCTCTTCTCCCAATTCCAGCGCCTCGAGGGGCCGACAAAAACAGAAGGCACCGGCTTGGGCCTATTTATCGTTAAGACCATCGTCGAGGCCCATCGCGGGACGGTCCAGGTCCAGAGCGGGACCGGCCAGGGATCGACTTTTACCGTGCGCCTTCCGATCCACCCCAAGACCAGGGCGGCATGAAGGAAGAGCCGCCAGAAGTCGCCGCTCTCATCCAGTCCCTGAACCACCCGAACAAAAAGGCCGTCCGTGAGGCGGCCGATGCCCTCATTTTGATCGGGAAAGAACAGCCGGAATTAGCCCACCGGCTCGAGCAGCTTTTAAGCGACGCGCCGCCGGGCGAGCGCTGGCCGATCGCTTTTGTCCTCGGCCACATCGGTTCGCCGTCGCTCCAGTGCCTCCAGACCCTCCAAGAAACCTTGGACTGCCGGGACCCGGACCTCCGCTGGGCGGCCGGCTCCTTATTGACCCATCTCGGAAAACGCGACGCGCGAGTATTGGATCTTCTGCTCGCTCTTCTGAAAACAGGAACGCCCACCCAGAGGAGAATGGCAGTCTATGGTCTGCGGGATTTGGAGCTGAAAGAAGGTCCTGTTGTCGCTGCGCTTCTCGCGGCGCTCGATGATACCAACGTGCTCGTGCGAGTGGCGGCGGTGCTGAGCCTCAAGCTCCAATCCGACACTCCCCAGGCGGGATTGGATTCGCTGCTCGATCTTTTTTTAAGAGATCCCGATACGAGAGTGCGCTGCGCCGCCGCCTTCGCCTTAGCCGGCCTTGGGGCGCCTTCCGGGGAGATCTGCGCGGCGCTGACGGGAGCTGCCCAGAGCCAAGACCCCCAGTTCAGGAAAGCAGCGGAGGCCGCGCTGGAGCTGCTGAAAAAAAAAGGCCCGCCATCGCCCAAGTAAAGAGCGATGGCGGGCCCTCGGTAGACTGAGGGGGACTCCTTAGGCTGAGCCTGGATCCCCACAGGATTCCCGGTTAAAGCCTAAGTCTCAGTCACCTCGCAGTCACTACATTTGTCATTTATCACTAGACCACCTCCTTTCTCTGCTGCCATTATTTTACGGAAGTGATCCGGGTCTGTCAATAAAAAAGTAGTTTTGAATTTTGAGTTTTTAGTTTTGAGTTATGGGGTGACAACTAATCACTAAAAACTAAGAACTAAAAACTTGAACTACAGCCAGCCGATGAAGCTCATCTGGCGGCCCGTCTCTGTTTTTTCACGCCGGTAAGAAAAGAAGTCTCCTTTCGCACAGCTCGTGCAGGGCCCCACTTTAAAGATCTGCAAAGGCGGAACCCCGGCATTCTCCAGGAGTGAAACGTTCATCGCCCTGAGATCGAGGAAGCTCTTTCCGTTCTTTACCTGGAGAGAGAGCTCGGCCAGGCTTCCCCACCTCTGGACCATAGAAGCGACCACCTCGGGACCCACCTCATAGCAGCAAGGACCGATAGAGGGACCGAGCGCTGCTTCGATGGAGGCCGGATCCACGCCATGATCCTCCTTAAGAGCGCGCACCATTTTGGGCGCGATCCCGGCCAAGGTGCCCCGCCATCCGGCATGAACCACCGACGCCAATTTTTTGTCCCGGACCGAAAAGAGGATCGGCACGCAGTCGGCGGTGAGAACCCCGAGAAAGAGCTCTCGCGCCGCTGTGATCATGCCATCCGCCTCGCCGGCTTCTTTCAGCTTCTTGTCCCGCACCTCTAAAATCCGGTCCCCGTGCACCTGCCGCATGGTGACGACGCGGAGGTCGTGAACCCCTACGGCCTTTTTCACGTCGCACAGGTTGTCTTTGACCGCCTGCGGATCGTCTCCGACGTTAAAGGAGAGATTGAGGCTGGCGTAGGCTCCAGTGCTCTTCCCGCCGCGCCGGCCCAAAAAGCCGTGGAGCAGGCCTGCGCGTTTTTCCCACTCGGGCACCTTCAAGCAAAGCGGATCCATGGAAGTATTATCTGGCCTTCGCTGGTTCGCTGCAACCTTTCGCTCCCGATCACAGCCCTAACGAGCCTGTATAAAAAGTCTTTTTCGAAAAATTTGACCCTTGAAAACAAAGAACTTTTTGACGCGAAAATTTAAAATTCCGGGCTTTTCCTACAGCCTAAACGATCAGCATAACCCGCGGCGGGCGATCGTGGCCGCCAGCCCAAACCACTCGCCCGCCGGCGGGTTGATGCTGCAGTTATGTGGCTCTTTCACGCTTCACCGTGCTCAACGCTGTTTTTGCTGTGGTCGTGCCGATGGTTTCCAGAGCCTTTGCCGCTGCATGGCCTACGGTGCAGTCGTCTTCGAACCAGGCGCTCTCATCCTCGGTATTGTCGTTCAAGTAACCTACGATTAAGGGAATGACTGATTCGTCCTTCAAGTTGCCAAGCGCGTTCAGCGCCGCTCTGCGCAGGCTTGGGTCGCTCTCGGATAGCAGTATGGTTAGTGCAGTCCGCGCGGTATGCTTCTTGTCGTCCTTCCCGATGTGAGCTATTGCCTGCGTCGCCCATATACGGGCAGTGACGGAGCGAACCCTATCCTGCACTACTTCCGAGAACCTCCCGAGGCCAGAAGGCCCTGCTTCTGCAAAGGCGGCAAGGGCCTTCAGGCGTGCATCAAAGTCGCCCGGCCACTCTGCTGTCAACGCCTGGAGATGTTCATCCAACGACATCGCTTCGGTACTCCGTAACAGCCACTGACCAAGTTAGCCATCGGACGATATGTGAGCACCCGGGCCGTGGCCACCGCCAAGCACCATGATGCCAACCAGCAGGATCAGGACGATGATGAGAACCCCAAACCCCTTCACCCAGCGTGGCGTGCTGGTGGTCGATTCCAAACCGAGCCCCATCCCCGTGTCGCCCTGCTTACGCATCCCGTACTGAGTCATGCCCCGCGGCTTGTACACCGCCAGCGTCGTGGCCGCGAGTAATACCAGCAGGCCGCCTCCGGCATGCACCATGAGGGAGGTGCGCAGGCCGAGGAGATCGGCGCGAGAAAATGTCGTCTCTGTAGCCACGTCGGCCAAGTAGCTGATTGTCTCCAACTTCAGCAACAAGACGATGGTGGCAATGGCGGTTAGCAGAAGCTTGAACAGGATCCAATAGTGCCGAAACAAGCCCCACGCAGTACCCAGTGCCTGGACAAGTCCGGTTATCAGTGAGGCGAAACACAGCGGCAGGATCACAAACCAGGCGGTTAGGCCCATCGCGAGAGATGCGGCACGCACCATCTGCTCGTCCTGGCTCATCAAACTGGCGAGGGCGTGAGCCAGAAAAACAGCAAGCGCGCCAAGCCAACCAACCGAGGCGGTAACATGAGCGGTAAGCGTGAGCTTACGAAGAGAAGGTGTCATGGTCATAGCCGAAAGTCCTGACTGAGTGATTTTGATGGCTAACGTTCCCGCTCAGGAGCACGGTCCTGAAACGGGTTTTTCAGATTAACACCCAACTCCACAGGGCCGTGTCTCCTGAAGCGGGTTGGTTAGAAAGAATCGCATGGAGAAATACCAGGTAGGGAGGCGCCACGCAGTCTAGCAAGCAGTCAACTTGATGCTGCGTGACTTCCCGAAGGAAGCTAGATGAGAACCTTGGGTAAAAACGACTCCTTACTTGACTCCTGGATGACTAGGCCAGGTCGGTCCTTTATCGGTCGGTCGTAGTTATGCCATGCTCTCAAATAAACGCCTCCCCATCAGAACGTAAGAAAAAATCTTACGCATCCTTAACCTCCTTTTGCTGTGATCAGCAGCATCGTTGGTCTATGGGGAGACTGACGCCTCCCTATCTGATATTTCTTTCTAACTATTAAGTGAGCCGCTTCAGGCGCCGACAAATGCCGGTCGGCCTATCTCCTGAGACGGCTCCACGAATCAAATCCGAATCAGTCGCAATATCCGTCCCTTACCCCACCTTGTCAAGAACTTTGTGGCCGACAAACATTGCCGGGGTCGGCGGCCTATCTTCCTAACAGCCCGCGGCCTATCCCGGCTAACGAATCGCAGGATTACTCATCGTGGTGTTTGCCGGCACTCTAGGTCGAGGCTCCTCGTGGTTTTCCTTTCCAGTCCGGGGAGTCTTCCCGGTGCTCGAGGCGGCCTCCCAAGGCGTAGGAGAAAGGATGGTACCAGAAGGCCATCCATCGGGCCGTAGTTCCGGGAGTTTTGTTGAAGTGCTGGTGTTCGCAGCCTTCGGGCTTCACCGGCAGGACGATCAGGTCCCATTTTTCCCAGTCCATTTGTTGGCCGTCGACAATCGTGTAACCCTCGCCGTCAAGGACGAATAAGAGCAGACCTCCCTGATGGCGGTGCTTTCCGGAGTGCGCCTTAATATCGTGGATGAAACAGACCCATTCCCTCGTTGCAGTGTCGTTGACGCCGTGCCAGGAGAGGAATCGTTTGATATAGCCCATTCGGTTTTGCTTCCAGGGCGACTCCTTGCCCCGGATGACGATCTTTCCCGTCCGCGCGCGATTGGCCGCCTCGGCGTGAAGATCGAGGCTTTCGTCATAGTGGCTATCTTCGGCCTGCTGGCCCGGCTCCGTCTCCTTGAGTTTTTCTTTTTCCATGGCTTCAACGGTCTCTAAAGCCGGAGGAAGATGTCTTTGACACCTTCGCCGGTGAGCTGGGTCACGGAGGTGATCCGGTCGCTGAATTCTTGCAGAGCGCCCAGCGAGCTGGGGCCGACGTCGATCAGGATAGAAAAGAGCGAGAAGCCGAACCTTTCTTTTTCCTTGCGGAACTCCTCCACCCACTCGGGCGGCACCTGGCATTCCCCGTCGGTGATGAAGACGATATCCCCTTTTTTATAACGGGATTGTCTCAAACACTCCAAGGCCGCTTCCAGGGGTTTTTTGAAGTCGGTCCCGCCGCCGGGAAAATACTCCGCCAGATCCATCACCTTTTCCATCTCCACTTCGTACCGTTCGCGCGGATTCATTTCGAGGACCTGCAGGGGCGCGTCCTCGGAGGAGAAGCAGATGGAGCGGAAGGGCCGCCGCTGGCGCCGTGCGATCTCCAGCAGCGTCAGGGTGACCGCCTTGGACCAGATCTCTTTTTCGCCCGCCATGGAAGAGCTGCCGTCGAGACAGACGACAACCGGTCCCTTGCCTTTCTCTTCGATCCCGCGAAGCGAATACTGGAGAAGCTCCTGATCGAGGAAGCGGCGTTGGAATTCCCGGCGCAAGATGGGGTGATGGAGCGTCAATAGCTCATGGGGAAGGAGGCGGTTCACCGCGTCCCCCCGCTCCACTTCCAGGACCTCCTCGGTGGCCCGCTCGAATATTTTTTTGCGGAGCGCCAGGGCGTGGAACTTCATGCGCCCGACCATCTGGACGAGCTTCTTCAGTTTCTCGTTTCCCGCCAGTCTCTTCCCCAGTTCCAGCTTCCGCCCGGCCGGCGACCGGTAGCCGGTTCCCAAGGTCAGGCTCCAGCGCTCAGTCTCTTCTGCCGCGTCCTCAAGTTCTTTCGCGACCTTGATGGCCTCGGCTTGGAGCCGGGCGGCGGCTTGGCCCTGAAGCCGCCCGAGATCTTCTTTGAGCTCCGCCTTCTTGTGGCGGAGCCGCGCCTCGGCGCCGTCGAGCTGGCCTTCGATTCTCTCTTTCGCTTTCTCCAGGTTTTTCTTCGCCTCCTTCGAGAGTTCCTCCTGGCCGAGCTTTTCGGCTTCCTCGAACTCCTCTCTTTTTTCCTCCAGTATCTCTTCCTGCTTCTTGAGATCCCAGAAATCCAGCATGTCGCGCCGGGTGATCGCCTTTTCGGACTTGAGAAGGGCGAGAATCCCCTCGCCCAGAAGGAGCGTACAGAGTCCGGCCTTGGCCTCGTCCAACAGCGTGAGCTCGCGCAGGATCGAGTAAAGGCTGCTCTCCTTCAAGCCGGCGAGCAGGATGCGATTGAAAAGCGCGCTCGGCAGGACCTCTTCCTCCCGGATAAAGATCGTATTGGATTTGAAGAGGAGGCAGAAAAGATCTTGGAGCAGCGAGGAAAAGTGGGGGAGCAACGTGCCGCCGCCTTCTTCCAGCTCCCGCAAGGAAGGGGACTCGGCGCGGAGCCTGCCGTAGGTGTGGCGGTCATAGGAATCGCTCTCGATCCAGCAGCCGTTTTTCGGCAGCGGAGGGAGGCTCCTTCGCGGGGGCGGACTCTTCTTGCGTCTCGGCGGCATCAGAATTTTTCCAGCATCTGCTGCTGCATCCCCTGGATCTCTTCCTTCACGGCGTCGATCTTCTGGAAAGGGCGACCAAGCTTTTTCGCTTTTTCCAGGATTTGGTCCACGCGGCCGAGAATATTCCGGAGCTTGGTGTGGACCTCGATCAGGGCCTGGGCTCGAAGCTCGCCGGTCTCCCACGGGCGCAGCGCGTAATCGCGAATTTCCCGCGACTGATAGAGCAGCTCCTTGACCTCCTCCTCGTAGCCCAGGAGCAACTCGCGAAGAACCGTTTTAACTTCAGGGTGCTCGCCGGGATCGCGCCAGAGCACGTGTTCGAGGAAAAAGAGATCCTTTTCCGCGACCTCTTTTTCTCCCGCGAGATAGGCATGGGCCTGAAGAAGGGGCAGGCACTGGCGATAGCGCCGATCCGATGCGACGATGCCTTTCTTTCCCAGTTCTCTCCGGATATCCGCGATGTTGCGGTAAATGTGGTTCGGGATCGCGGTCTCCCGCGCCTCGGCTTGCATCCGGCGCAGCTCCTCCAGGGTCAGAGTGGTCCGCTCCGCGGAGAGATCCGCCTCGAGCATCCGGAGGAAGCGAAAATCCTCGGCGATGTAGCCGACGACAAAGCGGAGCAGAAAGCGGTCGTACAAGGCCATCAATTCGTCATCCTCGGGCAACTCATTGCTCGCGCCGAAGAGGGTCAGAAGCGGGACCGGGACGGCGGACTTGCCGTTGTGAAAGAGGCGCTCGTTGATGAGGGTCAGGATCGCGTTCAAGATGGAGGAATTGGCTTTGAAAATTTCATCGAGAAAAGCGATGTGCGCCTCGGGCAGTTTGTGAGCGGTCACCCGGCGATAGTCGTCCTCCTCCAGGGCCTTCAGGCTGACCGCGCCGAAGACCTCCTCCGGCGTGGTGAAGCGGGTGAGAAGCCACTGAAAATAGCCGGCGCCGGTAATGCGGCGGCAGATCTCGTCGGCGAGCATCGATTTGGCGGTCCCGGGCGGGCCGATGATGAGGACATGTTGCGAGCAGAGCAGGGCGGCGAGGGCGCCGTCGATGAGATCGCCCCTTTCAAGGAAGGCCTGCTGAAGCTCTTCCCGGATCTTTCGGAGCTTCTCCTGTGGGCTCATGGACACAAAAACAAAATAGTTCTGAAGCATCGGTGAGTCAAGGATGAGAGGACCGGCCTCGGGGGACTGCCCCTCATCGGGAGCCGGTTTGGCGTCTCGTGTTTGACCGTGTGATCGCCAGCCGGAAGTCTCTTTCCGGCCCGATGCGTCGCGATCGTTATTCGTGTTCGTGGCTCGTGTTCGTCCCCCCTCTCCTCTCCCCGAGCACGAGAAACGAGCACGAGCACGATTAGCTTGATCTCAAACGGGTGTCCGGCTACATATAAGTTATGATCGTTGCCGTGGTCCTGTCGGGCGGCGAGTCGCGGCGGATGGGGAGCCCGAAGGCGCTCTTGAAGCTCGATGGGCAAACGTTTATCGAGCGGATCGTCTCCGCGCTGCGGTCCACTAAAGTCGGAAAGATCGTGGTGGTCCTGGGCCATCATGCCAAGGAGATCGGCCCAAAGATCGAGCATCTTCCGGTCACGGTTGTCATTAACGACGATTATCAAAAGGGACAGCTCTCGTCTTTGGTCGCTGCGCTTGGGAGCCTCGGGGAGGCCGAGGAGGTGGATGGTGTTCTGGTTCATCTGGTCGATCATCCTTTTTTGCGCCCGTCTCTGGTCGATGAGATGATCGACCGCTTCTACGACTCGAATAAGCTGATCGTCGTTCCGCGATATCAGGATCGGCGGGGCCATCCGGTGATTTTTTCCCGCAGGCTGTTTCCCGAGCTGCTCAGGGCGCCGCTCGATCAAGGGGCCAAGACAGTGGTGCACGCGCATCGGGACGAGACTCTGGAGATCCCAGTGGAAGACGAGGGTGTGATCGTCGATATTGATACCCGGGATCAGTATCTCGAACGGGTGGAGAAGCGGTAATGGCTATCCTGGTTTTGTTCGACATCGATGGAACGCTGGTAGACTGCGGCGCCGCTTCGGGAAAAGGTTTCTCCAAGGCGTTTCATGAGGCCTTCGGCGTTCCCTGTCCGATCTTTGCCCCCGCGGACGTTGCCGGCTTTACGGACTCGGCTATTTTGGCGGAGGTCGTGAGCCGGCTCGGTTTGCAATGCGATGACTTTGAGCAGCGGCGGGCTTTGGCCTTTGAAATCTATGCCCGCAATCTTGCCAGAGAATTTCAGACCCTACCGCCCCGCGAGCTTCCGGGAGCCGCTTCCGCGGTAAGAGCCGTCCGCTCGATGCCGGGACTCGCCGTGGGGCTCCTCACCGGCTCGACCGCTGCCACCGCCCGCATCAAGCTCGAATCGGCCGGCATCGATTTTCGACAGTTTGTCTGCGGCGCCTATTCCGAGGACGCGGGCTCGCGCGGCGCGCTGCCTGCGGTGGCCCGGGCCCGGTTCGTCGATCTTTTTGGGCAGGAGCCCCGGCGAACCATCCTGATCGGCGATACTCCTCTGGATGTCGAGGCGGCTCATGCGAGTGGCTCCGATTTCATCGGCGTCACGACCGGCCACTACGACCGCGCGGCTCTCGAAAGGGCGGGCGCCGAGATCGTCTTCGACGATCTGACCGAGACCGAACCTCTTTGCCGCGCGATCGAGGAGCTGCGGCGTAATTGAGAGAGGGCAAAATGGAAAGAAAAAAAAGGGCTCCAAATCATCCCGGCGGTATCCTATGCCGGCAATACTTGGAACCGTTGGAACTCACGGTGTCTGAGCTGGCCAAGATCCTGGGTGTGTCGAGAAGAATTGGGGTCGCGTCTTGTATCTTGTATGATTTCAACAAACGAGCGGATCTGCGCGTAATTTTTCCACAATCTGAGTTTTTCGATGGTCGCGGCTAAAACCAGCCTGCTTATCATTCACTCGATCATGGCTACAGCCTCGACCTCAATAAGAAAATCCGGCTGCGCGAGCGCTGTCACCCCGACGAGCGTGCTCGCGGGCGGGTTTTCCTGCGGGTAGATCCCGGCGCGGGCGTCCCGTATCGCGAAGAGGTCCTGCGACTTCAGGTTCACGATATAAGTGTTCATCTTGACCACGTCCGAAGGCTTCGCCCCCGCGGCTTCGAGCGCCGTTTTGAGATTGCCATAGGCCTGCTTGGCTTGAAGGGCGAGATCGCCTTTGCCGACGACCTCGCCCTTCGCGTCCGTGGCGACCTGCCCGGCGACAAAAATCGTCTTGCCGCCCTGGACGGTGACGATCTGGCTGTAGCCTCTGGGGGTCGAGAGGGTGGGTGGGTTGATGAACTTTTTTTCCATGTTGTCCTCCTGTTGGGTTCGGTTATTTTTGGTCGATGTTTTGGATGATTGGCGGCAGCTCCGTAAGGTTCTGAATGATCCGGTCTGCTCCCGCCTCGCGTAGCCTTTCCTCCTTCGAGAGACCGGACGCGACTCCCACGGTGAAAATAGAGAGCGCTTTGGCTGAGAGGATATCGTCGGGGCTGTCGCCGGCGAGAAGCGTTTCCTCGGTATTCCAGCCGAGAGACTTGAGGCAGGCGCGATTCTGGTCCGGATAGGGTTTTAGCCGCAGAAGCGGATCGCGGCCAAAGACTCCCGCCACCAAATCCTTCAAGCCCAGGCACTCCAGCGTCCGCTCGACCGCCCGGCTCCCGTTGGAGCTGACGATTGAGCATTGATAGCCGTGCTCGCACAACCAGGAGAGGATGTTCTCCGCGCCCTCCATGGGGAGCGCCTTGTCCGCGCCCAGTAGCTCATAGTCCTCGAGACAGCCGAAAGCCCGTCCTTGAATCTCCTGGGTCTGTTCGGAGGGAAGCGCGTTCAACATGTGGTCATAGACCGTCCGCATCAGCTTGAAGCCGACTCCCCGGCATTCCTGGAGAACGCTCTCGGGGATACCCGCCACGGTGTAGATCTCTTCAATCTCCCGGATGGCGGCCGGCCAGTCTACGTGGGGTCCGAGCCGGACGAGAGTGTGGTCGAAGTCGAAGATCACCTTCCGAAAAGCCATCGGTGTTTTCTACCACAAAGGATCGGGAGGGAAAAGCTCGCGCCGATCGAAGCCGGCCTGGAAGTCTCTCTCCGGGCCGATGCAATGGTGCAGTGCTATGCTTCGAACAAAGATACGCTCGATACATTTCGGTCGGGTGCATCGGCCCTTCGAGACACCCCCAGACCGGCTGATGACAGATGTGCCTTTTTCAGCGGCCTGTTAGGGCTCGGGAAAGCGAAACTCTTCGGTCTCCGCCTTCTCCACTCCCTCGGCGATCCAGGCCGCGACATCCAATAGCGACTCCGCTCTTTCCACGTCCATGAGTTTGGCCCGTGTAGCGGGATGGCGCGGGACGAAGAGCTGACAGCAGTCCTGGTCGGGAATCGCGGAAATATCGAAGGTTCCGATCTTCCGCGCCTGGTCGATAATCTCCTGCTTGTCCATTCCCACCAGAGGACGGAAAATCAGCAGCCCAGCCGCCTTTTCAATCACGGCCAGGTTTTCCAACGTCTGGGACGCGACTTGGGCGAGGCTCTCGCCCGTGACGAGCGCGCCCGCCCCTTCTTTGTGCGCAATCATCTCGGCGATGCGTATCATCATCCGGCGGTAGAGCACAACGCGCAAAGGGCGCGGAACCGAGGCGACGATCCGGCTTTGGATGTCGCCGAAAGGGACCAGATAAAGGCGGGAGGAGAACTGGTATTGCGTGAGTTCCTTCACCAGGTCGCGCACTTTGTCCTGCGAAGTGCGGTCAAGATAGGGGACGCTGTGGAAGTGAATGAAAGTGAGATGGCAGCCTCGCTTCATCATCCGGTAAGCGGCGACCGGAGAATCGATTCCGCCGGAGATGAGCATGAGCGCTTTTCCGCTGCAACCCACAGGAAGGCCGCCGGCCCCGGGTAGCTTGTCGAAGCCGAAGAAGCCGGCGCCCGGCAGGATCTCGACCGTTACGTTGATCTCGGGCTCGGTCAGGTCCACACGCGCTCCGAATTTCGCCTGCACCGCCGCTCCCAGGATCCGGTTGATTTCCGGCGAGGTGAGCGAAAAGTTTTTGTCGCCGCGTTTGGCCGTGATGCGAAAGGATTCGAAGGATTTGCCGTCGAGGGAATCGAGGATTCTCGCTTGGAGAGTTTCCAGATCCGGTAGCGTTCGTTCTACGAAAGAGAAGTTGGCCACGCCGAAGACTTTTTCGATGCGGCGGCGGATCTCTTTTGAGTTGGATCGTTCGTCGAAGGAGAGGAGCAGCCGGCCCGGCAGGGTTTTGATCCCTTTCAGGCCGAGATCGCGGGTCGCGCTCGCCAGGTTCTGCCTGAAGAGATTCATAAAATAGGGGCGGTTGTTTTTCTTCAGCGCGATCTCGTGGTAGCGCACCAGGACCGAATCCATGGGGGAACAATATCAAATCCATGGGCCGTAGGTAAGCTCTTAACATCATGGAACCCCTGGCTGTTGAGAAGGCGGCGGGTGCAAGGCGGAGCGAGGGATCGCACCGGAGCGTACTAGCTCGGTACGTGAGGATGCGAGCCCGAAGCGACAACGCAGCAAGCGCCCCTTATCGACGGCCAGGATCAAATTTGCCCGGGGGCTGAAAGGCAAGGCGAAGGGTGTTAGAATCCGGCGCAAAAGGAGGCGGATATGGAGAGCTTCAAAAAGATCTCGGACGCTATTCAGTTCGCGCCCGAAAAGATGAAAAAGAACGGCCTCTTCGAGACCGATCGACTTTTCTGTGATCTCTATTGCTTCGAGCCCGGGCAGGCGCAGGCGGCCCATACCCATGAGGGGTCGGATAAAATCTATTTCGTCGTGAAGGGGAAGGGCCGTTTCCAGATCGGCCCGGAAGAGCGGGAGCTTGGCGAGAACGAGATGGTTATTGCGCGCTCAGGGACAGCCCACGGGGTCACCAATCCGGGGACGGACCGGCTGGTGCTTCTGGTTTTCATGGCGCCCAAGCCGTCCCACTGAGGCGCCTATGGTTACAGAAGAAAATCAGATCGCTACGGCCAATGAGGCTTTTTATCGCGCTTTTGAGAGCCTCGATTTAGGCAAAATGGAAAAGGTATGGGCCAAAGACAGTACCATCCAATGTATTCACCCTGGTTGGGGAGCGCTTAGGGGTTGGGAGGCCGTCATGGCCAGTTGGCAGCGGATCTTTCACAATACGGAAGAGATTCGTTTCGTCCTGACGGAGGCGCGAATCCAACTCCGGGATTCGCTCGCATGGGTTACCGTGTACGAAAATATAAGCAGCCGCGTCGGCGAGGAGTCCGCCTCCGCGATTGTCCTGGCGACGAATATCTACGAGAAGCGGCCCGCGGGATGGCTCATGATCCATCATCATGGCTCCACGGTAGCGCAGCTGCCTGCATTCCCGGATCCCTCCACGGTCCATTGAAGTGACGGCCGGAAGGTCTATCTTATGAAGCCGTTAGCAGGAAAAGTCGCGATTGTTACGGGCGCGGGCAGCGGCATCGGCAAAGCGGTCGCTTTGCTCCTGAGCCGTTCCGGTTCCCGGGTCGTCTTGGCGGCGCGAAACGAATCCCGGCTTAGCGTTGTCCGAGAGGAGATCGAAAAAGGGGGAGGGGAGGCGATGGTGGTCGCCACGGATTTGACCCGTGACGAAGAGCTGGAGAGGCTCGTGAACCGGGCGGTCGAGAAGTGGGGTTCCATCGATTACCTGATCAACAATGCCGGATGGGGAAAACATGCCCCTGTGGTGAAAGCGAAGATCAAGGACTGGGATGAGACTCTTCAAGTGAATCTGCGCGCGCCGATGATTCTCACAAAACTGGTTTTGCCGACGTTGATCCAAAAAGGCGGAGGGGCGATCGTCAACATCGCCTCCATCGCCGCAAAGATGGGAGATGCGAATGCGGCCGCCTACAGCGCCTCGAAATTCGGCCTCCTGGGCTTCACCCAGTCCCTCTACGAAGAGGTCCGGGAGTACGGCATCAAAGTCGCGGCGATCCTCCCCGGCTTCGTGGATACGCCGCTGATTCCCGTCACGGCGAAAATGGATCGAAGTAAGATGATCCGTCCCGAGGACGTCGCCGAAGCGGTATTATTTGTCTTGAATTCCTCTCCAGCCTGTTGTCCGGTGGAGATCACAATCAGGCCGCAAAAGAGCCCTTATCTTTGAATAAAAAAAGGCCGATCTTGCGATCGGCCTTTTTCCGAGTTTGTTTTAGGAGTTTTATGCGAGCACGAGAAACGAGCACGAGCACGAAAATTTACGCCGCGTGGGCGTTGCGGACATTGCAGAACTCCTCGTAATCGATCAATCCCTTCACCGTCGGCTTCTCACCGCAGAGCGGGCAAGCGGGATCGGCCTTCAAGTTGAGGGTGGTGATCTCGTTGGTAAGAGTATTGAAGCAGAGGAGCTTGCCGACCAGCGTTTCTCCCTTTCCCAATATGATCTTGATCGTCTCCAGAGCCTGGATGACCCCGATCAGTCCGGGCAGTACTCCCAGCACTCCGGCCTCCGCGCAGCTCGGCGCCATGTCTGCTGGGGGCGGCTCGGGATAGAGGCAGCGATAGCAGGGGCCTTTCCCGGGATAGAAGACCGAAGCCTGTCCCTCGAACTGAAAAATGCTTCCATGGACGTTCGGCTTCCCCGTCATGAAGCAGGCGTCATTGACGAGATAGCGCGTCGGAAAGTTGTCACAGCCGTCGACCACGATGTCGTAGTCCTTAATAATCTCCATGATGTTTTGCGAGGTGAGTTTTTGTTGATAGGGGATGACCCGTACATCCGGATTCAGCCCTTGAAGCGTCATCTTGGCCGACTCGGTCTTGGGCATCCCGATCCGATCGTTGGTGTGAAGGATCTGTCTTTGTAGATTGGAGAGGTCCACCACGTCGTTGTCCACGATCCCGATGATCCCAACTCCCGCCGCAGCCAAATAATAAGCTGAAGGCGAGCCCAGTCCTCCAGCTCCCACCATGAGGACCTTGGCCTTGAGCAACTTGGCCTGGCCCTCTTCGCCCACTTCGGGGAGCAAAAAATGACGGCTGTAGCGCATCGTTTGTTCAGGCGTGAACTGATGGTCCTGGACCCACTTATGGCCGCTGGTTTTCCAGGCGCCGAATCCGCCGGCCATAGAAATCACCTCGCCGTAGCCCATCTCCTTGAGCGCCTTGGCCGCCAGAAGAGAACGGACTCCGCCGGCGCAGTAGGCGACGATGGGAGTGGATTTGTCCGGTATCGTGCTTTCCACCTTCAATTCCAGGAAGCCGCGAGGCAATGAGACCGCGCCTTCTAAATGGCCCTCACGGTATTCTTCCTTCTCCCGCACATCCAAAAGGAGATATTTGCCGTCCTTTTCCAACAGGGTTTTCACCTGATCGACGGAGAGCTCTTTTATATCCTTTCGGGCCTCGTCCATGAGTTGCTGAAAGGTTTTAGCCATTTTTCCTCCTACGGATTCAGGCCCGAAATATTCCTGGACCTTATGAGTCTACTTTCCATAAATACACCCCACCGGGGATGGAAGTCAAGGTTTCATGATAAAACCGGTCGTAAAACCTCACAATGGGTTTTCTAGCGCGGAATCGCCTCCCTCAAGAGCGCCATGACATCGTCCCGGAGGAACTCCTTATTTTTATTCTATAGGCCGGAATGGAGCCGAGAATCAGGCATCAAGACGCCTTCTTGGTTACCTCCTCGGCCCGGCGGAAGAGTTCTTGCAACAAATCTTTGTCCGGGCAGTATCGGTCCGTGTCGTCATCGATATAGCTCTGGCCTCCTCCGCCGGCCTTGTGGTAGGCAGTGCGATAGTACTGGCCCCGGCTCCGCATTTCGCTTTGCAACGGCACCGGTGGTTCGAGCCTCACGTTTTCGGCGGGATTTCTGAAGACGTTCATCGGTTCGCCGCCGTTCCTGACGACCTGGATCTGCTCCTCCAAGAGTTTTCGGTACGCCACGACACAGGTGTCGCACGTCGCCAGATGCTCCTGACTGCGGTCGACCAGCTCGCCCTGGGCGTACCATGCGACCATATCCTGGCCCAGGACATAATCGAGGATGTATTCTCCCTTTTCGTTTTTCAGCGGGACGTCCGCGTACGGGATCACCTCCTGTCTTGGCACCTCGACCTTGGGAGGAAAGACGTAGCAGTGGTAGGAGATGTGCCACGTCGTCGTGTCGTCGATGGGCACGCCGATTTGATAGACTTGGCGGATTCGGTCGCGGGGTCCCGAGTGGAGAATATAGGGAAACAAGATAGGATTCATTCCCACCGTCCAGGAAGGGCTGTCGGCGCTCTGGTTGGAATCGAGCGTTCCTTTGGTGAAGCCGTACTGATTGTAAACGGGCTGGTACTGCGTGTAGACGCCTCTTTTCAGATTTTCTTCCTGGTCCCTCATGGTCGAGTTATATCTGCGGTTGGGATCGTCAAGCAGACGCCCTTCCCGTTCGAGGGCGTATTGAAAAAGGCGCCCGTGCAGATAGACCACGTGGGCCAGGTCTCCGCGGTTTTCCATGACCTGGAGCCAGTTGCAGGGAAGCCAATGGCCGATGACCTGGCGGAAACCGTCTTGTCTCACGAAGAGATCCCAGCGCGGGAGGAGCGGGACCGGCTCCGGTCCGAGATAGGCCCAGACGAGCCCGCCCATCTCCTGGACGGGATAGGCCGGGATCTTGATCCGATGTTTAAGCGTGCTGTCAGGCGGCTCGAGCGGCTGCTCCAGGCAGCGTCCCGCGCCGTCGTACATCCAGCCGTGGTAAGGGCAGCGGAGGCCGTCCTGCTCGGGAATCCCGAATTCCAGATGAACCAGCCGGTGGGCGCAGCGGGGGCCGACGAGACCGAGCTTCCCTTTTCGATCTTTATAGAGGACCAGCTCTTCTCCCAGGATTTTTATTTTTCTGACCGGGTTTTCGTCGAGTTGCGCGGTCGCGGCTACCGGATGCCAGTATCTTCGCAAGAGCTCGCCGCCGGGTGTGCCTTTCCCGACCCGACTCATCATC
>Ga0080064_1004334_pt1 | contig 18425 bp, 16 predicted proteins | sample Subgrocontami54m_FD_69260 | JGI IMG/M metagenome (GOLD analysis project Ga0080064, IMG submission 69260) | Subsurface groundwater microbial communities from S. Glens Falls, New York, USA - GMW46 contaminated, 5.4 m (SPADES assembly) (version 2) ...
AGTGCAGATCGATCGCTCCGTACAGTTTCATCTTCGTCTCTTCCTTTTGAGTTGTGGGGTTGGCTCATCGCCAACCTTAGCGCCTCTCGGAGAAGCCTGCTAGATGATTATCAAGTCTGCTGTTGACCTTTAGCGGGAAGAAGTCTTTTATGCGCTGGCTCCGCGGATATGAGCCGCGTGCTCTGTCCAGTTGAGGACACCGACCTCTCACGCCGGTGACACGGGTTCGAATCCTGTCGTCGCCATATCTTTCCTTTAGACACTTTCATGTTTTCGCAATTGCGAAAGTCCGTAAGTTTCTGTTTGGGCTGTGCGTTTCGATTCGGCGTATGCTTCCCAACCGAACCTTGACATAGCGTCGAAGGGTGCGTTAGAGAGAGACCGCTATGAATACCCTCATAATATTCAAACTTCGCGGTTTTACCTTGTTGGCGTGGCTGGTCGCCGCGCTGGTCTTCATCGGGGCGGGAACGGCGCAGGCTGCCAGCGAGGCCGACTGGAAGAAAACGGGCGAGGCGGCGAAGAAAGAAGGCCAGGTGACCATCTACACTGAATCGAGCCAGACCAGCCTCCTGGTAGATTCGAGGGCCTTTCAGAAAAAATTTCCTGAGATCAAGACGGTCGTCGCGTTTGGAAATACATACCCGCGGATCGTGACCGAGCGCAGAGCCGGCAAGTACCTTGCCGATGTGGGGCTCACCGGTCCCAGCACCCTCTGGAACCTCTCTCAAGCCAGGACACTAGACCCAGTCCGGGATGCCCTGATCCTGCCCGAGGTCCTGGACGAGTCCAAGTGGTTTCAGGGAAGACACCAGTATGTGGACCCGGAGCGGAAATACATTTTCGTCGCGGTCGCAAATCCGGACTCCGGGAACTTTTACTACAACACCAAATTGATCAATCCCAAGGATTTTCGATCCATGTGGGACTTCCTCCGCCCCGAACTGAGAGGGAAAATAACCGCCCGCGACATCCGCACGCCGGGCCCGGGCGGGGCGACCATCCGGTTTTACTATTACGTGCCGGAACTGGGTCCCAACTATATCCGGCGCCTCTTCAGCGAAATGGACATCGCCTTCTTCCGGGATCAGCGGCAAGGACACGACTGGCTGGCGACGGGGAAATATCCCATTTGCATCTTCTGCAACCAGTCGAGCATCGAGATGGTCAAGCTTCAGGGGCTCCCTGTGGAAAAGTTCGGCTTGCTGAAAGAAGGCGCAGGGTTGAGCTCGGGCGGGGGCGGAATCAGTCTTATCAACCGGGCGCCCCATCCCAACGCGGCGAAGGTCTTCATCAACTGGTACCTGTCCCGCGAGGGGCAGATTACGTTGCAATCCCTCGAAGGCGGCTTCTCGAACTCGCGCCGGACGGACATCCCGAAGGACAGGATCCCGGCCGACCGGCGGCTCTACGAGGGGGTCAGCTACGTCGACGTGGATACCTGGGAGCGGATCTCGGGCGAGCCCATGATGAAGCTATTCAACGCGGCCGTGGCCGAGGCGGAGAAAAGAAAGGGAAAATAGCTCAGAGATCGATTCCCGTTGGGACCGCCGGAGCCGCTCCAACGCAACGAGTCCGGGCAAGCACTATTGTAAGGGCTTCGGCGGGCTTCCCATTCCCTACTTTCCCTGGACTATCGATTTCTTCTCCGCCAGGTACTTCTTCATATCCAGGCGCGCCTTTTGTCTCTTGCACCTCTGGCAATTTTTTCGTGCGTCCTGTTTCATGTTTATTCTCCTTGTGCGCCGAAAGAGACCGGCGGCTTGTTTGCGGATGAAGTTCCACACGGCGAAGGGTTGGCCATCCACGCCGGCCGTGAGTCATGCGTGTTGTACGGGGGTTCGATTCCCGTTAGGGGAGGAAAAGGGGATAAGTCCAATATCGTCATTCCGGGCAACCGGCAGATCTATCGCGTAATTGTCGACAACCGGCTCACCATGGCAACGCCGCGGCCTGAGCTATCCGACCACCCATAAATTCCATCGCTAAATTTGCATGCCTTTCGTGCGGTAAGCCCATTACGGTAGGTCTTCGAGTTTAGTAAATCCCTTCTTCTCGCCTTCTCTATTTGCACGGTCAAAGATCTGCCAAAAATCCTTTCGTTGTGACAGTAGCATGCTCTCGAGATCCGTTTCTTCCGTCACGGGGACAAGCACCGCGCACGGCCGCCAAAAGATGGTCCTACTTTATCAGAAAGGTCTATGAAACCGATCCGCTTATCTGCCCCAAGTGCCAGGGGAAATGCGGTTCGACTCGCTGCTCACCACCCTGATCGGATACCGTCCGGCCCAAAATGGCACTCGGGGGGCAGCGTACACGGGTTAGTGAGTCCAATCCCACTCTGATATTAGGCGCGGCGCCTTCAGGGCAATTTCGGAGTTCTCTATTACGCTACCTCAAAAGGAATTTCCTATCATTTTAACGTGACCCCAGGAGCTTCTTTGGATAGTCTCTCAGCTTGGGCAGCTCGTTGACCGTGTAGTTCCAGTTATAAGAGTCGAAGTAGTTCATGCCTGGGACCGGAATCTCCCAGGGCGGGGCGTAGGATTCGTCGATATCGTTTCGGGTGGTCGGCCGGCCCCGCGCCCGGCCGAGAATCTCCAGCCCTTCCTTGGACGCGATCCAATTGATGAAAATACGGGCCGCGTTTGGGTGGGGCGCCTGGTTGATGAGCGCTACCAATCCGTTGCCGGCGGAAAGCGCGCGAGGGGCGTCGGCGAGAGAGACGACATCTACCGGGAAACCCTGCTCCTTCATATACTTCACGTCGGATTCCCGGCCGAGCGAAAGGGGATAGGTGCCCCGCGCCAGCCAGTCGGCGAGCTGCCGCCCGTCCCGGCTCAAGGCGGGTCGTTGATCCACGTAGAGCCGTCGGACAAACTCTTCGCCGAAGGCAAAATAAAAAGCCGCGAAGTCCATAAATCCGGGACCCGACCCGGTGGTGGGATCGAAGACCGAAATCTTTCCCGTCCACTTGGGATGGAGTAGCTCCTTGATCGATTTTAGCTCGTTGGGCTTGACCTGTTGGGTATTGACAGCCAGGCCGCCGGAGGAGACATAGTTGTAGAGGCGTAAGATATATTTCTCCTCCGGATCAACAAACCAGGGCGCTCCTTTTTTCCATTTCGAGGGGTCCACGACCTCCGGAAGGATCAGCGCCGGCTTGACCGGATCGAGCAACTTGTCGGGGTAAAGGATCGAAGTGAAGGTGGTGAGGCCGGAAAAATAGGCGTCAATGGTCGTGATCCCGACCCGGCGCTCCAGCCGGAGCCTTTGCGCCACTTCATCCCGCCCGCCCAGGTACTCGAGCGAGATTCCAAATCTCTTTCTGAACGCGGCCGGAAGGTCTTTCCGGACCACCTGATCCGGCGATCCCGCGACGACAACCTTTCCCTCTTTCTTGCCTTCCGAGAGAAGCCTATTCCATTCTTTCTCCCAACCCGCCTGTTGCGCCCCTGCGGGAGCCGCAAAAAAGAAAATTAAAACAGCCAGGCTCGTTAAACGCATTACCGTAGCTCATAGGGACAAGGCCTTGAGATTGTCAAGCTGAAACAGGTGTAATAAAGTGGCGCAGAAGGAGGGAAAATCATGGAAGCTCAAGTCTTCGAACTAAAGACGCCTTTTTTGAAGCAGGGAAACACCCACACTGTCGTTGCCTCCACGGGGCTCGGGAGCATCGCCCTCAAATACTACAACGAGGGTGGCGAGAATGCCCTGCATACCCATCCCGGCGAGGACCATGCCTTTCTTATCTTTGACGGGGAAATGACGCTGTACGACAAAGACGACAAAGAAATCGTCCTCAAAAGAGGACAGGGGATCATGATTCCTTCGGGATGGTACTACTGGTTTAAGAACTCCGGCGACGGCCCGTTGATCTTTCTCAAATTCTCCGCCTTCAAAAAGGAGATCAAGGGAGAAAAAGGGGACGGCTATGGGAAGCTCCTGGCCCCCGGTTTTACGGAGGACAAACGCGAGAAGGCCGTTCCCATTGAAGGAAGTTTTTGGACTCTCTAGAAAACCAAAAATTCCTTGCCTCGCTCAGAAATCCCCGTGAATCATCGATTGGTTCTGCTCGCATAGGCCGGAGAAACCGCAGCGTTTGAGAAATCAACGGCGTCGTGCCTATAAGAAGATATCATGTCATTCTCTAAACTAGACCTTTCCCCCAAAGTGCTGGAAGGCGTTCGCGCCGCGGGATACACCGAGCCGACTCCCATCCAGCTTCGCGCGATCCCGATTGTGATGTCGGGACGCGACCTGATTGGGTCGGCCCAGACCGGCACGGGCAAGACCGCCGCCTTCGCGCTGCCCATTCTCTCCCGTCTTGCGCAGCACGGAGCCTTGCGGTCGCTCGTGCTCGAACCGACCCGTGAACTCGCCGCCCAGGTAGAGACCGCCATCCGCGATTATGGTCGCTTCACCAATCTGCGCACCGCGGTCGTGTACGGAGGCACGGGGTACGGGAGGCAGGACGAGTCGCTGCGCCGGGGCGTGGACATCCTGGTGGCGACCCCCGGCCGCCTGCTCGACCAGATGCAGCGGGGAATGGTCAAGCTCAACCGGATCGAAATCCTCGTCCTGGACGAAGCGGACCGGATGCTCGACATGGGGTTCATGCCCGACGTCCGGCGCGTCGTCGAACGTTGTCCGAAAGAACGTCAAACGATGCTCTTCTCCGCGACCATCCCGCCCGAGATCGAACAGCTCTGCCACTGGGCGCTGCGCGATCCCGAGACCATCGAGATCGGCCAGCGGCGTATGCCGGCTGAGACCGTGAAGCATGCGCTTTATCCGGTGGCCGTCGAGCAGAAGCAGGAGCTGTTGGAAGAGCTCCTCCGGCGCACCGACTACAATCAGGTGCTCATCTTCTGCCGCACCAAGCACGGCGCTGACCGCGTCGCGCGCCGGCTCCAAAATCAAGGCCATGCCGTCGCGGTGCTCCACTCCAACCGCACCCAGCGCGAGCGCGAAGAGGCCCTGAACGGCTTCCGCAACGGCCGCTACGAAGTGATGGTCGCTACGGACATCGCCGCGCGGGGCATCGACGTCGAGCAGATCAGTCATGTCATCAACTTCGACGTGCCGCACCATCCTGAAGACTACGTCCATCGCATCGGTCGCACGGGTCGCGCGCAAATGGTGGGTGACGCGTTCACCATCATGAGCGGGGAGGACGTCAGTGAAATCGCGACGATCGAGCGGTTCATCGGCCAGAAAATTCCCCGCGTGAAGCTGGAGGGCTTCGCCTACGAATACACCCGCCTGCTCGAGGACAGGCCTTCGCCGATTTTCGGCGGCGGACGCAAGCCGGGGAGGCGATCCTTCGGCTACCGGCGGAGGCGCTGACTGGGCGCGGATCCTCCGGCCCGAAGGGGACTAAATGGCCCCTCGCATTGCAAATATCTTCGCCGGCGTTTCCAAGCCCATCGGGCGAGAGTTGTTTCTCACTCTATTCGAGAATAGGAGCGTGAAAATCGAGCGCATCGTTTCCCAATCCCATAGCAGCCCGCCCGACTTCTGGTACGATCAACCGCAAGATGAATGGGTCGTTGTCCTGCGCGGCCATGCCGCGTTGGAATTCGAAGGCGGCGAGTCGATCGAAATGATGGAAGGGGATTATCTGACAATCCGAAGCCATGTCAAGCATCGAATCAGCCGAACCGGTCCGGACACGATATGGCTGGCCGTGCATGTACAAGCCGGCAGCAGGCGACGGCAAAAACGGTCCAGAGGCGCTGTAAACAAATAAGGAGGTGCCACCATGCCTTATGCGATTCGGAAAGTAGACGTGTGGGCGGGGGAGATCGATGACCGCCCCGGCGGACTGGCTCAAAAATTAGACACTCTGGCGAAGGCCGGGACTAGCCTCGAGTTTCTTATCTCCCGCCGCTCTGCCGAAAACCCGGGCAAAGGGGTCGTTTTTCTGACCCCGATCCGGGGAGCTAAACAACAGCGCGCCGCTGGCGAGGCCGGACTCGGCACGACGGGCACTCTGCATTCGGTGCGCGTGGAGGGGCCGGACCGGCCTGGACTAGGCAACAAAATGACGCGCGCGCTGGCCGATGCGGGCATCAATTTACGGGGTGTCTCCGGGGCCGCCGTCGGGCGCAGGAGCGTAACCTATTTCGGCTTCGACAGCGCCGAGGACGCGGACAATGCCATCAAGCTTTTAAAGAAGGCGTTGAAGTAGAGAAGCCGCATTTTTTTAAACAAAAGCCCGGACTGGGGAAACTCCCAGGCCGGGCTTTTCGTCAATAACCTAGCCATGTTTTCCTCCAGTCTGAAAATAGTTCTCTATCTTTATTAGTGATTCCGCGAAAGGGTTCAAGAGGCTGATCGGGGCCCCTCACTCGCGCAAGGCCTCCTGGCGGGTTTTGTGGAATGCGGGGATGAGAACCGCGCACATCGCGAGAACGGCAAGCAGCAGCAGGGTCGCGCTGATCGGCCGCGTGATGAAGACCATGGGATCGCCGCGCGAAATCAACATCGCCCGGCGCAGATATTTTTCCATCAACGGGCCGAGGATGAAGGCGAGGAGCATCGGGGCGGGCTCGCAGCCCAGCTTGGAAAAGACGTAACCCAGGAGGCCGAACAGCCCCATGAGATAGATGTCGAACTCGCGGTTGTTGAGGCTGAAGACGCCGATTGAGCAAAAGACCAGGATCGCCGGGTAGAGGAGCTGGTACGGGACCATGATGAGCCTCACCCAGAGGCCGATCAACGGCAGGTTGAGGATGATCAGAAAGAGATTCCCGATCCACATCGAAACGATGATGCCCCAGAAGAGCGCCGGCTGCTCCTTGATGACGGAGGGGCCGGGCTGAATCCCCTGGATAATCATCGCCCCGATCATGAGCGCCATGACCGGATTCGAGGGGATGCCCAGGGTCAACATCGGAATAAACGAGGTCTGAGCCCCGGCGTTGTTGGCCGATTCGGGAGCAGCGACCCCTTCGATGGCGCCCTTGCCGAACTCAGCCGAGTTTTTCGAGATCTTTTTCTCGATCGAATAGGCCGCGAAGGCCCCCAGGATGGAGCCGCTGCCCGGCAGGATGCCCACGGCCGACCCGATAAGGGTCCCGCGCAGAATAGGCCCGATGATGCGCTTCCAATCCTCCTTCGTCGGCATCAGGTTCGTGATCTTTGCAATCACGACCGATCGTTCTCCCTCTTCTTCGAGATTGCGGATGATCTCCGCGAGGCCGAACATCCCCATGGCTACGACCACAAACCCGATCCCGTCGGCGAGCTCCGGAATTTCAAAGGTAAATCGCTGCGCCCCCGACATCACATCCGTGCCGACCAATCCCAGCAACAAACCGAGGAGGACCATGCCGATGGCGTGCAGGAGCGACCCCTGGGCCAGGACGATCGAGGCGACCAGCCCCAACACCATAAGAGAAAAATAGTCGGCCGGGCCGAACTTGAGCGCGACTTCGGCGAGGGGAGGAGCGAACAGGGCGAGCAGGAGGGTGGCGACCGTGCCGGCGAAAAAAGAGCCGATCGCGGCGGTGGCCAGGGCCACGCCCGCGCGCCCCTTGCGCGCCATCTGATAGCCGTCCAGCGTGGTGACCACCGAGGCCGCCTCTCCCGGCAGATTGACCAGGATGGAGGTGGTCGATCCGCCGTACTGTGAACCGTAGTAGATGCCCGCGAGCATGATCAGGGCGGAAACCGGAGGCAGGACAAAAGTAATCGGCAGCAACATGGCGATCGTGGCCGTGGGCCCGAGACCCGGCAACACGCCGATCAGCGTGCCAAGGAAAACGCCGCCCAGGCAATACAGGAGATTGAGCGGGGTGATTGCGGTACTCAGGCCGAGCCCGAGGTTGGCGATGAGCTCCATGGTAGAGATGCCTGGATTATCCGCCGAACCATGGACCTAGGACCGGAAGCGGCACGCCTAGGCCCTTGAGAAAAACCAGGATGCAAAATATGGCCAGCCCTATCCCCAACGCCAGCGAAGGAAGCCAACGGAAATGGATGCTGGCATAAGCGCTGATCATCACGAGCACAGGGATTGCGATGACCAGACCGGCTCCTCGAACGATCACACCGAAGACAAGAGTCGAGCCGACGACCAGTAGAAGTCCTTTCAGGGCGAAGCGGCCGATGGGAGTGCCCGGCTTTAGAAAGGATCTGGCGATAGAAATCATGCCGACGAGCCCCAGCAGTCCGCCCAGAAGAGCGGGAAAGTAGGCCGGCCCCATTTTGAAGGCGGTTCCCAGGCCGTAGTCCCTGGCGATGAGAATGGCGCTCAGTCCGAACGCGACGTAAATCAGTCCGGTCCAGAAGTCCTTGGGACTTTTGATCGACATGCGCTGGGGCTAATCCTTCTCCCGCTCAGTCGGCGTAGACGCCCGCTTTCTTGATGATCGGTCCCCATTTGTCGGTCTCGGCCTTGAGATGGGCGCGCAGCGCCGCGGGGGTAGCCCTGTTTTGCGCCACGGGCTCCGTCCCCAGGTCGCCAAAGCGCTGCTTTACCGTTCCGTCCTTCAACGCCGCCTGGAGGGCCTTGGTGAGAATATCGATGCTCGGCTTTGGCGCGCCCTTGGGCGCGTAAAGACCGTGCCAGATCGACACCTCGAAGCCTTTCAGACCCGCTTCCTCCATGGTGGGAACGTTGGGCAAAGAAGGCACACGTTTTTTGGTCGTGACACCGTAAACCTTGATCCTCTCAGCCTTGATCTGGCTGGTGGTGTTGGTGGTCTGGTCGCACATGAAATCTACCTGGCCGCCGAGCAAGTCGTTCATGGCCGGCCCCGTGCCTTCGTAAGGAACGGTCGTAACGTTCGTCTGGATCGCCGTCATGAAAAGCATGCCGCACAGATGCGAGGCGGCGCCGAGACCCGCGTTGGCGTAGGTCACTTTATCCTTGTTGATTTTGACATAGGCGATCAAAACCTTGAGATCTTTCGGGGGAAAATCTTTTCTCGCCACGAGCGTCATCGGCACCTCGTTGATCAGTCCAATCGGCTCGAAGTCATTGATGGGATTGTATGGCAGCTTGCGATAGAGGGCCGGAGCGGTAGACATGCCGATGTGATGGATCAATATCGTGTAGCCGTCAGGGGCCGATTTGGCGACCCGGCTGGCGGCGATCGTTCCGCCGGCGCCGCCCACATTCTCAATGATGATCTGCTGCTTGACGACTCCGCTCATCGGCCGGGCGATCAGGCGGGCAACCGTGTCGGTCGGTCCGCCCGCTGCGAACGGCACAACCATCGTAATCACCTTCGTCGGATACTGTTGCGCGTATGAAGGCGACGCTGAGAGAAGTATTATACCGAGCACTCTGTACAGCAGTTGGTTTTTCATGACCATCCTCCGTTGTTAGAGTCCTGTTCCCGGCTTTGGTTTCGGCAGTGACAAACACTACTCAATCGGTCCGCTTCGTGTCAACCGGGAGGAGGGTCGGCCGTGGAGCGATGGGAGTTCCGAAGCCCTAACCGTGGTGATAAACTACTTTGGCTCGATGACGGGATTTTTCGGTCTCTTTCCTTCCAGGACGCGGACGACCTCCTGGACGGCGCCCCATTCGCCCCGTTTGGACGCTTCCAGCGTGACCGCGCCCAGGTGCGGGGTCAGGATCACGTTTTCCAGATGAAATAGAGGATGATCGGCGGGCGGCGGCTCGTCTCCCATCACGTCCAGGGCGGCGCCGGCGATTCCCTTTCGCAGAAGGATCCGATAGAGGGCCTCTTCGTCAACGATTCCTCCGCGTGCGGTATTGATGAGATAGGCCGACGGCTTCATGAGCGAGAGATCCTTCTCGCCGATCATCCCTTTCGTTTCCTCGGTCAGGGGGCAGTGGATGGTCACAAAATCGGATTCCGGGAGCAGCTCGTTCAGACCGACGCACCGGCCTCCCAGGGAGGTGACGTGGGATTCGGGAATATAGGGATCGTAAACCAAAAAGGACATCTCGAACGCCCGCGCGCGAATGGCCACCCGAGTTCCGATATTGCCCATACCGATGATGCCGAGAGTTTTATTGGCCAGCTCCGCTCCGACGAAACGGAGATAGTCTCCCCAACGGTTTTCTTTCACGGCCTTGTGGGCTTCGATGGTATGGCGGGCAAGGGCGATCATCTGGCCGAAAGCCAGTTCGGCGACGGAGACCGCGTTCGACCCGGGCATGTTCGTCACCCAAACTCCGTGCTCCCGGGCCGCCTCGAGATCGACCCGGGAGGGGTCGACGCCGACGCCGGTTCGCGCCACGATCTTGAGCCTGCCCCGGCTCTTCTCTATTTGCCTCCTGGTAATCTTGCCTTTTCTGCTGACAACCGCATCCACCTGAGAGATTTCTCGGTCCCAACGTTCCGGATCCACCCAGGGATCGACGACGACAATTTCTACCCGGGAGCGGAGCCACTCAAGGACATCCGGTTGAAACGGCTCTACCAATACCCGGCCGAGAGACATAGCTTTGTTGTCCCTATTTGGGAGTTGGAATGGACGCAGTTGGAAAGATGATCAGTAGCTCCCGCGCGAGAACGAGACTTCGAGGAGGACGACATCCTTGAGCGGATGATCCCGGGAATCGCGCGAGGCGTTGGCGATGGAGTTGACGACGTCATGACCCTTGACGACCTCGCCGAAGACGGTGTGTTTCCCGTCGAGCCATGGCGTCGCCTTGTGAGTGATGAAGAATTGGCTCCCGTTGGTATTTGGTCCGGAGTTTGCCATGGAAAGGATTCCGGGCTTCGAATGTTTCAGATCGGAATGGAATTCATCCTCGAACCGGTAGCCGGGTCCGCCGGTCCCGGTCCCCAGCGGGTCGCCTCCCTGGATCATGAAGTCGGGAATGACCCGGTGAAAGATGGTTCCATTGTAAAGGGGACGCTTCACAGGTTGCCGGCTCTTGGGATCGGTCCATTCCTTGGTCCCGTTGGCGAGGTCGACAAAGTTTCCGACGGTCTTCGGCGCCTTGTCCTCGAACATAAGGACCACGACTTCTCCCAGGGTGGTTTTGAGCTTTGCGTAGAGTGGAGCCTTTTTCTCTTGTGGTTCGGCCATTGTTCCTCCCATTATGATGAACAAAAGAACAGTAAAGAGTAATGATTTTTTAGCCATCCGCCCTTCCTTACGGCGCCTCTCGGCGCCTGGAATGGAGCTTGTCATTTAAAATAGGGCACTTGGATGATGGTCGTCAAGGGGCGGGTGATTTGGTAATCTGCAGATCGAGGTCCTTCTCAATGGCTGCCCCTTTGCGGATGACCTCCACGTCGAGGAGCGTAAAGCAGCCAGGACAGTAGAACTCGCGCAGGACGAAATCCGCAGCCGAGGTAGTGTAAGGCCCTATCGTCTGGCAAGGTACCTCAGCCCATGCGCTGTGCTCCTTATAGTTTTGGCTTGCCTGGCCGAGGAGATGACCGCAGCGACAGCGAAAGTAGAGCTGCTCCTCCACCGAGACAATGGAAAGATAGGGATTCACCCGGGCCAAGGTCTTCGAGGGAGCCGCAGCAGTTAGCGGGTGCCGCTGCATTGAGGGAGAAAAGCGCGCCCTCTTCTTCCGCTCGTTCCGAATCCCGTCCCGCTTTAGCTCGGTTTGAGACCCATCGACGTCTCGAATATGTGGATCGCAGGAGACCCCGTAGATCTTCTCCGCCCACTCGCGAGAGACAAGGCCATGAAGGATGTCCCTGAGCACGCTCTCAGCCTCCCTCTCGACGGGATCTCCATAGCCGCCGCCCCCACAACTGCTCAAGTGGCAGACTTCTCCCCGGCGCAGTTGGGAGCGACTGATGGGTTGTGGCCTTTCCTCCTCGCCGCTAATTTCGGTGATATCCCCGGGCATGACACCTCGCTGGAACAACTGCCAGAGGTTGGTGTCGCGTTTTACGACCGTAGAGTTCGTGCTGCCGGGATAGCCTCCATAGAGACCGTGCGCAGTCGGGAACTCAAGACCGTGGCTGTGGAACGTAACGTTGGGGATGACCTCCACGTCATGTGGGGTGAAAGCCGTGGTGAGTCCCACGCCTCCTCTGAAGGTTCCCGGACCGGCGGTATCAGCCTCCTGGCGCCGGTAAAGGTAGAGGATCGGGTAGCGGAATTCATTGGTCTCCACATTTGGGATGCCCACAGCCGGGTCCATGCCTCCGCCTGTGTCGATGCCGTCTTTACCATTGCGCGCTCCGTTACCCTGCGCCAGACTGCCGTCGACGAATACCGTGGCGAAGAGGTGCTGCCGTTGATCCGTGCCCACAAGCTCGACGATCTGCATGTGCCCTTTGAAAGCGGCCGTGAAACGCTGCTTGGGCAGGTCACTCGCGGCCAGCATTTTGCTCAGGCATGTGGAGGCCGCGGCCATGATGCTGTAGGTGGCCGCTGTGGTTCCCTTGCAGACACCGGCGGGCCAGGAACAGTTTACAAAGCTGCCGGGATCGGCTTCGATCCTGATGACCCGTAGAGCGGCTCCCGGGCATAGACCGATGCTATAGCCAAAGATGGCCAGCAGCATGCGCACGACGGAGGACTGCAAGGCCACGTGAGTGGCGTTGACCACTCCGGGGGCCTGAGGCGAGGAGCCGCGGAAGTCAAAGGTCAGATCATCTCCGGCCTTGGTCATTTTTAGCCGGCAAACAAAGGTCTGCATGCGCCCCCGGTCGTAATAGTCCATATGATGAGTATGATGCCAGGCGCCGTCGGGGAGATCCTTCAGGATCGCGCGCAACTTGGTTTCCGAGTACTGGATAACCTGCTGCATGGCCCCGTGGACAGCGTCCACGCCATACCGTTCTATGAGCCGGAGGATGCGGTCTCTGACAGTGTTGTTGGCGGCGATCTTCGCCCTGAGGTCGATGGAGTTTTGGATCCGCGTGCGGGAGCGAAGCAGATACTCTTGTTCAACGTCCTTGCGGATTTTTCCGCCCTCAACGATTTTCAGCGGCGCCATGGGCAGGGCTTCCTCCCAGATGGACTGGGCGCCTACAGAGATCTGGCCCGGAACGGGTCCGCCCACGTCCGATACATGAATCCCCGCTCCGGCCCACGCAACGATCGAGCCTTCCCAGTGAATCGGCGAAACCACGACGACGCAGGTCTGGTGCGGCGTCGCGATATAGGGGTGGTTGGTGATGAACATGTCCCCGTCCTGGATCCCCGGGTTCTCGCCATACTCCCGGAGGACGTAGCGAACCGTGTGAATGCAGGAGAGGGCATGAGAGACGATATTGGGTCCGATGGCGACTCCCTCGCCGTCCTTAGTGAGCAAAGCAACGTTGCAGTCGTTGGAATGGGCGACGCTGGGCGAGCCGGAAACGTTGCGCAACACAACGGCCCCCTCCTCCGCAATGCTCGCAAAGCGGTGGCGCAGAACCTCGAAGGTCACTGGGTCAAGAGCGGCGATCATCATGCACCTCTTTAGAGTTCGATGGCGATGTTCAGATATTCATCGATCGAGGCCCGCTGGCCCGGATGGATGGGAACAGTCGTGTTGGGCGCCTCAATGATGGCCGGTCCCGCGATTTGGTTCCCCGGCGCCAGGCGACGCTGGTCGAATACCGGCGTGTCCAGAAACGAGTCCTCCCAGTATACCTCTCTGTGGCCGGTCAAGGCGTTTTGGGGGTCAGGGCCGGCGGGCGGAAATTTCTTGAGCATCGCTTGGACGGCTCTCAGCCGCGAGGCGACATGAAAAGTGAGCATCTCGATGCCGGCCTCTTTCAACGCGGTCTCCCGGCCAAAGGCTTGCTCGTACAGATCCACAAACTCTTCTAACAACTGATCTACCTCCTGAGAAGAGGAGAGGGCCGTCGGGACCGGCACCTGGATCTCATGGACCTGATAGCGAAAGCGCATGCTGACGGAACGGTTCAATGTATAGCCGTCTCTAACCCCGCTTCTTTGTAGATCGTCGAGCGCTTTTGTCTCGAGCCCTTGAAAGACCCTTTCGATTTCCGATCCATCAAAGGGGGGCTGCATCGGCTCAGACTTCGCATAGTGACGCACGATATCCGAGGAGGCGATGCCTAAGGCCGAAAAGACGGGCGAGTAAGGACTTACCAGAGCCAAGCGGACCCCGATCTCCCGGCCGTATGCCCCGACATGCGTCGGTCCTGCTCCGCCGTAAGATAGAAGAACAAAGTCTCGGGGATCGAGTCCCCGCTCCACGGTGAGCTTACGAATCAGGTCCGCCATCCGGGCGTCAACGATGTCGATAATCCCTTTGGCGGCGCGAATAGCGTCAAGCCCGAGAGGAGAGACGATCTTCTCTTCGATGGCTTTCAGGGCCCGATCGCGGTCGAGCCGCTGCCTGCCGGAAAAAAAGTTTTCCGGCGATATTCGGTTGAGAACCACATCGGCATCCGTGACCGTGGGCTCGTTTCCTCCCCGCATATAACAGACCGGGCCCGGGTTGGAGCCGGCGCTGTTGGGGCCGACGTGAAGGGTGCGTGTCATGGGATCGACCCAGGCGAGGCTGCCTCCCCCGGCGCCTATGGACATAACTTCCACCACTGGGGCGTGGAGCCGAAAGCGCTCGTACAGGGCCGAATTGGCCAGACGAGGCTCAGCTCCCACCACCAACCCCACGTCGAAGCTTGTCCCTCCCATATCTGTGGCAATCACGTTGGGGAAGTTTAACAGCTCGCCGACCTTGGCGGCCTCCATCACCCCGCCGACAGGGCCCGAGGCCAGGATATTGACCGGCCTGAGGGGAATCTCCTCGTCCCAAATTACACCGCCGTTGGATTGCATGACTAAAATAGGACGGTGGAACCCTTTGGCTGCAAAGGTCCCGCGGATGGCCTCTTTCTCCTTGACCGCCACAGGACCCAGGTAGCCATTCATCACAGTGGTGAGTGCCCGTTCGTATTCACCGATGACAGGCGCGACATCGCTGCTCAGGGCTATGAAAAGATCGGGAGAGATCCTGGCGATAATCTCTTTTGCACGCTGCTCGTGGGACGGGTTCATGAATGACCATAGAAAACAGACTGCGAGGGCTTCAACGCCCGCCTCGGTCAGCTCGCGCACGGCCCTTTCCACGTCCATTGGCTCGATGGGAACAATGACCTTGCCCTTGTAGTCCATGCGCTCAGTGATCGGTTTGATGAGGCTCTTGGGAACCAATGGCTCGGGCTTACCCCAGGCCAGGATGTCGAGTTTTTCACCTTCGGGAAGGCCCTCTGTCTTGGCGATGACTCGGCCAATCAGCGTGGCGTCTTCATGTCCCTTAGTCGTGAGAAGAGCTACCTTGGCCCCGCCTCGCTTGATGAGGAGGTTGGTCAAGATCGTCGTGCCGAGCGCCAGGGTGTGAGTCTCCTGAAGGAGCCGGTCCAACGGCTTACGGAGGGTGTTGCTCGCGTTCTCGATGGCCGCCACCATACCGAGCGCCGTGTTGGCGGGAGTGGTGAAGGCCTTGTCGGCCACCACCTCGCCATCGTGATCGATCACGACGCAATCCGTAAAAGTTCCTCCCACATCCAGGCCGATTACGTAGGGCATGAGCTGCTGAGTCCTTGGAAGATTGTCCCCGTTATAGAATTCGCGGCAACCGCCGACTTACTTTTCATAGGTCCGACTTTTTTGGAAAAAAAACATTACCCCTTAACCGCATTGGAGGCAAACGGACTCAAAAGAGGACGGACTGGTTGTCAGCCTGGCTCCTGGTCGGCCATAACGGAATTATGCTGGTCGGCCATAATGGGATTAGGCCGACCATCCGGTCGGTCTTTGGCAGCCGGTGGCGAGGTTGAAATTTCTTGACAAGCTCCCTGAAAGGCAGGAAAATCCACGCCGCCATTGGGAATATTGGGACCGGAATATGCCGGTCGGCATAATCTAATGGTTAGGCTGATTCCAGTTAAATGAAGCTACTCGATCTACATTTCTTCCAGCGCTTTCGCAATGACGATCGGGTAAAGGTCCTCCGTCACAAGGACAGCAATTGGGACCTATGGGGGTTACGGCACGAAGGAAGATTTGATCACTACCAGAACGGCCAATCATGGGACGTTTTTGGAAGCGCTCGCTGGGTCATAAGTTTTATCGCGGAGCGCCACAGATACGCCAAGTTCGTCGGAGTTTGGGAGGTTCTTTCCAGGCGCCGGAAGAAGAGGCGTAAAGGCTTTCTCTATCGAACTAAAGAGCTTCGTGGGTTCGAGGACTTGGAAGGGCGGTTGATCGTGCGGTGGGGCGAAGGAACCAGATCTTGGGCGCAATGGCTACACCGCCAAGGTAACAAGGACATTGTAGAACTCCTCCCACCGAACTACGTGATGGACTTTCCGGGGCACTACAGTTTCACCTTGTCGTATGATCAGCTCGCATTGATGATCAACAATCCGGACTCCAATCGAGAGTGGCAGAGGATGCTCTCCTCAGTTAGTGGTGTCTACATCGTGCTGGATGAGCGCTCTGGGAAGCAGTATGTAGGCAGCGCTTACGGTGCGGGAGGTATTTGGTCTAGATGGAGAAGCTACGTCAAGTCGCCGTCTGGTGGAAATGTCTTACTAAAGAAGGTGCTCGAGAAAAAGCCGGGGCGGTACAAACACTTCCAGTTTTCGATTCTGAGAGTTCTTGAACCTAGCGCAACGAAAGACGAGGTAATTGCGCAAGAGGTTCTCGCAAAGAGAAAACTTGGAAGTAGAGCCTTTGGGTTAAACAAGTAGGCTGATGCTAAGTTGGAGTGGTAGTGAATTCTTGAACTGGATTACTGTAGCAACCGACAGCGTCACTATCCCTCGCCGATTGCTCAGCTTAATTAGTTATGCGTCGCAACTAGGCGCCCCGCCCAATGGCTGATCTGACCAACTTAGAGAAGAGAAAGCTCGAGAAGCTTTTCGGAATGGGGAGTGGGTATGTGCTGGACTTTTCGAACCGCACATTTGATGAGTTTGTGCTCGATAGCGTCGGGAAGAGCATCTTCGAGGAAAAGTACGCTATAGGAAGCGGGTCGAAGGCGAACTGTCTGCGGGGTTTCTGGGCGGTCGAACCCAACTATGTTGTGGGCAAGCTTCTCGCCGACCTCGTTGCATATGCATCCGAGCCCGGAATAAAGCCGGAGAGTCAAGGACTGTGTGAATCGTGCCGGCGCATTGCTGAACGGTTGCTTCAGACGCAACCAGTTCCGGAAATTGAGGCAATCAATCCAAATACTGTTGAGCGCGATTTCGAGAGCCTTGCCAAATCGGTTCGAGAAGCAATCGAGAAGAATCAGCCTGAAACTGCCTTGGATCGTCTCCACACGTTTATAACCAAATACATGAGAGTCCTGTCCGATAAGCATGGCATCGTTCACACTAGGGATAAACCGCTCCATAGCCTTGTTGGGGAGTACATAAAGAAGCTGAAGGAAAAAGGTTACATAGAGTCGGAAATGACAGAGCGCATCATGAAGTCGAGCATATCAACTCTTGAAGCGTTTAATCATGTCCGAAACGATCAAAGCTTCGCCCACGACAACCCGATCCTCAACTATGACGAAAGCCTGCTGATCTTCAATCATGTAACGGCCTTTGTCCGCTTCGTCGAATCCCTCGAGCGGCGCCTCGCAATCGACAGTAAGCAGCGCGTATCAGCAGCGAAATTTGAAGATGACATTCCGTTCTGAGCGCCGTATAATAGCCGGCCGCACGGCGACGCGCCGCGAGCGGCGCGCGCGTGAGCCGGGACGTTATCCAAATAAGGAATGAAGCTGCCCGCAGCAGAACGTGCTGTCATTGAACCAGCCAGGATTTGGGATTACTTACTTTCGACTTCGCACCCAGTCGGCCGCTTCAAGGTGACTGTCTGGATCGTTCTTTTCGGTGGGGACGTGCCGCAGTTCGTGACCGCGTTCCCAGGAGAAATGACATGACGTACAAAGTTCTCGATACCGTGGTGCTCGATCGTAACCTTTCGGAGCATAGTCTTCGCAGTGGAGACCTGGGAGCCGTCGTGCAGGTGTACGAGCCCGATGGCTTGGAGGTTGAGTTCGTGACCGCATCCGGCAAAACTCAGGCGCTTGTCACGCTGAATGTCAACGACGTTCGGCCTGTCCAAGACAGCGATCTAATTACTGTCAGGTCTGTTGCTTAAGCCGTGTTTGTCCCGCACAGTCGATGTTTTCCCCTGGCCCAACGCCACGCTTTGCGGCTCATTTAAAACGAAAGTCCCACAAATCGGTTGACGCGTCTTTAAGAGAGCATGGCCGGAATGACCTCTCGGCCCAATAACTGAATCGCTTCCGGCACGTCGGGCCCCAGGGGGACGCCGATCACCATGTGATCAAAGCCCAACTCTGTCAGGTGTTGTTTCAACTCCCGCGCCATTCCGATGCACTCCTCGGGCGTCCCGGCAACGACAAAGCCGGATTGTCTCAAGAGAGAGTCGGAGATTCTTTGAGCCGCTTCATCGACGCCGAGTCCCTTGAGATAGGCATCGGCCACATGGGCGACCTCGTTGGGATCGAGGCCGAGACTCTTTAAAACTTCAGGATA
>Ga0080064_1004337_pt1 | contig 18414 bp, 17 predicted proteins | sample Subgrocontami54m_FD_69260 | JGI IMG/M metagenome (GOLD analysis project Ga0080064, IMG submission 69260) | Subsurface groundwater microbial communities from S. Glens Falls, New York, USA - GMW46 contaminated, 5.4 m (SPADES assembly) (version 2) ...
TTAATCGTCGCCTCAACATCATGACGCAAACGTTTAAAATCCACCAGCCGCAAACGTCTTTTGTGACCGCCGCCTTTGTGATAAGTCGTGATATGACCATATAAATTGCGACCGCCGGTACGCTTCTTAATAACCGTCAGCGGTTTATACGGCTTATCAGTGGTAATTTCGGCAAAATCAGAAACGCTTCCGAAGCGCCGTGTTGGAGTAGTTGGTTTAAATTTAATGAGTCCCATGGTTTAATCCTATGTGAGTTCTATTTTTTGTCCTTCTTTGAGAGTGACAATCGCTTTTTTCCAATCCGCGGTTTTTCCAGGTTGATAACGAACGCGCTTCCATTTACCACCCATCACCATGGTATTCACTTTATCCACCTTGACGTTGAACAAGCGTTCCACGGCTTCTCGGATTTCATGTTTTTTAGCGCTGCGGTCCACGACAAAAAAGTACTTACCTGTTTTTTCCTGTTTGGTGCCTTTTTCCGTCAGTAATGGCTCTCTGATAACGTCGTATAAGTTCATGATTTCGCTCCGACAGCAGCCAACTCGGGTTCAGATTCGCCCAGAGCTCTGCGCTCTAAAGTCGAAAGAGCTTGTTTATCAATGAGTAATTTTTTTCGCCGAAGAATATGATAAGCATTCACGTTGCGCGCAAGTTTGACCGAAAAAACTTCTTTCAAATTATTGGAAGCCCGTTTTAATTTTTCATCCATGGCATTGACGATAAACAAAGTACGCGAACCCGGAAGATTCAAAGCCTTGATGACGCCAAAGAGTTCTTTGGTCTTGGCTTGCTTGAGCGAAAGATCATCCAGGAACAAAAGATTGTCTTCTTTTTTCTTCAAACTTAACGCCGAAACCAATGCGGCTTGCTTCATGCCATCCGGAAGATTCGTATCATAACTTCTGGGATGCGGGCCAAATACTATTCCGCCGCCTTTCCAAATCGGTGAACGTCTGGAACTGTGACGCGCACGACCGGTCCCTTTTTGTTTCCAAGGTTTTTTTCCGCCGCCGCGAACGGCTGCGCGATCTTTGGTGCTATGCGTTCCGCGCCGTTGATTGCCGGCAAAAGCTTTGAGAACGAGTTGAAGCAAACGCTCGTTGATTGGAGCTTCAAACACAGAATCGTTGAGCTCAACCTGACCGGCTTGTTTTCCATCTTGTCGATAAAGATTTACTTTTGCCATAACTGTTCCTTAATTATTTCTTCTTGGCAGGTGCGGCGGCTGGCTTTTTCTTGGCAGCAGCGGCTTCCTGAGCTTTTTTCTTGGAGACCGGAATTTTCTTTTCCACAACCTTCAATTCTTCAAGACCTTCAGAGGGCATTCTCCACTTACGCGGTCTTTTTCTTTTGATGGCTTCATGAATAATGAGGTAACTGTTTTCCCGTCCGGGAACAGCGCCATGAACGGCCATTAAATGATTTTCCAAATCGATTTTTTCAACTTTCAAATTTTGAACGGTGAGCCGTTCGTTGCCCATGTGACCCGGCATTCTCATACCTTTCACAACTCGTGAAGGAAATGAAGAAGCGCCGATGGAACCGGCCACACGGCCAAACATGGAACCGTGTCCACGTTCACCGCCGGTGAATTGATGTCTTTTGACAACGCCTTGAAATCCGCGGCCCATGGTGGTTCCGGTAATATCCACGTAATCACCCACGGCAAAATTATTCACGTGAAGTTCTTTTCCGATTTCAAGCCCTTCTAATTGTTCCGTTCTGATTTCTTTGACAAAACGCATGGGTTTGAGATTTTTTTTCTTAAAAAATCCAAGTTCAGGTTTGTTGGTTCGCGATTCTTTTTTTTCGTCAAAGCCAAGCTGAATGGCTTGATAGCCATGCTTTTCTTTATTTTTGACATCCAAAATGGAGCATGGGCCCACTTGTAGTACGGTGACGGGAACGCTTTTCCCCTCCCGGTCAAAAATTTGTGTCATTCCTATTTTTTTACCCAATAAACCAATCATATAATCCTCAGCTTTCAGCGATCAGCTTTCAGCGATCAGCAAAAATTCTTGCTGAAGACTGACGTCTGATAGCTGATGGCTATCTACAACTTGATTTCAACGTCTACGCCTGCAGGCAGTGCGAGTTTCATCAGCGCATCTACGGTGCGGGCAGTTGGTTCCATAATTTCTAAAAGCCGTTTGTGTGTTCTCATTTCAAATTGTTCGCGGGCTTTTTTATCAATGTGTGGGCCTTTTAAAACAGTGGTTTTCCAAATATCTGTAGGGAGCGGAATTGGCCCCACAACTTTGGCGCCCGTCATTTTGACAGTCGTTACAATTTCTTGAACGGACTGATCCAAAATCCGGTGGTCATAGGCTCTTAATTTGATCCGTACTTTTTCTTTTACCATTTGGCTCATCTTATCCTATTGTCCTACTGCAATATTTCCGTAACCACTCCGGCACCGACGGTTTTGCCGCCTTCACGAATGGCAAACCGGAGGTCTTTTTCCATGGCCACCGGTGAGATTAATTCACCTTCAATGGCCACATTGTCTCCGGGCATCACCATTTCCACTCCTTTAGGGAGGGTCACGACACCGGTGACATCTGTGGTTCTGAAATAGAATTGGGGTCTGTATCCATTGAAGAAGGCGGTATGACGGCCCCCTTCTTCTTTGCTTAAGATATAGACTTGGCCTTTGAATTTGGTGTGGGGTGTCACAGTTCCTGGTTTTGCGATGACCATGCCGCGTTCTAGATCCTTCTTCTCCATGCCTCGAAGAAGAAGACCCACATTGTCGCCTGCTTGGGCGTCATCTAAGAGCTTGCGAAACATTTCAATGCCGGTGACGGTCGTCTTAGCGACTTTGGGACGGAGTCCAATCACTTCTACTTCATCATTGACTTTAATGGCCCCGCGCTCGACTCGACCAGTACCTACCGTTCCACGACCTGAGATGGAGAAGACGTCTTCAATGGGCATCAGGAAGGGCTTCTCAGTATCCCGTTTGGGGGTGGGAATATAAGTATCAATGGCATCCATCAACTTCATGATGGGCTCTTGGGTTTTGGGGTCCTCTGGGTGTTCCATGGCTTTTAGGGCAGAGCCTCTGATGATGGGAATTTCATCGCCTGGGAATTCATATTTTTTAAGTAAATCTCTAACTTCAAGTTCAACAAGGTCTAAGAGCTCAGGGTCATCCACGGCATCACATTTATTTAAGAAGACGACAATCTTGGGAACGCCTACTTGGCGGGCGAGTAATATATGCTCGCGGGTTTGAGGCATGGGGCCGTCTGCGGCTGAGACCACGAGAATAGCTCCGTCCATTTGGGCGGCTCCGGTGATCATGTTTTTAATGTAGTCGGCGTGCCCCGGACAATCCACATGGGCATAATGGCGTTTTGCGGTTTGGTATTCTACGTGGGCAACTGCGATCGTAATGCCGCGTTCTTTTTCTTCCGGGGCATTGTCAATCGTATCAAAAGCACGAGCCTCAGCCATGCCGCGTTTGGATAAGACCATCGTGATGGCAGAGGTGAGTGTCGTTTTGCCGTGATCCACGTGTCCAATGGTCCCCACGTTGACGTGAGGTTTGGTACGTTCAAATTTTTCTTTGGCCATGGCGTTGTTCCCTTCCCTATTTTTTCTCGCCTTCAATAATTCCCTTGGCGATGTTAGACGGCACTTCTTTGTAACTGTGAAATTCCATCGGTGAAGGCGTTGCTCGTCCTTGAGAAAGCGAGCGAATTGCACTCGCAAATCCAAACATTTCCGCAAGAGGCGTCAAAGCTTTTACGAATTTAACGTTGCCGCGATTTCCCATTTCTTGAATCACGCAGCGTCTTGAATTTAAATCCCCAATAATGGCACCCATATTTTCTTCAGGTACAATGACTTCAACAACCATAATTGGCTCGAGTAAAACGAGTTTTGCTTTTTTAGCAGCTTCTTTTAACGCCATTGAGCCGGCAATTTTAAAAGCCATTTCTGACGAGTCAACATCGTGATAAGAACCGTCAAATACTGTAATTTTTAAATCTAAGAGCGGATAACCGGCGAGGACGCCGTTCTGACACGCTTCGCGAACGCCGTCTTCGATTGCCGGAACATATTCGCGAGGAATTGCGCCGCCAACGACTTTGTTGACGAATTCAACGCCCGCACCACGTTCAAGTGGTTCGATTTCAAGACACGCATGTCCATATTGACCGCGGCCGCCGGTTTGACGAATGTATTTTCCTTCGGCTTTGGCTTTGCCTTGAATGGTTTCTTTAAACGCAACTTGCGGTTTTCCAACATTTGTTTGAACGCCGTATTCACGCATCATTCGGTCGACAATAATTTCAAGATGAAGTTCGCCCATTCCAGAAATAATGGTTTGGCCGGTTTCTTCATTACTTTTAATTCGAAACGTTGGATCTTCCTGAGCCATTCTCTGAAGCGTTTGTGATAGCTTGTCACGATCGGCTTTGGTTTTGGGTTCTACGGCAAGCGAAATAACCGGTTCTGGAATAAAAAGTGATTCCAATTGAATCGGATGGGCTTCATCACAAAGCGTATCGCCCGTTTTCAAATCTTTGAGTCCGACTACGGCCACAATATTACCGGCACCGGCTTCGGCAATATCTTCCCGTTTGTTGGCGTGCATGAGCAACATTCGACCCACTCGTTCTTTCGAATTTTTGGCGACATTAAAAACATAAGAACCGGCTCTTAAGATTCCGGAATAAATTCGGACATAGGCAAAATTTCCGCCGCCCGCAAAACGATCGGATGCAATTTTAAAAACGAGTCCCGCAAAAGGATCTTCTTCGGTGGGATGGCGTTTTAATTCAGCACCGGTTTTGGGATCTTTCCCGATAATGGCTTCAACGTCTTTGGGCGCAGGTAAATAATCAACCACACAATCCAAAAGCTGCTGAACCCCTTTATTTTTATATGAAGAACCACAAATGATCGGCAGGATCGCAATAGCAATGGTGGCTTTACGAATTCCCGCTTGCAATTCTGCAACCGTAGGTTCATGACCTTCTAGAAATTTGTTCATTAAACTCTCGTCGTGCTCTGCCACTTTTTCAATCATGTACTCGCGGGCTTTCTTGGCCGCTTCCATATATTCAGCGGGAATGTCCGTTTCATCGTAAGCTGCGCCGAGCGTATCATCATGAAATACAGCAGCTTTCATTTTCACCAAATCAATAATGCCTAAGAAATGTTCTTCTTTTCCAAGCGGAAGCTGAAGTGGTACGACATTGGCGCCCAAACGATCTTTCATTTGAGCAACGCAATCTTCAAAGGCCGCGCCCGTTCGGTCCATCTTATTAATGTAGGCGATTCTGGGAACTTTATAACGTTCGGCTTGGCGCCAAACGGTTTCGGATTGAGGCTCAACGCCTTCCACCGCACCGAACAAACACACCGCGCCATCCAAAACACGCATCGAACGTTCTACTTCAATCGTAAAATCCACGTGACCCGGTGTATCAATGATGTTGATCCGGCAGTCGCGCCAAAAACAAGTGGTGGCAGCTGATGTAATCGTGATGCCGCGCTCTTGTTCTTGTTCCATCCAGTCCATGACGGCTGTGCCTTCATGAACTTCGCCAATTTTATGAGTTCTACCCGTATAGAAAAGAATCCGTTCCGTCGTCGTGGTCTTGCCGGCATCAATATGAGCGGCAATTCCAATGTTTCGGATTTTATCTAACGTGTAATGTATGTTTTTTTCTTCTATTGTTTCCGCCATCATCTTCACATTTATTTTATTTATTTTTACGCTCGCACCCAACGCGCGGAGCACTTCGCTACGCGCCCTTTGCGCGAGCACTTTTCGGGATGAGCTTGACGCTCATCTCCGAAAGTGTTCGGGAAGAACTTGACGTTCTTCTCCGAAAATGTGTTCATGAGAATCAGCGCCGCCATGACTACCATCGATAATGAGCAAAGGCCCGGTTGCTTTCAGCCATTTTATGAGTATCTTCGCGTTTCTTAACCGCGCCGCCGGTTTTGTTGAATGCATCCATGATTTCATTGGCCAATTTTTGCCTCATGGGTGAACCCTTGCGGTCACGAGCAAATGTTCTCATCCATCTCATGGCCAGTGCATTGCCGCGTTCCGGACGAACACTCATTGGAACTTGATAAGTTGCGCCGCCAACACGTCTTGATTTGGTTTCAAGCAGCGGACGGGCGTTATCGAGTGCCTGTTTAAAAACCTCAAGCGGATCTTTGCCTGTTTTTTCTTTCAAAATATCAAAAGCGCCGTACAACACGCCTTCAGCCGTTGATTTTTTTCCACGTTCCATCACAATATTAATCATTTTGGCAACCAAAATATTTTTAAATTTTGGGTCCGGTAAAATTTTTCTCTTAGGTGCTCTGCGTCTTCTCATTCTTGATCCTTATTTCGCTTCTTTTTCTTTTGGAGTTTTTGCTCCGTATTTGGAGCGAGAACGATTTCGTTCCGCGACTCCGGCAGTATCTAATTTTCCTCGAACAATGTGATACCGAACGCCTGGCAAATCTTTGACACGGCCTCCGCGAACCAGAACGATGGAATGTTCTTGAAGATTGTGTCCGACACCGGGGATGTAGGCCGTTACTTCATGGCCATTGGTTAACCGGATACGAGCGATCTTTCGCAGCGCAGAATTCGGTTTTTTCGGAGTTTGAGTTCTGACGATCAAACAAACTCCCTTGCGAAAGGGAGATCCTTGCAAGGCCGGGGACTTTGTCCGGTTCTTAAACTTTTTTCTGCCAAATCGAATTAATTGATTAATCGTCGGCATTACGACCCCTCAACTTTCGCCGCTTCTTGCTTTTCTTCTTCAGGTTCTTTTGGCGCAATAGTCGCTGCAGAACCCGGCTCGGGATCTGATTTCACCAAGCTAAATTTATGATGGGTTTGAAAACCGGTACCGGCCGGAATCAAATGACCCATAATGACATTCTCCTTAAGACCCATCAGGTAATCACGTTTCCCGCTGGTGGCCGCTTCGGTTAAGACACGCGTGGTTTCCTGGAAACTGGCTGCCGAGATAAAACTCTCGGTGCTCAAGGATGCCTTCGTAATACCGAGCAAAATCGGGACTGCCTTTGCAGGTTGTTTTCCTTTTTTCATGAGCTTATCATTTTCCTCTTGGAATTTAATACGATCCACTTGGGCGCCCATTAAAAAAGCGGCGTCGCCTGTATCTTCAATTTTCACTTTCCTGAGCATTTGACGGACGATCGTTTCCACATGTTTATCGTTAATTTTGACGCCTTGGAGCCGGTATACTTCTTGAACGCCGTTGACCAAATATTCTTGGAGCTTCCGTTCTCCGCTGACGCGTAGAATATCTTGCGGAACAACCGGTCCATCAACCAACTGCTGACCCGCTACCACCCGATCCCCGCGGTACACGTTCAAGTGTTTTCCGTGCGGAATCAAATAATTTTTGGTCATTCCTGTCGAACTCTTCACAATAATTTTTCGCTGGCCCTTAATGACTTCTCCAAATTCAACCACGCCGTCAATTTCAGAAATAATGGCTGGATTTTTTGGTTTGCGCGCTTCAAACAGTTCTGCCACACGAGGAAGACCGCCAGTAATATCGCGAGTCTTTGCAATTTTTCTCGGTGTTTTCGCAAGCAGCGTACCGCCGGTAATACTTTGTCCGTCCTTGACGACAATGTGCGCACCGGTTGGAATCGGATAAAAAGCAATAATCTCGTCAGTTTCACTAGTCAACAAAATTTGAGGATGAAGATCTTCTTTGTGTTCAATGATGACGCGTTCGAAAAGGCCAGTGGTAGCGTCCATTTCTTCATTCATCGTCACACCTACTTTAATATCTTCAAACCGTACTTTTCCGTTCACTTCCGTAAAAATCGGAACCATATAAGGATCCCATTTCACGAAAATAACATCTTTGGCAACTTCTTCGCCGTCTTTAAAACTGATGATACCTCCGGTTGGAATCGTGTAACGTTCCAGTTCCCGTCCGGTAGCATCGTGAATCGTCACTTGACCACTTCGGTTAAGAACAATCGTCTCTCCTGATTTTATCGTTACTGTTTTTAAATTGTGGTACTGGATTTTTCCGGAATTGCGGGCTTTGTAATAGGATTGTTCAACCACACGGGAAGCCGTACCACCGATGTGGAAGGTCCTCATGGTCAGCTGAGTTCCAGGTTCACCAATGGATTGAGCGGCGATGACACCGACGGCAGTTCCAAGTTCAACCATTTTATTGGCGCCCAAATCACGGCCGTAACATTTCATGCAAACACCGCGTTTGGATTCGCATGTCAAAACCGAACGAATACGCATTTTTTCAATACCGAGTTCTTCGAGTCGATCCGCAATGGCCTCTGTAATTTCATCGCCTGCCTTAATAATGGGCTGATCGGTGACAACGTCCACGACGCTGTCCAAAGCAACTCGACCGGCAATCCGGTCTTTTAAGCTCACGATAATTTCGTCACCTTCAAAAACGGCTTCCATAAAAATACCGTTTAAGGTACCGCAATCTTCTTGATTGATGATGACATCTTGAGCAACGTCCACCAAACGACGAGTTAAATAACCAGAGTCAGCTGTTTTAAGAGCCGTATCAGCTAAACCTTTGCGCGCTCCGTGAGTCGAAATAAAATATTCAAGTACGGTCAAACCTTCTCGGAAATTAGCTGTAATCGGATTTTCAATAATTTCACCCGATGGTTTTGCCATCAAACCACGCATACCGGCAAGCTGACGGATTTGCTGTTTGGAACCACGAGCACCGGAATCAGCCATCATAAAAATGGGGTTAAACGGATCCAGTTCTTCAAACATGCGATCAGAAACCCGGTCCGTAATGTGGGTCCAAATATCGATCACTTTGTTGTGACGTTCACCGTCTGTAATCAAACCATTCGTATATTGACTTTCAATCGCGTCTACATCTTTATGGCCGCTATCGAGCATTTTCTGCTTAGTCAGCGGAATTCGGATGTCATCGATACCAATGGAAATTCCAGATGTCGTTGCTTCTTCAAAACCCAAGGTTTTCAGGCGATCTAACAATAAAATGGTTTCGTTATGTCCAAACTGACGGTAACAATTTGCAATCACACGTGAAACTTTCGATTTATCCAGGTTGTCATTCACGTATTTGAAACCATCTGGCAAAACCTGATTAAATAAAATCCGGCCCATGGTGGTTTCTACAATTTCGCCGCTTTTTAGCCGGAGTTTGCATTTGGCATGCTTGTGAATTTCTTCATCCAAATAAGCCGTTATTGCTTCCGTGGCATCCGAAAATATTTTTCCTTCACCTTTGGCGCCATCTTTTTGCTTGGTCAAATAATAAAGTCCAAGCACGATGTCTTGGGAAGGAGTTGTGATCGGCATTCCATTCGCCGGTGAGAAAATATTATTGGCCGACAACATCAGCAGCCGGCATTCCATTTGCGCTTCCATAGAAAGAGGAATATGAACGGCCATTTGATCTCCGTCAAAATCAGCATTGAATGCAGCGCAGACAAGCGGATGAATTCGAATGGCTTTTCCTTCAATTAACACGGGCTCAAATGCTTGAATCCCCAAACGGTGAAGCGTGGGTGCGCGGTTCAGCAGAATCGGATGTTCATGAATGACTTCTTCCAAAATATCCCAGACTTCGGGCTTCACACGTTCCACCATTTTCTTGGCGGATTTAATCGTATGAACATGGCCGCGTTCTTTTAATTTTCGGATGATAAATGGCTCAAACAGTTCCAGAGCCATTTTTTTTGGAAGTCCGCATTGATGGAGTTTTAGTTCGGGACCGATGACGATGACGGAACGGCCGGAATAATCGACACGTTTGCCGAGCAAGTTCTGTCTGAAGCGTCCCTGCTTACCCTTCAGCATGTCGCTTAACGATTTAAGCGGACGATTTCCAGCGCCGAGTACGGGACGGCCATGACGGCCATTATCAAAAAGCGCATCTACAGCTTCTTGAAGCATTCGCTTTTCATTTCGAATAATGACATCAGGAGCTTTTAAATCGAGCAGTTTTCTGAGGCGGTTATTTCGATTAATAACGCGGCGGTACAAATCATTTAAATCGCTGGTGGCGAACCGGCCGCCATCTAATGCGACGAGCGGCCTTAAATCCGGTGGAATCACGGGAACGCAATCAAGGATCATCCAAGCAGGATTGTTTCCTGAATTTTGAAACGCATCGACGATCTTTAAAATTTTAATGGCACGGGCACGGGCTTGTTTTGATTTTGAAGTTTTAATTTGGCGCTGATATTTTTGCATCATTTTATCAAGTTCTAATCCATCCAAAAGTTCTCTGACTGCATCGGCGCCCATCTTTGCAGAAAAACTTCCGGCACCATATTGTTCGACCGCTTTTTGATACTCTTCTTCATTTAAAAGCGCTTTTTTCTTCAGTGGGGTTTCTTTAGGATCAATCACCACGTATTCTTCGTAATAAAGGACTTTCTCGAGGGAACGAGCACTCAGATCAAGCAGATTTCCAATTCGAGAAGGCATGGTTTTGAAAAACCAAATGTGGGAAACGGGGGTGACTAAATCAATATGACCCATACGTTCACGACGGACTTTGGATTGTGTGACTTCAACACCGCACCGGTCGCAGACGACGCCCTTGTGCTTGATGCGCTTGTATTTTCCACAGCTGCATTCCCAATCACGGGAAGGCCCGAAAATGCGTTCGCAAAAAAGACCGTCTTTCTCAGGTTTCAAAGTCCGGTAATTAATGGTTTCCGGTTTTCTTACTTCACCGTGAGACCAAGCGCGGATCACATCCGGCGAAGCGATTTTAATGCTCACTGAATCAAATGTATTGATTTCGCTGTAATCCATTTGTTCCCCTTTTTCCCTCATTCCATCAATTCTTGCCACGTGGCAAGAATTGGCTGATGAAGGGTCGCGTTAATTACGCAATACCGAGTTTTTCTTTAGCTTTTTCTTTTCGATCTTCTTTTTTAGATGGTTTCAAATCTCGGCTGACAACAGATTGAAAGCGTTTTTCAGGAATCACATCCAACGCCAAACTTTGAAGTTCTTTGACCAACACGTTGAAGGATTCAGGCGTTCCGGCTTGAAGCGCAGGTTCACCTTTAACAATGGCTTCATAAACTCGTGTGCGGCCAACAACATCATCGGATTTTACGGTTAACAATTCCTGGAGTGTAAAAGCGGCGCCATAAGCTTCCAGCGCCCAAACTTCCATTTCACCAAAACGCTGACCGCCGAATTGAGCTTTACCTCCGAGCGGCTGTTGGGTCACAAGCGAATAGGGTCCGATCGAACGGGCGTGAATCTTGTCATCTACGAGGTGAGCCAGTTTCAGCATATATATGTAGCCCACAGTTATTTTATTATCAAACGGTTGACCGGTGCGGCCATCGCAAAGAGTCGTCTTGCCGTCTTCCGGCAAACCGGCTTCGCGAAGCATGGCTTTGATTTCACCTTCTGTGGTTCCACTAAACACGGGCGTTTCCATGTGAATGCCCAATACTTTTCCGGCCCATCCCAAATGAGTTTCAAGAATTTGACCGACATTCATACGGGAAGGAACGCCGAGCGGATTCAGCACGATTTCAACCGGAGTTCCATCCGGAAGAAACGGCAAGTCTTCTTGCGGAAGAATTTTGGCGATGACACCTTTATTTCCGTGGCGTCCTGCCATTTTGTCACCGACTGAAATTTTTCGTTTTGAACAAACGTAGGCAACAACTTTCTTGATCACGCCGGGAGGAAGTTCATCCCCTTTTTTCACGCGATCAATTTCACGTGCACGCTCTTCAACTAATTCGTCAATTTCATCGCCCCAAACACGGGCAATTTTTCGAATGTTTTCTTCAAGTTCAGGATCTTCGTCCAAGCGAATGGATTCCCAATCACATCGTTCTAATTTTTTGAGATCTTTTTTCTCAATGGAACGTCCCGCACGAATTAAAACTTCGCCTAAAACTTCGTCCACTAAATCTTCGGACAGTTTTTTCCCAAAAACCATGGATGAAATCTTAACAAACCGTTCATGACGGAGTGTGTCGATTCGGGATTGATAATGATCTTTAATGTCGTCAATTTCTTTAGTTTCCTGGCGCTTCTCTTCCCGGGTTTTGGCTTTTAGCTCTTTTCTCTGGAATACTTTGACGTCCACCACAATTCCCTCTACACCTGGAGGAACGGTCAGCGAAGCGTCGCGAACATCACCGGCTTTTTCACCGAAAATTGCGCGGAGCAATTTTTCTTCGGGGGATAATTCAGTTTCGGATTTCGGCGTGATTTTTCCAACCAAAATATCTCCAGGTTTGACTTCTGCGCCAATCCGGATAATGCCTTCTTGATCCAAATCTTTTAAGGCTTCTTCACTGACATTGGGAATATCACGCGTGATTTCTTCATTGCCGAGTTTTGTATCACGAGCTTCAATCTCAAATTCTTCAATGTGAAGCGATGTGTATTTATCTTCCATCAGTATTTTTTCACTGATGATGATGGCGTCTTCAAAGTTGTATCCACGCCAAGGTAAAAAGGCGACGAGAATGTTTCGGCCCAAAGCAAGATCGCCGCGATCCGTAGCGGCGCCATCCGCAATGATGTCGCCACGTTTTACTTTTTGGCCGACTTCAACGAGCGGTCGTTGATTGATACACGTTCCGGCGTTAGATCGTTCAAATTTTTTAAGTTTATAAATCAAATCATCGATGACAATTTCATTGGAAGAAACGGTTTTGACGGTTCCGCGGGCTTTGGAAATGACGGTTGCTCCTGAATCCTGAGCCACCAGAAATTCCATGCCGGTTCCGACAATCGGTGCATCGGTAATCATTAATGGAACGGCTTGGCGCTGCATGTTAGAACCCATAAGGGCGCGGTTGGCGTCGTCATGTTCCAAAAATGGAATCAAGGCTGCGGCAACACTCACCAATTGACGCGGAGAAACGTCCATGTAATGAATTTCATTGGCAGGTTTCTTCGGAAAATCACCACGAAACCGAGTCGAAACGAGCGGATCAATAAAATGTCCGTTCTTCTCAAGCCTTGCATTGGCTTGAGCAATCACGTATTTGTCTTCTTGATCAGCGGTTAAGTATTCAATTTTCTCAGTCGCCTTCCCTTTTTCAACTTTTCGGTACGGGCTTTCCAAGAATCCAACTTCGTTGACTCGTGCAAACGTACTAAGCGAGGCAATCAATCCAATGTTAGGACCTTCCGGTGTTTCAATCGGACAAATACGTCCGTAATGAGATGGGTGAACGTCGCGGACTTCGAATCCGGCGCGTTCACGCGAAAGACCGCCAGGACCGAGTGCTGAAAGACGTCTTTTGTGTGTGAGTTCTGCAAGCGGATTGGTTTGATCCATGAATTGTGACAATTGGCTGCGGCCGAAGAAATCTTTAATCGCGGCCGAGATTAATTTAGGATTGATGAGATTGTGCGGCATCGCAGCATCCAAATCATAAATGGACATACGTTCCAGAGCTGAGCGTTTCATACGGGTCAGACCAACTCGAAATTGATTCTGCAATAGTTCACCGACGGAACGGACGCGACGGTTGCCTAAGTGATCAATGTCGTCGATTTTGACTTCACCGCTTCTTAAGCGAAGTAAAGCTCTGACCACTTGAAGCACGTCTTCTGAACGTAACGTAGTTTCATCCAGCGGTGCATCCAATTCTAATTTCCGGTTGAGCATAAAACGACCGACGGCTCCCAAATCATAACGTTGCGGATCATGGAATAATTTTTCAACCAAATCACGGGCGCTGGCTGCAGTTGGCGGATCGCCGGGGCGAACGCGGCGATAGATTGCAATTTGAGCTTCTTCTTGATTCTTATAAGGATCGCGTTCCAATGTATTGACCATGGCAAAATCTTCAGCCAAGGGACGAACGATTTCGATTTCACTGACTTCATGATCAATTAATGTATTGAGTACATCTTTTACAAGTCGAACACCGGCAGCCGCAATAACTTCTTTGGTTTTTCCGTTCACAATGTCTTTAGCCAAAATCGTATCTTCAACTTTCTTGAAGGAGGCGCGGCCGAAATCTTTGATTTTTTCCATATGATAAAGGGCTTTTAAAATATCGTGACTGGTTGAAAAACCAAGTGCGCGAAGAAGCGTACTGGCTAAAATTTTTCTTCGCCCGTCAATATAGGCATACAGCACATCATTAATATCGCCTTCAAATTCAATCCAAGCGCCGCGGTAAGGAATAATTCGAACACTATAAAGCCGCTTGCCGCTTGGGTGAGTGGATTCTTCTAAAGAGACGCCGGGAGACCGGTGGAGTTGGCTGACGATCACGCGTTCTGCGCCATTAATAATGAAGGTGCCTGTTTCGGTCATCAGTGGAAGTTCGCCAATATAAACTTCCTGCTCTTTGGCGATTCCCTTTCTGACAAGCCGGAGTTTTACCTTCAACGGAGCCGCATAAGTCATCGCCCGTTTATGGCATTCGGAAATGGAATATTTGGGTTTTCCCAAGGAATAACCCAAGTACTCTAACCGACAGGTGCCGTCAAAACTCTCAATCGGAAAAGAATCCTGGAATGCAGCTTCAAGGCCCTGCCTTTTCCGACGGCGTTTGGAACGGTCAGTTTGAAGAAACTGCTCATAGGACTTGATTTGAATCTCAACCAAATTGGGGAGTTCAATACAATCCTGAATTTTTGAGAAACTTTTCCTCTTAATGAGTGCACTCATTTAACGTCTCCTGTTAATCCGTCATTGCGAGGAGGCCTTTGGGCCGACGAAGCAATCTAAGATATGGATTGCTTCGCCCCTGCGGGGCTCGCAATGACAGGCGTTTCAATTATTTATTGGTTACGCCTGTCATTTGATTTCGACTTTACCGCCGGCTGCTTCAAGAACTTGTTTAATCTTGGCTGCTTCTTCTTTGGTTGCATTATCTTTAACCATTTTTGGAGCAGCTTCGACCAAATCTTTTGCTTCTTTTAAACCCAAGCTGGTAACGGTACGAATTTCTTTGATAACTTGGATTTTTTTATCGCCAGCGCTGGTCAAAATTACTTGGAAAGCGGTTTTTTCTTCTCCGCCTGCAGCCCCTGCTGAAGCACTGCCCGCAGCACCTGCCGGAGCGGCAACCGCAACTGCGGCCTGAGCTGAAACACCGAACTTCTCTTCCAAAGCTTTCACGAGTTGTGAAAGCTCGATCACGGTAAGTTGTTCAATCGCTTCCAGAATCTTGTTGAGCTTTCCGGATACATCAGCTGATTTTTTCTCAGCCTTACTTTCTACTTCTTCTGCTACTGCTGCTTTCATTGTCATTGAATTAAATCCTCCTTAAGGAATTTAGTTTGATTTCTTTTTTTGAACTTGATCCAGTACGGTCACGAGTGAACGTGTTAATTGACTTAATACATTAACAAGGCCCCCAACGGGAGCATTCATCCGATTCGCGAGGGTGGCCAAAAGCACTTCGCGTGACGGTAAATTGGCTAATGATTGTAAATATTGCGCTGGAAAAATTTGCCCTTCTAAGAAGGCGCCATCCAATTGAAAATTTTCCCGGCCTTTTGCAAAATCTACCAAAACACGGGAAATCACTTGCGGATCTTTTTTGCCGACGGCCAATAAAACAGAACCTTTCAAGAGTCCGTTGATTTCTTTAACACCCAATTGTTTAAACGCAAGCCGCGTCAGTGTATTTTTTGCGACGATGGTACGGTCCACGACTTTTTCTAATTTCCTTCTCAAATCAACAAATTCTGTAGCCGGAAGTCCTTGATAACGCGCAAAGAAAATATAGTTCTTGGATTCCAGCGTACTCATCAATTCCTGAAGCATTAATTCTTTCGCGAGCGAAGGCATCATGGACTCCCTATTGCTCCACAACATTCATGGTTGTGGCTCGAAGCTTGATCCCGGGATTGTGAGAAGCAGCGATGGAAACTGATTTCAAATAATCGCCCTTGGCCGCGGATGGTTTTGCTTCGACGACTGCTTTAATCACTGTTTTTGCATTTTCAAATAAAGCTTGCTCAGAAAAAGATTTCTTACCGCACAACACATGAAGGCCACCGGTTTTATCTGTTTTGAATTCTACTTTTCCGGCTTTGATTTCTTTGATTGCCTTTTTCACATCAGGCGTTACCGTTCCGGTTTTAGGCGTCGGCATGAGTCCACGAGGCCCCAAAACTTTTCCCAGTTTGCTAATGTCGCGCATTAAATCCGGATGCGCTACAACGGCATCAAAATCAAGCCAGCCGCCTTCAATTTTTTTCACATAATCTTCTGCACCCACATAATCAGCGCCGGCTTCTTCAGCGGCCCGGTGAGCTTCGCCTTTGGCGAAACAAAGAATGCGAACTTTCTTTCCGCTTCCATGCGGAAGAGCGGCGGATCCGCGAACAGATTCATTCGGCTGATCCGGGCGAACTCCTAATTGAAAATTAAGATCAATGGTTTCATCAAATTTCACGGGCGCAAATTTTTTCAAAAGCTTGACGGCTTCAGAAAGCGTATAACTTTTTGTGGAATCAAAAAGTTTTTGAGATTCTTGATAACGTTTGCTTCGCTTTTTCATCCCCCACCACTTTCAATGCGAAACATTAAATTACGAATACAAAGTTGGTTTTGAATCAGCGCCTTACTTTTTAATATCAAACTTATCTTTAGAAAGTGGTGGGGGATCATTTCAGAACCTCAATCCCCATGCTACGAGCCGTTCCTTCCACAATTTTCATCGCTTGTTCCAATTTTGCAGTATTCAAATCCGGCATTTTATCCCGAGCAATCTGTTCAATATCAGAGCGCTTCACACTTCCAATTTTCACGCGTCCGGGTTCTCCGCTTGCTTTCGCCAACCCCGCAGCTTTCTTCAGCTGAGCCGCCACCGGCGGTGACTTCATAATGAAGGTAAAGGTCTTATCTTCATACACGGTAATGACAACGGGGATGACAGTGCCCTGTTTGTCTTTTGTTTTTTCATTAAATTGCTTACAAAAGTCCATGATGTTCAGGCCATGTTGACCCAAAGCCGGACCGATCGGAGGAGCAGGATTTGCCTGACCACCGGGACATTGGAGTTTAATTTTTGTTTTTACTTTTTTTGCCATAATACTCGCTTTCGTACTTAGTGAAGCGTATCTCGTGAAGCGTGAAGAGTAAAAAACTTTTTCGCTTCACGTTTCACTCTTCACGTCTTTATATTTTTTCGACTTGCCAATATTCAAGCTCAACCGGCGTTGACCGGCCGAAGATACTGACCATCACTTTTAATTTTCCTTTATTCGGATTGACTTCATCCACCGTGCCGTTGAAATTAGCAAAGGCGCCTTCTTTGACGCGGATACTTTCGCCCAATTCAAATTCAACTTTGGGTTTTGGCTTTTGGGTTTTTTCTTCTTGCTGTTTCAAAATACTGGAAACATCCCCATCCGTAAGAGGAATTGGTTTTCTTCCGGAACCCACAAAACCTGAAATGCCTGGCGTGTTCTTAACTAAGTACCAACCTTCATCGGTCAAATCCATTTCAACCAGAATGTAACCGGGAAAAAATTTCCGTTCCGAAATCTTTTTCTTTCCGCCTTTGACTTCGCTAATCTTCTCGGTCGGAATGAGAACTTGCTGAACCAAGTGAGTCAGGTTTGCACTCACTGCGCGCGTTTCCAGATTTGCTTTCGCTTTTCGTTCCGCACCCGTTTGGGTGTGTACGACATACCACTTGTAACTCATGTTAACGAATCACCAGGCGCATTAAAATTGCGAGAACAAAATCGATTCCAAAAATAAAGGCAGACATAATCAAAGTCACTACGATCACCAAAGCGGTGGAACCCATCAATTCATGACGAGTGGGCCAATTGACTTTGGACAACTCTTGCTTTGATTCACTGAAAAAACTTCCCACTTTGCCAAACATAGATGAATAACTCCTTATTTACCGGTCCTGCCGAATCCCTTGCCTTTAAGAACTTCAGGCCAGGAGGGATTCGAACCCCCAACCCTCGGTTTTGGAGACCGATGCTCTGCCAATTAGAGCTACTGGCCTAAATGCCTAAGCCCTTTATTTAATCTCGCGATGAACGGTGCGTTTCTTGCAAAAACGACAGAATTTTTTTCGCTCTAAACGCTCGGTGGTTTTCTTTTTGTTCTTTCGAGTCGAATAGTTTCGTTGCTTACAATCCGTACAAGCTAACGTAATCTGTTCACGCATGTTTATAGTCTAAAAAACTCTTTGGTAAGGGGTAAAAAAATACCCTTATGATGTAACTCATTTTTGTCAGCGAACGATTCTGGTGGGATTCCTTCATCTATTCGAAGGAATACACGCTGTTGCCAACTAACTTTTGTATAAAATAAAAAAGCGCGATTTAAAAAATCGCGTTTGATTTACTGCAATATTTCCGTAACCACTCCGGCACCGACGGTTTTGCCGCCTTCACGAATGGCAAACCGGAGGTCTTTTTCCATGGCCACCGGTGAGATTAAT
>Ga0080064_1004339_pt1 | contig 18404 bp, 24 predicted proteins | sample Subgrocontami54m_FD_69260 | JGI IMG/M metagenome (GOLD analysis project Ga0080064, IMG submission 69260) | Subsurface groundwater microbial communities from S. Glens Falls, New York, USA - GMW46 contaminated, 5.4 m (SPADES assembly) (version 2) ...
TGCTGCGATTGCTGCGCGGCCATAGCTTGCTGCAAAAAGTGCCCCACACGCACCGCTATCAGGTCAGCGCTCAAGCCCGGACCACGATCCTGGCCCTGCTCGCTGCCGCCGACGCAAACCCAGACCAACTAACGAGCGACGCGGCATAAAAAAATCCTCGCAAGAAGCGAAGAAATCAGGACAAGAGTAGTACACACGGACTTGTCCCTGAAGGTGGACCAGACAATTTCTTGAAAAGTCCTATGGGCAGGAGTTACCTTACTCGTAGACGAAGCGGCCCGCTTCGTCGGAGCGAGCCGCGACGATACGGGAACTTTGAAGTTGCCAGTCGCCCAGTCGCCTAAGGCTGAAATCCGGGCGAATGCTGGCGCCCGCGCTGGGCAGCTTGAATCAGCGCGCCGCGGCCGGTGTTCGACTCCAGCCAGGTTTCAACCTCGTTGATCTTAAAGCCTCCGGGACCCGGGCCGCCCTTGTAGGCGATCCTGCCATCCATGCTCACCACATACAGTCGATCCGGCCAGCCGGCGTAGGCGTGGTTCACCTTGTTATCCTCGCGGTCGAGCACGGTGGGCAACGTCAGCTTCAAGGTCGCCAGGCATTGGTGGGCCGTTTCCTCCCGTGCGTCCAGGTCGTTGGTCTGCGTGATTTTCAGCAGCTTTTCCTTGCCGTCGGTGACGGTGAAGAGCACGGAATCAGGATGGGCCTCGCGAATGTAGACGAGTACAAACTCAGCGTGGTGCTTGTAGTTCTGATACAGTTTTTCGAGGTCGCCAGACTGGCGACGAAAGGGCGGTCAGGTGTAGCTGGCAAAGATGAGCACCGCCGGTTTTTTGCCGCGGAAGTCGGCGAGGGAGATTTCGCCGTCGCCTTTAACAACGGGCAGAGAGAAGTCCGGCGCCGGATCGCCGACCCTCAGCGTCTCGGTCTTGCGTTCGCCCTTGGCCGCGGGGGTGATGACCTCGCCGGGCCGGCCGCCTTTCTTGTTCTTTTTCGGTGGCGTTTGGCTCTTACCGGGCAGACCTTGGCCAGCCGACTCGCCGGCCAAAACGGCGAGCACGGAAATGGTGAAAAGCGCGATCAGAACGAGAAAGGGTGTCCGCATGATGTCGCCCCGCGAGCCATTGACCATTCAACCCCGCTGGCGCGCCAAGGGGCCGCTGATTCGGCCGGAAAAACAGCAATCACGGGGTCGCAGCCGGTTGAGGCTTGGCATTGGCCAGCCGGGCGAGTTGCGATTTCTTGCGGGCCGCCGTGTTCGGATGGAGGACGCGTTTGGCCGCTGCCTTGTCGAGCTGCTTGATGGCCGCGCGAATCTCGGCTTGCAGCTTGTCGGCCGGACCTTGTTGCGCCGCCAGCACATTCTTGACTTGGATTCGAATCGTTTTCTTGACGGCGCGATTGCGCAGCCGGCGTTTGGCGTCTTGGCGGCCGCGCTTCTTGGCGGTATGGGTATGAGGCATGGGTTCCCCTTGGCGGATGGCTTCTGCAAGCCATCAATCTAGAAATTCGCCTGCAAACGGCAATGAGCGTGAGTGGTGAGTGGTGAGTGGTGAGTGGTCACCCTTCAGTCTTTCTTGAAATAGGTGAATTCGCGCGCGCGGCGGGCAGTCCGTTGCTCCAATTCGCGCAGTTGCGCCTCGCTAAGACGCTGAAATTCCCGTGCCGCTTGTGCGTTCTTATCTACCTCTGCCGGAGTGTTGCATCCGACGATGGATAGGCACACGGTCGGCATGGACCAAGCGTAACCGAGCGCCTCTGCGGTGGTCATCACCTGCAACATTCGCCCGGCCGCCAGCGTCTTCATCGCGATGACGCCCATGTTTTGGCGGCACGCTTCTGCCAGCACGGTCGGAATGAACGGCAAACGATGTCCATCGGCGGCGTTGAGGGCGACCAGGACGGTGTCGAACGAAAAGCGGCGCATGGCGTCGAGCAGGATCGCGGGATCGTGATGGCCGGTGAGACCCAGATAGCGGACGCGCCCTTCCTCCCGGGCCTGATGCAGCGCTTCCAGGGCGCCGCCCTTGGCGAAGATGCGCCGCAAATCGTCGAGGGTGCGCAGGTCATGCAGTTGCCAAAGATCGAGATGGTCGGTGTGCAGGCGGCGCAGGCTGTCGTCGAGCAGGCGCAGCGAACCGTCGCGCGTGCGGTCGTGGGTCTTGCTGGCCAGGAAGACTTGCTGGCGCCGTTCGCCCAGGGCGGCGCCGTAGTAGTCCATGCTGCTCGCATACGCTGGCGCGCTATCGCAATAGGTGACGCCCTGATCGAGCGCCCGCTGAATCACAGCCACCGCTTCTTTCGTGCGGCCATGCGTTCGCAGCACGCCTTCGCCGCCCAGGCCGAAGAGCGTGACCGTTTGGCCCGTCTTGCCCAGCACGCGGTTCGGGATCGGCGTCGTCGACAACGGCGGCAGTTGCTTGGACCAGGGCATAGCGGCATTGTCGATCTTGGCGCGGGCGTCGGCAATGGCAACAATAGCAGCCAATTGTCAATTCAACAGGAGAAGACCATGCATCGAATCTTGTCCGTTGTGTTCTGCGCGATCTTTTGGCTCGCGCCAACGATCTTTGGCGGCGATGCGGCCAAGGAAGCTAAATTGCTCGACGGCAAATGGGCGCCGGTGTCCGCCGAACTGGCCGGTCAACCGTTTCCCGAAAGTGTCCTGCGGACGATTACGCTGACGATCACCGGCAACAAGTACACCGTCGTCGTCGGCGACCAGACCGACCGCGGCCGGCTCGACGTCAATACAGCGAAGAAACCCAAGACGATGGACGTCGTCGGCACCGAGGGCCCCAACGAAGGTAAGACATTCCTTGCCATTTACGAAGCGGACAAACAAATGCTGCGCATCTGCTACGACCTCGACGGCAAACAGCGGCCCACGGAATTCAAAACCAAGGGCGGGACGAAACAATTCCTGGCGACGTACAAGCGAACCAAGTAGGGTGCGTGAAACGCACCTGTAGCCGCGCTTGCACGTCGTCAAACTTGGGCGCCGTCGTCGGTTGGACATCGATTTCCAGCGAGCCGACCGGTGCGGCGGCTGGCGGTGAATGGGGAGCCTCGCGCTGAACACGAGCCGACAGCGCCGGCACGTAATGCGCTGGTCAGCCTCGCTTTCCGGCTTGACGTAATTGAAACCGCAGCGAGGGCATTACAGCAGGACGGGCATGGGTTACCGTGTCGGCACGAGATTGGCCTTCAATTTTCGCGCGAGCGCATCGATCTTGTCTTTGCAACCGCGGCGTGCCTGGTCGAAACCCTTGGGATCGACCTTGCCGGCCTTGAGGTAATCGAGCACGATCGCCTCGGCGGCGGCGAATTCCGCGCAGGCGTGGGCGACGGCGCTGGCCAGTTCGTTGGGGATCGCCGTCACGCCGTTGCGATCGCCGTGGAGCAGGTCGCCGGGCCGGATCATGACGCCGCCGACATGGACCGGCACGTTGATCTGCAGAATGTGGCAATAGCCGTGGGCGCTGATGACGCCGTCGGCGAAGCACGGGAAGTTCATCGCCTCGACCTGATCGAGATCGCGAGCCGCGCCGCTGGTGATCAGGCCGACCGCGCCGAACGCCTTGTAGGTGGTGCACATCACCTCGCCGAAGGTTGCCGAGGCGACGGGGCTATCGACGTCCTGAAAGACGACGACCGGCGGACCGGGCAGTTCGGCGAAGGACGCGACCTGTTCGGTGAGCCCGGCGTACACGTTGCCGGCCATCGGCGGCGCCGCGGATCGAAACGTCGCAGTCGAAGCGTATCCGACCATCGGCGGCAGCTTCGGATAGCACGCTTGAATGCGTTTGTCCATGTATCCGGCGGTGCGCGGACGCAGCTCGTACAGCTCGACGACATTGCAAATCGTGGGCGTGTCGAATTTGCGCAGGAGTTCCAGATCGGCGGCAGGGACGGGGTGGATTTTGGCCATGGGATGCTCGTTGGGGAAGTTCGACCCGCGGGAATCGCTGCGCTCATCCCGCGGCGTGGGGTGCATCAATATGGGATGTTGTAAATTGCCGAGCGCGAAAATCCAAAGGGAAAAAGGATTTCTTGGCGCGACGAAGTGCGATAGGATGTGATTCGATCAAATACGGAGCATCACTTGATCAACTTCTTCATCGCGCTGTTCTGGCTGGTCCTGGGCCTGGGTTTGATTTTCATTCCAGGCATGGATGCTTGGCGCATTCGCGGCACGGAATTGTCGATCGGTTGGCTTGCTGTCGGCCTGGCCGGCTACAACCTGCTGCGCTGGTGGCTGACGGTCCGGCAGCAGCGGCCACGTCGGCATGCCGATGACGATAATCCGCCGGCGCCGCGCGAATATAATGCGGAATTTGATTTCACGAAGGACAAGCCGGAGCCGAAATGATCATGGTTTGAGATCGGTATTCACTTCTTGGATCCAGCGCTCCAAACGCCGCTTGGAACCGGGGTACGCCAGCAACTTGAAGCCCGAGCGCCAGTGCCAGAGCATGCTCGACTCGTTGGCGCTGAAGAATGTCGAGAGCAGTGCCGGATAGCCGAGCCGGCGCAGCACGTCCACCGAAGCGTTCAGGAGCGCGGTGCCGACGCCGCTGCCTTTGTGCCAGGGGGAAACGAAAATCCAGGTGACGTGCGGTTGCCCGCCGCGGCGCCGCAGCAAATCCGGCGGTGCAGGCTGCGGCCAGTGGAAGGCGTCCCAGGCGCGCGGATCGCCGTCGGGCATGAGCGTGATCAGAATCGCGCCGACCGGCTTGTCTTCCTGGCTAGCGATGAAGCTGGCGACGCGCACCCGCGGGCCATCGACGTCGGAGCAGGTTTTCGTCAGGCATTCTTCGGCGGCGCGAAGCCGAGTGGCGTCGTCCAAACTGCCGAAGGGCTGCAAAGAGGCGAAAGCGCCGGCGAAGACCGGGACCAGCGCCGGCAGGTCGCGCTTTCGCAGCCGCCGCAGGTTTATTGGCGTCGTCTCGCCGGCAGCCGGATCGGATTGATAGGCAGCCAGGTCGAGCGTCGCGTGATAGGCGAGCCCGCGCGGCGTCAGCCGGGCGACGCCTTCGACATATTCGTACTTGTACGCGGGATTACGCGGCAATTGCTGGAACTGCTCAATGGTCATCGGCAGTTTCAGATTCGGCATCCAGTGGTCGCACATGGTTGGTGAGTGGTGAGTGGTGAGTGGTGAGTGGTGAGTTTGAGCCGTTGCGGATCGGCGGGCCACGAACCACCAACCACTCACCACTCACCAATCCGTACAATTCCCGCAGCACCATTATCCATGGGCGGAACGATTCATGAAAGTCGGCATCGCGGGGTTTTCGGGTTCGGGCAAGAGCACCGTGTTCCACTGGCTCACCGGGGCGGCGCCCGATCCGAGCCGTAGCCAGCAGGGCCAGGTCGGCGTCGCGATGATTCCCGACGAACGGCTCGACTGGCTGTCGCAACATTTCAAGCCGAAGAAGACGACGGCCGCCAAGCTCGAATTCCTCGACACGCCGGGCCTGCTCGCCACCGAGCGCCGCGACAACCCGCGCCGCCTGGGCATCATGCGCGACGCCGGCGGCCTCTTGATCGTGCTCAACGGCTTCTCCGGCGGCAATCTGGCCGACGAGCTGCGCCGCTTTCACGACGAGATTCTGTTCGCCGACCTGGAAATCGTCTCGACGCGCATCGACAAGATCGGCGATCTGCTCAAGAAGTCGCGGCCGACCAAGCAGAAGGAATTGGATCAGATCGAACTGGATTTGCTTAGGCGTATCGCGGCCGTCTTGGAGCAAGGCAAGGGCGCGGCGCACGCCGGGCTGCGAGACGATGAGGAAAAAGCGGTGCGCAGCTTCCAGCTCTTGACGCTGAAGAAGGAATTGGTGCTGGTCAACGTGGGCGACGACGCCGTCAATCAGCCGCTGCCGGCCGACTTGCTGCACCTCGCTCCGGATGCGTTGAAAGCCCCGGCGAAGCTGGAGTTGGAGCTCGAAGAACTATCGCCCGAGGATCGCAAGGCTTTCATGGAGGATTTGAAGATCACCGGCTTTTCCAAAGGCGAAGAGCTGCGCAAGATCTTCTACGGCATGGGCAACCAGGTCTTCTTCACCGTCGGCGAAGATGAATGTCGCGCCTGGCCGATTCCGAAGGGGGCGACGGCCGTCGAAGGCGCCGGCGAAATCCACACCGACCTGGCCCGCGGCTTCGTACGCGGTGAAGTCGTCAGCTACGACGATTTCAAAAAATTGGGTTCGATGAAAGAGGCGAAGACGCACGGCGTTTATCGTCTGGAGAGCAAGACCTACGTCGTGCAGGACGGCGATATTATGCACATCTTGGCGTCAACGTGATAACGTTACCAGCCCGCAGCGCAAGCAAGGGCGGCCCTTGCTTGCGCTGCGGGCTGGTCAAAAAATCAATTCCCCGCCACCTCCGGCCCAAACCCCGGCGATTCCTTCTTGTCGATCTCCGGCGCGCGTTTCTTGCCGGCGAGCACGTCGATCAACAGAGACTTTAATTCGGCGGTCGGTCCCTTGAATGTCCGTCGCAAATACGGTTCACCGTGAGTCAAGCTCCACACGGCAGTGTCGGCGCCGGTCTTGTCGCCAACGAGTTGCATCCAGGTGCCGTTGGTGTAAGCGAGGGCGGTCAGTTTCTTGTCCTTCTCTTCGACGAACAGGATGATCGGCATATCATTCGCCAGCCGCTTCAGCAGTTGCGGCACATGATTCAGCTTGTCCGCTTCGCTGTCGCCCTTGAGATGTACCGGCAATTTGCGATAGGGGAGCTTGCCCTTCAAGTCATCTTCAACGTTCAGCAGCATGGCCGGCTTTTCGGGATACACCTTCTCAATCTTGGCGACCACGATGTACTGACTGCTGCGAATCACCGTTTGCAAGGGCAACAGCGCCATAATCACCGCGAGGACGGCGGGTGTGGCGACCACGATAATGAAAAGGGCAAATGCAATGCGATGCGAAGTGCGCGGCATGGACATCATCTCCGGGGGGAACTTCCGTGAAATCAACAGCTCCATGATAATGACGCAGGCGATTCCAGGGAAGTGCCAGGATTTGTCAAAAATGGTCGGCCGCTTCAGGCATGCTGCCACTTTGACAGAAGCGATTGATTGCGCCCCAGGCAAGCCAGGCGTCACAATTGCCGTTTAAATATAGGGTTATGGATTGCATTGCACCGTGACACACACTGGCACAATCCTTGCTGTAGTGAGGACATCCTCCAAGGGGATACCCTGGAATTGTTGTAAGTCATGAACCCCCAAGGCTCGAAGATTCGCCTTGGGGCTTGCCGTTTGCAATGCAACCTCAAAAGGAGAATTAGGATGGCAGCGAAGCAATTGTCCTACAGCGATGAGGCTCGCCAAAAACTGCTTGCCGGCGTCAGCAAGCTGGCCCGGGCGGTCCGCTCGACGCTGGGGCCGCGCGGCCGCAATGCCGTCATCGACAAGGGTTGGGGCAGCCCGACTGTGACCAAGGACGGCGTCACCGTGGCCGAGGAAATCGAGCTGCAAGACCCTTACGAAAATATGGGCGCCCAGCTCGTGAAGGAAGCTGCCAGCAAGACCAGCGATGTGGCCGGCGACGGCACCACCACTGCGACGATCCTGGCCGAAGCGATCTATCGCGAAGGCCTCAAGAGCATCGCCGCCGGCGCCGACCCGATGGCCCTCACCCGCGGCATCCAGAAGGCTGTTGAGCGCGTCGTCGAAGAACTCAAGAAGATGGCCGAGAAGATCGACGACACGGACGACAAGGAAATCACCGAAGTCGCCACGATCGCGTCGAACAACAATCGCGAGATCGGCGCGAAGCTGGCCGAGGCGATGAAACTCGTCGGCGCTTCCAATGGCGTCATCACGGTTGAAGAGGGCAAGACGGCGGACACCGAAGTCGTCGTCGTGCAGGGAATGCAGTTCGACCGCGGTTTCCTGTCGCCGCACTTCGTGACCAATCAAGAAGAAGTCATTGCCGTACTCGAAAACCCGTACATCCTCATCTACGAAGAGAAGATCACCTCCGCCAAGAGCCTGATCCCGCTGCTCGAAACGATTTCCAAGAAGAAAGAGCCGCTGCTCATCATTGCCGAGGACATCGAAGGCGAAGCTTTGGCGACCTTGGTCGTCAACAAACTCAAGGGCATTTTGCAAGTGTGCGCCGTCAAGGCGCCGGGCTACGGCGATCGCCGCAAGGCCCAGCTCGAAGACATTGCGACGCTCACCGGCGGCAAGGCGATCTTCAAGGATTTGGGCCTGCAACTGGAGAACATTCAACTCAAGGATTGCGGGCGCGCCAAGAAGGTCAAGATCGACGCCGAGAATACGACGATCACCGAAGGCGCCGGCGACGCCAAGGCCATCGAAGGCCGTTGCGAGATGATCCGCAAGGAAATCACCAAGACCGACAGCGAGTATGACGTCGAGAAGCTGCAAGAACGGCTGGCGAAGCTGGCCGGCGGCGTCGCTCAGCTCAAGGTCGGCGCGGCCACCGAAACCGAGATGAAGGAACGCAAGGCCCTGTTCGAAGACGCGCTGCACGCCACCCGCGCCGCGATCGCCGAAGGCATTGTCCCCGGCGGCGGCGTTGCGTTGATCCACGCGCGCAAGTCGCTTGACAAGTTCGAGCTGGACGGCGACGAAGGTCTGGGCGTCCGCGTCGTCTCCAACGTCCTCGATATCCCGTGCCGCGAAATCGCCGAGAACGCGGGCGTCGACGGCACCGTGGTCGCCAACAACATTCGCCGCAGCAAGGAAAAGAACTACGGCTTCAACGCGCTCGACGGCGAGTACGGCGATCTTCGTAAGGCCGGCATCGTCGATCCCGTGAAAGTGACCCGAAGCGCCCTGCAAAACGGTGCCAGCGTCGCCTGCTTGCTGCTGACCACCGAATCGCTGGTCGCCGATATCCCAAGCAAGGAAAAGCCGGGCGACCACCACGACGACCACCACGGCGGCGGCGGAGGCATGGGTGGAATGGGAGGCATGGGAGATATGGGGATGGGAGGCATGGGTGGCATGGGGATGTAATAAATCGAACCACGCCGCGGGATGAGCAACACGAATCCCGTGGGATTCGCGTTGCTCATCCCGCGGCGTGAAATCCAAATACTGAGGTTTCCAAACGAGGACCTATCAATGAGCAAGGAAAAAGAACTGAGCACAAAGATTCACCCCTTGGATGACCGGGTCGTCGTCGAACCGCTCGAAGCGGAAGAGAAGACGGCCGGCGGCATCTTGCTTCCCGACATGGCGAAGCAGAAGCCGCAGCGCGGCCGCGTCGTCGCCGCCGGTCCAGGCAAGTTGCTCGACAGCGGCAAGCGCGCCGCACTCAACGTGCAGAAGGGCGACGAAGTCATCTACGGCAAGTACGCCGGCAACGACGTGACCCTCGATCGCAAGGAAGTGAAGATCCTGCGCGAGAGCGATATTCTGGCGAAGGTTGTGAAATAAAGGCTTCGCATGGCGATCCCGGCACTTGTAACGAGTTACAATGGCAGCATTGTTCAAGTGCATCTATCGCTGGCTGGCACGCTACTGGAAGAAAGGGCGCTAGCCTGCCAGGGAGGTCAAGCCATGGCTATTCGTTTGCCCTTTCGAAAACGAATCGTTGATCCGCGATTGCCGCGACGCGCGAAGCCGCGCGAAGAGCAACGGATCGATGCGCTGTTGAAAAACGTGCAGGATGCACTGATGCCCGAGCACGCCGCGGAAATCGTGGCCATCAACACCGACAACGGTGAATATGCTGTCGGATTGACTTTCCACGAAGCGTGTGAGAGCTTCCGGGCGCGCTGGCCGAGTGGGCCGATGTATGTTTGCCGTGTTGACGGCGGACCAGGTCTCCGTATTCGCGGTAGATCATGACGCCGAAAACCGACATCACCGTTGGCGGTTCACGACGCTCGGAGGTCGTCAGCGCAATTATCGATACCGGCTTCGATGGGTATGTTTGTTTGCCGATCCAAGTTGCCGAGAAACTTGGGGTTGAGCTCACGGGAAGGACTGTCGCCGTACTCGCCGATGGCAGTGAAAAAGTCGAAATCCTCTTTTCGGGCTGGGTAGAATTTTTGGGAAAGCGGCGCACCGTGGAGATTTGCTTGACCACGGATGAAGCGTTGATTGGAACGGGCTTGTTGGCGGATTGCGATCTCGCAATCGATTTTGTATCAGGCACTGTCGATGTTTCGCGCAAGCCAAGCAAGCGCCGCAAACAATGAAGGCAACGTAACCAAGGAGATTGATCAGTCATGGCAAAGCAACTTCTCTACACCGACGAAGCCCGCAAGAAGCTCCTGTGCGGCGCTAAAACGCTTGCCCGGGCCGTGGGCAGCACGCTCGGGCCGACCGGGCGCAACGTCATCATCGAAAAATCGTTCGGCGGACCGACTGTCACCAAGGACGGCGTCACGGTCTCGAAGGAAATCGATCTACCCGATCCCTTCGAAAACATGGGCGCCAAGCTCGTCAACGCCGTCGCGCAGAAGACCAGCGACGTGGCCGGCGACGGCACCACGACGGCCACCATCCTGGCCCTGTCGATCTACGAAGAAGGCCTGCGCTACATCACCGCGGGCGGCAACCCGATGCTCGTCAAGAAGGGCATCGACGCGGCCGTCGCGGCGGTCGTCGAAAAGCTCGAAAGCATGACCAAGAAGCTCTCGAAGAAAGAAGAGATGGAGCAGGTCGCCAGCATCAGCGCCAATAACGATCCACTGATCGGCAAACAGATGGCCGACGCTTTCGAAAAGGTCGGCAAGGACGGCGTCATCACCGTCGAGGAAGGCAAGACTTCCGAGACGACGCTCGAATTCGTCGAAGGCATGCAGTTCGACAAGGGCTACATTTCGCCGTACTTCATCACCAACCCGACCGAAATGAAGTGCGAGCTGGATGATCCGCTCATCCTCATCTACGAAAAGAAGCTGTCCAACGTCCGCGACATGCTGCCGCTCCTGGAAAAAATCGCACAGGCTGCCAAGCCGCTCTTGATCATTGCGGAAGATGTCGAATCCGAAGCGCTCGCCGCCCTGGTCGTCAATCGGCTGCGCGGCGTGCTGAACGTGTGCGCCGTTAAGGCGCCCGGTTTCGGCGATCGTCGCAAGGCCATGCTCGGCGACATTGCCGTGCTGACCGGCGGGCAGTTCATCAGCGAGGATTTGGGCCTGAAGCTGGAGAACATCACGCTCGACCAGCTCGGCACTGCCAAAACGGTCCGCGTCGAGAAGGAAAGCTGCACGCTGATCTCGGGCGCCGGCAAGCGCGACGCCATCAAGAAGCGCGTCGAGCAGATTCGCGCCCAGATGGACCAGACCGAAAGCGAATACGACAAGGAAAAGTTCAGCGAACGGCTCGCCAAGCTGACCGGCGGCGTGGCGATCCTCCGCGTCGGCGCTGCCACCGAAGCCGACATGAAGCAGAAGAAAGGCCGCGTCGAGGACGCCTTACACGCCACCCGCGCCGCCGTGGCCGAGGGCATCCTGGCCGGCGGCGGCGTTGCCCTGGTCCGCGCGATTCCGACCGTCGAGGCGCTTGCCAAGAAGCTCGAAGGTGACGAAAAGTCGGGCGCCCTGATCGTCGCCCGCGCCCTGGAAAAACCGGTCCGCACGCTGGCTGAGAATTCCGGCCGCGACGGCGCGGTCATCGCCGACGACATCCGTCAGCAGAAGTCGGACACCATCGGCTTCGACGCCAACACCGGCGAGTACGTGGACATGTACAAGGCCGGCATCGTCGATCCGACCAAAGTGACGCGCTCGGCGTTGCAGAATGCGGCCAGCATCGCCGGCCTCATGCTCACGACCGAGGTGATGATCACCAAGATCGATGAAGAAGAGCCGCGCAACAAGGTTGCCGGGGCGGTGCGGTAAGGAACATTCCCGTTTACGATTAGCGCGAGTAGGATCCATCGCGGGTTAGGGATCCTACTCGCGCTAATCGTAAACAAATGCACTATTTGAATCACGGGGCGACGGGACGACGGTAGCGCCGTCGCCTCGTCGCCCCGTTGGCGTCTGATCGTCTGGCGGAATCTCGGCCTTTTTGCCATACTGACATGGCGAGGTTGACATGTCAACTGCGTCTGTGGAGAGCCGCATGACCGGCAAGAAGGACCTGTACGAGATTCTCGGCGTCGGCAAAAGCGCGTCCGACGATGAGCTTAAGAAAGCCTACCGCACGCTAGCGATGAAGTACCATCCCGACCGCAACGTCGGCGATGAAGAGGCGGCGGCGAAGTTCAAGGAAGCGGCCGAAGCGTACGCCATCCTCGGCGATGCTGAAAAACGCCCGATTTACGACCGTTATGGGCACGCCGGCCTGCAAGGCGCCGGTCTGCCGGACTTCGGCGACAGCGAATCGGTATTCGATCTGTTCGGCGACTTGCTGGGCGATTTGCTCGGCGGCGGTCGGCGGCGGCGCGGGCCCAAGCCGGGCGAACACGTGCAGATGCGTCTCGAAATCGATCTTTTCGAGGCGGCGCGCGGCTGCGCCAAAAAGATCACGATCCCGCGCAAGGAAGTCTGTGACGATTGTCGCGGCAGCGGCTGCAAGAAAGGGACGCAGCCAGCCCAATGCCGGCAGTGCAAAGGGCAGGGCGTCGTCCTCGTAAACCAGGGGTTCTTTCGCATTCAGCAGACGTGCCGGGGCTGCGGCGGCAGCGGCGTCATCATCACCGACCCGTGCGCCAAGTGCCGCGGCTGGGGCAAGATGGACGTCCAGCGCTCGCTCGATTTCAATCTGCCGCCAGGGGTGTTCGACGGCTTCGCTTTTCGGCTGCAAGGCGAAGGCAGCGCCGGGGCGCCGGGCGGACCGCGCGGCGACTTGATTTGCGAAGTGCGGGTGCGCGAGCATCCGCTCCTGCACCGCGACGGCGATCACCTGTATTGCCGGGTGCCGATCACCTTCAGCCAGGCGGCGCTGGGCGGCCCGGTGCTGATCCCGACGCTGGAAGGCACGATCGAGCACATGCTGCCGGCTGGTTTGCAGAGCGGCGAGTTCGTGACGCTGCAAAGCAAGGGGATGCCGAGCCTGCGCAGCGGCCGCCGCGGCGATTTGAAGGTGCAGGTGATGGTGGAGACGCCCAGGACGCTGTCGACGAAACAGGAAGAGCTGCTGCGCGAGCTGGCCGAGCTGGACAATAAGAACGTGTCGCCGCACCGCAAAGGTTTTTTCGACAAGGTCAAGGAATTCTTCAAGCCGGCCGAGGATGCCGGTGCGGGCCAATGACACCGGACTTGCTTGCGTTTCAAGAGGATTTGCTTGCGTTTAGCGTCCGCAGCAAACGATCGGGACAGAAATCCCATGAACGAAACGAACGAAATCACCGACAACGGCGCCGCCGCCATCGACCCCGCCGAGCTGGAGAATCTCCAAAAGCTCGCGGCCGAGCGCGATCAGTATCTCGACATGGCACAGCGGGTGCGCGCCGAGTTCGAGAATTATCAAAAGCGCAGCCAGAAGGACCGTGAGCAGGAGCGGCGTTACGCCTACACGCCTCTGATCTTCGATTTGTTGCCGGTTTTTGACAATCTCGAACGCACGCTGTTGGCTGCCCAGCAGGCGGGTGAAACGGGTGCGCTGGTGCAGGGCGTGGCGATGGTGCAGAATCAGTTTCTGGAACAGCTCAAGCGGCACGGCATCACGCGCATCGAGGCGCTGGGCAAGCCATTCGATCCGAACTTGCATCAGGCGGTCGTGCAGCAACCCAGCGCCGAGCACGAGCCGAACACGGTGGTGCAAGTGTTGGAACAGGGATTCATGAATCACGAGCGCGTGCTGCGGCCGGCGAAGGTGATTGTGTCGAAAAAAGAGTGAGTAGTGAGTGGTGAGTGGTGAGTGGTGAGTGGTGAGTGGTGATTATTCGCAAATCCACTCACTACTCACCACTCACTACTCACCACTCACCACTCACCAAGGAATTGTCATGCCCACCTATGATTACGAATGCGACGCCTGCAAGCATGCCTTCGAAGAATTCCAGTCGATGATGGACAAGCCGCTCAAGAAATGTCCCAAGTGCCGCAAGTCGAAGCTGCGCCGGCTGATTGGCACCGGGGCGGCAATCATCTTCAAAGGCTCCGGGTTCTACCAGACCGATTATCGCAGTGCTTCCTACAAGAGCGCCGCACAAGCGGATGAAGCCAAGTCCAAGGATGCCCCGAAAACCGATACCGCCAAACCCACCGACAAAGGCGGCGCCAGCGGAACCTCGGAAACGAAAAGCTCGGCGAAAGACGGCAAGTCCAAGACGTGACGTGACGATGATGAAGACACGTTGCCCAATCTGCGAACGCTGGATGCATGGCCCGGGGCCGAAGGACTGGCCGGAGTGGCCGTTTTGCAGTTCGCGCTGCAAAACGATCGACCTGAGACGGTGGTTGGGTGAGGCCTACCGCAGCGCATCGCCGATGCGGGAGGCGCCCGCTGCGGACGGGCTCGACGAATCCGCCAAGCCGGCCGCTCCTTCGGCCGTTCCTCATAAAGAGGCGCCCTAGTCGCGCCTCTCTTTTTTTGCGCCCGTGCCAAGCCGCGGGATGAGCGCAGCGATTCCCGCGGGTAGGCCGAGCGCATGCCATGTCCCTCACCTTCCTCATCGACGGCTACAACCTCATCCACGCCCTGGGCCTGGTGCGCAAACAAATCGCGCCCAAGGAACTCGAAACCGCCCGCCGCCGTTTGCTCGACTTCCTCCACGAACGTCTCGAACCGCTGGCTGGCGATATCACGGTCGTCTTCGACGCCAAGCGCAAGCCGCGGCATTTGCCGTCCGAGTTTGCCGAGGGTCGGATCCAGGTGCGTTTTGCCGGCCGCAACCAGGAAGCGGATGATGTCATCGAAGATCTGCTCGCCCAAAACAACGTGCCGCAGCGGCTGGTCGTGATTTCGGAGGATCGTCGTTTGCGTGATGCCGCGACGCGCCGCCGGGCACGCAGCTGGGGCGCTCAAGAGTTGCTGGATCATCTGGAGCGGCGTCCGAAGATCAAAACGCCAAAATCCGCCGCGACGATTGAGCAACCACGCCTATCGCCCGCCGAGGTGCAGCATTGGCTGCGCGAGTTTGAAGGCGTCGAATTGCCCAACGAATATCGGGATTTTCTTGATCCGCCGTCGCCGAGCGAATAGATTCGAAGGGTCTTCCTCTTGCCGAAACGAAAGGTGTCCCATGCCGATTACGTTGACTTGTCCCAGTTGCGGCCAGCAATGCTCGGTCAAAGAAGAATACGCCGGCATGCAAGTGCGCTGCCCGCGCTGTCCGGGCGTCATCACGGTGCCGGCGGCGGTCCCGGCGGCGGTCATCGCCGAGCCCGCGCCGATTGCCGCCGTGCTGGTGACCTCCGCGTCGCCGCCCCCGCCGATACCCGAGATCCAGCGCATGCCGGCCGGGCCGGGATTCATGGACAACATAACGAAGTTCCTTGCTGCGAATGGCGTCAGTGGCGTCCATTTCTATTTGTTGCTCATCGGCCTGGGCTGCTTGGCGGTTTTCCTGATTACGATCCTCTTGCCCTGGGCCCCGACCATGTCTGTTTCCGTACCTAAGGACTGGCCAGCTGGCGGCAAACTCGACTTCAGCGGCCACATATGGCCGGGCATCTTCGAAGGCGACGGCTTGTTGTATTTCTTCTTGACGCTCGGCATCCTATTCTTGATGGTCTTCGTCGTTTTGCTGGGCTGGAAGAATCTGTTTGAGTACAGTTTGTGGACGGCCAGCAACTGGTCGATCATGGTTGCCCTGCATCTGCTGTTGCACATCCGCTATGCGGCATGGGGCATGATCCTGTCCTTGATCGTCATGCTCGCGGCCGCGGGAACTCTGGGCGTGGTTGCGTTCAGCAGGGTCTTTGCCAGCAAGCCGCAATGACTGGCAGTTACGTTGCTTGCGGTTTCGCGTTCGGTTCGCGCGGACCGAACGCGAAACCGCAAGCAACGTGCGCGGTCAAGGAATTTCTTCAAGGTCGCATTGACAAACTGCCGATGCTAGATTAGCTTTGCGTTGTAAAGTGAACGCGAGGGAGCAATGGATCTCCGGGATGCGTTAACCCAGATCGCCGCCATACGCCAGCAGGTGGCCCGGACCGAGACCTTTCGCGGGTATCGGGCGGCCCCGGTGGCGCTGTCCGGCGTGTTGGCGTGGTTGGCGGCGGCCGTGCAGGCGTGGCAGCTTCCGCAGCCGGCCCAGAATCCGGGCGCCTGGCTGACGCTCTGGATCGGCGCCGCCGTGTGCAGTCTCGCCATCACCGGGATCGCGATGGCGCTGCACTGCTGGCACGCGCCGTCGCCGCTGTCGCGCACACTGACCACGCTCGCCGTCGGGCAATTCTTGCCGTGCCTGGTCGCCGGCGGGTTGCTGACGGCCGCCTTCTGGCTTCACTTGGCGGACTGGCTATGGATGTTGCCCGGCCTGTGGTCGATCCTATTCAGCCTCGGCATCTTCGCGTCGTTTCGACTCTTGCCGCGTGCGACGTTTTTCGTCGCCGTCTGGTATCTCGCGGCCGGCATATTGTGTCTGGCGTGGGCTCAGGGTGAGCATGCGTACTCGCTCTGGGCCATGGCGATTCCGTTCGGCGTCGGCCAGCTTCTGGCGGCCGGCATCCTCTACTGGACATTGGAGGCGGACCGAAAAGGGGACAGGACCTTTTGAATTCAGAGGTCCTGTCCCCTTTTCGGTCCGCCAGGAGCGTCCGTATGGCGAGTCCCAAGGAATCTAAGGGGTCGGGCCGCTTCGCGTACGAAGGCCTCGACCGGATCATCCACGAAAAGGCCCGGCTCGGCATCGTCTCGTCGTTGGCCACGCATCCGCACGGCCTGGTGTTCAACGACCTGAAGGAACTGTGCGCCCTCACGGACGGCAACCTGAGCCGGCACCTGCAGATTCTCGGCGACGCGGGCCTGGTGCAGATTTGGAAGGGCTACAAGGACAACCGCCCGCAGACCTTGGTGCAGCTCAGCGACGTCGGCCGCCGCCGCTTTCTGGAGTATGTCGCCGTGCTTGAGAACGTGGTGACCGACGCCGTCGAAGCGGCGAAACAGCCCAGGCCGGCGAAAGCGGCGCCGGGGTGGACGCCGGGGTAGTTTTTTTGGGTTGAAGCTTTGCTTGGCAAAGTAGCTTGCGAGGCCAAGCGATGTTATCTGATTCGTGCTGTTGCGGTTGTTCGTGAAAAGGATCTTCGCATGCAGATTATTCTCGCCGACGTCCTGGGCATGTGCTTCGGCGTTCGCGATGCGCTGGCGGTGATCGACGACATCGATCGCCCCGATGCCGTCACGATCCACGGCGAACTCGTGCACAACGAACAGGTGCTCGATCATCTGCACGAACGCGGCTTTCGGATGGTCGAAGAAACACGCCGCACGAGCTTGCCGGTCACCGACACGGTTCTGATCACCGCCCACGGCGTCAGCCAAAAGGAACGTCGCCGGCTGGAGCAAGCGGGCAAGCGGCTCATCGATACGACCTGCCCACTCGTCACGCGCGCCCACGACGCCGCCCAGAAGCTGCAGCGCGGCGGCTATCACGTGCTCGTCATCGGCAAGCCGGGCCACGTCGAGGTGCAGGGCGTCGTCGAAGACCTGACGAGTTTCAATATCATCGCGGCGCCCCAGGACGTGCGAACCTACCCGCATCGCAAGCTCGGCATCATGTGCCAGACGACGACGCCGGTCGATCTCGCACATCGCATTCGCCGCGTCGTGGAAGCGAAGAATCCCCAGGCCGAGGTGCATTTCGTGGACACGATTTGCCATCCGACGAAGGACCATCAGAAGGCGCTGGAAAGGCTGCTCGATCAGGTGGAGGCGGTCGTCGTGGTCGGCGGCCGCAATTCGAACAACACCAAACAGCTGGTGCGCCGCTGCGAGGATCGCGGCGTGCCTGCGTTTCATGTGCAGGATGTGGATGATCTGCGGCCGGAATGGTTCGACGGCATCGAGGTGGTCGGACTAACCGCAGGCACTTCGACGCTGGAGGAGACGATTTGTCGCGTGCATGAGGGGCTGCTTGCCCTGGCCACGCCGCTCATGGCAAGCGTCGGCGGAATTCAAATGCGTTCGATGGGGAACGATACCATGTAAATCTCGATCTGTTGAAATCGTTCCAAGAGCGTGGCTTTGAGATTGGCAAAGAAGAATTGGTTCTCTTCGGTGTCGTCGACGTCGACCACGAAACGACCGAGTTCGTCTTCGTACCGTTGACCCTCGTGCTTCCAAATGCCGAGGACTGTTTGAGGCGCTGCTGTGAGACCATCGAAACGATCAAGAAGATCGTCCTTGGTTTGGTTGAGGACTTCGTTGGGAACTAGTGCCGTGTCACACGTCGAATGATGGATCACAAGAGCCGCGCACGAAGTAAGCGGCTGCGAGTGGGCCGCTTACTTCGTGCGCGGCTCTTACTTCTGGCGACTCATCAATTCATGCGTGACAGAGCACTAGTGCT
>Ga0080064_1004340_pt1 | contig 18381 bp, 17 predicted proteins | sample Subgrocontami54m_FD_69260 | JGI IMG/M metagenome (GOLD analysis project Ga0080064, IMG submission 69260) | Subsurface groundwater microbial communities from S. Glens Falls, New York, USA - GMW46 contaminated, 5.4 m (SPADES assembly) (version 2) ...
CGAAGAAAAACAAGGTCGATACCTATCGCGGCGCCGGCCGCATCGCCGCAACCGGCAAGGTCGAGGTCAAGGGCGAGGACGGCAAGTCGCAGACGCTTGACACCAAAGCTATTGTCATCGCCACCGGCTCCGACGTGGCCAAGCTCAAAGGCATCGACATCGACGAGAAGCGCATCGTGTCGTCCGACACGGCCATTGCGCTCGACAAGGTGCCCGAGCGGTTGCTGGTCGTGGGCGCGGGCGTGATCGGGCTGGAACTTGGTTCGGTCTGGCGGCGGCTCGGCGCCAAAGTCACCGTGGTGGAATTCCTCGACGGCGTGCTGCCCGGCATGGACAGCGAGGTTCGCAAGCAGGCCCAGCGCCTGTTTGAAAAGCAGGGCTTGGTGTTCAAGCTGTCGTCAAAGGTGACGGTGGTGGATGCGTCGGGAAAGACCCTGAAGGCGAAGGTCGAGCCCGCCAAGGGTGGCGCGGCGGAAACCATCGAAGCCGATGTGGTGCTGGTCGCTGTCGGCCGCGTGCCTTACACGCAAGGTCTCGGCCTGGAAGAAGCCGGCGTGAAGAAGGACGAACGCGGCCGCGTCGCGGTGGACAAGCATTTCGCCACCAATGTACCGGGCATCTACGCCATCGGCGACGTCATCGCGGGTCCGATGCTGGCGCACAAGGCCGAGGACGAAGGCGTGGCGGTGGCGGAAATCCTCGCCGGCCAGGCGGGTCACGTGAACTATGACGCGATCCCGAACGTGGTCTACACCTATCCGGAGATCGCTTCGGTCGGAAAATCCGAGGACGAGCTGAAGCAGGCGGGCACGGCTTACACCGTCGGCAAGTTTCCTTTCACCGCCAACGGCCGCGCCAAGGTCAATCTCACCACCGAGGGCTTTGTGAAAATCCTGGCGGACGCCAAGACCGACCGTGTGCTCGGCGTACATATCGTCGGGCCCGACGCCGGCAACATGATCGCGGAAGCCGCCGTCGCCATGGAATTTGGCGCGGCGTCGGAAGACATCGCCCGCACCTGCCACGCGCATCCGACGCTCAGCGAGGCGGTGAAGGAAGCAGCCCTCGCGGTGGGCAAACGCGCGATTCATATGTGATTGTGATCCGTCGTCCTGAGGTGCCCGGCATAGCCGGGCCTCGAAGGACGGCGGCCGCCACCCTTCGAGGCTCGCCGCTTTGCGGCTCGCACCTCAGGGTGACGGCAAGAAGAGTTCACGCCCTTGGATGGGTCTGGCGGTACACCTCAAGCAGCCGCTCGCTATCGACCGCCGTGTAAATTTGCGTCGTTGAGAGCGACGCATGACCGAGCAATTCCTGGATCGCCCGCAAATCGCCGCCGCGCGCCAGCAGATGCGTGGCAAACGAATGCCGCAGCGCATGCGGCGTCGCCGTGTCGGGCAGGCCGAGCGCGCCGCGCAAGCGCTCCATGGTGAGCTGCAAAATGCGCGGGCTTAAGGGTCCGCCGCGCGCGCCGACAAACAGCGGGCCGTCCGGCGGCAGTTCGAATGGGCACAACAACATATACTGAGCGATCATGCGCAATACCTGCGGCAGCACCGGCACCATGCGGCTCTTGCCGCCTTTGCCAGTGACGACAAGAGCGCCGCTCGATTCAGCCGCGGGGATCGCTTCAGGCTTCAGCCCGAGCGCTTCCGAGATGCGCAGGCCCGATCCATAGAGCAGGGCGAGCACCGCCGCGTCGCGGGCGAAAATCCACGGCTCGCGTTCTTCGCCCGCGCGCAAATCGGTTTCGGTCATGCGCTTGGCCACTGCGGCGGCGAGCGGCTTCGGCAAAGTCTTCGCTACCTTTGGTGCGCGCACGGCGGCAAGCGCCGCCACCTTGCCCTTGCCGTTGCGTTCCAGAAATCGCGCAAAGGACCGCGCGCCGGCCAGCGTGCGCATCAAGGAGCGCCCGCTGGAGCCCCCCGCGCGCCGCGCCGCCATGAAGGCGCGCACGTCCTGCGGCGTGATCTTCGACAATTGCTTGAGCGTGGGCACGCCGCCGAGATGGTCCGCGAGAAACGCAAGGAATTGCCCCACGTCGCGCCGGTAGGCTTCCAGCGTCTTTGGCGACATCCGCCGCTCGGCGCCGAGATGCACAAGCCACTGCGCCACCTCGGCCGCCACCTCGGGGGCGAACGAGATTTCGCTCTTTTCCTGCGTCGCTTTTACCATCGGCTTGCCGTCGCCCTTCGAGGCCCTCGCTTCGCTCGGGCACCTCAGGGTGACGGCGATTAGGATAGCCGTCATCCTGAGGTGCGAGGCGGCTCCGCCGAGCCTCGAAGGATGGCGGCGGGGTGGGCCGGGATGACATGATGAGGGGGCTTCCTTCACCCTTCCTTAAACCCCCGGAATCGGCCACCCATAAGCCTATGGTCAAACGCATTGTCGATGTTCTGGTGCCGGTGGCGCTCGATAAGGCCTATTCTTATCGGGTGCCCGACGGCCTTGAGCTTGCGCCCGGCGATATCATCTCGGTGCCGCTCGGCCCGCGCGAGACAACCGGCGTGGTCTGGGGCGAGGGCACCGCGCGGCCCGGCCTCCACAACCTCCTGAAGGACGTTTCCGAAAAGCTCGACATCCCGCCGCTGAAGCCGGAGCTGCGCCAGTTCGTCGATTGGGTGGCCGGTTACACGCTGGCTTCGCGCGGCATGGTGCTGCGCATGGCGCTGCGCATGGGCGATCATCTCGGCCCTGAGCGCGAGCGCATCGGCGTGCGGCTCGCCGGCCCGCCGCCAGCGCGCATGACGCCGGCGCGTGCGCGGGTGCTGCGGCTCTTGGACGACGGTGTTGTCCGCAGCAAAGGCGAGGCGGCGCAGGAGGCCGGCGTCAGCGCGGGTGTGATCGACGGCCTTATCGATGAAGACACGCTGGAAGCAGTGGTGCTGCCGCCGCAGCCCGTAGCGCGCGAGCCCGACCCCGATCATCAGCAGCCGGATTTCACCACGGCGCAGGAAGACGCAGTTACAGCGCTGCGCCAGACGGTGAAGGCGGGCGGATTTTCCGCCACGCTGATCGACGGCGTCACCGGCTCGGGCAAGACCGAAGTTTATCACGAGGCGGTGGCGGAAAATCTCCGGCGCGGCCGCCAGACGCTGATCCTGATGCCGGAGATCGCGCTCACCGCCCAGTCGCTCGATCGCTTTGCCGCGCGTTTCGGCACGCCGCCCGCCGAGTGGCATTCGCAACTCTCGCCGCGCAAGCGGGCGCGCACCTGGGCCGCCGTCGCAGCAAACGAAGTGAAGGTCGTCGTCGGCGCTCGCTCGGCGCTGTTTTTGCCGTATGCCGATCTCGGCCTTATCGTGGTCGATGAGGAGCACGACCCCGCCTACAAGCAGGAAGACGGCGCGCATTATCACGCCCGCGACATGGCGGTGGTGCGGGGCAGCGTCGCGCACATTCCCGTCGTGCTTGCCTCCGCGACGCCCTCGGTCGAAACCGAAGTCAACGCGCGGCGCGGGCGCTACAAGCGCCTGCATCTGCCCGACCGTTTCGGCGGCCAGCAGCTTCCCCACATCGAGGCGATCGATCTCACACGCGAAGGCCCGGTGCGCGGGCGCTTCATTGCGCCGCGCCTCGCCGAAGCCGTGAAGCTCGCGGTCGAGCGCGGCGAGCAGGCGTTGCTGTTCCTCAATCGCCGCGGCTATGCGCCGCTCACGCTCTGCCGCGCCTGCGGCTTCCGCCTGCAATGCCCGAATTGTGATGCCTGGCTGGTGGATCACCGTTTCCGCAAGCGGCTGGTCTGCCACCACTGCGGCTATTCCATGCCGCTTCCGGCCGAATGTCCCAAATGCCATGCCAAGGAAAGTTTTGCGCCGGTCGGCCCCGGCGTCGAGCGTCTGGAAGAGGAAGTCGCCGAGCTATTCCCCGGCCGCCGCGTGCTGGTGCTCTCCAGCGATCTTGTGGAGTCGGTGGAGCGCCTGCGCCAGGAACTCGACGATGTCGCCCAAGGCAAGTTCGACATCATCATCGGCACCCAGCTTGTGGCCAAAGGCCACCATTTCCCCAAGCTCAATCTCGTCGGCATTGTCGATGCCGATCTTGGTCTCGGCAACGGCGACCCGCGCGCCGCCGAGCGCACCTTCCAATTGCTGCATCAGGTCATCGGCCGCGCCGGGCGCGAGGCAGGCCAAGGCCACGGCTATTTGCAAACCCATCAGCCCGAGCATCCGGTGATGCGCGCGCTCATTTCCGCCGACCGCGAGGCGTTCTATTCCAGCGAGATCGCCTTGCGCGAGCGCACGGGCTATCCGCCGTTCGGGCGGCTGGCGAGCCTCGTCATCTCCGGCGGCGACAAGCACGCAGCGGAAAGCCATGCGCGCAAGCTCGCTTCAGCCGCGCCGCGCGAGGACGAGGTGCGCGTGCTCGGCCCCGCCGAGGCGCCTCTCTCAGTGGTGCGCGGGCGCTACCGCTTCCGGCTTCTGATGAAGTCGCCGCGCGCTTTCGATCTCTCCGGCTATCTGCGCGATTGGCTCGCCGCCGCGCCCAAGGCCAAGGGCAATATCAAGCTTGAAGTGGACATCGATCCGCAGAGCTTTCTGTAGCTACTCAGCTCTTGCCTTGAACCAGCGTAGCACCTGGTAACTTTGCCTCCACCGCGTGTCCCTTTTCGAGTAATTGTTATTATCATACAACCTTTGCTATAATAACCTGTGCGGGTCTAGGAGGGTTATCATGTTTGTTGCGTATATAAGGCGCGTACCTCTGCTGTTGATCGCAGCCGGTTGGTTGGCTGCCTGTACGCCGCTGATCTCCGACTATAACGCTGATGCCTACAAGAATGCGGCTACGCTCAAAGCCGAAACTCTGTCGTTGGTCGACAAGTCGGGCGAACCTTACAAGGATCGAGTCAAAGAGGTCGAAGCCCTGACAACCAAAATCGACGCCGCCTACGAATTTACGGCCGGGCTTCCAAACAACCAGGTCACCGCTCAGCAATGGCAAATCCTCCGTAACCCGGATGGGAATCTGTATGGAGGATTCGTGCGCCTGTGGCGGAAGAACGGAAAGGTCGGTGACGCATTTCGGGCTGATAAAAAGGCGCAGCTCGCTTCAGCCTTCGATTACATCATCTGTCTGGAGGCTAATAAAAAGGACTCGAAGTCCTGCACCAGCATCGCTTCGGCCGGTCCCCAACAGTAGCGGGTTGTGAGGAGGATTTGATATGAGCAAGTTCGACGATTTCGTTTCGGAGGTTTTTAAAGGCGTAAAGGACCTGGCCACCGGCGACCTGAAGGATCTGCAGAATGCGGCCAAGGAGGATGCAGACGCGTTCATCACATTGGGTAAGGCGGACCTCAGGAAATGGACCCACGAACTCGCGGAAGGAAAGCTGAGCCAGGAAGAGTTCAGCGACCTTGTCGCCGGTCAGGCCGATCTGGCGAAGCTGTTCGCCCTTGCTCAGGCCGGAATTGCGACGGCGCGACTGCAGCGCTTCCGCGACGCCTTGATTAAGCTGGTGATCGATAAAGCTTTCGATACGTTTCTGCCGTGACTACGCAAAAGAACCGCGCCGCTGCGCGAGCGCCGTGACTATTTAGGACAGCCCGCCCCGCCGCCTCTGTATCGATGGATTATCCGGCTTTGGCTACAGCGACTCCAGCCACGCGGCGACGTCTTTCGCACCCGCAGCGATTGTTTCGAAGTGGTTGCCGGGAACCGTGATGATCTTGCCGCCGCTCGCCACTGCCTTTGCACCCGCGTCGCCGGTGCCCACCACCCACAGCAGCGCAGCGCCTTTCAATGCCCCCGCATTGCGCCCCATGAGCGCAGGCCCCGCGGGATCGAAGAAGCTGACATAAGCGGCGGCGGTGGTGCGAATCTCGAAATCGCGGCCCTGGTTGCTGTCGATGTACGTGCCGGTCTCGTTGCCGCGCCCGGCAGCGACGGCTTGCTTGGCGCGGGCCAGGCTTTCTCCAGTCTTACTGATAAAGCGATCCGGCTGATGACCCGGCGCCATGGCGGCGATAGCGGCGACGCCGCCGCGTTGCGCGCCGTAGCCCAATGCCACGTTGGCGCCGATGCTGTGGCCGACGAGAGCGATGCGCGTCGCGCCCTGGCTACGCAAGGATGCGATATGCCCCGCCATCTCGTTGAGCGCCTCGTTGTAGGTGCGATAGCCGCTTGCCCAGGACATGGAAGGATTGACGACCTTCGCGCCGGCTGCCGATAGTGCGGAGGCTACGCTCGCCATGTTGCCGGGATTCCCGCCCTTGCCGTGCATCACGACAACGCCCCAGCCTTTGAGATCCTTTGCCTCTGCCACCAGCGCGAAGCTCGCAAAGCAAACGAGAGCAACCAAATGAACAATCGCCTTGCGCATGATTCCTCCGTGGCATCAAACAAGCGGAGCGAGGCTACTTGAAAGGTTTCGACACGCACAAGTGGCGTTTTCGCGGTCGACCCGCAGAGTTTTCTGTAAGCCTATCTCCTCATCCTGAGGAGCCGGTTTCTTTGTCATGGCCGGGCTTGTCCCGGCCATCTCGATTAGCAAGGCACTGCTTTCCTAAGCGAGATCGCCGGATCAAGTCCGGCGATGACGACATCATAGTCAAAACCCCAATCCAATCCGCATCAAGTTCGCCCCCGTCAGCCACACCACGCCGAGCACCAGCAGGCGAAACCGCTCCGGATCGATCCAGGGGCGGATGCGCCGGCCGATTAGCATGCCGAAATAGACCGGGATCATAGCCAAGGCCGACCACAGCAAGAGCGTCGCGCTGGTCGCGCCCTGCATCGTGCCGCTGATGGTGAGAGTGCAAGCGGCGATCAGGTAGAGCAGCGATATGGCCTTGACAAAGGCATCGCGCGGCAGCCGCAGCCCGACCACGTAGACCGCCAGCAGCGGCCCGAACAACGTGGACATGCCGCCGATCACGCCGGAAACAAAGCCCACAAGCGGCCCCAGCCACCGCTCATGGCGAGGCGGAACGGTCACATGCGGCTGCATGATCGCCGCCGTCGACAGCAGGATGGCCAGAACGCCGATGGTGAGCATCAGCAAATGCTGGTCGAGGCGGACAAACAAGGCGGTGCCAATCAAGAGCCCGGCAATGAGACAAAGGATCAGCGCCCAGAACCGCCGAAGCAGCACGAGCGTGCCTTCGCCCTCCACCGCTTGCAGCAGGTTGCTCAGCACCAAGGGGATCATCAGCACGGCGACGGCCGTCGGCACGTCCACGACGAGCGTGAGCAGCGGCAGCCCGACCAGCGGCAAGCCGAGCGCCAGCACGCCTTTCACCGTGCCCGCCAGCATCAGCGCGGCGGCGCAGGCCAAGATGATCGGCAGCCAGGAGGCGAGGTCTTGCATGGGAGGGGCGGCATGACTCGAGGGAGAGGGGCACCCTAAGACATGACGGCGGGAGCCAGAAGCTCGACCTTAGTCCCCTTCATCCTCATTATCGGCATGGCAGGCAACGCGGTCGCGCATGCACAATTGCCGAGTCTTTCCCTCGCCCTGCGCGTGTTGCGCCGCGTCAACCCATGTGTTAGCAAACGCGCGATTTCGCTTGGATTCCGGGCACTTTCCGTGAGGCCGGCGGGGTCGGAATTCCCTCTTGGATTCCAAAGGTTTGTGACGCCCCTTCCGCGGACGGCGCCGAGCTTGCGGATTGTGCAATTCAACGAGTTTCCATGGCAGCCCAAGAACCCATCATCTCCGGCATGGCAGGCCGCTACGCCACGGCCCTGTTCGAGCTGGCGCTTGAGCAGAAGAACATCGACGCGGTGAAGGCCGATCTCGATCGTTTCGAGGCGCTCGTGGCCGGAAGCCCCGACCTCACTCGGCTCATGCGCAGCCCCGTCTTTACCGCTGCTGAACAGGTCAAGGCGCTCTCCGCGGTGCTGGAGAAGGCCGGCATCAAGGGCCTCGCCGCGAATTTTCTCCTGCTGGTGGCGTCGAACCGGCGGCTGTTCGCGGCGCGCGACATGGTGCGGGCCTTTCGCGCGCTCGTCGCCAGCCACAAGGGCGAAGTCACGGCCGAAGTGACCGTCGCCGAGAAGCTCAACGACAAACACCTCGGCGCGCTCAAATCCGCGCTCAAGGGCGTCACCGGCAAGGACGTCGCCCTCGACGTCAAACTCGATCCCTCGATCATCGGCGGGCTCATCGTCAAGCTCGGCAGCCGCATGGTCGATACTTCGCTCAAGACCAAGCTCAACGCGATCAAGCATGCGATGAAAGAGACAGGCTGATGGACATCCGCGCCGCTGAAATTTCCGCCATCCTCAAGAAGCAGATCGAGAACTTCGGCCAGGAGGCCGAGGTCTCCGAGGTCGGCCAGGTGCTCTCGGTCGGCGACGGCATCGCCCGCGCCTATGGCCTCGACAACGTGCAGGCCGGCGAGATGGTCGAGTTCGAGAACGGCGTGCGCGGCATGGCGCTCAATCTCGAAACCGACAATGTCGGTATCGTCATTTTCGGCAACGACCGCGAGATCAAGGAAGGCCAGACCGTCAAGCGCACCGGCGCCATCGTGGACGTGCCGGTCGGTAAGGCGCTGCTCGGCCGCGTGGTCGACGCGCTCGGCAATCCGATCGACGGCAAGGGCCCGATCAAGGCCGAGAAACGCGCCCGCGTCGATGTCAAGGCGCCCGGCATCATTCCGCGCAAATCGGTGCACGAACCGATGGCCACCGGGCTCAAAGCTATCGACGCGCTGATCCCGATCGGCCGCGGCCAGCGCGAGCTGATTATCGGCGACCGCCAGACCGGCAAGACCGCGATCGCGCTCGATACCATCCTTAATCAGAAGCCGCTCAACGCCTCGAACGACGAGAAGATCAAGCTCTATTGCATCTATGTCGCGGTCGGGCAGAAGCGCTCCACCGTCGCGCAATTCGTCAAGGTGTTGGAGGAGAACGGCGCGCTGGATTACTCCATCGTCGTCGCGGCCACAGCCTCCGATCCGGCGCCGATGCAGTTCCTGGCGCCGTTCTCCGGCTGCACCATGGGCGAATATTTCCGCGACAACGGCATGCATGCGGTCATCATCTACGATGACCTGTCGAAGCAGGCGGTGGCCTATCGCCAGATGTCGCTGCTGCTGCGCCGCCCGCCCGGACGCGAAGCCTATCCGGGCGACGTGTTCTACCTGCACTCGCGCCTGCTGGAACGCGCGGCGAAGATGAACGACGCCAACAAAGGCGGCTCGCTCACCGCGCTGCCGGTGATCGAGACCCAGGCCAACGACGTGTCGGCCTATATCCCGACCAACGTGATCTCCATCACCGACGGCCAAATCTTCCTGGAGACCGACCTGTTCTACCAGGGCATCCGCCCGGCGGTGAACGTCGGCCTTTCGGTGTCGCGCGTCGGATCGTCGGCGCAGACCAAGGCCATGAAAAAAGTCGCGGGCCGCGTCAAGGGTGAGCTTGCGCAATACCGCGAGATGGCGGCCTTCGCCCAATTCGGTTCCGATCTCGACGCCACCACGCAGCGCCTGCTCAACCGCGGCGCGCGGCTGACCGAGTTGCTCAAGCAGCCGCAATTCTCGCCGCTGAAGATGGAGGAGCAGGTCGTCGTCATCTATGCCGGCGTCAACGGCTATCTCGATCCGATTCCGGTCAACCGCGTGCCCGCTTTCGAACAGGGCCTGCTCTCGGCGCTGCGCAACCAGAACGCCGCCATCCTCGACGACATCCGTAAGACCAACGATTTGAGCGATGCCACCGCGGCGAAGCTCAAGGCGGCGGTCAACGCTTATGCGAAGGGTTTTGCGTGATGAAAGCTGTTGATGTCATCCCGGCCAAGCGAGCAGAGCGAGCGCGAGCCGGGACCCATTTGTCCGGTAGTACCATTATGGGTCCCGGATCGGCGCTCCGCGCCGTCCGGGATGACAGGATGAGAAGCTAGAAATGCCCAGCCTCAAAGACCTGCGCAACCGCATCGCTTCCACCAAGGCGACGCAGAAGATCACCAAGGCCATGCAGATGGTCGCGGCGTCGAAGCTGCGCCGTGCGCAAACCGCGGCCGAGGCGGCGCGGCCCTTCGCCGAACGCATGGACAAGGTGTTGGGCAACATCGCCGCCGCGGTTGCCGGAACAGACGCCGCACCCAAGCTGCTGGCGGGCACCGGGCGCGACCAAGTGCACTTGCTCGTCGTCTGCACCGCCGAGCGCGGGCTATGCGGGCCGTTCAACTCCGCCATCGTCCGCCTCGCCCGCGACAAGGCCTACGCGCTGATGAACGAGGGCAAGGAAGTCAAATTTCTCTGCGTCGGCCGCAAGGGTTTTGAGCAGCTCCGGCGTTTGTTCGCCAAGCAGATCCTGGAAGTGATCGAGCTGCGCGCGGTGCGCAGCATCGGCTTCGCCAATGCCGATGAAATCGGGCGCAGGATCACCAGCCTTTACGATTCCGGCGCCTTCGACGTCTGCACCCTGTTCTTCTCCCGCTTCAAGTCGGTGATCGCGCAGATTCCCACGGCGCAGCAGATCATCCCGCCGGTCTTTCCCGCGAATAAAACAAACGACGGTGCCACGGCGGCCTATGAATACGAACCGGAGGAAGAGGAAATCCTCGCCGAGCTGCTGCCGCGCAACATCGGCGTTCAGGTCTATCGCGCGCTGCTGGAGAATACCGCCTCGTTCTACGGCGCGCAGATGAGCGCGATGGACAACGCCACCCGCAACGCCGGCGAAATGATTCGCAAGCAGACGCTCAAATACAACCGCACCCGTCAGGCGCAGATCACCAAGGAGCTGATCGAGATCATTTCCGGCGCGGAAGCGCTCTAATGTCCCTCCCCTTGAAAAGGGGAGGGTGGTCGCCGAAAGGCGACCGGGTGGGGATCGCCCCGCCTGATGACCCCCACCCGGCGAGCTTTGCTCGCCGACCTCCCCCTTTCAGGGGGAGGTGCTGACGTTTTGTAACGAGGACAATCCATGGCCACTGCCAATAAAACCGGACGCATCACCCAGGTCATCGGCGCCGTCGTCGACGTGCAGTTCCAAGGAGAACTGCCCGCCATTCTCAACGCGCTGGAAACCAAGAACCAGGGCAACCGCCTGGTGCTCGAGGTTGCCCAGCATCTCGGCGAATCCACCGTGCGCACCATCGCCATGGATAGTTCCGAAGGGCTGGTGCGCGGTCAGGAAGTGGTTGATACCGGCCAGCCGATCGCGGTGCCGGTCGGGCCGGGCCTGCTTGGCCGCATCATCAACGTGATCGGCGAGCCGGTCGACGAGGCCGGGCCGGTGAAGTTCACCAGCAAGCGGCCGATCCATGCCGACGCGCCGGCCTATACCGAGCAATCGACCGAAGCCGAGATTCTCATCACCGGCATCAAGGTCGTCGATCTGCTCGCGCCCTATGCCAAAGGCGGCAAGATCGGGCTGTTCGGCGGTGCCGGCGTCGGCAAGACCGTCATTATTCAGGAGTTGATCAACAACATCGCCAAGGCGCACGGCGGCTATTCTGTCTTCGCCGGCGTCGGCGAACGCACCCGCGAGGGCAATGACCTCTATCACGAGATGATCGAATCCGGCGTGAACAAGGACCCGAAGACCGGCACGACCGAAGGTTCCAAATGCGCGCTGGTGTTCGGCCAGATGAACGAGCCGCCCGGCGCGCGCGCCCGCGTCGGCCTCTCCGGCCTGACGGTTGCGGAATATTTCCGCGATGAAGGCCAGGACGTGCTGTTCTTCGTCGACAATATTTTCCGCTTCACGCAAGCCGGTTCGGAAATGTCCGCGCTGCTCGGCCGCATTCCCTCGGCGGTGGGCTATCAGCCGACGCTGGCCACTGACATGGGTGCGCTGCAGGAGCGCATCACTACCACGCACAAGGGCTCCATCACCTCGGTGCAGGCGATTTACGTCCCCGCCGACGACTTGACCGACCCGGCGCCGGCCACGTCCTTCGCGCACCTTGACGCCACCACGGTGCTGTCGCGCTCCATCGCCGAGAAGGGCATCTATCCGGCGGTGGACCCGCTCGACTCCACCTCGCGCATGCTGTCGCCGCTGGTGGTGGGCGAGGAGCATTACGCAGTCGCGCGCCAGGTGCAGCAGATCCTGCAACGCTACAAGGCGCTGCAGGACATCATCGCCATTCTCGGCATGGACGAGCTGTCGGAAGAGGACAAGATCGCGGTTGCGCGCGCGCGCAAGATCGAGCGCTTCCTGTCGCAGCCGTTCCACGTGGCGGAAGTGTTCACCGGCGCGCCCGGCGTCTTCGTCGATCTCGCCGATACCATCCGCGGCTTCAAGGGGCTGTGCGAAGGCAAATACGACCACCTGCCGGAAGCCGCCTTCTACATGGTCGGGACCATCGAGGCCGCCGTGGAGAAGGGCAAGAAGCTCGCGGCCGAGGCGGCGTAGATCGTGTCGTAACTCTGCGCCGTCACCCTGAGGTGCGAGCGCAGCGAGCCTCGAAGGGCGACGGCCCGGCCGTTCATCCTTCGAGGGCCGCCACGCAAGTCGGGTATACTCGACTTGCGCAGTTAATATCCGCCGATCTCGGGTGAACCCGAGATCGGTGGCGGTCACCTCAGGATGACGGTACGTAGGACTGAACTATGCCCACCTTCCACTTCGATCTCGTCGCCCCCGACAAGCTGGTGTTTTCCGGCGAGGTGGAGCAGGTCGACGTCCCCGGCGCCGAAGGCGATTTCGGCGTCCTGGCGGGTCACGCGCCGCTGGTGGCGCTGCTCAAACCGGGCATTCTCGTCATTCACGAGAGCGGACAGCAGAAGCGCATCGTCGTCACCGGAGGCTTCGCCGAGGTCAACCCGCAGGGATTGACCATCCTTGCCGATGTCGCAAGCTCGATCGAAGATTTGGATCGCGCGGTGATCGCCGCGTACATCCAGGAGATGGAGCAGCGCGTCAAGGTCATGGAGCAAGGCTCATTGCTCGATCGCGAAATCGCCAAGCTCGATCATTTCAAGGCGCTCGATACGCATCTTGCCGCCACGGCGATGCATTAAACCCTCCACCGTCACCCTGAGGTGCGACCCCGGCCTTGAGCCGGGGGAGCCTCGAAGGGCGACGGCCCGGGCCATTCATCCTTCGAGGGCCTCGCATTGCTCGGCCACCTCAGGATGACGGGGATGCGGTCGCAAACCGCGCAAATTCCTTCACCACCCGCTCGTAGACCGGCCGCTTGAACGGCACGACCAGCTCAGGCGTCTTTTCCAGCCGCTCCCAGCGCCATTTAGCGAATTCCGGCTTGTGTTTGCCGCCATCCGAATGCGCGATATCGATCTCGCTATCGTCGCCGGTGAAGCGCAGCGCATACCATTTCAACTTCTGTCCACGATATTTCCCGCGCCAGGTCTTGCCGGCGATCTCGCGCGGAATGTCGTAAGCCAACCAGTCTTGAATTTCGCCTAAGCGCTGCACGGAACGGATATTCGTCTCCTCGTAAAGCTCGCGCAGCGCCGCTTCATAAGGGCCTTCGCCGTCATCAATGCCGCCCTGCGGCATCTGCCACACATGCGTGTCGTCCACATGCTCGGGGCCGCCGATGCGGCGGCCGATGCAGACGCGGCCCTGACGGTTGAACACCGCCATGCCGGCGCAGGGACGATAAGGTAGATCTTCGAAGCGGGGCATGTTTCGGACGACGGATGTCAGAGGACGGACGATGGAAGAACAGAATAGGCTACTTCAGCTTTTCTGTCGTCTGTCCTCTGCGCTCCGTCCTCCGGTCGCCACCGCGCTGATCGGCACCAGCACGAAGCCGCGGCTCTCCGCCGCCTTGGCCCATTTGGCGATGCGGTCGATGGCCACCGGCAGGGCGCCGGCCACGCCCACGGCGATGCCGTGTTCGCGGGCCAGCGCTTCCAGACGCGCCAGCGCGCCGTCGATCTCCACCGGCGTCGGCACGGCGTCGATCACCACTTCGGCCTTGGCGAAAGGCAGGTTGTTGGCGCCAGCGAGCTGGCTCGCAAAACTCCGCGGGGATGTGCCGTCGTCCAGATAGATCAGCCCGCGCTTGGCGGTCTCGCGCAGCACGGGCGAAAGCGCCGGCTCGGAGGCGGTGAAGCGCGCGCCCATGTAATTGGCGATGCCGACATAGCCCTGAAAGCGGCTCATCAGCCAATACAGCCGGTCCACGTTCTGGTCGGCATCGAGCGTCGTCAGCAGGGTTTGCGGGCCGGGGTCGTTGTCGGGATAGTCGAAGGGCTCCATCGGCACCTGCAGCAGTACCTCGTGCCCCTCGGCCCGCGCCCGCGCCGCCAGGCGGCTGAGATCGGCGCCATAGGGCGCGATGGCAAAAGTCACCGGCGCGGGCAGCTTGACCAGCGCGTCCGATGTGCCGCGCGCGCCGATGCCGAGGCCGCCCACGACAATGGCGATGCGCGGACCATCCGGCTTGCCCTCAGCAAGCTTTACCGGGCGGGCATAGGCCTCCGCCGGCCGCGTTCCGTCCGGCCCGATCTTGGGGATCGGGCCATGGCGCGAGGTTTCCAAGAGTTGGGTCATCGGCGCCGCGGCTGGTGTGGCGCCGGCGCTCACGCTGCCGGCGCGGGGCGATGCAGCGCCAGGCCCGGCGGGGATGACCACTTCCTCGCGCTTGCCGCTGGTGCCGTCGATGATGGTGACCGTCTTGGTGCCGGGGGCGGGGCCTGGGGTTTGCTCCAGGCCGGCATAGCTGGAAGGGGTTTCGATCTTGCCGGGCTGGGGGGCGTCTCCCGCCGTCTTGGCCGGATTCAGCGCGCCCGGATCGACCAAGACCACCGCCATCGGCTCCCCGCCGAAGGGATCCTCGGCGGTCGCCGCCCAGAGCAGGAAAATGACGACCGACAGGCCTAAAGCGCCCGCCGCTGCCTGCGGCACGAACAGCGGCAGCGTGGCGCGGCGCTTCTTTTTCGCCTCTTGGCCGAGGGGGGCGGTCAGGTCATCAGCCACGGCCCAAAACCTCGCGAATCATGCGGCGAGGATAGCACGGGGGATTCCATCCCTCCCCTTTCAGGGAGGGATAAGAAAAAAGGGCGGCCCGGAGGCCGCCCTTGAAACCGTGTTGATCTGCCGCTGGTCAGTTCGGCACGCCGGCCTTGGGATTGGGCGGGAAGGCGGCGTTGACCACCGTGCCGCGCAACAGTTCGAGCGCCATGTTCAGTGCCTTGTCGTTCTTCGGGTCCGGCGGAATATAGGACTGCGAACCGGTCGCCTCCTCGCCATCGGCCTTGAGATGCCCGCGCAGCGAAGCCTCGCCCTTGGTGTCGGTGCGGGCCTTTAGCTCATCCGGCACGTCCTGCAGCACTTCGACGTCGGGCGAAATGCCTTTCGCCTGGATCGAGCGTCCCGACGGCGTGTAATAGCGCGCGGTGGTCAGCCGCAGCGCACCGTTGCCGGAGCCGAGCGGGATAATGGTCTGCACCGATCCCTTGCCGAAGGAGCGCGTGCCGATGACGGTGGCGCGCTTGTGATCTTGCAGCGCGCCGGCCACAATTTCCGAAGCCGAGGCCGAGCCGCCGTTGATGAGTACGATGATCGGCTTGCCCTTGGCCAAATCGCCGGGCTTGGCGTTGCGCCGCTGCGTCTCTTCCAGATTGCGTCCGCGCGTGGAGACGATCTCGCCCTTGTCGAGGAAGGCGTCGGAAACTGAAATCGCTTCCTCCAGCAAGCCGCCCGGGTTGTTGCGCATGTCGATGATATATCCCTTGAGCTTGTCGCCGGGAATCTGGCTGCCGAAATCGGTCATCGCGCGCTTGAGGCCTTCCGTCATCTGTTCATTGAATTGAGTGAGACGGATATAGGCTACGTCGTCCCCCTCCACCCGCGTGCGCACCGAACGCACCCGGATGACATCACGCATGAGCGTGATTTCCATCGGGGTGTTTTGGCCCTTGCGCATGACCTTCAGGCGGATCTTGGTATTGGGCGCGCCGCGCATTTTCTCCACGGCCTGATTGAGCGTCAGGCCTTGCACCGGCTCGTCGTCGAGATGGGTGATGATGTCGTTGGCAAGGATGCCGGCCTTGGCGGCAGGCGTCTCGTCGATCGGCGCCACCACCTTGATGAGACCGTCCTCCATCGTCACTTCGATGCCCAACCCGCCGAATTCACCTTTCGTCTGCACGTGCATGTCGCGATAGCTTTTGCTGTCCATGTAGCTCGAATGCGGATCGAGCCCGGCGAGCATGCCGTTGATCGCCGATTCGACGAGCTTGCTGTCCTCCGGCTTTTCCACGTAGTCGGCGCGCACGCGCGCAAACACGTCGCCGAACAGGTTGAGCTGCTTGTAGGTATCGGAGGCCGCCGCTTTCGCGCTCGAGCCGAGCAGAATCATTCGAGGCTGCGTCGCCGCCAGCACCAATGCCGCGCCCGCTACCGCGCCGAGGAGAACGAGAGAAGTCTTGCGCATCATCCGCGAACCTTTTCGCTTTCGCTTGTTGCCCACCATGGGCCTGGGTCGATCGGGGTTCCGTCCTTACGGAACTCAATATACAAAACGGGTCGGCTGGAACTTATCCCAGCAGTGGCGGCGGCGATCTGCGACCCGCCTCCCATCGCTGCTACCGGCTCTCCGGTCAGAACGAACTGACCGGGATCGACGGAAATCCTTTCCAGGCCCATAAGTAGCACATGATACCCGCCGCCGGCATCCAGGATCAAGACTTGACCATAGGAGCGGAACGGGCCGGCATAGACCACAAGCCCGTCGCATGGCGCGGTGACTTGGGCCCCCGCCCGGGTGGCAATGGACAGGCCTTTTTCTGCCCCGCCCATGGGGTCCGGATCGCCGAAATTGCGGATTTTAACCCCGTTTACAGGTAACGGGAGCAATCCGCGCACGGAACCGAAGGTTACCGCCGGTGCGAGCCTGCGGGGGTCCTTGAACGAGCCCGGCGCCGTCCGCCCTTCCAGGGCGGCCCTTGCCGCCGCCCGCTCAGCGCGGGTGGCGCTGTCGAGACCCTGTTCCAGCTTGGCGATGAGGTCTTTCAGGTTGTCGACCTGGCGGGCGAGGTCGGCCGCACGCTGCCGTTCGGCCGCGAGCTCGCCTTCCGCAGCGGACTGTTTCTTCTGGCGTCCCTCAATGAGCAGCGCCAGACGCTGCTTGTCCTCCGACTGCGCCGCGAGATCGCGCTTGAGCGTATCGCGCTCCGCCGCGATTTCCTTGCGCAGGCGCACGAGTTCGGCGAGATCGCCGGCCAGGCTCTCGGCTTCCTGCCGCATCTCCGGCAGCACGGCTCCAAGCATGATGGCGGTGCGCACCGACTGCAATGCGTCCTCCGGCCGGACCATCACCGCCGGCGGCGGGCGGCGGCCGATTCGCTGCAATGCCGCCAGCACTTCGGCAATCACCGCGCGCCGGCCGTCGAGCGACTTGCGGATCGCCTGCTCGCTTTCGTCCAGCGGTTTGAGGCGGGCTTCGCTGGCCGCGATGCGGGTTTCGACCTCGCGCACATGGGCGGCCGTCTCGATGAGCTGCTGATTGAGCTTGCGCCGGTCGGCGGCGACGGCGTCGATCTCGTCCCGCAGCCGGGTTTCCGCTTCCGCGGCTTTTTTCCGGTCGGCCTGGATCGCTTCGTATTCCTGGTCGCGCTGCTTGAGTTTGTCCGTGTCGACCGCGCCGCGCAGCGCCGGACGCTCCTGGGCGAAAGCGTAAGGCAGTCCAGCCGTCGCGGCTGCGAGAAGCCCGATGGGCAGGCTCAGGCCCAAAGCCGCCGCCAACACCCGGCGCGGAGCAACCTCATGATTTGTTGCGAGAATCATCCCACCCCAGCTATGCGCCTGCTCGGCAATGGCCGCAATAATCACGGTGATTGGCACGGATTTAAGACCAGAACTAAATTAGTTCGCGCGAGCTGTTCACCTCTCCCCAGCGGGGAGAGGTCGGATTGCGCAGCAATCCGGGTGAGGGGGGTCCGGCAATCGAGAGGGTACGAACCCCCTCACCCCAACCCTCTCCCCCGCGGGGAGAGGGAGAGGAGACGCCGTGCTCTCCTTACACCTAACCCCGATGATACGGATGCCCGGAAAGCAGGGTAACAGCCCGGTAGATCTGCTCCAGCAGCATGATCCGCACCAGCTGATGCGGCCAGGTGGCGGGGCCGAAGGCCAGGCGCATTTCCGCCTGGTCGCGCAGGCCGGCGCCGAGCCCGTCGGCGCCGCCGATCAAAAAAATCGCAGCCGGCCGTCCGGCATCGCGCCAGCGCTTGATCTGGCCGGTGAAGGCGAGGCTGTCCAGGCTGTCGCCCCGTTCGTCCAGGACGATGGTGATCGCGCCGTCAGGGATCACATTGGCTAGCGCGATCGATTCCTCGATCACGCGCTTTTCCATCTCGCGCGCCCGGCTTTCCCTGATTTCAACGATCTCGACGCCGCGCAGCCCAATATTGCGTCCGGCGTCGGCCGCGCGCTTGCGGTAGCGCTCGGCGAGGTCCCGTTCCGGACCTTGCTTGAGGCGGCCCACGGCGGCGACGATGATGC
>Ga0080064_1004343_pt1 | contig 18353 bp, 13 predicted proteins | sample Subgrocontami54m_FD_69260 | JGI IMG/M metagenome (GOLD analysis project Ga0080064, IMG submission 69260) | Subsurface groundwater microbial communities from S. Glens Falls, New York, USA - GMW46 contaminated, 5.4 m (SPADES assembly) (version 2) ...
GCGGGCGACGCAAAACCCCCACACCGCTTGGGCCCAGGCACTCCTGGCTACGGCATAATGGCCGAAGTCGAGTCTAGGGGGGCTCCACGACGCTCGTCAACGCGCCCGCAGCGTCAGCAAAGAAGTCCCCAACGACCCTTTGTTCTGTCAAGTGATTTGCCTTTGAAGGAGACGACGCCATGTCTGAGCCGCGACTACGCCTGGGGTTCCGCGAGCCCGATGTGGACACCAACATGCCTTTCGTCGATGGGAGCGTCAAGGTCGACGGCTTCGAGCTCGAGATCGTCCCCTTCCAGGGCCCCGAGTCTGTCGATGCATGGGATGCGAGCTTCCGCGGCATGATGCGCACCAAGGGGCGCGGCGAGCATCCTTACGTCTCGATTCCGGCCTATCCGAACCGCAAGTTTCGCCTGCAGTACATCTTCGTCAACGAGGCGGCCAAGATCGAGTCGCCCAAAGACCTGGAGGACAAGCGCGTCTGGGTGAGCAGCACCGCGGGGATCTGGGCCCGCGGCGCACTCTTGAACCACTACGGCGTCGATTTCACGAGGATCCGCTGGGTGATGCCAGGCACGGACGGCGGAAGCTGGGGCCCGGGCATCGAGGTCACCCCGATGGACCGGGGCGTCGATTTCGACGCCATGCTGGTCGCCGGCGAGCTCGACGCGGTCATCGACCCGAACGTCCCGCCGTCGGTCGTCCGGCGCGATCCGCGCGTGCGGCGCCTCTTCCGCGACTGGAAGTCCGAGGAGCAAGGCTACTACAAGGCCACCGGCATCTTCCCCATCAGCCACATGGCGACGCTCAATCAAGCCTATGTGGCGAAGTACCCGGAGGCTCCGGTCGCGCTCCTCGAAGCGTACCGGCGCGCCCGCGACGTTGCGTTCGACCGCATCGAGGGCTCCGACCCGTCGATCCTGACGATCTCCTGGGCGAGCCATCTCATGGCCGAGCAGCGCGCGCTCATGGGGGAGAACTACTGGTCGTACAACGTCGAGGACAACCGCCGCTCACTCGAGGCGATGATGCTCTACGCCCACCAGCTTGGCGTGACGCCGACGAAGCTCGACTTCATGAGCTTCTTCCACCCCGCGGCGGCGGCGCTGGCGGGCGCGTAGAGCACCGCGCGGGGTTCGCTACGCCAGGACGGCGACGGTCGGATCAACGCCGTAGAACGTGCGCCAGTCCTCGCTTGCGGGAATCATCCCGTCCTGCGCAATGAGGTCCTGGAAGTCGTTGGCCTCGGCCTGGCGCACCACGTTCGCCGGCTCGGTCCCCACCTGAAGCTCGCGAATGGCCCGGAGCAGCGACCGCCGTACGGCGACGAGCCCCTGGTCCGAGTAGCCAAGGTGCTCCCGCGTCCGGTCCTGGATGACGCCCGCGCCTAGCACCACGCACAGGTCCTGCGCTGCAAAGTTCCGGCCGAGACCGCTGAAGGTGGCGGTTCGCATCTCTTCTCGGTCTTGTAAAAAGCGGTTGCTCGTGTTGCGAACCGACCGGTGGTCCGGCGTTCGCTCGCCGAGATTCCGCATCCGCTCCACATCGACGGGCCGCTCGCGCTGGAAGAAGAGCTCGTACCGCCAGTGGCTCGTATCGTCGATCGGGACGTGCCAGTGGACGTTGTACCCGTCCTTCCGGCCGCTCACGGGAAACACGCTGAGGTTCGGCAGGACAAAGTTGTTGACCCGCACGTAGCGCTGGTCGTCGCCCATGGAGCGCATCGAATACGTGCTCACGCCCCAGCGGCGGTCGTGCACCTCCAACGTCGGAGAACGGTCTTCGGCTTGCGCCCCGATCGAGGTGATCTCGCCCTCGCGAAAGACGCGGTGCAAATATCCCAGGTGGGTGGGATCGAGGTTGCCCTCGTTCGCCTGGTGGTAATTGCACTCGTGGTGGAGCTTGCTCGCATACACGTATCCCGCCGGCGCACTCAGAAACTCATAGGCAGGCACGAGCGGCGGCTCGCCTGGCCCGAGATACGCGAGGATCATGCCGGCTCGCTCGACGCACGGATAGGCTGTCTGCCGGATCCGCTCGTGAAACGTAGAGCCCGCCGGCTCGCCGGGCTGCTCGAGACAGCGGCCTGTCCGATCGTAGAGCCAGCCGTGGTAGATGCAGCGCAAGCCGCCATCCTCCAACCGACCGTACGACAGATCCGCGCCCCGGTGCGCACAGTGGATGCCCAGCAGGCCGGCTTCCCCAGCCTCATCGCGGAACAGCACGAGGTCCTCGCCGAGCAAACGCACGGGAAGCGGTGCACCGCCCTCGGGGAGCTCCTCGATCAGCGCCACGGGCTGCCAGTAACGCCGCATCAGCTCGCCGCCGGGTGTGCCCGGCCCCGTCTGCGTGACCAGGGCATTCTCTTCAATCGTCAGCATCTGGCGCTCCTCGGCGGAATTCCTTAGCTCTTGACGTCCCAGAGGTGGATGTTCCAGGTTGGGTTCTGCGCCGGGACGTTCATCAAACGGTTGCTCACCAGGGTCGTCCGCAGGTCGTAGAACAGCCCCATCGCGTTGAGCTGGTCCGAGATATGGTGCACGATCGCGCCGAACGCCTGCATACGGGGCGCGGTCGGGATCGTGGCGAGATACCGATCGACCAGCGCGTCGAACTCCGGATTCATGTAGCGGCTGCGATTGCGCCCCGCGTACCGCGTCTCGGGCAGCGGCGCCTCCGCGCTCTGGAGGCGCTCGGCGTTGTCCGGGCCATTGGGATGCCGCATCACCTCGAACGTCGGCTGCTGCGTCCGATACTCCGAGTCGGCCGCCCGCTGCACCGGAATAACGACCGGATCGATCGCGATCCCGAGCCGCTGCCAGTAGTCCGCGACGGGGAACAGCGACTTGGTATGAATGGCGGGTGACGCGGTCGCGCGGACTTCCATGGTCAGCCGCTGCCCAGCAGCGTCGCGGAATCCGCCATCGGGGCCGCGAACGTAGCCGAGATCCTCGAGCATCCGCGCCGCGCGCGTCACGTCATAGTCGTACTTGACGACCATCGACTCGGTCTCGCGGTACTCCGGATCGCCCGGGCTCGCGTAGCTGTGCGCGACGGGCACCAGGCCGGCCTGAATCGTGTCCGCCATCGCCTGGCGATCGATCGCGTGGAGCAGGGCCCGCCGGAACTGCAGGTTGGCCACGATGGGCGGATTCGGATTGATGAACTGGGGATAGATCACGATCCAATTCTCATAGGCTACGAGCAGCTTGCCATCGGCCCACTGGTCGCGCACCTCGACGGCCTGCTCCAGGGCGAGACCGGTGCCGATTGTCGCGTGGACGGCGCCTGAGAGGACATTCGCGGTCAGGGCGTTGGCATCCAGGATGAACCGGATCTCGAGGAGGTCGATCTTCGGCTTGCCGGGAACGTAGCGGTCATTCGCCTCGAGCAGCATGTGGCTCCCGATGACCCACTCTTTGAGGCGGTACGGGCCCAGCCCAACGTATTCGCTGCTCCAGTAGGGAAGCTGGCGAAAGGCCTCTTTGTTCTCGGCGAACGCCTGGGCGGTGAGATGCCTCGGGACCGGCCGCCCCAGGCCATCCGAGCCGGTCGAGAAGAGCCGATCGGCCCGGATGAACGGGCGGCTCCACGTCGTCTTGATGGTGCTCGGGGCGACGACCTCCACCTGCTCGATCATCGTCACGGAGGGCGCCCGAAACTCCGGGAGCTCGGGATCCTGAATGACGTCCAGCGTGAAGCGGAGGTCATCCGCGGTGAGCGGCGTGCCGTCGTGCCAGACAACGCCCGGTCGGATCTTCCAGGTCAGCTCCATCCGGCCATCCGGGAGCACCTTCCAGAGCCCATTTTCTGCCGTCGGGACGTCCTCGCTGAGCATGGCGCGGCGTATGCCGGCATCGTCGACCACCGTGAGCCCCATGTTGACGACGGTGTCCGCGACGTCGGCCGCCTGCGTCACCAGCCCCGGCGGGATAAGGGCGCGATAGAGCGCGGGTGGCTCCCCGCTGATCGCCGCGACCAATCGCTTGGGCACCTCCACGCCCTGCGACGGATCACCATTCGGCGAGCGCGGCGCGCCCTGGGGCGCGGCGCAGCCGACGAGCATGAAACAAATCAACACCGGAAGGATGCGGGGCTTCATTGACGGCAGGAATACGGAAGACAGCACGAATACGGAACAGCTCATCGAACGATACGCAACGGGCCCTCCAATAGGGCAGATCTCACAGGCCGGACTTGCGCCACCCGTAGGCGATACTTGGCTGAGTCTAGTCCTCTCAGGCCTCTGGCGGCCAGCCTCGCGGGGCGACGCTTGCACTCGGTCCGGGAGTCGGCGACCGGTCATTCGACCGGCGGTTGCCCTACTGATAAGCTGGGGGCAGTCCGCCCCGTGCCCGAAACCGGTCATCGAACCTCAGGGAGGGATCATGCCGATTATTGACAGCGATGCGCACGTCGTAGAGAGCGAGCGCACCTGGGAATTCATGGATGAGGCCGAGCAGGCGTATCGGCCACGGGTCATCATCCCTCGAGACCCGCCACCGCCGGGCACGCGCGGGGGGCGCGAGTTCTGGCTCATCGACGGCAAGCTCGAGCCCCGGCGGCAGAACATCGGGCTCGACACGCCCCTCGAATCGCGCGAGATGGACGACGTCGCCGCGCGCATCCGCCACATGGACGAGCTCGAGGTCGACGTCCAGGTTCTCTACCCGTCGATCTTTCTCCGACCACTGACGACGAAGCCGGAGGTCGAGCTGGCGCTCGCCAAAAGCTACAACCGCTGGATGGCGGACATCTGGAAGCAGGGCAACGGTCGCCTCCGCTGGGCGTGCCTGCTCCCCTGGTACACCGTGGACAAGGCCGTGGAGGAGCTCCGTTTCGCGAAGGCAAACGGCGCCTGCGCCATCTTCGCGCGCTATGCCGAGGCGGATCAACTCCTGAACGCGCCCGCCTTCTACCCGATCTACGAGGAGGCGAACGACCTCGACCTCCCCGTCTGCGTCCACGCCAGCTCGGGGACGATGGCGACGCACGAGCTCTTCGGCAACGGCAGCAGCGTTCCGCTCTTCAAGCTCGGCCCGATCGGCGCCTTCGCCACCGTCGCGTCCAGCAAGCTGCCAGAGCTCTTCCCGAAGCTACGCTGGGGCTTCATCGAGGTTCGCGCCCAGTGGATTCCCTACATGTGCCACCACTTCTACCACACGTCCAACAAGCAGGCGACGTGGTGGAAGGACGGCCTGCTGCGCGACCGTCGAATTTACGTCGCGGTTCAGACCGACGACGACATCCCCTACATCCTCCAGTACGCTGGCGAGGACAACCTTGTCATCGGGACCGACTACGGCCACGACGATAGCTCGAGCGAACTGGAGGCGCTGCGCATCCTTCGCGCCAACGGCGAGGTCAAGCCGCGCGTCATCGACAAGATGATGGACGACAACGCCCGCGCGCTGTACGGGCTGTAAACGATGCACCGCTCCGCGGGCACCTTCGCCATGAGTGGGCAGCCTCGCCAGGCCCGTGCCCTCGCGGGATTGCTCGCGCTGCTCGTCATGCTGGCGTGCGCGGGTCCGCAGGCCAGCGCACCGTCGGGCGCGCGCAACGGTTCGGAGCAGCCGACCGGCGCACCCAAGCGCATCGTGATCTCGATCCCGAACGAGCCGGTCGTCCTTTACCACCCCCTTGCGCCGACCTCATCGCGCGGCAGCGCCGCCCTCGTCTACGATCTGGTCCACCCGGGGCTCTCCGCGCTCGACAGCGCCAGCGGGCTCACGCCGCTGCTCGTCGAGGCCGTCCCCAGCGTCGAGAATGGCCTCTGGAAGGTGTTCGACGATGGCCGGATGGAGACGACCTGGCAGCTCAAGCCCGGCGTCACCTGGCACGACGGCACGCCGCTCAGCACCGAAGACCTCGCCTTCACGATCCAGGTCTCCCGCGACCGAGAGCTGGCGACGCTGCGGAACCGGAACTATGACCTCATCGAGCAGCTCCACTCGCCGGACGCCCGCACCGTGACCGTCACCTGGTCCCGGCCATTCATCGACGCGGATCAGCTTTTCACCCTCTCGCTCGGCCTGCCGCTCCCGAAGCACCTGCTGGAGGAGCCGTACACCCGGGACAAGGCGACCTTCACGGAGCTTCCCTACTGGACGGACGCGTACGTCGGTCTCGGTCCCTACAAGCTCTCGCAATGGGCCCGCGGGAGCCATCTGATCCTGAGCGCGTTCGATGGCTACGTCCCCGGGCGGCCGAAGATTCGAGAGATCGAGGCGCGCGTCATGAACGAGCCGAACGCGATGATGGCCAGCTTCATGGGCGGCGCGCTCGATCTCTCGCGCGGTGCCTTCCTCGGGGTGGATCAGGGACTCGAGATGCGGGAGCGCTGGAACGACGGCCGGGTTCAGGCGATTCTTAACAACTGGATCGTCATCTACCCCCAGTTCCTGAACGCGAACCCGCCCATCGTGAACAACGTCCAGTTCCGGCGCGCCATGCTCCACGCGATCAATCGGGAGGAGATGGCCAGCACCCTCATGGCCGGTCTGGTGCCGATGGCGCACAGCCCCTTCCCACCGGACAGCCGCGAGTACCGCGCCACCGAGCGCTACCTCACGAAGTACGACTACGACCCACGCCGGACGTCACAGCTCCTGGAGGGGCTCGGGTATTCCCGTGGGAGCGACGGCCTGCTGCGCGATGCGCAGGGCCAGCCGCTGAGTCTGGAATTGCGCACCACGGGCCACCGCGAGATCCCGGTCAAATCGACGTTCCCGGTCGCAGACGCCTGGGGGCAGCTCGGAGTCACGGTCGAGCCGTACATCATCCCGATCCAGCGAGTCTCGGACATCGAGACCCAAGCGACGTTTCCCGCGTTTCTGCTCGTCCGGACGGGGTTCGGCATCGACCGAGTGTGGTCCTTCCACAGCGCGGAGGCCCGCGTTGCGGAGAAGAACTACAACGGGCGGAACAACGGCCGCTACATGAACCCGGAGCTCGACGCCATCATCGATCGCTACTGGGTCACCATCCCGTGGGACACGCGGATGGACGTCGTTGGCCAGATCCTGGCGCAGATCACGGACCAGGTGGCCCTCCTGCCGCTCTTCTATGACATGGACATCATGCTCTCGTCCAATCGCCTCTTGAACGCGGACGCCGCGCTGCGAGTGGCCGGCGCGGCGCAGGCGTGGAACGCCTACGATTGGGACGTGAAATAGGCCCACGCCTACCGAATGGCGTGGGCCGCGATGACGTGGGCCACGGCGCAGGTGAGCTTCTTCGCGGTGGGCACGTGGAGAAACTCGTTCGGACCGTGCGCGTTCGAGCCCGGGCCGAGCACGCCGGTGATGAGGTACTGCGCGGCGGGGAACTTCTCGCCCAGCATCGCCATGAACGGGATCGTGCCACCCTCGCCCAGCGCCGCGGCTTCGCGATCGAAGAACGCCTGCGAGGCGCCCGCGATCGCATCGCGTAGCCACGGCTCCGTAGGCGGTGCATTCCAGCCAGCGGCCGCCTGGTCGGGCTCGAAGCGGACGTGCGCTCCATACGGCGGATCGCGCTCGAGCGTCTCCTTCAAGAAGGCGCTGGCAGCGGCGGGGTCGACCCCTGGCGGGATGCGGAGCGAGAGCTTCACCGCGGTCATCGGCCGGAGGACGTTGCCCGCGCTCTCGAGCGGCGGCAATCCGGCCGCGCCGGTAACCGAAAGCGCCGGGCGCCACGTGCGGTTCAGGATGAGCTCCTTCACGTCCCTCGTAACTGGCTCGACCCCTGCCGGCAGAGGAAGCTCGCCATAGACTTCATCGCCGAGGATGCCAGCCAGCTTTTCGGCGTCCGCGATCCGCTCGGCAGGGATCTGGGTGTGGAATTCGGGCGCGAGGATCTGCCCGCTCCGCTCGTCTTCGATCCGGCTCAAGAGCCGACGCAGCACCCGGAAGCTCGACGCCGCGACTCCGGAGGCGCCGGAGTGCACGCCCTCGCGCAGCAACTGGACGGTCAGGGTGCCAGTCACGAGACCCCGGAGCGACGTCGTTGCCCAGAGCTGATCGTAGTTGCCGCAGCCCGAGTCGAGACACACCACCAGGCTTGGGCTACCGATTCGGTCCGCGAGCGCCTCCAGGTAGAACGGCAGGTCGAAGCTGCCGCTCTCCTCGCAGCCCTCGATGACGACGACGCAGCGCGCGTGTTTCGCGCTCTGCTCCTTCAGTGCTCGGAGCGCCGTCACGGACGCGAAGGTGGAATACCCATCGTCGGCACCGCCGCGACCGTAGAGTCGATCGCCCTCGACGGCGGGCGTCCATGGGCCAAGGCCTTCGCGCCAACCCGTGAACTCCGGTTGCTTGTCGAAGTGTCCGTAGAGCAGCACGCAATCGTCAGAGCCTTCGCCGGGCACGTCGAGGTAGAGCAATGGCGTCCGGCCCGGCAACCGCTCGACGCGCGGCTCCACGCTCGGGATTCCCTCCGCCCCGCACCAATCGGTCAGCAGGTTGAGCGCCTGCTCCATGTGCCCGTGCTCTTGCCACTCTCGATCAAAAGCAGGCGACTTGTTTGGGATCGTGATGTACTCATGCAGCGTCGGCAGGATCGAGCGGTCCCAGATCTCCTCGACGAAGCGGCGCGTCGCGGCATGCTCCACGGCGGTCTCCCCAATTGATCTGCTTGTGATCTGCTTGCGCGAGTCTACTTGCGCGCTTGTGTTTGCAAATTGGGCGGCGATGCTCATAATAGATGCGTTGAGCGTGGACGCCGGAGGATCGCATCGCAATGAAGATCAAGTATGGCCTCATCAGTGCCGACTCACACATTGTCCTCGACAAGGACGCCTTCCTGCGGCACATGCCGAAGAAGTGGGGAGACCTCATCCCGCAGGTCCGCGAGCTGGAGCGACCTGACGGCAAGCGCGTGGAGCGCTGGTTCGTCCATGGCGAGCCTCCGGCGACGTTCGGGGGACTGAGCGGCGTGGTGAACGCGCCGGCCGTCATGGGCAACCGGGATCGCGACGTGAAGCTCTTCCCCGAACGCTGGGAAGAGGTACCCGCCAAGGTCTACGACCCGCTCGAGCGCGCGGAAGCGCTTGACGAGGACGGGGTCGACGGCGAGGTGCTCTTCCCCAATGATCCGGGCCGGGGCCAGTTCTTCCAGTGGCGTGACCCGGAGTTCGAGCTCGACGCCGTCCGTGCCCACAACGACGCCGAATCCGAATGGCGGCAAGCGAGCGACCGCTTCGCCCCGCTCATGATCCTTCCATACATGAGCCCGATCGAGACGATCATTGCCGAGGTCGAGCGCGGCGCGAAGAACGGCCACCGGGGGATTACGATGCTGGGATCCCCGAGTGTCGTCGCGCCTGGCGTCGCGCACCTCGACGATCCCTTCTGGAACCCGCTCTGGGCGACGTGCGAGGCGTTGGACCTGCCGCTCCATTTCCACGAGTCAGCCGGCGCCGCGGTTCGCGGCATGCCGCGTTGGTCGGGCTACATGGGCGGCGCGTTCCACACGGCGATGACCTCCCCCACCGCCGCGACAGTCGCCCAGCTCATCCCGAACCTGATCTTCTCGGGCATCCTGGTGCGGCACCCCGGCCTCAAGTGGGTCTGTGCCGAGGCGGGCGTCGGCTGGATCAACTACGTCAGCGAGGGCTGCGACTACGAGTGGGAGCGCCGCCACCTCTGGACAGAGGGCGTAACGACCCGCCCCAGCGAGATCGTGCATCGCCAGGTCTACGTGAACTTCTGGTACGAGCGTTCGGGCATCGAGCTCCGCCACACCGTCGGCATCGACAACATCATGTGGGAATCCGACTACCCGCACACCACGTCCACCTACCCGAACTCCTGGGAATATGTCGAGAAGACCCTGGCCGGCGTACCTCAAGAAGAGCGGCCGAAGCTCCTGTACCAAAACGCGATGCGGGTCTATCACCTGGATTAAGTCGCCTTATCATCCAAGGCGAAGCGAAGGGTGCGTTGACCTGGGTAACGGATGCTTCGCTTCGCTCAGCATGACAAATAACAATGAACGCGCGCGAGCATGGGCTTCGTTCGCCCATCTAACGGCAAGACAGGAGGGGCAGTGCAGCCTCGATACGGATTTGCGAGTGTTGACGACCACGTCCAGGAGCCGCCAGACCTCTGGACGCGCCGGCTCTCGCAGGCGAAATGGGGCGATCGCATCCCTCACCTGGCAAAGCAGCCCGACGGCAGCGAGCGGTGGATCGTCGACGGCAACCCCATCGACCTGAAGGGCGCGGGGCTGGCCGCGGCCCTCATGCCCGATCGGAGCCAGGAGCCCCAGCGGTGGGCTGATGTTCCAGCCCCGGCGTATTCGCCGCGCGATCGCCTGCGGGCGATGGACGCGGACGGCGTCGACTATTCGGTGCTGTACCCAACCGTGGCCGGTGTGGGCGGCGAGTCATTTGGTCGCATCACAGACCAGGAGCTAGAGCTCGCCTGCGTCCAGGCCTACAACGACTGGCTCATCGAGGAATGGGCCGGCGCGAGCGAACGCTTCATCCCCCAGTGTATCGTCCCCCTCTACCCCGCGGAGGCCGCCGCGGCGGAGATCCGGCGAGCAGTCGCGATGGGCCACCGGGGCGTGATCTATCCGGGCATTCCGATGGAGCTGCGGGACGTTCCGCACGTGAACGACGCGGAATACGACCCGATCTGGGCGACCTGCCAGGAGCTGGGCGTCCCGCTCTGTTTCCACGCCGGCGCGTCCCACACCAACCAGCTTGCGCCGTACGAGGGGTTCTCCCCAAACCTCGCCGGCGCGCTGGAGGGGCTGACGCGGCCCGCCAGTACGGCGGTCGTCATGGTCAACCTGCTCCTCTCACGCATCTTGTTGCGGTTCCCAGAGCTGCAGGTCGTCTTCGCCGAAAGCGGTCTCGGCTGGTGCGCCTATCTGCTCGAGTACACCGACCACCAGTTCGAGAACGACAAGGTCCGCTTTGAAGGCGAAGGATTCCCAATGAAGCCTTCGGAGCTCTTCCGCCGCCAGTGCTACCTCACTGGCTGGTACGACCGGATCAGTATCCAGACCCGGCACCACATCGGCCTCGAAAATATCCTGTGGTGCAGCAACTTCCCCCAGGCGACGTCCTCCTGGCCGCGAACCTGGGAGATCATCAACGGCTGGGCCGGGGACGTTCCGGAGGGCGACCGCCACAAGATCCTTTGGGGCAATGCCGCGAAGCTCTATCGACTTTCCTAGGACCCGTCGCCGGGCGAAAGAGGAGGCGGATTGCCACAGCGATTGCGGGTGCTGACTGTCGCCGCCTTGGCGCTGGTGCTCATCTCCGCGTGTGCGAAGCCAAATGAAGGAGGCAGGCCGGGGAGCACCGAGTCCGGCTTGAGCCAGCCCCAGCGCGGCCTCACGGTGATCATGCGTGACGAGCCGGTCGATCTGACCAGCAACCTGGCGAAGCGCAACTACTTCACCCTGGCGATGTTCAACGCGCCGCTCACCGCGATCGACGACCTGGAAGTGCCCTACGCCGTCCTCTCGAGCGTGCCGGCGCTCGACACCGACACCTGGCGGGTGAACCCGGACGGCACGATGGAGACCACCTACCGGCTGAAGCCGAACCTCACGTGGCATGACGGGCACGCCTTTACCGCGCAGGACGTCGTCTTTGGGCACGAGGTAAGGGCGGCGCGGATCAAGAACGGCCTCGCGCCGGGCGGCTCGACCGTCGAAAGCCCGCTCGAGCCGAACGCCATGGCGGAGATCTCGGCGCCCGCTCCGGACACCGTGGTCATCAAGTGGAACACGCTTTTTCAGTCCGCGGACGTCCTCTCGCTCAAGCCGATGCCGGAGCACATCCTCGGTGAGGCGCTCCGCACGATTGAAACGGAGCCGCAGCGCCTGGGCTCCCACCCCTATTGGACGTCAGGCTGGGTGGGGATGGGCCCCTATCGCCTTGCCCGGTGGGAGCCCGGCGCATTCCTGGAGGGCTCGGCCTTCGAGGGATACGTGTTCGGGCCGCCGAAGATCGCCCGCGTCGTCGTGAAGTGGAGCGCGGACCCCAACACGACGGTCACGCGTGTCCTCTCCGGTGATGTGGACCTGGTCATGCCGCTGGCCATCTACTTCGACCAGGTGGGCACCCTGCGGCAGGAGTGGGCCCAGAGCAAGGGCAAGATCATCCTCACCCCGACCGACGTGCGGTACATCGGCGCGCAAATGCGCCCTGATCTCGCCAACCCGAGGGCCGTACTCGACCTCCGAGTCCGCAAAGCCAGCCTTCACGCAATTGACCGCCAGGCGCTCGTAGATGCGCTTCTCGAGCCCGGTGCGCTGGTCGCAGAAACGGCCGCGCTGCCGACGGATCCGTTCTACGACGAGGTGCTGCGGGTCGCGGCGCGGTACCCGTTCGATACCCGCCTGACCGACCAGCTCATGGCCGAGGCCGGCTTCGCGAAGGGCGCGGACGGCATCTTTACGAGCCCCACCGAAGGGCGGTACGCCCCGGAGCTCTTCGGTATTTCCGAAGGGAAGGACGGCCGCGAGACAACGGCCGTCGCGGACTACTGGCGGAAAGCCGGCATTGATGCAAGGCTTCGACTCGCGGGTTCAGTCGAGGTGCAGAACAGCAATGAGATGAAGGCTACCTACCCTGCCTGGCGCGACAACTACACCTTCTTGACTGAAACGCTGTATGGACCCAGCGTGGCGACGGCCCAGAACCGCTGGGGCGGCCGGAACAAGATCGGGTGGATTCACCCGGAGTTCGATCGGCTTTTCGACCTGTACACCGGGACGCTACAGCTCGGCGAGCGCCACACGATCCGCGTCCAGCAGTACAGGTTGATCAACGAGGAGCTCCCGGGCCTGCCGCTGAATTTCGAGTTGAGCGTTACACCGTACGCCGCGGACTTACGGGGCCCCCTGGAGGGGCTCAAGCCAACCATCCTCCATCTGGACAACCTGCATGCCTGGCAATGGGTCCGCTAGCGCCTTGTTTCGCTAAGGGCCGCCGGTCCGACGCATCCGTCGTCCTATTTCACTTCCCACTCGTGCGCGTTCCATGCCTGGTTGAAGCCGAGCACCCCGCTATTCGTCACGTTCTGCGCGCGCTTCCCGATGGCGACCGATTGCACGTTGTAGAAGAGCCCCATGATGTTGAGCTGCTCGCTCTGGTGATGCACGATGTCGCCGAGGAGCCGCCTCCGCTCATCGGTCGGGATCGTGCGGAAGTAGTGCTCGACGAGGCCCGTGTATTCCGGGTTGCCATAGCGCGAGAAGTTCTGGCCCACGAAGCGATTCTCGGGCGTCGGCACCTGAGCCGCGAAGTACTGCTTCATGTCGTCGATTGAGTTGGGCTGCCGAATGAGTCGGAAGCCCGGGAACGTCGCGTTCGCCTCGCGGTCTGGGTTGCCCGCGGCCGACCGGACGACCTGCTGGACCGGGATCCCAATCCGTTGCCAGGCATCCGCCACCGCCAGGGTCGCCTTCACCTGAATGTCCAACCCTTCGACCGTCTGAATCTCGAGCGTGAGGTGCTCGCCCGTCGCGTCGATCCACGCACCGTCGTCCGCGCGGGTGAAGCCGAGCTCCTGCAGGCCGCGAATCGCCCGGGACGGGTCATATTCGTACCGCACCAGCCGATCCGCCACCGCCGGGTAGTCCGGATCCGCAGGGTTCAAGAACGCATGCGCAACCTGAACCAGGCCGGACTGGAGCGTCTCGGTCATCTCCTGCCGATCGAGCGCGCGCATCAGCGCCTGGCGGAACCGGAGGTCGGCGATCGCGGCGGGCTTCGGGTTGATGAATTGCGGATGGGCGGGAATCCAGCCGTTGGGCGCCATCTCGACCTTGCCGTCCGGCCATTGGTTCCGGAGCTGCAGCGCTGGCTCCAGTGACAGCCCGTATCCCAGCGTCAGATCGACGCTCCCCGCGAAGAGGTTTGAGACGAGCGTGTTGGGATCGGTGATGAACCGTACGTCGATCACATCGATTTTGGGCTTGCCGAGCACATAGGCCGGGTTCGCGTCCAGGATGACTCCGCTCCCCTGGGTCCACGTCCGCAGGCGAAACGGCCCCGTCCCGACGAACTCCCCCAGCCAGTAGGGCATGTACAGAAACTTGCTCTTGTCCTCCAGGAAGGTCGGCTCCAGCAGATGCCGGGGCATGGGCACCGCAAGGCGCTGGCTGAACATGCGGTCCGCCTCGATCGCCGGCCCCTTCCAACGGACCGTAATCGTGCGGGGATCGGGCGCCTCGACCGCCTCGATAAGGTCGTACGCGAGCTCGCGGAACGCCGCGACCTCGGGATCCTGCACCAAAGTCGCCGTGAAGAGCAGGTCGTCGGTCGTGAACGGCGTGCCGTCGTGCCATTGGGCGCCGTCCCGGATGCGCCACGTCGTCTCCATCCGGCCATCCGGGAAGAGTCGCCAGCCGCCGTTCTCCACCGTGGGCGGCGTTTCGGCGAGCTGGCCGCGCATGACGCCCTTCTCATCCACCATGGTCAGCCCGGAGTTCAGCAGCCACTCCAACTCGGGGCCGCCGCGAATGGGTCCGCTCGACGTGCCGCGGGCCACCTTCGTGTTGAAGGCGCGCGGATCGGTCTGCATGCCTGCAACGAGCACCTTTGGCGCGCTCCGAGCCGCGGGCTCGCCGGCCACGGGCGCGGGGCCGGGTGCGCCAACGGATCGGCCGCCGGAGGCGCAGCCTACGAGGAGGAGCGCGGCGACGACGACGGAGACGCGGACAACCCTTTGGCTCAAAGCTCGCATGATGCCATGCCTCCACTATGCTGACGCCGGACTGAGGCGCCGATGCGGCGAAATTCCCCCCTCGCTCCGCCGCAGCGGGGAGAGGGTTGGGGTGAGGGGAACCCACAGCTCAAACAAAGTTGACGCCGAAGGGAGCCGCCCCCTCCCCCTCGCCCTCTCCCCCGATGGGGGAGAGGGGAATCCCCTCAGCCCTCGCGCTCCAACGCGATTCAATGGCTACGCGGACCGGCCACCGCTTAAGCTCGGCTGCCCGCGGGTGTGGCGGTGTCAAGGAACACCGAGCGCTCGGGCAGGTCCTCGGGCTTGAGGTTGAACCAACGCATCGCGTTCTGCCCCAGCACCCGCCGCTTGCGGTCCTCCATGAGGCCCGGGATGCTGGTGAGTAGCTTGACGGACTCCGGGAATTCGCAGTCCCAGTGGTGGTAGTCCGATGCGTACATCACCTGGTTTTCACCGATGACCTCGAGGACGTAGGGAAGGGTATGTTCCTCCGGTTCGCAGGTGAAGCTGACCTGCCCGCTCTTGATGATCTCGGAGGGTTTGCGCTCGAGGAGCGGCCATTGGGGCTGCAGCTTCTCGAAATGCTCATCGAGGCGCTCCGCCCAGAACGGCACCCACCCGCACGCCCCCTCGACGTAGGCGACCTTCAACCGGGGGAACCGGTCGAAGACGCCCTCGCCGATCATGTGCATGAGCGCGATCATCGGCTCGAAGACGAACGCCGTCGTGTGGACGTAGGCGTACTTCTCCATCCGCTCGCTGCCCGCGCCCATGACGCCCCATCGCCCGTATTCGCCGTCGTGCCCCGTCTGCGGGTGCACGGCGAGTGGCATGTCCATCTCCTGCGCCGCGGCGTAGATCGGATCGAAACGGCGGTCGCCGAGATTGATGCCATAGACATTCGTCGGCAGCATGGCGCTGACGATACCAGGCTGCTGCGCGAGGTACTCGAGCTCCTTCACGGCACCGTGCGGGTCCTGGCAGGGAATCAGGCCAACGCCCTTCAGCCGCTTCGGATCTGGCGCCATGTACTCCTCGACGAGCCAGCGGTTCACCGCATGGCAGAGCGCGCCGGCGAGCCCCTTGTCGCGCAGGCCGTTCACGCTGAGCGCGATCGGCGTGCCGAAGATCACGGCGACGTCGATGCCTTCCTCGTCCATGTCCTCGAGGCGCGCCCGCGGCTCGCGCATGCCGGGACGCGATCCGGTCCGCGCCTTTGGGGAGAACGGCGCGCTTACGCCGGGACCGAGGCCTTCCTTCTTGGAGGTAGGTCGCCCTTCGATGAGCGTGTAAGAGCGCCCCTGGTGGTCCTGGACCGTCGTCGGGGCGCGAGCAATGTACTCACTCGGCAGCCATTTGGCCAGATCATCCGTCGGCTCGCTGCAATGACCGTCCGCGTCGATGACGAGATCCCGCGCCATTTCGCACCTCCCAACCAGACCAACCTCGAAGGCATCGAGTGGTTGGTCGGATTGTTCGCTCCGAAGCGACGCCTGTCAAATGGCGCGCGGGGGCTAGCTCAGCCGGGATCGCCGATTACTGCCCGCGGTCTCGGTCGCGAGCTCGGCGTTCGGGAGCAAGATCCACAGATACGCGAGCGTCAGAAATGCGATGAGGGCGAAAAGGGACTCGATACCCATGTGACCTCCCTGGGTCGTGGTGGCAACACGGGCGGTCGCTCGGCGGAGGTGCCTCGACGCGCCGGTGAACTCACCGGTCTTCTGCTTTCATAGTGCGGCAAATGGAACGGCCGGCGCACCAGTCAGTTGAGTTCCCATTCCTGGACATTCCACCAGATGTTGGTTTCGGACGCTCCAGCGCGGGGGCCCCGCAGCGCGGCGACGATCGCGAGCGGCGTCGGCTGGAAGTGCAACGAGATCCCGCCGACATCGTCCGTAAAGACGCGGGCCATCTGGGAGAGGACCTCCGCCCGCTCGTCGGGGACCAGCGACGCAGTGAACTGGCTCACGAGCGTCGTGTACGTCGGATGGGTCCAGCTCGTCTGGGAGCCGCCCCGCCAGTTGTTCTCCGGGTTCGGGATGTTGCCGGGAATCGGCGAGACCGCGGTGCGCTCGGTGGCGCGGTTGGTCGTCACGAAGAGCCCAGGAAAGCTGCCCCGGGATTCGACGTCGAGCGACAGCGCCGCCGGAATGATCTTCTGCTCAATCGTGAACCCGTTCTTCTGCCATTCGTCCGCCAGCGTCGCGACCTCCTGTTCGCCGCTGCCTCCCGAGTTCGTTGCAAGCTGGATCATGAGTCGCCCGTCTGTTGGGTGCACGTAGAACCCGTCGCGTCCCTTGTCGTAACCGGCGTCGCGCATGATCTGATCGGAGATGCGCGGGTCCAGCCGGTACTTCACGGCGCCACGGTCGACGGCGGCGCCCCACTTACTGGTCGATGGCAGGTAGTAGTCGGCCTCAAGCGCCTGGCCGGAGTTTGCCGCCTCGTTGATTAGCTCTTTGTCCACGGTGTAGGCGAGGGCCCGCCGGACCCGAACATCGTTCAGCGCGCGGGGTGTCTGGAACGCGGGCAAGAACTGGATGTAGATGCCGCGCCACAGGAAGAACTGGTTGATGACCGAGCCGCCCTGTCGAGGGCCCCAGTCGCGCTCGATTGTCACCGCCTGTTCGACGCCGAGCACGGTGGGCGCGGTGAAATGAACCTCGCCGGCAAGCACGTTCGCCAGGGCGGTATTGCGATCGCCGATGAACACAATACGGATGCGGTCGATCTTTGGGCGCCCCGTTACGTGACTGTCGAAGGCGACCGCCTCGATGAACGCGCCCGGCTCCCAGCTCACCTCGCGGTACGGGCCGAGACCGATGTATTCCCGCGCCCAAAATGGCTGGTTGACGAAGTTTTCGATCCCCTCTGGGGTGAAATACGCCTCCAGCAGATGCCGGGGCAGCGCCGGGTAGTTGACCTCGCGACCCGCCATGTGCGCCGCGTCGGGATAGGGGCGCTTCCAATCGATCACGAGCGTGCGCGCATCGGGCGCAGTCACGCTTTCGATCGCGTCGAACGGCGGCTGCCGGGACAGGCCGACCTCCGGCGTGGAGTACACGCGCCACGCGAAGACGTAGTCCTCGGTGGTCATCGGCGTGCCGTCGTGCCAGGAGATATTCGGGCGAAACCGAAACGTTGTGCGCATGCGGCCGTCGGGCTGAACCTGCCAGTTATCCGTGTTCAACGTCGGCAGTGCTTCCACCAGGTACGGCTGCGGCACGGCGCGGTCGTCGATCGTCGCAAAATCCGCGTTGAACAGCCGGTTGTGGTCGATGTTTGCGAAGGTCTCACGCGGCGGCCGCAGCGCGAGTGTGTTCGGCTCGAGCCGGATCGCCATTACGGCGGTGCGCTGCGATTGCCCCGCTGCCGCAGGCCGGCCCCCGCTAGGTGGCGCCTGGCTTGGACCAGGGCTCGCGGGCGTACACGCCACGACCATCAGTCCGAGCGCCAGAACCATGAGCTGCTTCGACCACGTCATAGCGGCCGACCTCCCATGGTTGCGGAACCTGCTAGCCAACCGGAATTCGCGCGGACGTCGTCGCATGCCCATTCAAGCGCAACGGGCCCGGGTAGGGGCGGAGGCGGGCCCGCCCCCCCCCCCCAACCCCCCCCCCCTCCCGGGCGGGGGGTGGCCGACCCCCCCCCCCCCCACCCACC
>Ga0080064_1004344_pt1 | contig 18351 bp, 21 predicted proteins | sample Subgrocontami54m_FD_69260 | JGI IMG/M metagenome (GOLD analysis project Ga0080064, IMG submission 69260) | Subsurface groundwater microbial communities from S. Glens Falls, New York, USA - GMW46 contaminated, 5.4 m (SPADES assembly) (version 2) ...
CTTCCAAGCTCAAATGAGCGTATTTCGTTGTTTTTTCGCTGTTTTTCATACAAGCAATTATGACTAATTGCTTGTACTACTTCAAAGGTAACTGGAAGGGGAAATATGCTCTTTGCATCCACAGTCTGGTCAGTTGCTACATTTGTCGGTTCCATTGTTTTCGGAGTTGCAGTCATCTTTCTCAGCTTACGTTTGCGTCGAACATATGCAGACGGTATTGAGGGCGAAGATTCCTATCCACAGGGGATAAGAGGGGACGATCCCGACCCGACGGACGTCGACGAGTGGAAAAATGGCCCCCACTAAAATGCTACCTGCCCAACGCTACTGGCGCGCGTCCACCGTCGTGGACGTGCGCCGATTTTTTTGCAGCAAAAAACCGCCACAGGGTGTGGCGGGTGAAAAAGTCTACCAGTCGTTTAAGCAGGTTGAAGTTTCGGGACCGGCAACCTTTTTGGCCTTGGCGGAAGTGGGGTACACCCGAAAAGGCATACAGCGAGGGAACATCCGATGTTGCTGAAAATAAAATAGGCATCATTCCATGAGGGATTCCACACAAATCGTCCCAGGCAACAAATACCCATAGGGAGTACGGCGAGCATATACAGGCGGAAGATAAGCTTGTACGGGAGGCAATGTCGTATGCTATTCTTAAGTCCAGCTCGCACGCCACTTCTGCAATGCGATTCTAGAGAAGGAACAGTGAAAAGCAAAAACGTTACGGCACTCGCGATACTTGTCGCCCGAAAAATGGTAGCAGGGTCATGGAGAGTTGCAAGTCGTATAGTTTCAAAGATAACGCGAAGCCATACTATACACTTAGCCTGGTTGAAATTATCCCATTCCGTTCCCCTTTCCACTTTGTGTGCGAATGGTTCCACAATTCGGTCAATGACAACGTCCTGAAATTTGTCTATCATAAATACTCTTTCTTTCTGGTTTCCAGGGAACTTTATATATAATTTTAACTAAAATGTCAATACCTCTCAAAAAGATCTATATAACCCGAAAGATTTCCGACGTTGGACTTTCTCTGCTGAAGAATAAAGGGTTTGAGTTGGACATTTCCATTAAAGACCGACCGCTTTCAAAACGCGAGCTCGTGAAAGCTTTAAAGAAGAAACCGTATGACGGTGTGCTTTCGCTCCTCACTGACACGATTGATGGCGAGGTGTTTGACGCAGTGCCGAGCGCGAAGATTTTCGCGAACTACGCCGTTGGGTTTAACAATGTGAACCTTGATGAGGCAAAGAAGCGAGGGATTACCATCACCAACACCCCCGGCGCGCTCACCGAGGCGGTCGCGGAACACACCATTGCGCTTATGTTTGCGGTGGTGAAGCGCGTCGTGGAGGGTGACACCTATCTTCGTAAAGGGAAATACAAGGGATGGGGTCCGGAACTGTTCCTAGGGGAGGAACTGCAGGGGAAGGTACTCGGTATTTTAGGCGCGGGACGCATTGGTGGACGAGTCGCTGAAATCGCGGGAAAAGGGCTCGGGATGTCTGTCATCTACTATGACATCAAAAAGAGCGAGGAGTTTGAGAAAGCGACTGGTGGCGCTTTTCGCGGGACACCCGAAGAGGTTTTGAAAGAAGCCGATGTCGTTTCCATTCATGTCCCGCTACTTCCGACCACGACACATTTGATGAATGCAGAGCGACTCGCCCTCATGAAAAAGAGTGCGTACCTACTCAACACGTCTCGCGGTCCGGTGATAGACGAAAAAGCGTTGGTGGAAACGCTCCAAAAAAATGTCATCCGCGGTGCAGGTCTTGATGTGTTTGAAAATGAACCCAAACTCGCGAAGGGTCTAGCCAAGCTCCCGAATGTCGTCATTACACCGCACACCGCTTCCGCGACCCGCTCCGCGCGGGACGGTATGGCAAAACTTGTCGCCGAAAACCTCATCGCATTTTTTGAAGGAAAGACTCCACCAAATAAGGTTTCGTAACCATCGTAGTGATTATTATCAAGACAAGACCATGCGATTTGAATTACCAGATGATAAAGGTGAGGTGGAGAAAGCTGCGGATGCTATTTGGAAGCGGGCAGAGGAGTACATGAAGAAAATAGTTTTTTTGCCTGATTCCCACCCGATACACGTGGAGCTTGTAGAAACGGAATCGGAATGGTCTGATGTACTTGAACAGTTTGATACTACCGCTGGAGCATTTTTTAAAAGATTGCAAGATATTCAGACGCAATGTGCGCAAGGTCTGACATTAGGGGAGTTACAGGCACTAAAGCAAGACAGCGTTGTGAGTCATCTTGAGGGGCATCATGGTATATACGATATGTATATAACTATTCCAGATCTCGGAGAGGAATCAATGACACCCGAGAAAACTGTTGAAGATTGGGAGAATATGCTTCTTGATATTCATTCAAGGAAAGAAAGAGTCCCGGGAAGTGTCAAGGACGAAGGCGAATTGGCGCAACTGATTAAGGATATAGAGGCAAAAATCAAAATGATGAAGGCGTTGGCTAAACAGTCGGCTACATTACTCATGTTAGATAAAAAGAAAGGAGGCAATCAAAATTAGCTTTTTTGGGGTCACGTAAGGGTGTGCATCCGCATTTAGTGAAAAAATCATACGAAGGGACAAGACGTTGCATTTTTAAGTCTTTTTTGGTATCGTCTTGTCCTAACCTATCAGCTAACAGCTATAAGCTATCAGCTGTATTTTTATGGCCATCAGCCTTCAATTTGAAAAACGGGACCCGAAAGTGGCTCCGAACACCTTAAGAAACGCAGGAAAGATTCCCGCGGTCTTTTATGGTAAGAAACAGGCGTCTACCTCCATCACGCTTTCCGCGCACGAGTTTGAAAAGGTGTGGAAGAAAGCCGGAGAAAACACTGTGGTTACTCTTCAGAACGGAACGGAAGAAGTACCTTCACTTATTCACGATGTAGACAAACATCCGGTGACAGGCATTGCCCGTCACGCCGACTTTTACGTCTTTGAAAAAGGACAAAAGCTCAAGATTAAAGTGCCGATTGAATTCAAAGGTGTCTCTCCCGCGGTGAAAGACCTCGGGGGTGTGCTCGTCAAGGTAGTACACAATCTTGAAATTGAAGCCGAACCGAAGAATCTCCCCCAGAAACTTGAAATTGATATTTCCCCACTTGTCGCGTTTGACAGCGTCATTACCGCGAAGGAGATCAAACTTCCCGAAGGTGTGACCCTCGTTATTTCTCCTGATGACGTTATAGCCTCGGTCTACGAGCCGAAGGAGGAGGTGGTGGAAGAAGTGCCGGTTGACCTTTCTACGATTGAAGTACAGAAACGCGGTAAAGAAGAGGTGCCTGGTGAAGAAGGTGCCACACCAGCCGAAGGGGGTGCTCCTGCAAAAGCTCCCGCAAAGAAAGAGGAGAAGAAAGAAGCAAAGAAATAATCTTAACTTCAAACTATACGAATTAGCATCACTACAAGGCGGAGCACTTCCGCCTTTTGTGTTACCATAGAGGCATCTATGCAGTGGTCAGCCTTGTATCGACGCGTATATGTGTTTGGCGCGGTGTTCTTTTTTATGACACTTCCGCACTTTTCCTATGCGCAGAGTGCCGATGCGGTAGTGAAACGGCAGGCGGAACTGCAAGCCGAGCTTGACGCGACCAACAAAGACATCGCGTACTGGGCGGGCATACTTGCCTCCAAGGAAACCGAGACCGCCTCCATTTCCCGCGATATCGCTATTTTGACCGCAAAAATCGCCGAAGCGAAAGCAACCATAAAAGCGAAGAATATTGTCATAGAGCAGCTCGGGAAAGATATCGGTGAAAAAACGACCATCATTACCGGACTCAACCAAAAACTTGACCGCCAAACCGATTCGCTTTCCGGGCTCGTTCGGAAAGCAAACACCCTAGAGAAGTATTCGGTGGTGGAGTTTGCCTTAAGTGGGAAGAATCTTTCCGGTTTTTTGGGTGATGTGGACGCGATACGGGCGGTTGAGGGGGCACTTAAGGTTTCTTTTGAAAACATAAAAGAAACGCGCACTGAAACCGAGGCTGTGAAAGAGGCCTTGAGTAAACGACAGGCCATCGAAACCGACGCGCGAAAGGCAATTGAGGCGGAGCAAAGACAGATTCAAAAGAACGAAGCACGGAAGAAAGAGCTTCTTACGATTAGTAAGACTGAAGAGAAAACCTACAAGACTATCTTGGGAGAACGGGAGAAACGTGCCGCGCAGATACGTTCCGCCCTCTTTTCGCTCCGAGACAGTGCGGCAATTCCGTTTGGCACGGCGTACGGGTACGCCCTTGAAGTGCAGAAAAAGACCGGAGTTCGTCCCGCGTTTTTGCTCGCGATACTTACACAGGAAACCAATCTTGGAGAAAATGTGGGGCAGTGTCTGGTCACCAATCTTACGACCGGGGACGGGGTAGGTAAGAATACCGGGACGCCATTTAAGGCAATTATGAAACCTGGGAGAGACATTCCTGTATTTTTGGACCTTGCTTCGCGCCTTGGCTTTGACCCGATAACCAAGCCGGTTTCTTGTCCCCAGAAAGGTGGCTATGGCGGGGCTATGGGACCCTCCCAATTTATCCCCTCAACCTGGGGGTCATTTGAAAAGCGAATAGCAAAGGCGTCGGGAGTGTCCACTCCTGACCCGTGGATTCCGAGAGACGCCTTTTTTGCCTCGGGTATTTATCTTTCCGATCTTGGTGCGGACGCTGGAGGGTATTCCGCCGAGTCTACCGCCGCGGCAAAGTACTATGCGGGAAGTAAGTGGAAGACCAAGGGCAAGACCTACGCGGCGAATGTGATGTCGCACGCGACAAACATACAGGAAGATATGATTGACCCGTTGCAGAATTTGTAAACACGACACTAATTTACGAATGAAACGAATTAAGAAAAGAAAAGCGCCACCAGTGTGTCGGTGGCGCGAGGGAATGCTACTCCCAAAATCTAATGGATGGTCACGAAAAACGAAACATGTTCTTCGGGGTCCTTTACCCCGAGCGAAAGGAGTGCGGGAATAAGTTTTGCTTTTCCCGATGCGCAGTCGGAAGCGAGAGTACTGATGGTGAAACCACCTCCGTTTTTGAATGTCTTGATCTTGATACCAAATCCGTAGCTATTTCGTTTCTTTCCCGGGATATGGATAAAGTGAATGAACAAATTTCGTTGTCGGATGGGCTTGTGTCTATTGTAGAATGCGAGAACCACCCTTCGGTCAAGGTGGAGCAGTTGTTGTGCAAGCTCGTCTGGGCGAATACCGGCCCAAAGGGTGACAACGCGATCGGGGTGTGGAGTCTGCTGTTCGGAGTGCGGATGTAAGCTGGTTCGGTGCATAATTTCTGGAGCCAGAATTGCAGGTTGGAAGGGATTTGTCAATTTCCCCACTTTCTGCTATCTTAATTAGTATTCTGATTTGCAGGTATTCGTAGATTGGTACCCATTAGCAGATTGGTTTTCCTTCATATATGAAAAAAGATATTCACCCACAGTTTTATACCGACGCCAAAGCCACCTGCGCCTGCGGAGCCATTTTCGCCGTGGGGTCCACCACATCCGAACTAAACGTTGAAATCTGTAGCAACTGCCACCCGTTTTACACGGGCGCGGACAAAATTGTTGATACCGCGGGACGCATTGACCGATTTAAGGCAAAACAGGCAAAAAGCGCGGCTAAGAAGACAACCAAGAAGTCGTAAGTAAGAGGCACTAGGCACTAGGCGTTAGGCTCTGGGTTTCTGACCTAGTGCCTAGTGCCTAACCCCTAGTGCCTTTTTCTATTTTCATGGATTTAGATACTTACAAGAAAAATCACAAAACCGCTTACCTCGCGGAAAGTCTTGGCCGTCTCCTCAAGGAAGAGGAGGAATTGCAGGAACTGCTTAAGAGCGACCCCATGATGGGTGAGCTCGCCAAAAAGGAGCTGGCGGATGTGGAAGCGCAAAAGACGACACTCCGCGCGCAAATGGACAGCCTGCTCAAAGAAGGCGAGGAAGAAGAGGCGTTTCCGAACGAACTCGTGCTTGAAGTACGCGCCGGAGTGGGCGGGGAAGAGGCGGCACTCTTTGCGTATAAACTCGCCGATATGTACAAAGCGTACGCCCAGAAAAAAGGATGGTCGTTTATCACGATGGACGAATCCAGCACGTCAATCGGGGGATACAAGGAAGCTTCGTTTGAGATTGGAGGCAAAGGGTGCTACAAAATTCTTCGGTTTGAAACCGGCGTGCACCGTATTCAGCGCGTACCCGATACCGAGAAGTCGGGACGCGTGCATACCTCAACCGCTTCCGTTGCCATTCTTCCTATTCGAAAGAAAACAAGTCTTGAAGTACCGCCGACCGATATTGAGATTGAGTTTTCGCGTTCGGGTGGCGCGGGCGGACAAAACGTCAACAAAGTGGAGACCGCCGTGCGTCTGACCCACAAGCCGACCGGTATTGTGGTACGCTGTACTTCCGAACGGAGCCAGGGACGAAACCGCGAAAAGGCGATGGGTATCCTTCTTTCTAAATTGGAGCAACTTAAGGAGGAAGATGAGGCGAAAAAGTATGCCAGTGTGCGCAAGGACCAGATTGGTACCGCCGACCGCTCCGAGAAAATCCGTACCTACAACATCCTTCAGGACCGTATTACCGACCATCGCATCAAGGAGTCGTGGCACAACATTCCCGCTATTTTTGCCGGTAATCTGGACCCGATACTTGAGGCTCTGGAGACGGCAGCTGAAGGGCAATCTGTCGTCAAATGACCATTTATCAATTTCCAATTTTTAATCAAGTTGCAATGTTGAAAATTGTCCAATTTCGGGTTTTGATTGATAATTGATAATGAAACTTGAAAATTGTTATTCAATCTGTTACACTCCTACGTCATGACTGAAGCCAAAGTAATCAGTAGTGACCCCATTATTGACACCCTGTTTAGCACGGGTGCTCATTTCGGTTACCGTCGCTCAAAACGCCATCCGACCACTTCCGCCTATATTTTCGGCGCCAAGAGTGGTGTTGAGATTTTTGACCTTGAAAAGACCAAGGTGTCTCTCCAGAGAGCCGAAGAATTTGTACGAACACTCGCAAAAGAGGGTAAAACACTGCTCTTTGTGGGAGGCAAGAACGAAGCGCAGGGCGCGGTAAAGGCAGGTGCGGCGAAGCTCGGTATGCCGGCCGTTTTCGGACGATGGATTGGAGGCAGTCTCACCAATTTCGCGAACATCCGCGCTCGTATTGATAAGATGCTTGACCTCGTTTCAAAGCGCGAGAAAGGAGAGCTGGTAAAGTACACAAAGAAAGAACGACTCCTCATTGACCGAGAGGTCGTGAAGCTCGAGGCGATGTTCGGAGGGCTCGTACCGCTTAAGGGTATGCCGGGAGCGATGTTTGTCATTGACCCGGGAAAGGAGCACATTGCCGTGACCGAAGCGAAGAAAGAAGGGGTACCGGTTATCGCGCTCGCAAGCTCCGACTGTGACTTTTCAAAAGTTGATTTTGTTATTCCCGGCAACGACGCGTCTCGCGCGAGCATTGCCTACTTCATAGACCGCATTGTCTCCGCGTACGAAGGCGGACGCACCGCTGTCAGTAAGTAGCACGTAGAAAGTAGTAAGTAGGCAAGACGACAAGCGTTGCTACTTTTTGCTATAATCTTGTCTACTTACGACGTACTACTAGCTACTTTCTCATTTTATGGACATCACCACCGAATTAATCAAAAAGTTGCGCGACGAAACCGGCGTGTCGGTTATGCTCTGTCGTAAAGCGCTTGAAGAAGCAAAAGGCGATAGCGAAAAGGCCAAAGTTATTCTCCAGCGAAAAGGAGCCGATGCCGCCCTGAAGAAAGCCGACCGAACCCTTGGCGCGGGTACTGTCGCATCCTATATTCACCACGGAGGTACCGTGGGCGTACTTCTTGAGCTTGCCTCCGAGACCGACTTTGTTTCGGGAAACGAAGCGTTCAAGGTGCTCGCGTACGATATCGCGATGCACGTTGCCGCTTCCAAGCCGGAGTTTGTCAGACGTGAGGATATCAGTGCCGAAACACTTGAGCGCGCAAAGGAAGTGCTTATGAAAGAAGTGGAAGGCAAGCCGAAGGAGATGCAGGAGAAGATTCTTGAAGGGAAAATGAATTCCTATTTTGCCGAGAAGATTTTGCTTGAACAGCCGTTCATCAAAAATCCCGATCAGACCATTAAGACACTTATTGAAAGTGCGATACAGAAATTTGGTGAGAAGATTGAGGTTGTCCGCTTCGCGCGGTATGCAACAGGTAACCGCTCCTAATCTATGTGGTCCGCGACCCTTTTCGGATTTTCGCTCATAGGCCTTGTAACCCTTTTTGGCCTCAAGGTTTTTGAGCTTACCCGAAACGCGAACACGCCGCTCCGTCACCTTCGCGCGAAAGGCGACCCTGTGGTGCAGGACATGTTCACGCGCGGGAGCGCGACCTGCAAGGACTGCGCGACGAGAGCTGTCCGTGTGTCCACCGACTGGACCAAGACGACTGTCCATAACGCGCACCTTTCGTTTGACGCACTGATGCACGCCTTTGCCCTGCGTCTCAATCGGTACCTTCGCGGGAGACGAACGCAGGTACGGCAAGGCAGTGCGGACGTGTCGGTACATTTGAAGAGCGTGCTTGAGAAGACCGAAGGAGATTCGTCACGCCCGAATTCGTTATAACGCCGCCTTACCCGCCCGAACGGACCGAGTCCTTTCGGTACGGGCGGGGACTCAGCCTCAACGCAGGGTCGTCGGGGAGCCGACCAAATAGCGTCGGCTTTGGTAAGATAGTAGTATTGTTTTCTGCCACAATTGCCGCCTTAGCTCAGTTGGTAGAGCGCCACTTTTGTAAAGTGGATGTCCCCAGTTCGAGCCTGGGAGGCGGCTCCACCTTAATTCTCTCTTAGCAAAGGGAGCACTGCCGTCTTCGGCAAAAGGGATGTTCTCCGTTTGCTCCTTTCTGTTTCCAAAGAGTCGCGTTTTATGCTTAAATAGAGCGCAGGCTCCCGTTAGAAGTCGCGGACGCTTTTGAGTTGCAGGTATGTAGTTACGGGAACCGATTTTACTATTAAGTTTGGTAGGTAATGCGGAACGGTGTGTCCGCGTCCTACTTCTAACGGGATGCAACGTAAAGAAACACAGGGTCACCTCCACCCCATCTCGCAAGCGATTTTTGATATACGCTCTATTTTTAAAGAGCTTGGTTTTGCGATTGCCGTTGGTCCCGAACTTGAAACCGAATGGTACAATTTTGACGCACTCAATATCCCAAGCGACCATCCGGCGAGGGATATGCAAGACACTTTCTGGGTGAAGACACCCAGCAATTCCCAATTCCCAATTCCCAATTCCCAAAAAAGAAGTGAGAGGCCCGTCCTGCGCACGCACACAAGCCCCGTCCAGATACGGTATGTTGAAAACAAGGTGAAACAGGGTATTAACCCCCCGTATAAAATTGTGGTACCCGGAAAAGTTTTTCGCAATGAGGCGACCGATGCTACTCATGAAGCGCAGTTTTTTCAGCTTGAAGGTTTGTATATTGATAAAAATGTAAGTCTTGCGCACCTCAAGGGTACGCTGGAATTCTTTTTGAAAAAGTTTTTCGGTCCGGAAATTGAAATCCGTTTTCGCCCCAGTTTCTTTGCCTTTACCGAACCGTCCGCTGAAGTGGATATGAAGTGGAAAGGGAAATGGCTTGAAGTGCTCGGTTCTGGTCTTATGCACCCCAACGTGCTTTGCGCTTCTGGCGTTGACCCGAAGGAGTACTCAGGTTTCGCCTTCGGGTGTGGCATAGACCGCCTCGTGATGCTCAAAACCGGCATTCCCGACATTCGAATGTTTTACAATGGTGATTTACGACTCGTTAATCAATTCTAGTTTTATGAGCCTTTACGAAAAGGTAGTAGCGTTTGTAGATACCTCGTTTCATAATGTTCTTCAAAAAAGGCATTTTGAGCGAACTGTTTTCTGGTTTGAGAGATTCCTACCAGGTCTTACTGAAGCTCACCGTATCGCTGGATATGCGCATGATAGTGAACGCGCATTTAGAGATGAGACGAAGAAAGTTCCTCAAAATTATCTTGATGCAGATTTCTTAAAGTACCATTGTGAAAAAGGGGCAGAGATTATCGGTATGTTCTTGTTCAAAAACGGAGCTAGCGAGGCAGACATAGAAAAAGTAAAACACCTTATTTCAGGGCATGAATGTGGGGGTGACCTCGAGCAGAATGCGCTTATGGATGCTGATTCAGTTAGTTATTTTGAGACAGCGGTTGAAATGTTTGTTTCGAAAAGAGCGTCTATTCAAGGATACGAAAAGATAAAAGAGAAACTGGATTGGATGTTTAATCGTATTAGCATTCCAGAAAGAAAAGCTTTTGCCACCGAGAATTATAAAAAATGGTCTACAGAGCTTGAAAAGTATAGGGAAAATATATGAAGATTTCATATAAATGGCTCCAGTCATATTTTGACGACAAACTTCCCGAGCCGGAGAAACTGGCGGAGCGGATTACTTTTTCGTTTGCCGAGGTGGAGAGTGTAGAAAAGAGGGGGGACGATACCGTGCTTGATATTAAGGTGCTTCCCGACCGTGCATGCTACGCGCTCTCGCACCGAGGTGTGACGTATGAGGTGTCGGCTATCACCGGACTCAAGAAAAAAAGCATTATCTATCCCGCTCCAGAGGTGAAAGAAACCCGAAAGCTCAAGGTGTCCGTAGAGGCACCGGAACTCTGTAGCCGATATATGGCGCGCGTGGTAGAGAACATCACCGCGAAGGAGGAGCCGTGGGTAAAAATGCATCTTGAGTCTATCGGACAGCGCAGTATTAATCCTGTGGTGGACGGAGCGAATCTCGTGATGTTTGACCGAGGACAACCGCTTCACGCCTTTGATGCGGACAAAGTGGTTGGGGGTATTACCGTGAGACGGGCTCGCACGGGCGAAAAAATCACCACGCTTGATAACCGTGAGGTAGCACTTGATGCTTCGGTGCTTCTTATTGCCGATGACGAAGGACCGCTCGCGATTGCGGGTATCAAAGGTGGAAAGAAAGCGGAGGTTACTTCGGCTACCAAAAATCTTATTCTTGAATCGGCGAGTTTTGACGCTTCGTATATCCGAAAGACCTCCGAGCGCCTGGGTATCCGCACGGACGCTTCCAAGCGCTATGAGAACAGGTTCTCGCCGTCACTTGCACAGAAAGGAATGGACGATTTCAGCGCGTACCTGTTTGAGCTTGATAAAAATATGCGTGCGGGAGAGATTGTAGATATCTATCCGAACCCCGTTACCGATAAGAAACTTACCATTAGCCCCGACTATATCTTCGGTAAGCTCGGCATGCCCGTAACGGAGAAGGACATTGAGAGCGCGCTCACCAAACTCCTTATTTCCATAGAAAAGAAGGGAAGTGAATGGGTGCTTATCGTTCCGGCATTTCGCGTTGACCTCGCAATCCCCGAAGACATCACCGAAGAGGTTGCGCGTATTATTGGCTATGAAAAGATTCCCGCCACCGTTCCACCGGATACAGGAAAGCCAGCCGAAATCCCAAAATCGTTTTACTACGAATGGAAAATCCGCGAAATTCTGGTGAAAAAGGGATTTTCGGAAGTGATGACTTCATCATTTACTCCGAGCGGAGAAATTGAGATTGCGAAACCGCTTGCGGAAGATAAGAAGTATGCACGAGCTAATTTGAGAGACAATTTCTCAAGAGCTTTGGATATGAACTTTTTAAGAGCGCCGTTTTTAGGTATGGATGAAATCAAGATTTTTGAAATTGGGAACACATTTAGAGAAAAAGGGGAGAGGACTGAAATAGTTATCGGTTTTAGGAGTATGAATGAAAAGAAGATTTACAAGCATCTTAAGGAGACTACGGAGGCTCTTGATAAGGAAACTGGGCTTGATTTTTCTTGGGAGAATCAAGGTAGAATTTTTGAGGGTCATCTTTCCGGTCTGCCCGAGGGTAGTCATTGGGATGTCAAAATTCCCGATAAAGCTGCAAGTAACTTTAGGCAGTTCTCCCTCTATCCGTTCATCGTCCGTGACGTTGCGCTTTTCGTCTCGCCGGAAACCAAGGCCGAATCGGTCGTAAAAATCATAAAAGAAAACGCAGGCGCACTTGTCGTCCGGGGCCCCGAGCTCTTCGACGAGTTCTCAAAAGACGGAAAAAAATCCCTCGCCTTCCGAATGGTCTTTCAATCCTTTGACCGAACACTCTCCGATGAGGAGATAAACGCGGTTATGGAAAAAGTCTACACCGCTCTCAAAGCAAAAGGTTGGGAAGTCCGATAATGTCACGGTTAGCGCACAGGAAAGTTTCGGCACTATCCCCGCCTGTGATAGTAAACTAGCAACTTCCAAAGTTAATTTTCACACGTGCACACATAATTACGGTCGTAAATATGTGTTACACTCAGGTGGTATGGAAAAGGAAAAGGTGAAGCAAAAAAAGAACAAAAGCGGAGAGGAGAGAAGAGCACGAATCGCTACCCTACAAAAGGCAGTACTGTACGCTCTAGCCGGTGCAGGCGGACTTGCTATGGCAATGGTCGCTCCAAATGCTCTACAGGTGTTAGAGCAGTTTGGCCTAGTTCAGGGCCGGCGCCGTTCGCGTGCCACTATCAATCGTTCAGTTGCGCGCCTAGAGCGGTTCGGGCTTGTACGGAGAGACAATCGAGGATTTGTAATCCTGACCGACAAGGGTGTAAAACGACTCTTCGAGATTAAGCGAGCCGATTACGAGCTTCCCAAGCCCACTCGATGGGATAGGAAGTGGAGGATAGTTAGCTTCGACATTAAGGAGAAACGAAAAAGGGTACGGGCACTTCTTAGAACGACATTACAGCAGGTTGGGTTTGTACACTTGCATCACAGTGTATGGGTATATCCTCACGATTGTGAGGACTTTCTTTCACTTCTTAAAGCCGACTATCACATCGGGGTGGAGATTCTTTACATCATTGCCGAATACATTGAAAACGACCAATGGCTTCGCAGACACTTTGGGTTGGAGACAGGTGGACGGTAACACGTGCTACACATATTTACGACCGTAAATATGTGTACGCAGGGAATGGGTAAGGTTTTTGAGCGTGTTTGTCCCCATTTGGGGCAAAAAAGTAGCTTTCTTTTCTATGGCCATTTTGCTACAATAGAGGGACTCAAAAGCAAAGGTGCTTTTTTTACTATATACTCAAAAATGGCTAAAGGAAAGGCTGAAAAAGAGAAAAAAGGGAACGGTAGCGGGCATCATTACGATGCCTCTTCCATTACCGTTCTTGAGGGACTGGAACCGGTGCGCAAGCGTCCCGGAATGTATATCGGCACGACCGGTCCCGATGGCTTACACCACCTCATTACCGAAATTTTTGACAACTCGCGCGACGAAGCGATGGGCGGTTTTTGTACGGATATTGAAGTCGCGCTTCTCCCCAACAATCGTGTTCGCGTGACCGACAATGGCCGAGGTATTCCGGTGGACATGCATAAGGCGACCAAAGTTTCCGCACTTGAGACGATTATGACCACGCTTCACGCCGGAGGAAAGTTCGGAGGCGAAGGGTACAAAGTTTCCGGAGGTCTGCACGGTGTGGGTGCATCCGTCGTAAACGCACTTTCAATATATCTGGAAGTCGTGGTGCATCGCGATGGTGGTATCTTCACGCAAGAGTATAAGCAAGGTAAGCGCAAGGCGCTCGTGAAGAAGATTGGAAAGAGCGACCTTCACGGCACGATTGTCACCTTTGAGCCTGACAAAGAAATCTTCAAAGAGGGAGTTGTCTTCAACTTTGACCGCGTGGTGAGCCATATGCGCCAACAGGCGTATCTTGTACGAGGATTGCGTATCAGCGTTCTCGACGCGCGTTCACTTCCCTCCGTTGATACCGCGGACGTGTTTTACCTTCGTGAGCTCGGCCTTGATGTACCTTCGCAAACTTTTTACTTTGAGGGCGGGCTTCTCTCGCTCGTGAAGCACTACAATGCCGGCTACAAGCCGGTTCACAAGAATATTTTTTACATAGAGAAGAAGGTGGAAGGCGTGGAGTCGGTTGAGGTGGCGCTTCAGTATGTGGATGACATCTCATCGCGTATGATGCCGTTCGCGAACAACATCCATACACCCGAAGGCGGTACGCACGTTACGGGCTTCAAGACCGCGCTCACGAGGACGCTCAACTCCTACGCCCGCAAAAACGAATACATCAAAGAAAGCGAGGAGAACTTTACCGGAGAAGATGTATTAGAGGGTCTGACCGCGGTTATCTCGGTTAAGCTCCGCGAAATTCAGTTTGAAGGACAAACAAAGGCAAAACTTGGAAGCGTGGAGGCACAGAGTGCGGTCGCGACGGTTTTTGGAGAGTCGTTTACCGCCTTTCTTGAAGAAAATCCCGACGATGCGCGCGCAATGGTGAGCAAAGTCATTCTCGCGCTCAAGGCGCGTAAAGCCGCCAAGGCCGCCAAAGACTCGGTTCTGCGGAAGGGTGCGCTTGAAGGCATGACGCTTCCCGGTAAACTTGCCGACTGCGAAACCAAAAGCGCCGAAGAAGCGGAGGTCTTCATTGTTGAGGGAGATTCGGCAGGTGGTAGCGCGAAGCAAGGACGCGACCGCAGGACGCAGGCCATCCTTCCGCTTCGCGGAAAGGTGCTAAACGTTGAACGCGCGCGACTTGATAAAATTCTTGCCTTCGCGGAAATTAAGGCGCTCGTCATCGCGCTCGGTACCGGTATTTCCGATTCGTTTGACGTGAGTAAACTCCGCTATCACAAGGTTATCATCGCGACCGATGCCGACGTTGACGGCGCGCACATCAGGACACTGCTCCTCACCCTCTTTTTCCGCTACTTCAAACAGCTGATTGACGGAGGTTTTATCTACATCGCCCAACCGCCACTCTACAAAGTGAAGCGCGGAAAAGAGTTTTACTATTTCTATTCCGACGAGGAGAAAAACGCCTTCTTGAAGAAAGAAGGGATTGAAGTAAAGGACGCTGAAGAAGAGGCGCAGGAAGGACAGGAGGAAGAGGACGAAGAGGGAGAGGAAAAGAAAGATGAAAAAAGCTCTAAGCTCGAAGCTCGAAGAGCTCAAAAAGTCAGCATTCAACGCTACAAAGGTCTTGGAGAAATGAACCCCGAAGAACTTTGGGAGACCACGATGGACCCCGAGCACCGCGTGCTCAAACAGGTAACGGTGGAAGACGCGCAGGATGCCGACAAGGTATTTGATATTTTGATGGGCGAAGACGTGCCTTCACGTAAGTCATTCATCCAGTCCAACGCCACCAAAGCAACGCTGGATATTTAGTTTCAATCTACAATGGAAAAAAAGTTTTCTATAGAAAACGCAGAAGGTTCGCGTGGTGACTATAAAACTCAGATTTTGAGTGTTATTAATGCACTTGAAAAAAGGGTGCGTATGACGGATGTTTCTCCAAACTCTGAACTTTTTGAGACAGTACACAAAAAGAAACCGGTAGACGCTCGCGCAGAAGTGGCGGAATTTGAGCCCGTTAGGAGGGACATACGTGAGACATTTGCCGTACCTGATGACTCGGAGCATATTTATATCTACGATGCTCACCGCGGAAGTGCCGAGTCTACCGTCAAACAACGAGCTATTCGTTGTTTTTGCGTCCTGTTTGACACAGTAAAGCATGAAGGCTATTACGGTGAAGGGCGTATCATTCACAACGTTCTGCTCAACAAAATTGTAGAACTCGTCACCGCTCGTACAGGAGATTCAGAGGAGGTAATTTTTGAGAGTATGGAAGCAGATACTCCCAAGTTTATTTTTGTAAAAGGTTTTATGAGCACTGAGGACTTTAAAGAACTCGGAGATAAGTATCGGAAAGACCAAGAACATCCGCTTGTGGATGAAACCGGTAAGGCAATTGAAACTGCGGAGGGCTGGTTTATTTCGGGAAGCAATTTGGAGGATAGAAAAAAAATTCAAGGCGAAAGCGGACTCACCAGTTAGCACTCCCTTCGTACAAAATCTCTTTAGCTATTTCTTCTCCTGGATTGCTTTAAGTAATCTGGAAGAGAGCTCGGTGAGGGGGAGCGTGTCTTTACCGCCTGTTCGGCTTTCAAGCGTAACCGTCTTTTCGGCTTCTTCCTTTGCGCCAACGACAATCCAGTAGGGAACTTTTTCTACCTTTGCGGCACGGACTTTTTTACCCAGCGTCTCATTCGATATATCCAGCTCCGAGCGGACGCCTGCGCCTACGAGCGCATTGTGTACCGACTTCGCGTAGTCCATGAACTTCTCTCCCACGGGAAGAATCTTGACTTGCACCGGCGAAAGCCAAAGGGGAAAGGCACCACCAAAATGCTCAATAATAATTGAAAGGTATCGCTCAATGGAACCCATAATGGCGGCGTGAATCATGACCACTCGTTCTTTGTCGCCCTTTTCGTTGACATACTCCAGTTCAAATCGCTCGGGCATATTCATATCAAGCTGAATGGTCGCCACCTGCCACTCTCTCCCCAGTGAGTCTTTCGCCATAAAATCTACTTTTGGTCCGTAGAAGGCTGCCTCGCCGAGAGCTTCAATCGCGGTTGCACCCTTTTCTGCTACCAGTGCGCGAAGTTCACCTTCCGACTTTTCCCAGGTTGCGGGCGTTCCCAAGTACTTTTCCATCTGCTTTGGGTCGTGGAGTGAAAGCCTTGGGGTGAGGGTAAAGCCAACCGCTCCATAAAAGACTTCGATAATGTTCCAAATCTTACCCATTTCCTCCTTTACCTGGTCGGGACGGCAAAACACATGCGCATCATCTTGGGTAATGGCGCGAACACGCGAAAGACCCGAAAGCTCTCCGGTCTGCTCGTCGCGGTACACCATCGTGGTGTTTGCATAGCGCTGGGGAAGTTCGCGGTAGCTCCATGCCTTTCGGGCATAGATTTGCGTGTGGTGCGGACAGTTCATCGGCTTCATCGCGAACTCGTGCCTTTCGCGCGTGTTAATGCGGAAAAGCTCATCCTTAAACTTTTGCCAATGACCGCTTTTTTCATACAGGTCCTTTTTGGTAATATGCGGGATTTCAACCTTCTGATACCCTTCCTTTTTTCGGAGTTCCCACACGAAGTCGTCTAAGGTATTTCGGAGCATGGTGCCTTTCGGTGTCCAGAGGGGAAGTCCCGCGCCTACCAAATCGGAAAAGGTAAAGAGGTCAAGCTCTTTACCAAGCTTTTTGTGGTCGCGCTTTTCGGCTTCCTCGCGCTGTTTTGTGTACGCCCCCAGTTCCTCTTTGGACGCGAACGCGAGTCCGTAAATGCGGGTAAGCATTTTGTTCTTCTCATCACTGCGCCAGTACGCTCCCGCAATGCGGTCAAGTTTCCATGAACCCGTGGGAATCTCCTTCCCGGGACTTTCCACATGGCCGCCTTTGCAGAGGTCAACAAAGCCAGCGACGGTGTAGAAGGTGAGCTTCTTGCCGTCCTCCGAGAATTCATTGATAAGTTCCGTTTTGTATTCGTTCCACGCAAACTCTTTTTTCGCTTCCTCGGGAGTGACTTCAGTTCGTTCAAACTTCGTCCACCCCTTTACCTTTTCGCGCATCTTCTGTTCGATAACGCCAAGGTCTTTGTCGGAGATAGGGTGGGGAAGCTCGAAGTCTTGGTAGAAGCCATCATCAACCGCAGGACCGATAGCGTTCTTGGCGCCCGGGTAGAGCTCCCGCACCGAAGCGGCAAGGAGATGGGCAAGTGAGTGGCGGATATGCTGGAGTTTTTCGGTTTCTGGCATAGTTGAAATCATAACAGTTTAACCTCTTTTTGCAAAATAAGATTTTACTGAATGTATGCGGTTGACTCTCGGTATAAGGGGGGGGGCTACACTGTAGGTATTACCAATTCACACATAAGGACTATGCAAAAAGAAAATTTTGAAATGCATGTACTCAATAATGTTGAACGAAGAGATGTGACAGATAGAAATGAGGTGGAGAAAATTAAAACCACTGCTGTATTAACAGCTGCGGTCATAGGGCTTCTTGTCCTTTTGGGTGAAGTAAATGGAAAGAAAGAGACTTCCCCCAATCCAAATATTCCTTTTGAAGTACTAAATACAAGCAAGGAAGGTATCACTTTTAGGCAAGATGGGAAGGACTATTTCTTGGAAACTAAAGATATATCGGCAGAAGTTAGAGCTAGCCTCATTACACAAAGACCGGATCTGGAATCTTTTCTTACGAATGGTCCAATACACATAGCAAAATAAACCGAACAGCTATCTCATTAACCTTGCAAGAGTGAAGCTCCACCAGCAGAGCTGGTGGCTTCCCCGACCGCTACTTGAGATCGAGTTTCAGTTGCCCCCTGTCTTCGCGGTCTTGGTAGCTGACGTAGGCGAGGATTTCCTTTTCATTCAG
>Ga0080064_1004345_pt1 | contig 18349 bp, 22 predicted proteins | sample Subgrocontami54m_FD_69260 | JGI IMG/M metagenome (GOLD analysis project Ga0080064, IMG submission 69260) | Subsurface groundwater microbial communities from S. Glens Falls, New York, USA - GMW46 contaminated, 5.4 m (SPADES assembly) (version 2) ...
GGCCATGTTCTCCGCTGTCCAGAACGAAGGCGCGAACGACCTTAAAGGCGCGTAGTACATCAAGGCCGCAAGGAATATCCCGAGAGCCCCTGCCCCGACTGATACACCCATAAGTATGAACTCAAGGCTGCCGTGCCCGGCCTCAGCCACGGCCTCTGCTGCGCCGTGCGAGGCATGCCCTATCGCAGGGCTCAAGAAGCTATGGAGCTTAGAGCCTCCCTCGAAGAATGGTATGCCCACCACCCCGCCGACTATCGCGAGGAAGGCAAGCACAATAAGAGGTATCGTCATTACCGGGGGCGACTCATGTATATGGTGCTTCGTGTGCTCATCAGCCCTGCACTCTCCGCTGAATGTCAGGAAGACCTGCCTGAACATATAGAACGCCGTAAGGAACGCCGTAAAGAGCCCGACCGCCCATATAATAAGGTGCCCCTTTGAGAAGGCCTCCCAGAGTATCTCATCCTTTGACCAAAAACCGCTTAAAGGCGGTATCCCCGCTATGGCGAGAGCGCCTATGGTGAATGTTATCGAAGTGGTTTTAATGTGGCGGTGCAGCCCGCCCATCTTCTTCATATCCTGCTCGCCGGACATGGCGTGTATGACGCTGCCGGAGCCTAAGAAAAGGAGGCCCTTAAAGAAGGCATGGGTCATAAGGTGGAATACCCCTGCCACATACGCGCCCAAGCCGACAGCGGCGAACATGTACCCGAGCTGGCTTACCGTCGAGTACGCAAGCACCTTCTTTATATCGTTCTGCACAAGGCCGATGGTAGCAGCGAATAGGGCCGTAAATATTCCTACGACCGCCACGACCTGGCCTACTTCAGGCGCCATCGAATAAAGCGCGCTATTCCTCGCCATCATATATACGCCAGCTGTCACCATCGTAGCAGCGTGTATGAGGGCGCTGACGGGCGTGGGGCCTTCCATCGCGTCGGGGAGCCATACATACAGAGGGAACTGCGCTGACTTTCCAATGGCCCCGACGAAAAGGAGAGCCGCAATCGTAGCCACTATCCTCGGGTCGAGCTCGTGGAGGTTGGCGAATACCACCTTGTAATCGAGCGAATTGACCCCGTGGCCGGATAGAGTCCAAAATAAAAGAAATAGGCCGAGTATGAAGCCGAAGTCCCCTATCCTGTTCACCACAAAAGCCTTTTTCCCGGCGTCGATAGCTGACTTCTTCTCATACCAGAAGCCTATAAGGAGATACGAGCACAAGCCCACGCCCTCCCATCCGAGGAACATGATAAGGTAGTTCGACCCCAGTACCAGCATGAGCATGAAAAAGACAAAGAGGTTAAGATACGAAAAATACCTCCAGTAGCTCTTGTCGTGGTGCATATAGCCGACCGAATATATGTGTATGAGGAAGCCCACTCCCGTAACAACGAGGATCATCAGGGTGGAGAGCGGGTCAACGAGGAAGGAAACGTCTATATTGAACGAGCCGCTCGTTATCCAGTTGAATACGTTCACCTCGACAGAGCGCGCCCCTTCCGGCAAAGCTATCAGGCTGAAGAATATGGATACCGAGATGAGGAACGAGACGGCCATCGAGAGGCAGGCGACAACCCCTACAGCCTTCTTCCCGATCCTGCTCCCCGCTACGCCGTTTATTATGGCGCCTATGAGCGGAATCAAAGGTATAAGCCAGACCTGTTGTATCATATTATCCTATCCCCTCATCTCGTTGAGTTCATCGACATAGACCGTCTGCCTTCTTCTATAGACGGCAACGAGTATCGCAAGCCCTATCGCGACCTCGGCAGCGGCGATGGTTATATTGAACACCACAAAGACCGTCCCGGTAATCGTTTGCAGATAATACGAGAACGCGGCGAAGCTTATGTTCACAGAGTTGAATATAAGCTCAAGCGACATCAATACAATAATAATATTGCGCCTGAGCAAAACCCCGGCAACGCCTATGAGGAAGAGTATGAAGCTTAAGATCAAAAAGTGGTAGAGTGTCGGCATTATATGTCTTCCGGTTTGTTTCTGTCTGCGCCCCTGCCCACGAAAGGCACTTCTGTGCCTTTCGTCCTCATTACCAGCACAACGGCGCCGATCAGCGCTATAAGGAGGATGAGAGAGACGATCTCGAACGGGAATACAAACTTCGTGTATATCAAGCGGCCTATGACCTCAGTATTCCTGGCAAGGACAGCCTCGTTATATATGCCGGGAGGCACGGTCAATTTGCCCGAGAACATGAGAAAGCCCATTAGCACAAAGAGCGCCGCCACCATCACGAGGGCGGAAACGCTCTGGCTGTGCATGTGCTCCCTGAACGTCTCTTTTCTGATATCAAGCACCAATACCACGAAAAGGAACAGCACCATTACCGCGCCCACATATATAAATACCTGAACTGCCGCGAGGAAAGGCGCCCTTAAAAGGATGAATATCGCCGCCACCTGCAGCAGGCAGATAATCAGGAAGAAGGCGCTGTGAACAGGGTTTCTAATAGAGATAACCGCTATCGCAGATGATACAGCCAGTATTGCGAATATGTAGAAAAAGATTAGTTCCATAGTTGTTACCAGCGCCAGTTTCTTTTACGGTTCACGCTCAAAAATTGCCCAGATGCAAGGCGGAGCAAGGCTTCAAGTGAGGCATACTTTTGAGTATGTTGAACGCAGAAACCGAAGCGACAACACAGCAGATGGGCATTTTTCAGCGTGAACACTACCACCACCTCTTCTTTTTTGTTAAATCGGCCATAACCTTAAGCCCCTCTTTGGTCTTCTCAAGCTTGGCCTTTACCACATAACCGCCGTCAAAGTCCACAGGTATCTCCTTTGGCTCAAGAAGCCTTTCCTTTACGGCAAGGGCGCAATCAAGAGAAAAACATGCAAGCTCATAATCCCGCCCCATCCTGATTGCGGTTGTCGGACAGGCATCCTCGCACAGGCCGCAGAACAAGCACCTTACAAGGTTTATCTCATAAACCTTTGCAATCCTGTCGGAGATGCCGATGCCTGTATTGTCTTCCATTGGAACAACTGTAATGCACTTTGTAGGACACATCTTTGCGCAAAGCTCGCACGCAACACAGAGCTCCCTTCCCCGCGCGTCCCTGTTCAATGTATGAAGGCCCCTGAACCTCTGATAAGGCAGCCATTTCTCCTCATCAGGATAACGCATGGTAATACTCTTTGATACATTATATTTAAGGGTTAGGGAAAGCCCCTTTATAAAATCTATAAAAAATATGTTTTTAAAAATGCTCATAGTAGAAATAATCCTGTAATCAATATATTAACCAAAGAGAGAGGCAGCAAAATCTTCCATCCGATGGTCATAAGCTGGTCATAACGATACCTCGGCAGGGTAAATCTTATCCACATGAAAAAGTAGATAAACACAGCCGTCTTCCCGACAAACCAGAAAATCGGTATCTCCGGCATAAACATCGGCGCATTCCAGCCTCCAAAGAAAAGTATTACAGCCAAAACAGAGGCCGTCACCATTGCCACATATTCCGTAAGCATAAAGAATGAAAACCTCATCGCGCTGTATTCCACATGGTAGCCTGCTGCCAAGGTTCCTTCATCCTCCGGCAGGTCAAAAGGTATCCTGTTTATCTCTGCAAGCCCTGCTATCAGGAAGATTATAAACCCCAATGGCTGGTAGATTATATTCCAGTAAACCTTCTGGCTATTTACTATATCCAAAAGGCTGAGCGAGTTTGCAACCATCACAACACCTATGCAGGAGAAGGTCAATGCAATCTCATAGCTTATCATCTGGGCAGCCGACCTTATGCCTCCCATGGCAGCGTATTTGCTGTTGGACGCCCAGCCGCCGAGGATGATGCCGTATACGCTGATCCCTCCGATAGCCAGCACATAGAGTATGCCGACATTCATATCGGAAATATAGAGTGTAACCTCTTTATTGATAAACGGGATAGTCATCTTATCGCCAAAAGGTATGGTCGCGTACACAGCAAATGCAGGCACCATGGCAAGCAGTGGCGCAATCTTGAAGAGCCATTTATCGGCCTTCTCAGGCACAATATCCTCTTTGAACATAAGTTTGATTGAGTCTGCGATAGGCTGCAGTATGCCATGCGGCCCGACCCTGAACGGCCCAAGCCTTAACTGGATATGCCCCGCAATCTTCCTCTCAATCCATGTAAGAGGGATTGGAAGCCCGAAAAGGATCATGCTTACAATCACAACCTTGACTATTATCAGGGCAACTTCTAATAATGTGTTTATGTCTATCATCACAATTTTAAATTTGCAATTTGAAATTTACAATTTGCAATTTTTATCTCCTTCTCCCCCACATATAATTCACCATCTCAACATATCGGGTATTCATTCCTCTGACAAGGGTGTGAATAGTAAAGATAATGTTCTTAAGTATCTTATAAATCATTCTTGGATGTGAATCCATAAGTTTTTCAAAATCCTGTTTCTCAATGCAGAATACCTCTGTGTTTGATATGGATATTATTGTGGCAGAACGGGGTCTCTCGTCAAGGAAACTCATCTCGCCGAACATATCCCCGTCTTTCATAAGGGTAAGGGTCATAAGCTCGCCGTCCGGCGCGGCCTTGCATGCCTTTACCTCACCTTTCCTTATAAGGTACATGGAAGTTCCATCTTCATTTTCTTTAAAAACAGCTTCGCCTATTTTATAGTTTTTCTTTTTTATAATCTTTGATATGGCGCTTAGCTCTTCATCAGTAAGGTCTGAAAAAAACGACATCTCTCTTAAAATCTTTGGGTCAACCATATTACACCCCCTCTTTTTTAGCTCATGGCTCATAGCTATTAGCTCATAGATGATAGTTTTTACCATGAGCTATGAGCCATGAACTATCAGCTTTTTATTATCTTCACTCTCGGTATCCCTTCGCCCTTTTTAAAAAACAGATTTACAGGGATATCTTCAAAATTTTCTGCAATAAAGGCTGCGCCTTTCACTGAACCATGCTTTACCCTGACCTTTAATCTCGTGGTATTATGCCGTCCCTTGACAGTAACCATATCACCGTCGTTCACACCAAGCGACATCGCATCTTCACCGCTTATCTCAACAAATGGCTCTGGCAAGAGCTGCTTCAATATAAGAGCCTTTTGCGACAGCTTTCCTGAATGGAGGAGGTGGTTGCCGGTTATAAGCTGGAACGGATATTCATTGTCTTTAGTCTGGTATCTGGTATCTGGTGTCTGGTGTCTGGTATCTGGCGTCTGGCGTCTGGCGTCTGGCGTCTGCCCCTTCACCATCGCCCCCTTCCCATCCAGACCATCAAATGTTATATCCTTATATGCTGGCGCTTCCCTTTTTATCTCATCAAACACATCTCCTGCGCATTTATACCCAAAGCCGCCGATACTGCATAAGATATCCAAATCCCCTCTTACCCCATTAACAGGTTGTACCGCCTTTCTAATCCTCTGAACCCTTCCTTCCTGATTTGTAAATGTCCCGTCCTTCTCAGCATAGCTTGCGCCAGGCAGGACAACATCAGCCATTTTTGCGGTCTCAGTCAAGAATATATCCTGCACGACAATAAAGCCCGCCCTGGAAAGCGCGCCTCTTGCAAACCCTGCGTCAGGATACATAGAAACCACATCTTCGCCAAGTATATAAACCGCATCCATCTCGCCTTTTGAAGACGCATCAAGCATCTCGCCGCAGTCCATGCCGGCCCCGGCTGCCGTTTTGTAGCCGGGTAAAAATACCGGATGCACGCCCATATCCCATGCGCCTCTCTGGTTGCACCTATCAAGGAGAGGCATGACCCTTATATTTTTGCCGGAGGATTTTATGGCCTTTGTCATATTCTCTATTTCAAGCAAGGCATCCTTTCCATTTACCGACCTCAGGAAATCCGTGCCTGCAAACACCGATATATTTGAAGCCGTGGAAATCTTTGCAGCAGCCATCGTAATATCTGCCTCCGGCACATCTGAAAAACCTGCCTTCACAGCCTTTCCTTCTATGGCGACGGTTATGGCGGAAACAAGTATGTGTTCGCTTCCAGGCCTGTATTTGAACGAAATTGACGCAGAACTGTCAAGCTTTATCCTTCGCGGGTATGCAAGTATAAGGGTTTTCCGTTTGTCAAGAGCAGCAGTCCTGATTAAATAATCCGTTATTGGATTTTCATCCGATACGGAAGATCCGATAATGAATATCAAATCTGCCTTCATTGCATCAGATATTGAAACTCCTTCATCCGCGATACCGCATACATCAATCATTGCAACAGTCGCCGCCTTATCCATCCACCGGCTGCCTGAATCAATATTGTTGGTCTTGAATGTATTCCTCATAAGTTTCTGGAACAGATAAAGTTCTTCGTTTGTAAACCTTGCAGATGCAATACCGGCGGATTTTCCAGCATTTGCAAACTTAAGTTTAACCTGTGAAAGAGCCTCTTCCCACGAACATGCCGCAAGCACCCCATTTTTCTTAATCATTGGAGACTTAAGCCTTTTTTCACTCTGGATAAAGTGATAGCCAAACCTCCCCCTTGCGCAAAGGGTCTCCTTGTTGATACCGGTTTCAATCTTGCTCCTTACCCTTAAAACCTCGCCATCCCTTGCGCCGATTGTAAATTGGCAGCCTGTGGCGCAATATGGACAGACAGTGTCCGTCTCTTTTAAATCCCATGGCCTTGATTTATATCTGTACGGCAAGCTCATGAATGAGCCGACAGGACAGACCTCTATGCAGTTGCCGCAGTGGTCGCAGTCAAGCCTTGTATTCCAAAAACTGGTTTCCTGTGTCTTGGCGCCTCTGCCGATCCCGCCGAGCGCTGATGCGCCGACAACCTCGTCGCATATCCTCACGCACCTTTCGCAATGAATGCAGCGATTGTGATTTTTTACAATAATCGGGCTTAATATCTCATCCTTATCGTGGAACCGTCTCTTCTCTTCGCTGAAGGCGCTGTATCTTGGACCTGACTTAAAAACAAAATCCTGCAATTCACACTCCCCGCCCTTGTCGCATGTAGGACAGTCAAGAGGATGGTTTGCAAGCAGAAATTCCAGCATGGATGAGCGCGCAGACTTAACGGTCTGGTTTTCAGTAAAGACCTCCATGCCGTGGAGTACAGGAGTTACGCAAGACGGCTGAAGTTTCTTCTGCCCCCCTATCTCAACAAGGCACATCCTGCACGAACCCAGCCTTGAAAGCCTTGCCTGATAGCAAAAGGTCGGTATCTCAAACCCTGCCTGCCGCGCGGCGTCCAGGATTAGAGTGCCGTCCTCTACAGTTATCTCTTTTCCATTTATCTTTACAGTTGCCATAATAAATGCAGTTGATGGCTCATGGCTGATAGCTGATAGCAAAAGCTATGAACCATGAGCTATGAGCTATACCGCACACCTCTTATTCTTCACATGATATTCAAATTCATCTCTAAAATTCTTTAATGCCCCTCTGAGCGCCATTACTGCGCCATCTCCAAGCGGGCAGAATGTCCTGCCAAATATATTCCCGCACAGGCTTTCAAGAAGCTCCACATCACCTTCCTTGCCTTGGCTGTGTTCAATCCTGCGCAAAACTTTATATGTCCAGTCTGTGCCTTCCCTGCACGGCGTGCATTTGCCGCAGGATTCGTGCCGGAAAAATCCCATAGTCCTCATGGCAACCTTTACCATACAGGTTGTGTCATCCATTACTATAACGCCTGCGGAGCCAAGCATCGTGCCCTTTGCAGCCATGCTGTCAAAGTCCATTGACGTATCCAGATCCTTTTCTGTAAGCATGGGCGCGGAGACCCCGCCGGGTATTGCCGCCTTAAATTTTCTGCCGTCTCTGATGCCGCCCGCATGTGTAAAAATAACCTCCCTTAATGAAGTTCCCATCGGCAGTTCATAAAGCCCTGGTCTTTTAACATGCCCGCTTACGCCGAATATCTTCGGGCCGGGGCTTTTCTCAGGCCCGATGGATGCAAACCACTTCGGCCCTTTGTTTATAATATGCGGGATACATGCAAGGGTCTCCACATTATTTATAACAGTAGGCTTTGCAAAAAGACCGACCTGCGCAGGAAAAGGCGGCTTAATCCTCGGCTGCCCCCTTTTCCCTTCTATTGATTCAATAAGCGCTGTCTCTTCGCCGCATATATATGCGCCTGCGCCCTTATGCACATATAGATCACAGTTAAAATTTGTATTCAAAATATTTTTGCCGAGATAGCCTTTTTTATATGCCTCAGAGATTGCCTGCTCAAGTCTTTTTGCCCCACAGGCAAACTCGCCTCTGATATATATATACCCCGCCTTTGCGCCAATGGCATAGCATGCAACGGCCATCCCCTCGATAAGTTCATGCGGGTCTTTTTCAATAATAGCCCTGTCCTTGAATGTCCCCGGCTCGCCCTCGTCTGCATTGCAGCAAAGATATTTTGGTATGGTGGGATCTTTTGTAATAAAACTCCACTTGAGGCCTGTAGAAAAACCTGCGCCGCCGCGACCCCGAAGGCCCGAATCCTTTATCATCTGGATAAGCGCATCAGTCTGCATCTTAAGCGCGGATGGAAGCGCCTGATAACCCCCGTTTTTCAGATACACTTCTATCCTGTGGGAATCAGGGGTGTTTATGTTTTTTAGAAGGACGGGCTCAAACATTTTCCTATTTTAATCCTTTCAAAATCTCCTCAATATTTTCCTCTGTAAGATTCTCATAATAGTCGTCGTTTATCTGCATCATTGGCGCTGTGCCGCATGAACCGAGGCATTCTACCTCTGATAAGGTAAATCTTTTATCGGGAGTTGTCTCTCCCTTTTTCACGCCAAGCTTCTTTGAAAGAAATTCAGCAATATGCTCTGCGCCAAGAAGGGAACATGGAACATTTGTGCAGACCTGTATATGATATTTGCCCACAGACTTCTTATTATACATCGTATAAAATGCCGCAACCTGATTGAGTTGAACCGGCGCAATATCCAGCATGTGGGCAACTTCCCTCAAAACCTCTTCTGTAAGACAGCCGCACTCCTCCTGCGCTATCATCAGGGCATCCATCGATGCAAACCTCTTCCTCGGATACTTGTCTATTGCCTTTTTAATGTTTTCTATTGCCTTAGTTGAAAGCATAATTTTCTAATCCCTAATCCCCTGTCTTATTTATCCGCCTCGCCAAATACAGGGTCAAGGCTTGAAATCACAGCTACTACATCAGCCAGATATCCGCCTCTGCACATTGTGTCCACTGCCTGAAGATTGACAAAGGACGGCGCCCTTATCTTAAGCCTGAACGGCCTTTCCGAACCGTCACTTACTATATAAAAGCCCAGTTCTCCTTTTGGTGATTCAATACTGGAATATGCCTCGCCCTTTGGAACCTTAAATCCATGGGAAATAAGTTTAAAGTGCTGGATGAGAGCCTCCATATTTGTTTCTATATCTTTCCTTGGCGGCAAAACAACATCCGGCATGTCAATGCACGGCTTGCCGTCAGGCATCTCCAAGAGGGCCTGCTTGATTATTCTTGCCGCCTGCCTCATCTCTTCCATGCGGACAGTATATCTGTCAAAACAGTCTCCATTTTCACCAACAGGGATATCAAAGTCAAACCTGTCATAGACAAGATACGGGGCATCTTTTCTTATATCCCACTTAACGCCTGTGCTGCGCAGTATCGGCCCGCTCATGCCAAGATTTATCGCATCCTCTGCCGATATTACACCAACCCCTTTATTCCTTTTAAGCCATATCCTGTTTTCTGTTAAAAGCTGCTCATAGTCGTTAACCCGCAGGGGCAACAGATCCGCAAATTCAAGACATTTTTCCCTGAATGCAGGCTGCATGTCATACCTCACCCCGCCGACCCGCAGATAATTATGGGTCATCCTTGCCCCGCAGATCATCTCAAATAAATCCAGAACCATCTCCCTTTCCCTGAATGCATAAAGAAGAACCGTCATTGCCCCAAGGTCCAGGGCCCATGCGCCAATGCAAAGGAGATGGCCTGCAATCCTTGAAAGCTCCGCTGTAATTACCCTTATATATTTTGCCCGCTCCGTTATTTCTATACCCAGAAGCTTTTCAACAGCATGCACATAGGCGAGGTTATTGCTCATGCCGCACATATAATCCAGTCTGTCGGTATAAGGAACAAAATGATGATAAAGAAGGTTTTCCGCAATCTTCTCGGTCCCCCTGTGCAGGTAGCCTATATCAGGATATGCCCTGATAACCTTTTCGCCTTTCATATCCAGAAGCAGATGCAGGACACCGTGGGTGGACGGGTGCTGCGGCCCCATGCTGAGCGTTATCTCTTTAGTTTCTATTTCTTCGTTGTTTGCCATGTCTCCTGCTTACTGCCTACTCCCTACTATTTCTTCTCTTCCCCATACGGATTATACCGGTCTTTGTATCCCTTTAAAGGATAGTCCTTTCGCAGGGGGAACCCCTCCCAGTCATCAGGCATATATATCCTCTTAAGATTCGGATGTCCTTCAAATATAATCCCGAACATGTCATATGCCTCCCGCTCTGCCCAATCCGCGCTATTCCAGAGAGAGGTAACAGAAGGAGCAACCTCGCCATCTTCTACCTTAACCTTTAGCCCTAATCTGTGTTTTTTGGGTATTGAATAAAAGTGATATACAACCTCAAATCTCGGCCTTTGGGGAAAATAATCAATGGCTGCAATATCTGAAAGAAAATTAAATTGAAGTTCAGAATCCATTTTCAGGAATCCGCATATCTCCAATAAGCTGTCTTTCCTGATTAAGTGGGTTACTTCATCCCTGAATATGATAGTGTCAAGGATAGACGGGCCAAATCTTTCTTTTATATTTTTTATAAGGATTGAATCAGGGCCGATTGTCATTTATGCCTTTACCTCATATCTTGCAAATACTGACGGCATCTCTTTTTTTATCTTTTCCTGCAACTGTAAAAATCCGTATAAAAGCGCCTCTGGCCTTGGCGGACAACCTGGGATATAAACATCCACAGGTATAACAAGGTCTGTGCCCTGAACGACCGAATATGTATTATAAGGCCCGCCCGCTGATGCGCAGCCTCCCTGGGCAATAACCCACCTCGGCTCTGCCATCTGGTCATACACCCTTTTAACAGCAGGCGCAATTTTTTTTGTCATGGTGCCTGCAATGATAATGACGTCACTCTGTCGTGGAGAAGGCCTGAAAACTATGCCAAGCCTGTCTGTGTCATAGCGGGAGCAGCCTGCCGCAATCATCTCTATGGCGCAGCACGCAAGACCGAATGTCATGGGCCAGAGGGCAGACCTTCTCCCCCAGTTGACAACACTGTCAACAACAACATCAACCCCTGTAGTCTTTGCCAGAGCGGCTGCTGCCCTGCCTGTCAACTCTACAATATCATCAAGGGTTGTAAACTGCACAACCCCTTCCAACGGGCTTTTTATTATACCCATTCCAGCGCCCCCTTTGCCCATGCGTATATGAGGCCGACAAGCAAGATGGCTATAAATATAAACATCTCCACGAATGCGACCACCCCAAGTTCTTTAAGAACAACCGCCCACGAAAATAAATACAGGGTCTCTGCATCAAAGACTATAAACAGGATTGCTATAATAAAAAAGTGAACCTTAAAATGGCCTGCGCTGGCGTCATTGCCAATAGGCTCCATACCGCATTCCCACGGCGACAGCTTATCTTTATAAGGATTTTTTGGGCTTACAAGGTGATTTATAAATAGAATAGCAGAGGCAAGAAAAACAACAAAACCAATAATTATAAGGACAGGAAGATAGGATAACAGCACTACCGGTTACCTCCGCATCAACTTATTAATGATAAATAAAATAGCGTTGCAAACCATAAAACATCTGCCATCCAATTGTCAAGAGAAAAGGACAAAGATACTTAAGCTATTTAGCAAGTTTGGAGGCTATTGTTGCAACATGTTTTCCCTGAAACCGAGCTCCTGCCAGTTCATTCTCGCTTGGCATACGTTCACCCTGGCCGCCTGCAATCGTAGAGGCGCCGTAAGGAGACCCTCCGGTAATCTCATCTATACGCATCTGACCCTGAAAGGCATACGGTAAACCCACAATAACCATCCCTTGATGGAGGAGTGTAGTATGAAAACTGAGGATGGTAGACTCTTGGCCGCCGTGCTGAGTGGCAGAACTTGTAAATACGCTGCCTACCTTACCGACAAGCGCACCTGTGATCCAGAGCTGGCCTGTAGCGTCAAGAAACTGGCGCATCTGCCCGCACATATTTCCAAACCGTGTTGGAGTGCCAAAGATGATCGCATCAGCGGAAGCCAACTCATCTACAGTACATACAGGAACATGTGCAAAGGTTTTTTGGGCCTCAAGGGCTCCCATGTTTTTAAGCGCCTCTTCCGGCAGTGTTTCCGGCACGCGGCGCATCTCTACCTTTGCACCCTTGACTTCCTTAGCCCCCTCTGCAACAGCCTCTGCCATACGATAGATATGCCCATACATGGAATAGTAAACGACTAAAATTTTCATAATTCTACCCCCCCCCTTTTTGTTTTTGTCTGATAGAATCTCTTCTGTTAAAAACCTTGATGTTAATAAGTTATAGCAGATATTTTTATAATAGCAAGCCTTTATTAAAGATTAAGATTCTATTTCCCCAAGGGCCTTTATAGCATTGGCCTTGATGTTGCCGGAGCCTTTTACAGCAAAATATATCAGGGCATCTTCTGCCTTTTTGTCGCCGATTTTCCCAAGCGCATCTATTGCCCTTTCCACAACGCCGCTGTCATCGTTTTTCAGCATCAACATAATGGAATCCGTCAATCTGGGGTCCCTGAAACCTCCAAGGGCCTCTACCGCAGCCCTTTTTATGACAGGACTGTTATCTGAAAGGCACTCTACTAAGGGAGAAATTAACCTGGCATCCCCCATCTTGCCAAGAACCCTTATTGCGGCAGCCCTCACATCTTCAATCGGGTCTTTAACGGCCTTGAGGAGCAGTTGGATTACCTTTTGGCCCTTAAGTCTTCCGAGGGCATAGACAGCGCGAAGTTTTTCCATCTTTTCGCCTTGGTTTATAAATTTTTCAATAGTCTCCATTCGATCTCTGGTCTCAACCTTTTCCAGGGCCTCTGCTGCCAGCTTTCTTATAGCCTCATCAGGGTCTTTTAAAGACCTCACCAGCACCTCTTTCCTCTTATCCATAACCTATTGCTACCAAATATTGCCTAAAGTTGCAAGGGATTTGTTAATCCTCTGCGCACAACTTATACGGTTTGCTATTTTTAAAAAGTTATGCTAATTTGGGTCAACTTCTTAAACTTTTTATCCCTCTAATAAGAATCGTATGGCAAAGGTCAGGGCACATCTCATCATAGAAGGCATTGTGCAGGGCGTCTTCTTCAGGGCACACACAAAGGAACAGGCAGACAGGAACTCTATACACGGCTGGGTCAGAAACAGGCCTGACAGCGCAGTAGAAGCTGTTTTTGAAGGAGATGAAGAACCTGTAAAGAAACTTATTGAGTGGTGTCATAACGGCCCCCCTGAGGCAGTGGTTGAAAATGTAAAGACAGATTGGGAAGCATATAAAGGTGAATTTAAAAATTTTACAGTGATACAGGGAGTATAAATGCTCAAGACAGGCTATAGGCTATGGGCTATAGGCAATAAGTTATGGAGAACATGCGGTTTTTCCTATCGCCTATTGCCCCTTGCCTCTTGCCTGTTTTTTATAGGCTGCGCATCTCCAAAAGGCCATCCATTTCTTACGCCGCTGCCAACCGCATTGCCAGGATACAATATTACAGAACAAAATATTGTATTCAGCAATAATGATATAAAGGTCAGCATCTCTCCGCTTAATTCATCGAAAACTAAAAAATTACTCACAGGCAAAGATGCGAATAATCCTTTATCAGAGATACTAACCAAACCGGGATATCTTGTATTTTTATTAGACATAGAAAACTCTTCAAAGGCAAAGGTAATGTATAACCCTGCGCTCACAACATTATTTGACAACAATATGGGGCTGCATAAACCTTTAGATTATACAGACCTATATACCCTTCTTGGGAATTTACCTAATCCCGAGACTACGATTAACGTCATAAAGGATATAATCTATGACCTTACTGTCACCCTTGGTCCAGGACAGCGGACATCGCGTCTTTTGATATTTTCCGGTATTGAGGAGGAAACCAGCGGGGCAGCAATAACAATGAAAGAGATTTATATAGGCATATCGACAATAGCAGTATCGTTTGGGTTTAAAATTACAGAGGAATCCAAGGAAGCATCCAAATGACAAATTTATTTACGGCATCCTTTCCTTCACCTTTTCTTTGGCCTTTTCCAAGACCTTATCGCCAACATCCTTAACGCCTTTTTCATACTGCTTAAGCCCCTCGCCGGCCTGCTCTGTTTTTTTGCCAAAGGCCTTGAGATAGTCCGCGCCGCCAAAGTAGATAAACAGATATAATAATACGACGCCGATAAATATGCCGAGGGTTATTTGCATTGCCTTTTTTATCATTCTTTCTCCTCCTTCAATTTCAAAGTTTCTTTATAAACCTCTCTTTTGGGGATTCCCCTTTGTTCCGCTATTATTTTAGCTATTTCTTTAAGGGGCATCCCCAGTTCTTTTTGCAGGATTTTAATCTCGTCAATCAGGGAAAGTTCTTGTTCGGCCTTAAACTCTTTAAGATTAAGGAGGAGGGTGATTTCCCCTTTCATCCCTCTGCCTCTTAAATCTTCCAATACAGCAATCACCTTTCCCCTTATAATCTCTTCATGGAGTTTAGTCATCTCTCTTGCAACTACCACACTAATATTGCCCAATATATTATTTATATCAGCCAATGACTCCAAAAGCCTTTTCGGCGACTCATAAAGCGCAATGGTTTTTTTTATCCCTTTAAGGCTTGCAAGAAATCTGCGCCTTTCCCCAGACTTTGACGGGATAAAACCCTCAAAGCAAAAACTATCCGTAGGCAGACCAGCAACACTTAATGCGGCTATAATTGCAGATGGCCCTGGGATTGAAACAACAGGGATGGAATTTTCAATTGCCAGTTTTACAAGCCTGTAACCTGGGTCAGACACCCCTGGCGTTCCTGCGTCAGATACAAGGGCTATATCCTTTCCCTCTTTAAGCTGTGATATGAGCTGCTCTGCCTTTTTAATCTCATTATGCTCGAAATAGCTTGTAAGCGGTTTGGCTATGCCGTAATGGTTGAGAAGCTTTTTCGTATGCCTCGTGTCTTCAGCGGCTATTATATCCACCTCTTTCAAGACCCTGATCGCCCTCAAGGTTATATCTTCAAGGTTTCCTATCGGCGTGGCAACTATGTAAAGGGTTTTCATATTATCCTTTGTTCTTCATATATGAGAAGTTTCCTTTCGCGGGCGATTTTGGCGAACCGGCTGGTAAGGGGTGCGGTTAGTTTTACCATTACACTGCCTCTTGACGACAACTATATAGAACCTTCCCAAATTATCAAATTATTTTTAGGCGTTAGTCTTCTGAAAGCAGTTGTATCAGTTCATTCAGTAAGTTCAGCATTCTTTATTACTCTTGATTGAGTTTTTATGTATCGCTCTTATTTAAACGGTTGTCTCTCATTTTTCACCTAAGTCAAATGTGTTACACTCAACTTTAATTATTAATTACAACTTTGATATGATACCACGTCGAGTAGTTATAGCTCACATCTAAAGAAACCTTACCTTTATGTTTTGGCTTCAAAGATCCAAAAAATCCCGGCTGATAAGAAAAAACATCAATGTCGCTGCCCATTAACCTTATTTGCGAGGGAAGCGAATCTACCAAGTTATCATCCACCACAATTTGTTCGTTGAAGCCGAGTGCAATCGGACTAATAGATGAATATTTATCTTCCTCGTCCTTTGTAAACTTTATTGGAATACCATCATACGTGATTTGAAATTCACCCTTTTTTATATTATACGCTAAAATATGAGAACCAGAACCATATTCATATAAGAGACGCTGTCTGTATTTGACTCTTTTAAAACTATTTTTTCCATATTGCAGTTCATATCTCTGGTTGTTGCCACTTAGATATACATGATTGTGAAATACAAATAATTTTCCCTGAAAAAGAGCGTCATCTTCGTAAGCAATTTTTGGCTTTCCTATGCCGTCATACTTATAAAGAGTGACTGTTAGATATGATCCGGAACCCGCGTTCGATGTGGCAATAAAATAAGTTTTATTGTTTATTGTTACGTGGTTTGCATCAAGACCTTCACCTTTCCCCAGTCGGTGATAGAGATTTTCTGGAAAACCTTGACGTAATGTAAAAACATCGATAAAATCTCGCCAATCATTACGATAAACGGCATAAAATTCAAGATTTGATCCCTTAGAAACAAAATCAAACCAAATGATTTTTTCAATCTCTATCTTATCGCGGTCGTAATCAAAATAATTTAGAATTATTCGTTTTGCTTTTTCTCTATCATTTGTTTCTGGCGAAGAATTTGCGGTAGGTGTTTGAAGTTTATATGTTAACAATATCCCTAAAACAACAAAAATTCCGGCAATAATAGAACCAATTATAGCTGCCTTTATTGTAATAGACATCTTTTTCATATGGCAGTAATAGGCAAAAAAGGTGACAGATCTGTTAGGGATAAATAGGGACAGCGACCGTTAAAAGCAGGGGAAAAGCAGCCGATTTATTCCCCCACCCTTGCAATCTCAATCCCTTTATCCTTCACCGTCCCTGCGAAACCTCTTCCCCAGCCCTTCTGTATTCCTTATTCGGTGGGCTGTGCCCACCCTACCTTTGCCCTCTTCCATCATCGTTTCCATATCCGGTGGCATACACTATCCCTCTTCGAGAACTTCGCGTGGGGTTACTATCCTTAAATTAAACGGCAATTCTGCGATATTAAGAAGGTCGGCATCACCTGTGACCAGAAAATCTGCCTTTGCTCCAATGCAACATTCAAGCAACATATCGTCCTTCTGGTCTCTGCATATCAGGATTTTTCTTTTTGGGTTTACAATCTCGGCTCTTGCCACAACGGCTGCTATCTCTGAAATCAAGGTTTTAAATTGCAGGTGGTTAATCTTTCCTTCTGCCTCAAGCGCCAAAGGGACAGCGCGGTATTCCTTTAAAAGATTGGGGGTAATATATAGGTTTGCATTTGAGAATACCTTCTTCACAGCTTTTTCCGGCATTCCGCCAAAGGCAAAGGCCGAGATAAGCACACCGGTGTCTATGACTACTTTATTTTTTCTTTTCGTAAGCCTTTCTCCTTACCAATTTAACAGCATTGTCAACATCTTTCATTGTCAGATGTGTCTTCCTGAATGCCTCGCGAGCAACCTCAAATGCTGCATCGAGCCGATCCTCCGGAGAAAGGGCCGAAAGGATAAAATCCTCTGGATTAACTTTTTGTACAGCGACTCTCATATAAACCACCCCCTAATTGTTAGTTTTTCTATTCTATATCAAAATGCCGGATTATTCCATATCTGAAAAGCTGAAACTGGACTGCTTTATTCCCCTCACCGGAGCAACAAGTAGGATAGGTCTGCCTGCCTAAAAACAAAAACCCTTCTATCTTCCTTATTCGGTGGACAGTGCCCACCCTACAACTAAACGCTATCCGCTAATGATGGAATGCCTTTACCAATTCCTGATATTCATTCTCGCCTTTCAAAAAATTTATTATCTTTACCCCCATCCCGGCCTTCTTAATAATATTGATCATACTGGACGGGACAGCCTTTGCCCACATAACCCTGCCCTGGAACTCCATAACACCGCCGTCAGGTATATGTAACTCTACGGTAATAACAGAGCCAGGCGGATATATCTTAACGCTCTTTAAAAATATCCCTGTATTGGAAATGTCCACTGTAAAGCCGTGAAATACCGGCTTATCAGCTCCAAATAAAACATTCATTCTCTTTAAATGTCTATTAATAACCCTCTTTTCAGCCATCTGTTACCCTTTCAGTCAAAGGCACGTAAAACAAATTTATCAGGTTAACTTCCATAACTAAAGTAAAAAATTACCCCTTCCTCTCAAAAAAGCGCGCTGCCAGGACTGTCATTCCAACAGAAAATAAAGTTAGCAGACCTATGTCAAGGAAGAGGGGGTATTCAGCGCCAAACGAAGTATTGTTGTTGAATAAAACATGCTTGAAGGCGTCAATGCCGTAAGAGAGCGGGTTAATAAGCGTAAAATAATGAAGGATATGAGGTAGGGCATTCATGGGATAAAGCGCGCCGCTTAAAAAAAACATGGGCAGGACTATAAAATTCATAATAATATTAAAACCTTCAAGGGATGTGAGGAATGCGGCTACAAAAAGCCCCAGGGCAGTTATGGCAATGCTCAAAAGGGTCATGAAAAACAGCATCGCCAGAAATTCCG